>Ga0209342_10005623_pt1 | contig 12798 bp, 10 predicted proteins | sample RifCSP16_2_FD_184023 | JGI IMG/M metagenome (GOLD analysis project Ga0209342, IMG submission 184023) | Soil microbial communities from Rifle, Colorado - Rifle CSP2_sed 16_2 (SPAdes) (version 2) | ecosystem: Environmental > Terrestrial > Deep subsurface > Rock core/Sediment | place: Rifle... | reverse complement strand
CCGGAAGGTGTGGACGCTCGACGCCGATCCCAACCGCGCCTTCGAGAAGGCGGGCATCGACCCCGAGATCATCACCTACGACATTTTCGGGGCCATGATCGCCGTCCGCTCGAGAGGTCGCTGCGACGATCGCGTCTATCCCGGCGTGACGCCGGTCAACGTCATGCGGATCGTGATCGCCTGCTTGGCTCAGGACCCGAAGCTGCTCGAGAACCGGCCCGAAGATATTTCTCTTTTCGTCCTGCGCGGCAAGCTCTGGCTGACGGCCAAGGACGGTCAGCCCCTCGCCAAATGGCAGCCTTACGAAAAGCCGTAGCGTGACGCGGCGTTCTTCGAAAGGCCGGCGTGAGGCCTGTCAAGTCTTGTGCCGGCCGGGCCGCGCGGCCATAACTCGGGCTCATCACGCTCTGAATCATAAATTCAGACCATGATCGACGCGTCAGACCGAGAGGATCTGACGCGAATTGGTATAGGCCCGAGGCTTTGATCGATGTCGACCCGCCAGGAAGGAGCGCCGAGCCAGTCCGTGCGCTCACGCGCCGACCTCGTGGGGTGGATCGCCGCGGGGGCGAAGCCGAAACCGGCGTGGCGCATCGGCACCGAGCACGAGAAGTTCGTCTTCTACACCGACACGCTGACTCCGGTTCCCTATGCGGGCGAGCGCGGCATCCGCGCGCTGATGGAGTGCCTGATCGACCGCTACGGCTGGGAGGCGATCAACGAGGGCGAGAACATCATCGCCTTGAAGCGGCCCGAAGGGGAGGCTGGCGGCACTATCTCTCTCGAGCCCGGCGGGCAATTCGAGCTCTCGGGAGCCGCGCTCGCCGACCTTCATGAGACCGCGGCAGAAACGCAGGAGCATTTGAACGAGGTGCTCGATGTCGGCGAGGACTTGGGCATCGGCTTCCTCGGGCTCGGCTTCTCGCCGAAATGGACGCTCGCCGAGACCCCGCGCATGCCGAAAGAGCGCTACGCGGTGATGACCCGTTACATGCCCCGCGTCGGCACGCGCGGCCTCGACATGATGTACCGGACCGCCACCATCCAAGTGAACCTCGACTTCGCAAGCGAGGCGGACATGGTGAGGAAGCTGCGCGTCGGCCTGGCGCTGCAGCCGATCGCGACCGCGCTCTTCGCCTGCTCGCCGTTTGCCGAAGGCGCCCCGAACGGCTTCAAGTCGTTGCGTAGCGAGGTGTGGCGCGACACCGATCCCCATCGCACCGGAATGCTGCCGTTCGTGTTCGAGGACGGCATGGGCTTCGAGCGCTACGTCGACTACGCGCTCGACGTGCCGATGTATTTCGTGTTCCGGGCCGGGCGCTACATCGACGCCGCCGGCGCCTCGTTCCGCGACTTCCTCGACGGCAAGCTCGAGCAGCTCGAGGGCGAGCGCCCAACCCTCGACGATTGGTCGGACCACCTGACGACGCTGTTTCCCGAGGTGCGCATGAAGCGTTTCCTCGAGATGCGCGGCGCGGACGGCGGCCGGTGGCGGCGCATCTGCGCCTTGCCGGCGTTCTGGGTCGGGCTGCTCTACGACGAGGTTGCCCTCGATGCGGCTTGGGATCTCGTCAAATCGTGGACGGCGGAGGAGCGCCAGGGCCTTCGCGACAGCGTGCCGAGGCTCGCGCTCGCGGCTCGTTTTCGCGGTACAACCGTCGCCGAGCTCGCCCGCCAGGCGCTCCGGATCGCCCGCATGGGCCTCATTAGGCGGCGGCGCATCAACCCCAAAAGCCAGGACGAGACGATCTACCTCGAGCCGCTGATCGCGCTCGCAGCTTCCGGCAAAACCGTCGCCGACGAGCTCCTCGAGCGCTACCAGGGTCCGTGGCGGGGCAACATCGATCACATCTTCGAGGAGCACGCGTTCTAGACCGTGATCGCATCGGACCCTCTCGGTCTGACGCGTCGATCATGGTTTAAATTTATGATTGAGAGCGGCAACGATGTCACGATCCAAGCCTTGACGCACCGGTTCAGGTGACGTTCATCCTTTGGGCGCTAGAGCAGTGTCCGGCGAAGTGGGAACGAGTTCGCCGAAAGAGCTGCAACAGATCGGAAGCCTAGTGTCCCGAAACCGAAGTTCGCACACACCTTGCGGCCATCGCGTTTGCGAACTTCGGGCTCAAAAGGGACACTAGAAAAATAGACTTGCTAGTATGGCTTTGGTTCAGAAGTTCCCTCACGAGGAAGCCGCGAGGAAAAGGGAACTTCTGAACCGCCATACTAGAGCGTGCTCGCGTTGTCATTCATGCGGGAGGCGCTCGCGTATACGTGCGGACGGCGGGCGTGCGGACCCGCCGAAGCGCCTTGTGCACCGCGTTTCCGAGAGCGAGGAGGTCGACGTGGTTCATCCGGGCAGGAGGTTCGCGGTCTCGACCGCGCTTGCGGTGGCGATTTGCCTCGCCGGCGCGGCCGGTCTCGGGTGCGAAATCGCAGCCGCCAACGATTGTGCCGCGCGGTGCTACGCGCAGGAGAACGCCTGCCGCCGCGCGACCCAGGGCGCGCAGAGCTGCGATGCCGCACTGACCCGATGCCTGCAGGCCTGCCGCACGAAGCGTTGACACCAATTTCGCCGATGAGTTTATCAGGGCGCCCCGACGGCGCCCTCGTCCGTCTTGTACACGATGACGGCGAGGCGGCGCGGCCCGTGCGCCCCCAGCACGATGCGCCCGCCGATATCGCCCGTGCGCGAGGGGCCGGAGACAAGGTTCAGGCTGCGCGGCATCGCGCCCCGCCCGAGGCGCGCGCGCACGAGATCGAAGGCGTCCTCGAGGGCGCCGACGATCGCGGCTTCGGCGACGGCGATAATGTGCGTCTCGGGCAGAAACGCGAGTGAGGTCGGGTTGTCGCGGCCCGAGAGCAGCACGAGCGTGCCCGTCTCGGCGACCCCGGCGCCGGCGCTCGAGAGAGCGACCGCATCGCCCGGCCCGGCGGGGCCTTGCAGGCGCTCGAGCGCCGGCGTCTCTTGCCATGGCAGGGCGGCGAGGAAAGGATCGGCGCCGAGCTTCAGCCTGAGCGGCAGGCCGGCCTCCCCGAGATAGCGGGCGATGGCTTCGGGAATGCGGCCCGGAGCGGCCGCCTCGATCACCGCCGCCGATTGCTCGCGAAGAGAGCGCGTGAATTGGCCGACGCGCTCGCTGTGCGGCCGCGAAGCACACGCAGGGATCAGATGCCGGAGCGGGGCCGCCAGTCTCCGCTCGACGGCCGCCACGCGCTCCTCGTCCTCCGGCTCTGAGCACCCGAGGGACGCGCGGATCGTGGCGAGAACGCGATCGCGGCTCATGCCGAGGCCCCGCGCTTCGTCTTCGCCCACAGCTCGTGAAAGGTGCGCCCCTGCGGGGCCGGAAAGTCGCGATGCCGCGTCCAGCCGCGTGCGAGCGGAAATGAGCCGAAGGCGCCGCGCCCGCGCGCGGCCATCTTGAGGGCCAGGACGGCTAAGCGCGTCGCGAGATGGTAAAGGCGGGGCCGCTTGGCGCAAAAGGCCCAAGCCTCGAGCGCGGCGCGCGCGGCAAGAGGCGCCTCGCGGCGAGCGAAGTCCACCTCGCGCCACGAGCGCATGAGCTTCGGCAGCGGGATCTTCACCGGGCACACCTCCTCGCAGCGCCCGCAAAAGCTCGAGGCGTTCGGGAGATCGCGAGCCTCACCGAGACCGATCAACGCCGGCGTCAGCACCGCGCCGATGGGGCCGGCATAGACCGAATTGTAGGCGTGCCCGCCGACCGCGTTGTAGACCGGGCAGTGGTTCATGCAGGCGCCGCAGCGGATGCAGCGCAAAACCTCGCGAAACTCGCTCCCGAGCAGCGCCGCTCGGCCGTTGTCCACGATCACCACGTGGCACGCCTCGGGCCCGTCCGGGTCGCCGTCACGTTTTGGGCCGGCGAGGAACGTGGTGTAGGCCGTCATGTCCTGGCCGGTGCCGGAGCGGGCGAGGAGCCGGATCAGAGTTGCCGCATCCTCGAGCGTCGGCACCACCTTCTCGATCGAGGCGACGACGATGTGCACCTTGGGCAGCAGCGCGACCAGATCGCCGTTGCCCTCGTTGGTGACGATGACGGCCGCGCCGGTCTCGGCGATGAGAAAATTCGCCCCCGTGATGCCGACGTCGGCGGCGAGGAACTTCTCGCGCAGAATGGCGCGGGCCTCGGCGACGAGGTCGGGCGCCTCCTCGAGCCGGCGGTCTTGCGCAAGATGGGTGTGGCGGCGGCGGAAGTCGGCCGCGGCTTGCGCCTGATCGATGTGAATGGCGGGCGCGATGATATGGCTCGGGCGCTCGCCGCGCAGCTGCACCAAATACTCCCCGAGATCGGTCTCGACGACCTCGGCCCCGGCCGCCTCGAGGTGGGAATTGAGGCCGATCTCCTCCGAAACCATCGACTTGCCTTTGGCGATCAGAGTGGCGTTGGCGGCGCGGCAGATCGCGAGGATCGCGTCCCGTGCCTCGGCAGCCGTCGAGGCGAAATGAACGCGGCTTCCGGAGGCGGCCGCCCGGCGCTCGAAAGCCTTAAGGTAGAGGTCGAGGTTGCGAAGCGTATGGTCCCGAATGTCGCGCGCGGCGTCGCGCAGGGCCTCGAACTCGGGCAGGCGCGCCTTGGCCGCCGCCCGCTCTGCGACGAGCCCGCCCGGCAGCCCGGCGAGCGCGCGCTGCAGGCTCGCGTCGGCGAGCGCCGCCCGCGCGCTGGCCTCAAAATCAAGCATCCGCTGAGTCATGGCCCCGTCTCTAGAGCGTCGTGCGCGATCGGCGGATCGGCGAGCTCGCCCGCGAGCACCTCGGCGACATGCCGGCATCCGATCCTCGAGCCTTGGCGCGCGAGCTTGCCGGCAATGTTCATGAGACAGCCGAGGTCGCCGCCGAGCACCAGCTGGGGATCGGCGGCGCGGGCGGCGGCCGCCGTCCTCTCGACCAGGGCGTTCGAGATGTCGGGATACTTGACCGAAAACAGGCCGCCGAAGCCGCAACAGCTTTCGCGATCGGCCATCTCGACCAGCTCGAGCCCCGCGACCTGCGCGAGAAGCCGGCGCGGCTCGGCGGCAATTCCGAGCTCGCGCAGCCCCGAGCAGGCATCGTGATAGGCGACTCGGCCGTCGAATCTGCCCGGCACCGCGGTCATCCGGCGCACAGTGACGAGAAACGACGACAGCTCGTAAACGGTGAGCGCGAAGGCTCGCGCTCGGGCTTGGGCCGACTCGTCACCGGCCATCAGCTGCGGATAGTGGAGCTTCATCATGGCCGCGCACGAGCCCGACGGCGCGACGACATAGTCGCAGCCGTCGCAAGCGCCCATGGTCGCCAGGGCAAGCACCCTGGCATCGGCTTTGTCGCCCGAGTTGTAGGCGGGCTGGCCGCAGCAGGTCTGGCCGGCCGGCACGGCGACGTCGCAGCCCGATGCCTCGATCAGCTTGGCCGCCGCAAAGCCGACCGAGGGACGCATGAGGTCGACGAGGCACGTGACGAACAGCCCGACGCGCGGCTTCACCCTTCACCTCCTCATGGCGCGGTAACGGCGCGGCTATTGCAGGGTCTTGAGATAGGCGATGATGTCCGCACGCTCGCCGGCGGTCTTGACCGCGCCATAGGCCATCTTGTTCTTGGGCAGAAACGCGAGCGGGGATTCGAGAAAGCGCGCAAGCGCATCCTCCGTCCAGACCAGCCCCTTGGCCTTGGCCGCCTGGAAGGCCTGCGAGTACTCGAAGCCCGGCGCCGAGCCCATGGCGCGGCCGACGATGCCATTGAGCACCGGGCCGTTCTTGCTCTGGGCCCCCGGTCCAACAGCGTGGCAGGCGAGACACTTCTCGAACAATCGCTTGCCGCTCTCGGCGTTTTGGGCCGCGGCCGGGTCGTGAAGCGCCATGACGGCCGTTGCGGCATAGAGCAGTAAAGTGAGCAATCGCATCGACGGGCTCCTCGATCCGGGCCAAGACAAAGCCGTTCCCAGGATTGAGGCGCGGAGACGGGCGTGCGTCAAGCCTCTGCCGCATCATGGGCCAGGCCGCCCAGCCTAGCGACCCTGTTTTTTGGCCGCCCGCCGTGGGCCCGTCCTCGTCGGCGCCGGCTTGGCCGCGGTTTTGTCCAGCCCCTTTTCCCAATAGGGCTCGAGACCGAAATTCTCGGCCAGGAACTCGATGAAGGCGTTGACCTTCGCTGGCATGAAGTCCCGGCTCGGATAGACGGCATAGATCGCCACCTTCGAGGAGCCCTTATACTGGGGCAGCACGATCTTGAGCGCGCCGCTCTTGAGCTCGGGCGCAACCTCCCACATGCTCCTCAAGCCCAGGCCCAAGCCGGAAAGCAGAGCCTCGCGAATGAGCTCGGCCGAGTTCGAGCGGATGTTGCCTCTGACGCGAATTTGGCGCTGGCCTTCTGGGCCCTCGAGCCGCCAGATGTCCTGCGCGCCCGCCGAGAGGCAGTTGTGGGTGTCGAGCTCGGCGAGCGTCTTCGGCATGCCGGCCTTCTCGAGGTAGCCGGGCGCGGCGCAGATGACGCGACTGTCGGGCGACAGCTTGCGTGCCACGAGCGAGGAATCGGAAAGCTCGCCGATGCGGATCGCGACATCGAAGCCCTCGCGGATGATGTCGACGAAGTTGTCCGTCAGGTGAAAGTCGAGCTGGATCTCCGGGCAGCGGGCCAAGAACCGGGGCAGATGCGGCGCGACATGCAGCCGGCTGAACGATGTCGGCGCCGTGACTTTGAGCTGGCCGCGGGGCTTGGTGTTGCGCCGGCTGACGAAGTCCTCGGCCTCCTCGACGAGGCTCAGGATGTCGATCACGCGCTTGAAATAGCCTTCGCCGGTCTCGGTCAAGGTCAATTGACGGGTCGTGCGCTGGAACAGGCGGGCCCCGAGACGCTCCTCCAAGAGGCTGATGCGCTTCGAGACCACGGCCGGCGAAATGCCCATCTCACGCCCGGCCGCCGACATGTTGCCGGTCCTGGCGACGCGTGCAAAGATGTCGAAGTCACTGATGGCGGTCACGGCACGATCCTTCGAGAAATCGCGGTCCGGATGCCGTCGCGGCGGTGCAAGGACCTTCTCCATTCCGTTGATTGTGCTCACCGGTGACTGAAGTGTGTCGTCGCGGCCAAATGTATGAACAAATCTTTCTCTGTTTCGTTGAATATAGAGCATAGCTCGGGCCGAAACCGCCGCAAGGGACCGGTTGCGTCCCGTTGACGCCGCCGCGACCGCGGCGTGCGCCGCGCCCGGAATTGGAGTGTTGTCGAGAATGCCGTCGATCGAGCTGCAGCCTCCGGACCGCTCCGTGATCGCCCGCCGCGGCGCCATCGTGCGCGATCTCATGGCCCTCATCGGCCCGGAAGCCGTGATCGCCGACGAGGACGGGCGGCGCACCTTCGAGACCGACGCCCTCACGGCCTACAAGTGCCTGCCGCTTGCCGTCGTGCTGGCGAGCTCCACCGAAGAGGTTGCGAAGCTCTTGAGGTACGCCAAAGCGAACGGCGTCAAGGTCGTCGCGCGCGGCGCCGGTACATCGCTCTCGGGCGGCGCGCTGCCGGCCGAGGATTCGATCGTGGTCGGCATCTCGAAGATGAGCCGGGTGCTCGAGATCGACTATGAGGGCCGCTGGGCGCGCGTGGAAGCAGGCATCACGAATCTCGCGATCTCGGCGGCGGTCGCGGCCCGCGGCTTCTTCTATGCCCCCGATCCCTCGAGCCAGCTTGCCTGCACGCTGGCCGGCAATCTCGCCATGAACTCGGGCGGAGCTCATTGTCTCAAGTACGGCGTCACGACCAACAACGTCCTGGGTGTGAAGATCGTGCTGATGGACGGGGAGATCGTCGATGTGGGCGGGCCCCATTTCGATTCGGAAGGCTATGATCTGTTGGGGCTGATCGTCGGCTCCGAGGGCCAGTTCGGGATCATCACCGAGGCGACGGTGAAGATCTTGAGGGCCGCGGAAGGGGCGCGGCCCATGCTGATCGGGTTCGAATCGAGCGCCAAGGCCGGCATCTGCGTGGCCAGGATCATCGCCTCAGGGATCATTCCGGTCGCGATCGAGTTCATGGACCGGCCGGCGATCGCGGTCTGCGAGGCCTTCGCCAAGGCCGGCTACCCTCTCGACGTCGAGGCGCTCCTGATCGTCGAGGTCGAGGGCTCCGAGGAGGAGATCTCGGACCGGCTCGACTACATCGCCCAGATCGCCCAGGAGCTCAATCCGAAAGTGGTCGAGATGAGCGCGTCGGCCGAGCAGAGCGCGAGAATCTGGAAAGGGCGCAAGGCGGCCTTCGGCGCCATCGGGCGGCTCTCCGACTATTACTGCATGGACGGCGTGATCCCGCTCGCGCATCTCCCCTACGTGCTCGACCAGATTTCCGAGATCTGCGCCAAGCACGGGCTCCAGGTGGCCAATATTTTTCATGCCGGCGACGGAAACCTCCACCCGCTCATCATGTACGACGCCAACGACGCCCGCGAGGCGGCGAGAGCCGAGAACGCCGGCGCCGAGATCCTGAAGCTGTGCGTCGCGGTCGGCGGCTGCCTTTCCGGCGAGCACGGGATCGGCATCGAGAAGCGCGATCTGATGCGCGTGCAGTTCTCGGATGCGGATCTCGCCGTGCAGATGCGCATCAAATCGGTGTTCGACCCCGACTGGCTCCTCAATCCGGGCAAGGTTTTTCCGCTCGACGCCCAAGAGAGCGAGGCGAGCGGCCGGGAAGCCCCGCCGCGGCCGGCAAGCGGCGCCGAAGCGGCGTGAGGAGGATGCCTCCGTGGACGAGATCCTGAGGCCCGCCACCGAGTGGGAGCTGAAAAGCACGATGGCGGTGCTCGGCGAGCGGCAGATTCCGGTCGAGGTCATCGGCGCCGGCTCCAAGCGCGGCGTCGGCCGGCCGGTGGCGGCGCCGGTCGCGGTCACGACCAGCGGCTTGCGCGGCATCCCGCTCTACGAGCCGACCGAGCTCGTGATGACGGCGCGCGCCGGCACTCCCGTGTCCCAGATCGAGGTCGAGCTCGCCTCGCGCGGACAGATGCTGGCCTTCGAGCCCATCGATCCCGGTCCCGCTCTCGGCGCCCAGGCCGGCGTGCAGACGATCGGTGCGGTATTTGCCACCAATCTCTCGGGGTCGCGCCGCATCGCGGCGGGCGCGGGGCGCGACTACCTGTTGGGCGTCCGCGGCGTCACCGGGCGCGGGGAGGTTTTCAAGTCCGGCGGCCGCGTGATGAAGAACGTGACCGGATACGACGTGGCGCGCGGGCTCTCGGGGAGCTGGGGCACGCTGGCCGTTCTGTCCGAGGTCACGTTCAAGGTGCTGCCGCTGCCCGACGACGTGGTGACGCTGGCGTTCATGGGGCTCACCGACGATCTCGCCATCGAGCTGATGAGCACCGCTCTCGGGCTGCCGTTCGAGGTCTCGGGCGCGGTGCATCTGCCGGCTTCCCTCGTGCGGCGCCTGAAGCACGAGCTGCGGACCGAGAAGCAGGCGGTGACCGCCATCCGCATCGAGAATTTCACGCGCTCCATCGTGTACCGGAAGGCGCGGCTCAAGGAGGCGCTCACCGCTTACGGCGCGCCGCTCGAGCTCGACCTCGAGAGCTCGCTCAGGTTGTGGGGCGAGCTCAGGCGCCTTTCGGTCTTTCCCAATGACTCTCATTACCTCTGGCGCATCTCGACCACGGCGAAGGCGGCGCCGAGGCTCGTGGGCGCCATCAAGCGGCACATGCCCGTCGAGACCTTCTACGATTGGGGGGGCGCGCTCATCTGGCTCGAGACGCCGGCCTCGGCCGACGCCGGCGCCGCGGACATCCGCCGCGCCGTCGCCATCCATGGCGGCCATGCGACGCTGATCCGGGCCGACCCCGAGGTGCGCCACGCGGTCGAGGTTTTCCAGCCGCTCTCGCCCGCGATCGAGCGCCTGACACGAGGTCTCAAGGCCGCCTTCGATCCCTTGGGGCTGCTCAATCCGGGCCGCATGTATGCCACCATGTGAGCCGACACCGGCGAGGCAGGCCCGGCACCGGCCAGAGTCGTGCTCGCTTAAGATCTGACATAAGTTCGGCGGCACAACCCGTGAGCCGCCGGCGGACGGGAGGCGATGGAAACGAGCTTCAGCCCCGAGCAACTTATCGACCCGCGTGTCGCCGAGGCCGACGGCATCCTGAGGCGGTGCGTGCACTGCGGCCTGTGCACCGCGGTTTGCCCGACCTACGTCGTCCTCGGCGACGAGCGCGATTCCCCGCGCGGGCGCATCTACCTGATGAAGGACATGTTCGAACGCGCGACGGCGCCGAGCCTCAAGGTGCGCTACCACCTGGACCGCTGCCTCTCGTGTCTCTCGTGCATGACGACCTGCCCGAGCGGGGTCGACTACATGCATTTGATCGACCTCGCGCGAGCCCATATCGAGGAGAAGCGCGCGCGCAGCTTCAAGGATCGCCTCCTGAGGCGGCTCCTCGCCTCCATCCTTCCGTACCCCGGCCGCTTCCGCTGGGCGCTCAAGGCGGTGCCGCTCGCGCGCCCCCTGGTCGCGATCATGCGCCGCCTCGGACTCAAGGAGCTCGCCGCGATGGTCGAGCTTGCGCCCGTCATGCTGCTCCCTCCCTCGCCCAAGTACGAGGGCGCGGGGACGGCCGTCACCGGCGCGGAGCGGCGCGCGCGCGTGATCCTGCTCGCGGGCTGCGTCCAGCAGGTGCTGCGGCCCGAGATCAACGACGCGACCATACGGCTGCTCGCGAGGCGCGGCGTCGATGTGGTGGTCGCCAACGGCGCGGGCTGCTGCGGGGCGCTGGTCCATCACCTAGGGCGTCAGGGAGAGGCCAAGAGGCAGGCCCGGCGCAACGTCGACGCGTGGTCGAAGGAGATGGCGAAAGGAGAAGTCGACGCCATCATCGTCAACGCTTCGGGATGCGGCACCACGGTCAAGGACTACGGCCACCTGCTGAAGGACGATCGCGGCTATGCCGAGCGCGCCGCCAGGATCGCGAGCCTCGCGACTGACGTCGTCGAGTTCTTGACCAGCTACGAGCTCGGCGCGCCGGACCGCTGGTCGTCGCTCAGGGTCGCCTATCACTCCGCGTGCTCGCTCCAGCACGGCCAAGGGGTCCACGACGAGCCGCGAGCGCTGCTGAGCCAAGCGGGCTTCTCGGTCGCCGATGTCCCCGACGGCCATCTCTGCTGCGGCTCGGCCGGCACTTACAACATCCTGCAGCCCGAGCTTGCGGCCGAGCTCCGCGCGCGCAAGCTCAAGAGCATTCGCTCGGTCAGGGCCGACCTGGTGGCGGCCGGCAACATCGGCTGCATGGCGCAGCTCGCCCAAGGCCTCGATATCCCGATCGTGCATACCGTCGAGCTTCTGGATTGGGCCTACGGCGGCCCGGTGCCGCACGGGCTCGAGCCTCTCGCACGGTTCGTCAGCGACGTGCCCAAGCCCAAGCGGGTGGTCGCCGACTACATCGAGGCGTGATGAGCGAGCCGCTGCGAGCCGCCTCCGACCTGCGTCACATCGAGGGGCCGTTCGACATCATCGGCGACGTGCACGGCTGCGCGCTCGAGCTCGAGGAGCTGCTGTCGAGGCTCGGCTATGGGGTGCGCTACGCGGGGCACGGAGCGCTCCGCCGGGCGATCGTGGACGCTGCGCCCGGCCGGCGTGCGATCTTCGTCGGCGACTTGGTCGACCGCGGCCCCCGCTCCCCCGATGCTCTGCGCGTGGCGATGGCGCTCGCCGAGAGCGGGGGCGCTCTCGCGGTGCCCGGCAATCACGACATGAAGCTCGTGCGCTGGCTCGGCGGCGGAGCCGTCGAGCTCGCCCACGGTCTCGAGCGCACCGCGGCGCAGCTCGAGGGCGAGAGCGAGGCCTTTCGCGCGCGCGTCAAAGACTTTCTCGCCGGGCTGCCCTCCCACCTGTGGCTCGACGGCGGGCGGCTCGCGGTCGCCCACGCCGGGATCAAGGAGGAGATGCTGGGCGAAGCCTCGGGCGAGGTGCGCCGCTTCTGCCTTTACGGCGAGACCTCGGGCGAGATGGACGAGCTCGGGCTGCCGGTCAGGTATCACTGGGCGGCCAACTACCGCGGCCGGACGGCGATCGTCTACGGCCATACGCCCGTGCCCGAGCCGGAATGGGTCAACACCACGATCTGCATCGATACCGGGTGCTGCTTCGGCGGCAAGCTCTCGGCGCTGCGCTGGCCCGAGCGCGAGATCGTGTCGGTGCCGGCCCGAGAGGTTTATTCGGCGCCCGTGCGGCCCTTCGGCCACCCGCCGGTGCGCGAGCGGACCTCGCGGTGATCGGCGGTTAAGGGTTAAGCATGTCCGTCGTCGAGCCTCTGCCATGGCACCACTCTTGCTCCGCTCTCCGGCAGGGCCACATGGCGCGCCGGCCGCTGGGCCAAGCTCGGCACCACCGGCGCGCCGGCCCGTCGGCTTGCCAGCTTGCGAATGCCTCCGGCGAGCCGCGCCGCCACGCAGGCTCCCCGCCTTTCCCGCCCCGAACCGATCCGCTATAAGGCGGCACGCAATCGGCCCCCGTTTCGGGCGCAAGGAAACCTTTCGACCATCCATGGCCAAAACCAGCAAGGATGCGGGCCCCGAGCCCCGGCCCGCAGCGCAGGGGCAACCGCGAGCAGAGCAGCGCCCGGGAGCCCGGCTGCCCAAGGGGCTGCGCGACATCGAGGCCGCCGAGCTGCGCCAGCGCACCGAAATGCTGGCCAAGATCCGCGCCGTCTACGAGCGCTACGGCTTCGAGCCCTTGGAGACGCCGGCCTTCGAGTACACCGACGCGCTCGGCAAGTTCCTGCCCGACCAGGACCGGCCCAACGAGGGCGTGTTCTCGTTCCAGGATGTCGCGCCCGA
>Ga0209342_10005622_pt1 | contig 12799 bp, 7 predicted proteins | sample RifCSP16_2_FD_184023 | JGI IMG/M metagenome (GOLD analysis project Ga0209342, IMG submission 184023) | Soil microbial communities from Rifle, Colorado - Rifle CSP2_sed 16_2 (SPAdes) (version 2) | ecosystem: Environmental > Terrestrial > Deep subsurface > Rock core/Sediment | place: Rifle... | reverse complement strand
TACGTGGACATCACGAAGGAAGAGATCATGGATTTTTCACGGACGCTCAAGAGCGCGCTCACGAGGCTCGGAAAGACGCTCAACAACCCCCCGTACAACTATATGCTCTACACCGCGCCCAACCGGCTGCCGCGCCGCGGCCACTGGCACACCCTGAACGAGGACTTTCACTGGCACCTTGAGATCATCCCGCGGCTCACGAGGATCGCCGGGTTCGAGTGGGGCTCCGGGTTCTATATCAACCATACCCCGCCAGAAGATGCCGCGAAGTACCTTCGCGAAGTAAAGATTTAGATATCAATCAATTACCGCTATGAAATTCTGCCGATCGCTGTGCAACCTGTCCGAAAAACGGGAAAAGACCGCAAATATTCTCTCTCATTCCAGGGCTCTTTCAGTTCGTCTGAAAATGTTTTATCAGACCCCATATTCTCAATATTTTTGTTATATTATAACGAACAATGCCGAATGCGTATTCGGCGAGCTTCGCGCACAGCGTTCCGAAAAGTAAAGCCGAAGGTTATAGGAGAGACCCCTTGCATGGCATGAGCACGATAGAAGTTCTGTCCTTTGTTCTGATCATTATCGGCGCTGCCTTCATATTCGCCTCGTTCCTGCCTGCCCGCAAGACGTGGAAGAGGGTTCCGGAGGAGTTACGGCGCAGGTGGCACACCATTGTCTACCTCATGTACTTTTTCTTTGTCGGCTATATCTTCTTCGACTTCATCTTGCTCATTGATCTCAAGTTTCCTGTTGAATTAGTCACCGGAGCGGTTTTTTTCGGCGGCGCGATCTTCGTATATATTGTGATCAAGCTTTCCCAACATACTATCACCAGGGTACAAGAAACACAGCAAGAGCTCAAGGCGCTGAATGAGTCCCTCGAACAGCGCGTGGCCGAACGCACCAGAGAACTGCAGCGCTCCTACGAATTTTCCCAGACCGTCCTGAACAGCATGAGCGATCCGATCTCGATCATTGATGTCAACACTCACCAGATAGTAGGGATCAACAGCGCCTTTCTCCGGGAGTTCGGCTTTCAAGAAGAAGAGGTGATGGGAAAGACCTGCCACGAGGTGACCCATCGCCGGTCAGAACCGTGCAAGCCTCCCCATGATATTTGCCCTCTCGCGGAAACAATATCAACGGGCGGCCATGCTTCAGTGGAGCACGTGCACTTTGATCATAATGGCAAAAAAGCACACTTTGAAGTCATTACCTCACCGATCAAAAATGAAGAAGGGAAGGTCATTCAGGCCGTTCGCATCACCAGGGACATCACCGAACGAAAGAAAGCGGAAGAACAGATCCGCTTTCTGGCCTATTATGACAACCTGACGCGTCTGCCGAACCGGACATTCTATAAAGAGCTGTTGACCCGGGCGCTGATCTATGCGACGCGCCACAAAAAAACCATGGCAGTGCTTTTTGTCGACCTCGATTCCTTCAAGCGCGTCAATGATACGCTCGGTCACGACGCCGGTGATCAATTGTTGCAGGCCGTTGCCGACAGGCTGCTGAACGCTACACGGAAAAGCGACTATGTCGCCCGTTCCGACGATGAGGACACGCTTAATACGGTGTCACGCCTGGGGGGTGACGAGTTCATCGTACTGCTCAACGAGATCGTCCATACGTACGACGCAACCGTGGTAGCGCGCCGGATCCTTGCTGATCTGTCCAGGCCGTTTCTCCTGGGCAGCCATGAGGTGTTTGTCACGGCCAGCATCGGCATTTCCCTCTACCCGGCGGATGGGAAGGACACTGAGACCCTGCTCAAGAACGCCGACATCGCGATGTACAGCGCCAAAGAACACGGGAAGAACAACTTCCAGTTCTACGCCGAAACCATGAATGCCACGGCCTTTGAACGGCTGACCATTGAGAACGAGCTCCACAAAGCGCTGGAACGCGGGGAGTTGCTTCTGTACTATCAGCCGAAAGTGGATGTTCCCAGCAGAAAGATCATCGGCATGGAAGCGCTCCTGCGCTGGAAGCACCCCGTCCGGGGGCTGGTCCTGCCCGATGAATTTCTTCCGCTGGCCGAAGAAACAGGCCTCATTGTGCAGATCGGCGAATGGGCGCTTCGGAGCGCCTGCGTGCAGAATAAGGCCTGGCAGACAGCCGGCCTCCCCTGCATTCCCATTTCAGTAAATATTTCGAGGCGCCAGTTCGATCAGCAGAATCTGAGGGAGGTCATCATGAAAGCCCTGCAGGATGCCGGTCTCGCGGCCCACTTCCTGGAATTGGAAATTACCGAGAGCACGATCATGCCGAACCCGGACAAGGCCGCCTCCCTGCTCCGTGCTTTGAAGGCCGCGGGAATAAAGATCTCCATTGACAGTTTTGGCACCGGTTATTCCTCGCTGGACCAGCTGAGACGGATGCCGCTCGATTTTTTAAAGATCGACCGGTCCTTCATCATCAATATTTCCGCAAAAGCTGAAGACGCGGACATTACCAGGGCGATCATTGCCTTGGCTCACAGCCTGAAACTGAAGGTGATTGCCGAAGGAGTGGAGACGGAGGAACAGTTTGTGTTTTTGCGGGAGCTGGGATGTAACGAAGCGCGGGGATATCTGTTCAGCAAACCGGTCCCCGCAGAGGAATGCGCTCAGCTTATTTCGAATGCATCTTCGTGTAAATAAGCATACCGCGGAGAGGAGGCTGTTGCGCTGCTGGCCGCTCAACCGAACCTGAAGTGCAATGATCGCGCCGTGCGGCCCGGGAGCATGAAGTTTATGATATAATAATGCAAGTCGTCGGAGAGACCCTCTGATTCCGCTGCTAAAAAGCGGAAAAACTTTATTGCAACGAATTCCAGGAAAGGATTTCATGAGACATGAGTAGTTCGTATTTATGCCGCTTTTAACCCCCTCCTCTTATATCTTGAACCCTCTCGCGGTCCAAACGCTGGTGACGACAGCGGCAATCCTTTGCCTCGGATTGTTTTCACTTATGCGCGAACGAAGCTCGCTTGTCAGTGCGTCTTTTTCCCTTTTAGCGGTATGCATCAGCGCATGGCTCTTTGCGTTGTCGTGGATGTACAGTGCGGTAAACGCGCAAATTGCATTCTGGTGGGCAAAGGCTGCACACGTGGGCGTAGCTCTGGTCCCAGCAGCTATTTACTATTTCACCGTCCTGGCTCAGCAACGATATCAGCGAGACAAGAGGCGTGTGTTGTTCGCTTGGATTAGTTCCATCATTTTCCTTGTTGCTATCTTTAAGACCGACATCCTATTCGGATCCTTGTATCATTACCAGTGGGGGTACTATCCTCAGTATCGTTGGTCGAGCTTTGTTTTTCTTGCATACTTTTTTCTCATGACGATTTACGTCCTGCGCAGCTGGAGGGCTGAGTACCGTCGCTCCCCGCAGGGGTCGACGCAGCGGCTCCGCGCTCAGTCGTTCCTGACGGCGTTCGGCGTGGGCTATCTTGCATCCTTCGACTATGTGGCCGCGTTTGGTATCCCGCTCTACCCGTTCGGCTATCTTCCCATTCTTGTCTTCATCGTGCTGTCCGCCCGCGCCATATGGCGTTACCGATTCATAGACATCACTCCCGCGTTCGCGGCACCGGAGATCATCAATACCATGACCGATGCGCTGCTTGTCCTCGATGCGGAAGGGGTGGTTCGGGTGGTGAACAAGGCAGCTACGGACTTGTTTGATTCCAAAGAAACTGAGCTTATCGGCAAACCGGTCCTGAAGGTCATGGACTGCTCTTTGTTTCCCGAGGACCCTCGGTCATTTATTCACCTGGGGACGATCCGGAACTATGAGGCGGATTGCACAGCAAAACAGGGAAACAAGCGCACCCTGAGCCTCTCCGCCTCGGTCATGAAAGATCAGGCCGGGAAGCCGGCCGCCATTGTCTGCGTTTTACGGGACATCACGGAGCGTAAAAAGGCCGAGGAGGAGTTACGAAACGAGAGGGATAAAGCCCACAAATACTTCGATATCGCGGCGGTCATCCTGGTGGTGATCGATACTTCTAAAAAAGTCACCCGGATCAACGCAACAGGATGCAAACTGTTGGGGTACGAGGAAGAGGAAATTGTCGGCAAAAACTGGTTCGATGATTTTATTCCGGAAAGAGCGCGCCATGAAGTAAAAAACATTTTTGAGAAGCTGATGGCTGGAGACATTGAACCGGTTGCATATTTTGAAAACCACGTGGTGACCAAGAGCGGCGAGGAAAGGATCATGGCATGGAACAACAGCGTGCTGCGGGACAAAACGGGAAAGATCACCGGCACTCTCAGTTCAGGGGTGGACATTACCGAGCGCAGGCGGGCCGAAGAACAGATCCGCGTCCTGGCCTATTACGACAATCTGACGGGCCTTCCGAACCGCAGCTTTTACCGGGAGCTCCTTGTCCGCGCCATTACGCATGCCGGACGCCATAATGAAAAAATGGCCGTGGTTTTTATTGATCTGGACTACTTCAAGCGTATTAACGACACCCTGGGCCACTCCGTCGGTGATCAGCTTTTGCGCGTTGCGGCCGAGCGGTTAACAAAATGCGTGCGGAGAAGCGATACCGTGGCCCGTTCATGGGAGGAAGAAGGAACAGACGTCGTGTCTCGTCTTGGCGGGGATGAGTTCATCGTCGTGCTGAGCGAGCTTGCCCATAACCAGGATGCGGCCAGAGTGGCAAACCGCATCCTGGCCGAGCTGTCACAGCCGTTCACGCTCGGCGGCCATGAGGTGTACGTCACCGCCAGTATCGGCATCGCGCTTTACCCGGCGGACGGAAAGGACGCCGAAAGCCTGCTCAAGAATGCGGATGTTGCGATGTATCACGCCAAAAACCATGGAAGAAATACCTATCAGTTCTACACACATTCCATGAACGAGTCTGCAATGGAGCGCCTGACCCTGGAGAATGATCTCCGTAAAGCGCTGGAACGCGACGAGTTCCAACTCTACTATCAGCCGAAACTGAATCTCAAGAACAGAAAAATCGTCGGCCTGGAAGCGCTCCTTCGCTGGAAACATCCTGAAGGAGGCCTGGTTTCACCGGCTAAGTTCATTCCCGTGGCCGAAGAGGCAGGGCTGATCGTTCCGATCGGCGAGTGGGTTTTGCGCGCAGCCTGTTTGCAAAACAGGGCGTGGCAGAAAAAAGGGTATCAGCCGGTCAGTGTCGCGGTCAATCTCTCCGGCCGCCAGTTCGAGCACCGCCAACTGATCGAAACCGTAACGCGAGCATTGCGGGATGCCGACCTCGATCCCCGCTATCTTGCGCTGGAGATAACGGAGAGCGCCATCATGAAGAACCCGGAGAAGGCATCTACCATGCTGCAGCAGCTGAAGACCATGGGGATACCGATATCCATTGATGATTTCGGCACAGGGTATTCTTCGCTGAGCTATCTGAAGAGGTTCCCCGTGGATGAACTGAAGATCGATCGTTCCTTCATTATGAATATCGCGACGAACACTGATGATGCGGCCATTGCCAGCGCGATTATCGCCATGGCGCATAGTCTGAAACTGAAGGTCGTCGCCGAAGGAGTCGAGACGGACGAACAGCTCGCTTTTTTAAGTTCCCTCGGATGTGATGAAGCGCAGGGGTTTCTGTTCAGCAAACCGGTCCCCGCACAGGAATGCGTTCAGCTTATTTCGAATGCATCTTCGTGTAAATGAGCATGCCGCCGGCAAGGAGGATGTCGCGCTGTCTGCCGCTCAGCGTGTATTTGAGGATGATCTTCCTGCCCGTGGTCTTATTGTTGAGTGTCAGGTCAGCGCCTTTTTCCAGCGCCGCTTTTATCCCTTCAATCTCTACCTTGTCTCCGCTACTTACTGCATCATAATCCGCCTCGCTTGCGAACGTGAGCGGAAGGATCCCGAAATTGATGAGATTTGCCGCGTGAATGCGCTCGAAGGACCTGGCGACCACGGCCTTTACGCCGAGATACATGGGGCAGATGGCCGCGTGCTCGCGGCTTGAACCCTGTCCGTAGCTTGATCCCGCCACGATGACGTTGTGGACGCCCGCCTTTTTGTTCTCCAGCGCTTTTCTTGAGAAGCCCGGATCAACACCTTCGAAAACAAACTCAGCGTATTTCGGAATGTTTGAGCGGTATTTCAGCCTCGATCCCGCGGGCATGATGTGGTCCGTGGTGATCTTGTCGCCGACCTTGATTGTCACAACGCCCTGTATCACTGCCAACAGGGGCTCGCCCTTCGGCGGGTCGCCGATGTTCGGGCCGCGGTAGACCGCTATGGAGCCGGGATCCTTTGATGGCGGAAGGATCATTGAGTCATCGATGCTGAACTCCGAGGGTATCGTGATCTCCGGGAACGCCAGCCCGAGGTCGCGCGGATCAGTGATCACACCGGTGAGGGCCGCGGCCACGGCAGTCTCGGGGCTTGCAAGGTATACCCTGGCGCTCCTGGTGCCCGAGCGGCCTTCGAAGTTCCTGTTGCTCGTGCGGATGGACACGGCATCGGTCTTTGGCGCCTGGCCGGCCCCGATGCAGAAGCCGCATGTGGACTCGAGTATCCGGGCCCCGGAGCTGATGATGTCCGAAAGCGCGCCGTTCCCGGCGATCATCTCAAGCACCTGCCGGGAACCGGGGGCAACGCCGAAACTCACCTCCGGGCTTATCTTCCTTCCTTTGAGCATCGAGGCCACGAGCATCAGGTCTCGATACGAAGAATTCGTGCATGAGCCGACCATTACCTGGTCCACTCTTGTGCCTGCTACTTCTTTCACGGTTCCGACATTGTCCGGCGAATGCGGTTTCGCGATGAGCGGTTCGATCGAACCGAGGTCAAGATCGACCACTCTGTCGTATCCCGCATCGGGATCAGCGGAAAGTGCCACCCAGTCAGACTCTCTTTTTTGCGCCTTGAGGAATGAGCGCGTACTATCATCGCTTGGGAATACGGACGTGGTAACGCCGAGCTCTGCCCCCATATTGGTGATCATTGCGCGCTCCGGCACGGAGAGCGTTTTGACACCCTCGCCTCCGTATTCGATCACAACGCCCACATTCCCCTTTGTGGTGAGCATCCTGAGTATGGAGAGGATGACGTCCTTTGCTGATACCCAGGGCCGGAGCTTGCCCGTGAGGTTCACTTTCACTACCCTGGGGCAAGCGAGGTAGAACGGCCCGCCGCCCATGGCCACCGCCACATCGAGTCCTCCGGCGCCGATGGCAAGCATGCCGATGCCGCCTCCCGTCGGCGTATGTGAATCCGAACCGAGCAGCGTTTTGCCCGGCCTGCCGAACCGCTCCAGATGAACCTGGTGGCAGATGCCGTTTCCCGCCCTGGAATAGTATATGCCGTGTTTTGCGGCAACGGTCTGAAGATATCGGTGGTCGTCAGCGTTCTCGAACCCGTCCTGGAGCGTATTGTGGTCAACGTAGCTCACCGAGAGATCGGTCTTTACCTTCGGCACGCCCATGGCCTCGAACTGGAGGTACGCCATGGTGCCGGTGGCGTCCTGCGTCAGTGTCTGGTCTATCCTGATGGCGATCTCGGCCCCGGGCTCGAGAGCGCCGTCGACCACATGAGACGCCAATATTTTATAAACGAGATTTTTTCCCATGATAAAACGATGTCCCTGTCGCGTGCACCGCGCGAACTGCGAAACATTATAGTCCAAGAGCAAGCCGCATGGCAACAGGAATTTTCTACGGGGATGACTCTCTGTGCATATCCGAGCAGAACGATGCGTGAGAAGAGAGAACGCAGAGGCAACCGTCGAAAAACGTTACACCACTTTCAAAATTTCATCCACCATATCATAGATCGGAACGATCTTATCGACAACGCCGTCCTCGATCGCCGATTTCGGCATGCCGTAGACAATACAGGTTTCTTCGCTCTCGGCCAGGGTTGTGCCGCCCGCTTCTTTGACCGCCCGCATGCCCTTTGCCCCGTCGCTGCCCATGCCCGTCAGCAAGACCCCCAGGCACTTCCTGCCGCACGTCTTTGCCACGGACTCCATCATGATATCCACCGAGGGCCTGTGCAGTGAATCCGTTGGTTCGCTGTCAAGGTGGATCACGTACTGTCCGTTCCTTGCCCGGAGCTTCAGGTGGCGGCCCGCAGGCGCGACGAGGACCCGGCCCGGTTGAACCACCTCTCCGGAGACGGCCTCGGCCACCGGGAGATTGCTCTGCGCATTCAGCCGCTCGGCGAGCGTGCGCGTGAAGCCGAGCGGCATATGCTGAACGATGATCACGCTCGAAGGGAAATCAGCCGAAAACTTCGGAATGAGGTTTTGGAGCGCCGGCGGACCTCCGGTCGATGTCCCTATGGCCACGACATCTATTCGCGAAGATCTTGGGCCGCGTTCTTTAGAGGGTTTCCGGAGCTGCGCCCCGGATGTCGCCTGAGGAGCGACGGCCGCAGCGTGGTGCGTTTTCATTTTTCCGACATCGACTCCTGCGATGGCTCTCACTTTGGAGACGAGCTCGTTCGACAGGAACGTGATATTCATCGAAGACTCCACGCGGGCCTTATCGATAAAATCCACGGCGCCGAGGTCCAGCGCCTTCAGGGTGATCTCGGCCCCTTCCTGGGTGAGCGACGAGAGCATGATGACCGGCGTAGGGTGCTCGTGCATGATCCGCTCGAGCGCCGCGAGCCCGTCCATGCCCGCCATCTTGACGTCCATGGTCACGATATCAGGCCTGAGTTGCGCGGTCTTCTCGACGGCCTCCCGGCCGTCGGCGGCGGTGTCTATTACCTCGATGTCCGGCGCAAAGGAGAGCATCCGCCTGATTGCCTTGCGCATAAAGACCGAGTCATCCACGATGAGAACCCGTATCTTCTTTATTTCCTCTTTTCTTAAGAAGCTCATTTTTCCACCTTGAACGGACGTGCCGATATGTTCAACAGCTCAAGGGCCGCTGAAACCCTTTCCCGGGAGGGAACATGCCGTTTTGCCTCTTCTCTCAAGAATTGTTCTCCCTTACTGCTTTTGATATGCGACGACGCCTTCCAGCCGGACAGGGACGAAGTCCGTATTGATGCGACAGAACGATTCCGAATGTCCTAACAGCAGATGCCCGCCCGGCACGAGCATCTGATGGAAGTTCTTCGCGGCCCTCTCGATAGAGCTGTCGGAAAAATAGATGAGCACATTTCTGCAGAGTATGATATCGAATCTGCCGATGTCGGCCGAGCTGAGCACGTTACCCGGCCTGAACTGGACCAGCGATCTGATGCTATCATTGACGACGAACCAGTCGCCGTCCCGGGCGAAATATTTTTTCACCAGTCCGTTCATGTTTCCCCGGAACGCGCGTGAGGGATACCGGGCCTGCCTGGCCCTTTCGAGCGAGCCGGGATCAATATCCAGCCCGAGGACCTCGATGCCGCATCCCTGTGCGCGGAGTTCCGCCTCGTGGAGCAGGATGGCGGCCGTATACGCCTCCTCGCCGCTCGAGCAACCGGCAGAGAGCATCCTGATGTTTTTTTGAGTATTCGCGCGCTTCTTCCGGATCAGTTCAGGCAGAACAGACCGCATAAGCGATTTGAGCTGGTCTGTTTCCCTGAAAAAATAGGTCTCGTTGTTCGTAAGCTGAGAAGCCAGCCGGAATGCGGTCTCCGCGCTTCCCGCGTCGTTGATAAGGTGTTGGTGGTATTCACAGAGCGACCGGAACCCCCCGGCGGCGGCCAGCGGAGAGAGCCGGTGATGGAGCACATTCAGCCGCTCATCGTCATAATAAAGTCCCAGCCTCTCAGCAATATAATCCCTGAGCGGCCTGATTTCCGTGGGATCAAATGCAAAAGGAGCTATTGGCCTTGTTGTGAGCGTTGCAATGGCTTCTAACGCGCGCTTTTCCGCTTCAAAGGCCGCGCCGGTAACGCCCGAAATCGTTTCGGCAAGCGCCCGGCGCGCCTCATCGGTGTTAAATCGCGCCAACGCAAGCGCGGCCTCCATGCGCACATCTTCCGCGGGGTCCGATAAAAGCGGGAGGACCGCCTGCATGCCGCGCTTCGTGCCGAGGCCGGCGAGAGCCTCCACGGCAGCCCTCCGGACAAGGGGATCGCTGTCACGGCAAAAAGCCGTGAGCTCAGCGAGAGCCGCCTCGCCGCCGATCCTGACGATGGCCTCGAGGGCGTCTTCTCTCAGGTCCCTGTCGGTCAGGAGCCCGGTGAGGGCCGGAACCGCTCCGGCAATCCGAAAACAGCCGAGCACGACCACCGCATTCCTCCGCGCCTTCTGACTATCGGATTTCAGGGTCTGGAGGAGCGTATCCTCGGCCTTGGGGCTCAGGCGGACAGCGTGTTTTTTATCAGGAGCGCGTACAAGCAGCCCTGCTACTGCCTCGAGCGCCCACTCGCGAAGAGACGCTTCATCGGCCTCAAGAAACGCACAGAGCGGATTGAGCGCCGATGGGTCGCCGATCCTTCCCAGCGCCTGTATCGCCGGCACGTTGGCCCCCGGGGTATCTAAAAGCTCCGTGAGGGGAAGGACCGCGCGCGCATCGCCGATCTCTCCGAGCGCCACTGCCGCCGGGAATTGGAGCCACATGTCCGTATGGAGCGCCGCGATGAGGGATTCGACCGCCCGGTTGTCTTTGATCTTTCCGAGCGCTTCGGCCGCCGCGTGTTTCACGTTCAGGTCCGGGTCGGAAAGGGCGCGAATAAGTTCGGGCACGGACCCTTTGTTTTTCAGCTCGCCGAGCATGACACCCGCGAAACAGCGGATCTCCTCGTCGCCGTCGCGGAGCAGCGCGCACAACGGCGGGAGCGACCTGCCGCCGAGCGTCACGTAAATTTCCATCGCGGCGTTCCGCAGCCCCGCGTTCTCGTTATCTCTGAGCGTCCTCTCCAGCGCCGGGTAGATAAGGGTATCAGGCTTATCCTTGAATGCCGAGATGACCCTGTTCTTTCCAGCCCAGCCCTGTTCATAGAATGCCTTGATAAGAGACACGAGAGACTGCGGCGTGGCGGCGGCAGCCAGGGTATTTACGGTCTCGAGCCATTCCTGAAAGGCCGATTCCCGCTTGCTTGCGCACGGTTCGATATCTGGCGACATTGTTAGGGACCCTCTGGTTTTCTGTAGAATACGGATTTTTCCCGCTCTATCACTTCGAACGAGTGCGTGTAGAGGTGCAGGACCTCGCCTTCGCCGGTGAAGAGGTATCCGCCGGGCTTGAGACACCCGGCAAGCGCCGTGACCAGGCGCTGCTGCGCCGACAGATCAAAATAGATCATGACATTCCTGCAGAAAATGATATCGAAGAGATTTCTGAACGATTCAATTTCGGGAAGATTTCTCAGGTTCATTTTCTGAAATTCCGTTATTTCTTTTGCTTCATCGCACACTTCGATTTCCTCCGCGGAATATGCGTTAAAATACTTCTCCAGGAAGGGGGCCGGGGTCTTTCCCAACCGCATCCGGTCATACCGGCCGGTCTTCGCGACCTCGAGCGCATCAGCATTGATATCCGTTCCAAGCACCTTCAGGTCCCATGCCTTGGAATACCGTATTGTGTCGAGGACCTGCATGGACAGGGAATATGTCTCCTGGCCGTACGCACAGCCCGCGGACCATACCTGGAGCGTCATGCGGGAGGCCTCCCCCCGGGAGAGCGCCCGCATCGACTTTTTCCCCTCGCGATCGACGATCTTCGGCAGCACCAGGTCCCTCAGCGCTTCAAACTGTTCCGGCATTCTGAAGAAATACGTTTCTCTTGTCGTAATAAGGGCTACCAGGCGCTCGAATTCCCGGTCGTTCGTACTGAGAACGCGGTAGTACTCGGCAAGCGAGCCGTGCCCGCCTTCCTCGAGGCGATGCAGCAGCCAGCGCCTCAGCTGCGTCTCCCTGCTCCGGGGAAACGACAAGTGGCACCGGTGATAAACGAGGTCCTTGAATACGCCTATGTCGTCAGGTGTCAGGTCCATTCGTCCTTTTTCATCGACAACCAGTTGAAGGCCCAAATATCCTCCTACGCCTTAAAGTTCGCGACGCCGTCCAGGAGGGTCCTGGCGATGCCCACGAGCTCTTCCGAGGATTTCGTCATCTGCTCCACGGCAGCCAGGTTCTCTCTCGAGATGGAGCTGATGTTCTCCGTGGACTTGACCACGAGATCGCCCCCGCGCTTCTGCTCCGAGGTCGCAATGGTCACCTGCTGGGTCATGCGGTTCATGCTTTCGACCGCGCCGATGATCTGCTTGCTGCCGGAGGCCTGCTCCTTTGCGGCCTGGCTCACCTCCTGCATGATGTGGTTCATGTTCTCGACGGCGAGCCGTATCTGCCTGCCTCCGGAAGCCTGCTCGCGGACGGCCTTGGCGACCTGCTGCGCAAGCTTGTTCATGTTCTCGACGGAGAGGCGTATCTGCTTGCCTCCCGCCGCCTGCTCGGTCATGGCCCGGTTCACCTGGTCGCTCGATACCCGCATGGTGTCCACATACTTGAGCACCTCTTTGCTTCCCATGGCCATGGCCATGATCTGGTCCGTCTTCTCCACGCCCCCGATGATCTTCTTGAGCGCCTCCGCCGCGCGGTCGGCCATGTCCATGGCCTCGGACGCCTCTTTTGTTCCGGTCTCCGTGCTCCTGACCGCGTCCTGCGTCTCCGCCTGGACGCGGCTGATCACCTCGCCGATCTCTTTTGTCGCCTTCATGCTCCGTTCGGCAAGTTTCCGCACTTCTTCGGCCACCACGGCAAACCCTCTGCCTGCGTCTCCGGCCCGGGCCGCCTCAATGGCCGCGTTCAAGGCAAGCAGATTCGTCTGGTCCGCTATCTCTTCGATGACCGCGATGATCTTGCCGATCTCCTGGGAGCTCTTGCCAAGGCCCTGGATGAGCCCGGCCGCTGCTCATG
>Ga0209342_10005621_pt1 | contig 12801 bp, 22 predicted proteins | sample RifCSP16_2_FD_184023 | JGI IMG/M metagenome (GOLD analysis project Ga0209342, IMG submission 184023) | Soil microbial communities from Rifle, Colorado - Rifle CSP2_sed 16_2 (SPAdes) (version 2) | ecosystem: Environmental > Terrestrial > Deep subsurface > Rock core/Sediment | place: Rifle... | reverse complement strand
CTTCTCCTTGAGATGGCCAAGGTTCTCGGTTTCCCGGAGGAGCAGAAGTTCCTCCACCTTCAGCTTTCCAATCTCAAGGAGAAGCTCGAGGCGACCGGAATCCTCAAGATGGCCAACAGCGTCTGGGTCGACGACGGCCAGCCGGTCGAGCTCCTCTTCCAGAAGGTCATGGAAGAGATGTACAAGGCCAAGATGGGCATCGTGAACTTTGAGGGCAACCCCGAGGGATGCCGCGCGGCCATCAACCGCTGGGTCGAAGAGGCTACGAGCGACAAGATCAAGAACCTCATGGGCGACGGTTCGGTGACGATCGACACCAAGATGGTTCTCGTCGCCGCCATCCATTTCAAGGACATGTGGAAGACGGCCTTCAGCCCTGACGATACGCAGGAAGAAGACTTCTTCTCGCCGGGAGGTACGGTCAAGACGCCTTTCATGAGCCGCGTGGCCAACTTCGGATATGCGAAGGGCCCAGGCTACTACAAGATCCTCGAGATGCCCTACAAGTCCGGCCTCTCGATGTTCATCATCCTTCCGCATGGGCATGGCGACCTTCCGGTGATCGAGAAGGATCTTCTCTCTGGGAAGATCGAGCTCCCGCGCGAGCTGGCCAAGCCCGAGGTTCGGGTCACCTTCCCCAAGTTCAAGGTGGAGTACGGGTTCCCTGCCGCAGACATGCTCAAGCAGATGGGAATGCCTCTCGCCTTCAGCGACGACGCCGATTTCTCCGGTATCTCGAAGGGCAAGGACGCCCTCAAGGTGGACTCGGTCATCCACAAGGCCTTCTGTGAGGTGAATGAGGAAGGCACTGAGGCGGCTGCGGCGACCGCGGTCGTCATGATGAAGTGCACGTCGTTCACGCCGGAACCCGAGCCGGAGATCTTCCGGGCGGATCACCCGTTCCTCTACATGATCCGGGAGAACGTGGAAGGGAACATCCTCTTCATCGGAAGGATGGAGAATCCGAAAGGATAGCGATGATTACCAATGAGTTCGTCAAGGCGGACTTCGACAAGATGGAGGAGAAGTTGACCGAGGACGTTGACCGTTTGGTCAATGGGCGTCTTGTTCAGCCCGACTATCTTGGTGATCGGATGGCGGCGCTCAAGGAGCTCAATGAGAAGCGTCAGCTTCTCGAGACGCTCCGGTGGGCAAGGGCGTTCAGTGGGCTAACGCCAAGAAACCGGTAACTTCATAGCCTAAAGGTTCCTCTTTTTTTCTTGGCCCGGGGGGTCTTCTATGGCCCCCCGGGCTTCATTTAAGAGGCCGGCATGAAAGTTGAATACGGCGATATCTGGAAACATCTCGGGGAAGGCCGGTATGTGGTCATTCCAACCAATCTGGGGTGGAAGAAAGACGGTTGCAACGTCATGGGGGCCGGCCTCGCCAAGGATGCAACCAGACGATACCCCACACTGGCGAAATGGTATGGCGGTGTTTGCGAGACCACAGCAGACGCGCCGCAGGTTATTGCCTGCCCTTTCGCCCCCCTTATCATGTTCCCTGTCAAGCCGCTGAACAAGCTTCAGCCCTGGATGTCCTGGAAGCAGAAGGCGGACCTCAAGTTGATCGAGCAGAGTGCACGACAGCTTTATGAATGGCCGGATCCTTATCCTATTGCCGTCCCTCTCGTTGGTTGCGGCAACGGCCAGCTCGACATGTATGAGGTCAGGCCGATTCTCGAGAAGTACCTGGCGTCGGACCGCTTTACGCTGGTCCTGGAAGAATGGCGGAATCCGTCAAGAAGTTGAACCGTTCTTGACATGGCCGGACGAGTATGCATAAAGTCCAATAGATAGTTTTGAGGGATCAGTTGCCCGTCCTGGCCGTTGAAAAATACAGGTACTTCATTCCATCCTTCTTTTCTTACGCCTGCCGCTTTGGTCGTGTAGGCGATTAGATACATTCATCCTTTAACGGAGGTTCATTGTGGAAACTCGCATCTGTGTGAGCTGCGGTAAAGAGTTCACGTTGGGCGAGGAGGAACAGAAGCGTCATCTGGAGCGCCAGAAGGCCGACCCGACCTGGCAGCTCCCCAAGAGGTGTAAGCCTTGCCTTGCCGAGAGGTACAAGCAGCAGCAGGCTACCCTTCATCATCCTGCCTCTCCTTCGGAGGATATCCCAACCTATGCGCCTCAGCGGGCACCCGCTTTCAAGCGTCCCCTTGAGAAGGTCCGCATGGTCTTGGCGACATCCGATTTCTATAACCTTGTCCAGGGTCGGGAAGTGTCCTGGCAGGGTGTCACTATCGTCCTTGCCGATATCGGCTTCAATGTGATGCGCGACGGCATCGACGAAGCCGAGCATGTCGGTAGGGCCCGGGCGTGTAAGGCATCCTAAGCGTTGCCTGGGGAGGGAGGTGTAGAAATACGCCTCCCTCCCTTTCTCAGGAGGGCAGTGTGGAACATAGAAAAACAACGAGGCGGGAAACGACGGCGATGACCTGGGTTATTGGCTCCCTGAAGAGCCGCCAGGAGAGGGAGGCGGAACGTCGGAGGGCGGAACGTCGGAAGAGTCCGCGCTCACGATAATGATAGGGACATCCTTCTCGTCCTCTGCCTTCTCGTCCTCTGCCTTCTCGTCCTCTGCCTTCTCATCCCTCTTCGAGGCCAGGACCGCAATCGACGTGCCTGGAAGTCTCATGGCCGTATTATACAGGACAGAGAGCGCATTGGAAGAGAAATGCCTTATCTCAAGGAGTATTGGAGGCTGAAAAAAGGCCTCATCTGGATCTCCAAAATCCTATGCTCGCTCGGATACCATGCCTGGTTCTACAGCAACATTGACCATCTTCCCCTTAAGTGTGCAACTTGTGGCAGGACGACCAAACACCTCAATAACCATGACATATGAAAAATTTCGAAAAGCGCTACGCGAAAGAGATCGAAGAAGAGCGTCGGAAGCAGGCAGCAGAGAGTGGTGAATCCTCTTACAGCCCAAGAAAGATGGATTGTGAGCGGATACCGCTCGGTTGTATCTTTGTTGTTGCTGCCGGTATTGTCGCCGCTCTGTACCTCATCGTTCGGATGTTGGGGAGATAAAACAAAGGGGCCGGAACCATTCCGGCCCCCGGGGTCGGGTCATTTCAGATAAGTTTACACGGCAGACTGGAGTCTGTAGGAGGAAGGAGAAAAAATGAATCCTCCGGTAGTCTGGTTCTCCATAGATATCACGAACCGGTTCCTGCCGCTCATCCGCAAGTGTATGGACGCCTACATGGCCATGAAGCTGGCCGACGAGATGAACATCAAGTATGAGGAGGAGTTTGAGCACCCATTTCGGGATATCGGATTTCGGGTGCCGTCCGACAAGCTCGAGGCCTTCCACCTGGACTTGCACGAGGAGGATATCAAGCCCGGGACGACCGATGTCTTTACGAAACGAGATGAGGAGATCATGGCAGGCCTGGCCAGTACGTTGGGCGTGGAGTTTGAGATGATTGGCGTGTGAAAAAACGGGCTACGCCGTATATAATCATCGTGTATGCCGAATGAAGAGGGCGGCGAGAAGAAGGGGCATGGGGGCTTTACCAAGCTCATGGCCACCTTCGGAAGCATGCTTATCATCTTCTTTGCCGGTCTCATCTGGCGCTCTTACGAGAAGACTGGCGAAGCGATCGACATCATGCAAAAGCGACTCGAACGGCTCGAAGAGGACAAGTCGAAATGGGGCACCCTGACCGAGCTCCATAACAGGGTCACCACCATGGATCGGGAGGTCTACAGGATGCAGGGCGTCTTCGACTATGCTGCGGCAGTCGAAGGAGGTGTCCCAAAGCCTCCTCAGGCCAAGCCTCCGACCCAGCCTGAGCTCCCGAAACCTCCCCCAACGGCTCAGCAGCTTGTCCCGCCCTCCGAGCTCTTTCGTGACCCGGACGCCTACCGCAAGATCCAGGAACAGAAGTACCCCACCAAGAAGTAGTCCGCCCCCACGGTGAGATTCTTCAAGTCTTCAAGTCTGTCCAGAGAAAGGATAACAGCAAATGATCAAGGTCAAGATGGAGAAGGAACAGGCGGAGATGCTCAGGCTCTGCTTCTATGCGGCGATTCTGGCCATTGTGCTTTTCGCCGGCATGGAGACGATCGCCAAGATCCTCGTCTCGATTGTGGTCGGTTTTCTCGTCTTCAACATCCTCTGGATCGGCACCGGCATCTATAAGAAGAACAAGGAGAAGGCCGGGAAGAAGAAGAGCGGTAACGAGAAAACGGAGGAATAGGGTTCATGAAGAACTACCAAGAGGCGTTGGTCGCGAAGTGCTACACGAAGCCGGGCAGGCTCAATCGCCCGCGCCGCTGTAGGAGCCACGCCGTGAGAATCGCGATCAAACATTGGCGTAGAGCCGAGGCCGAAGGGTTTGTTTCCTAGCCCAACTACTGACGCTAGCTCACAAGGCAGAAGGTGCGGGGACGCTACGGCCTGCCAGCAAGTACCGCCGTCCCACCAAATATTGAGGTGAGATATGAAAGAATGGCTTAGAGGGGCAAAACTCCATCCTGGATGGTTCACGGCGGTGGCTTTGTGTGTCCTATGCTGGGGCGCGGCAGATGGGCGCTGGTACGGCATTGCGATAGGCATTGCCTGGTTCGCGCCGGTCATCCTGACGTGTCGCTCTGTTGCAAAAGCGAACCCTGTGGTGGAGGATTAGTTGAAGAAGCGCAAAGACGAATTTCCGGCCGGGCGGCTCAAGCCCGACAAAGAGCCATACTGGGTAAAAATCAGGTACCATCCGCCGGCGGGATGGAAGTCCAAAAACTTCAGGAACGAAGGCGTACAGTTTGTACAGCTTCATCCATATGAAGTCCGCCCGTTCCACCTCATGCTTGAGGAGTACAAGAAAGAGGGACTTATCCTGGACTATATGACCCAGCTCATCCAGGAATTCTGGAGCTCGTCCAAGTTCATGAAAGACATGAATGATTCCAGAGCCGCTCTAAAGAAGATGGCCGATGCGGCCAAGACCAAGAGGGGTACTGACCATGGAAAACGATGATGACGTGACCGTAATTGTCTGCTGTCGGTCGACGGATGTGCTCAGCCCTATTGAGGGATCTGCGGCAGAAAACTGCGAGAAGTGTAACGAGAAGGTCTGGATCAGTCCGTCATCTCAGAAGCGCAAGATTGAGCTTGCCGCCAAGGTCATGTGCCAATATTGCGTTGTTGCTCAGATTGCAATTGATCCGAACCCGACGTTCCTTGAGCCTTCCGCTGAGCAAAAAGCCGAGCTGTTAAGAACTTTCCTCAATACTCCGGGAGAAGAGCATGAAGCTGATCGAGGGCCGCAAACTTGATGTGCGGATTGCCGAGGATATCTTCGGGCTGGATGTCGAACTGCTGCCGGCCTACCGCGAGCCCGAGTGCGGGACGATTCAGCTCTACGAGCCCTGGTACCAGAAGGACATCATGGAAGGCGACTCCGCCCCGGATAAAGAGAGGCTGAAGGCCCATTCGGCTGAAGTCTGGGATGAGGAGAAGCGCTGCGGGCTTGTCCCGGCCTATCGGGTGAAGCACGAGACGGAAGACCACTACTGGTACGAGCTTGTCCCGAATTATTCGACGAGCCTCGACGACGCCTGGAAGATCGTCCTCAAGCTCCGGGCCGATAAGCGTCCTGGACTCATCCAGAAGTTCATCATGAAGCTTGAATCCCGCGGCATGCGGTGGCTTTTTTCGTTGTCTGTGGCTCCGGCCAAGACAATTTGTGAGGCCTCATTGGAGGCACTGGAGGTGACGTGAAAGAAGAGTTCGACTTCGAATCCAAGATAGAGAAGGAATGGAGTTCGCACGGATACCTTTGCCGAGTTGTGCTCAATCAGATGGGTAATCGTTGTGCGTATATCCGGATTCCTAAGACCCATCCCTTTTTCGGGGCCGGTTATACTACGAAGGTATCCATCGACCTGAACCGCGCCAAGCTCAAGGAGCTCGAGACAGGCAACCCGGAAGCCATCCACGATATGGAGTTCGGCGGCATCCTGGCCATGCTCTTTGGAGATCGCGACGCCGTGGAGAACTGGCTCCGCACTCCGAACGGCCTCGTCAAGGTCCATGGCGGCATCACTTATGCCACCGACCATTTTCCTCTCGATAAGTCTGGGGAAAAGAACGACGAGTGGTGGATGGGTTGGGATGCCGGGCATGCCGGCGACTATATCCCCTTTGCCATGAATGTCCTCAAGATCAGGTCCAAGGTAGCGCTCGAAATGGGCGACACGAAGAAGGCCTCCAAGTTCAGGGCTTATATTGCCCGAGTCGACATGAAGGAGCAGGAGCGTGACTTCGCCTACGAGGCCAGGATTCATGCTGTCGCCGGTCATGCCGAACACTACTGGACGCTTGAGGACATGGTTGAGGAAAACGAGAGGTTTGCGGAGCAGCTCTCGGTCATCGAGCTTCTTGGCCTGTCAAAGGAGGACTCGAAGAATAAACGTTGAACTTGTAATGTGCTTCTGCTTCAATTTCGCGTATGCCCGATAAGAAGATCGAATGCGTCGACTGCAAGGCCGAATTCATCTTCACCGAGCGCGATCAACAGTTCTTCACCTCGAAGGGCTTGTTCGATCCCATACTCTGTTCTGAGAAAGGAGAGACCCCATGGCCGAAAAAGCAGGTTGCCCCAAGTGGGGCAAGATCGAAGGCGCGCTCTTCAAGTTCGAGGGCGACTATAACCAGTCGACTCTCTTCGAGGGCGGAACCGTTTGCGCTCAGGGCGCGCTCTGGCTTGGCATGGGCCGGAATAGAAGCGGCCTGCTCGATGAAGACGACCGGAAGTCGGTAAGATCTGAGCGCGTTGCCGATGAGGACATCTCCCGCGATTACGAGCTCCCGGGCGCGCTCCCCGCGGATGCGGTCAGGAAGGTATCCGGGCACTACGGGCTCGATGTCGGCGTCGTGAACAAGATCCCCGAAATCAACGACGACGATACGAATGCGCCGAACGTCCCGATGGGCGTTTTCCTCTGGCTCCGTTCGGAGCATGACGCCCCAGGAGCAAAGCAGGCATTCAAGTTCCGCAACATGCTTGCCGATACGAAGCTCGACGGTTCCGAAGACCTGTTCCTCGAAGAGGACGATGGCAAGGCCAAGGCTCCCTTCATGGCGAAGGTGGCCGAAGCGGAGGAAAAGACCAAGCGTCTGGCCATGGCGCTCAGGAAGACCAGGACCGGACGCTTTGCGCTCAAGGCCGTCAAGTTCATGGTCGACTCAACGGTCGAGGCGGCAAGCGGTGAGCTTGCCAGCTATTGGACGAAGGCGGTTCGCCAGGCCTACTTTGAGATGCTCATCCCTGACCTTGCCCCCAAGTATGCCGCCAAGGCCAGCGAGATTGCCGGCGTCTGCCATTTCCTCCGGGCGGGCCATATCTCGGAGGGCCAGAGCTGCCAGTTTCGTGGCAAGAAAGTGAAATAGAATACTTGCCTAAAAGGGTGAAGTCAGTAAAATAGGAGTTGGAGAGGTCAACCTCTTTTAGATAAACGAAAGGGCCCCGGGGAACCAGCCCCGGGGCCCTACTCGACGGAGGCCCGTACGGCAGAACTTCAAGGCGCCCGGGTCATCCTGACCGGGGCAGGCGGGTTCCTGGGCCGTTACGTCCAGCCCTGTCTTGAGGGAATGGGCGCCGATGTCGTTCCGATAAGCCGCAGGACCGGGTTCGACCTCAGGAATCCTGTAGATGCATTCACGGCTATCTCCCGCGAAGGGGCCGATGTTGTAGTGCATCTTGCCGCCCGCGTAGGCGGCATCATCGCCAACATGAACGCCCCTGGAAGCTTCTTCTACGACAACATGCAGATGGGGATGAACGTCGTCCATGCCGCTGCCATGGCCGGCTCCAGGCTCCTTCTCGTGGGTACGATCTGCTCTTATCCCAAGGACTGCCCGGTTCCTTTCAAGGAGGAGGATCTCTGGAACGGCTTCCCGGAGCCGACGAACGCCCCTTACGGCATTGCCAAGAAGGCGCTCCTGGTCATGTGCCAGGCCTATCGTAAGGAGCACGGGCTTCACTTCGGATATGTCTGTCCCGTCAATCTCTATGGTCCAAACGACAACTTCGATGATTCGACTTCCCATGTCATCCCGGCCCTGATCAAGCGCTTCGTCAAAGCCAAGGAGCAGGACCAGAAGAGGGTCACCTGTTTTGGAACAGGGAAGGCGACCCGTTCATTCCTTTACATCGAAGATGCCGCCAAGGCAATTGCATTGGCCGTCAAAGACTTGGACGAGGACGAGCTGATCAATCTTCCTGGTTGCCCGGAGACGTCCATTTCCGATCTGACCCGCATCATCGCCAGACATGTTGGCTATGAGGGCAGTATCACCTGGGACACCTCTAAGCCCGACGGCCAACCGCGCAGGTTTGTTGACGGGACAAGGGCTGAGATGCTTCTTGGCTGGGAGCCCGCTACGTCCCTTGAGAGCGGGCTTCGAAGGACCATCGAGTGGTACCGGTCGAGGTCTGAAGAATGAGCATGGACTGTTTCTGCGAACGGGACGACGACGCCAGGTGTCCGTCCTGCCGGGAGAAGCTCTATGGATTCATAACCGGCTTCTTTGTGCTCATCAGGGAGTTCATGGATCGGATTAGTGAAATTACGGCGAACAAGCCCAAAGACCTCTGCAACGCCTGTACCAAGGAAGACATGGACTACGTTCTGGCCAAAGTTGTCCGTGAGTTGGTTCCCAAGGCGCCTCCCCCGATGCGCGAGCATCTATTCCAAGGGCTCATAGCCCAAGTGTCCTCGTATGGTCCAGGCAAGGCGTTGCCGCTTACCATGAAGGCCTGGGCCGATATCAGTGCCGCGGAGATGGATGGAGGGCATGGTATTTTATGATTCTTGTCTCGGCTGTGCTCTCTATCCATAACCGCTCACGGCTCTTTCGAAGAGCGCTCGATGGATATCTCTGGCAGACGCTCCCCCGGGAGTCCTGGGAAATCATCCTCATCGACGACATGTCTAACGAGGACCTTTCAGATACCTACAAACACCTCATAGGCCAGATCAACCTGACCCATCTCAAGATGGACCATACCCGGCATCCGGTCTGGAAGGCCCGGAACCCGAACGGGACGAAGGGCGCCTTCGAGAACTGGTATCATACGCCGGCGCTCTCGATAAACCTGGGCGCGTCCTTCGCCCGCGGTAGCGTCATCTGCCTCTGCCATCCGGAGATTCTCCACGCCCCCCACAACTTCGAGGAGGCGGTCCTGGCGCTCAATCAGAACTACTCCTTCCTCTTCGGGCTTACATTCCTTGGCAACTTGTCCATGAATGCCTACCTCAATGGGAATCCGGACTGGACAAAGCTCGGATGGGACCCGTTCCTCAAGAAGATGAGGGACAACGGCCAGCTCATGAACTTTCGGCCCAACGAGCTCTACTGGTACACCTCTTTTCTCCCTAAGAGGGCAATCGAGACCATCGGCGGCGTGGACTTTAGCTATCTCGATGGTGTGGCCGGCGAGGACGATGACTTCAAGGATCGCGTCCAAAAGGCCGGCTGCTTGCCGGTCTACTACCCCAAGATTCAGGGGTTTCACCAGGACCATTCGGACGAGAAGGAGAAGCATCGCCAGAGGAATACGGAGTTCTGGAACAAGGGCCTGGAGCATAACCGCGCCCTTCTTTCAGCGCGCCGGAAGACGGGGAGCTACCCACAACACGCCAACCAAGGCTATGACTGGCGGGCGCGCGAGACTCTGGTTGAGATATTAGAATATAAGGTTGGCATAGCTACCTGCTCTACCCCACGTGTGTAGGCTGGGGCATAGGTCTAAATCACTTCGTTGTTTCTGCCGTAAGGATCCGCGTTCCTGTATTCATCTCTTAGAAAGGAGACCTGATGAGGAAATTCCTTTTCTTCTGGGCTCTACTGGCCATGCCGGTGTCGGCCGACGAACTGACCTTGAAGGATGGCCGGAAGATCGAGTGGAGCGCCATCCGCGACCTCGGTGACACCTATGAGGTCGAGACCCCGCGTGGTCTCAAGGTTATTTTCAAGAAGGATGAGGTCGAGATGTTTGTTCAAACAAAGCCTGTCGCGGCGCTCACCGGTGCGACTTTCACCTTCGACAAGTCAAAGAAGCTCGAGACAGTCGACCTGCTCCGGGCGATAGACCTCAAAAGGGACATTGTCACGGCCGCCTGGCGTCTCAACGCTCAGGGCCTCTCTGGTGAAGGCTCTGGAAGCACCCACGCCAAGATCCATCTCCCTGTGACGCCGCCTGCCGAGTACGACCTGACGATCGTCGCCCAGAGGACCGGCGGCATGGACGACCTTGGGATCGGACTTGTCGGCGGAGGGAACCAAGTCGTACTTTTCCTCGATTCCGCGCAGGGGACTGTGAGCGGGCCCGGCGCGATTGATGGAAAGGGTCCTGCCGAGGCGGGGCTTGCCAAGAATGAGAAGTTCTTCGAGGGGAAGCCCCGGACGATTGTCTGCATGGTTCGAAAAGAAGCGCTTATCGTGCAGGTGGACGGAAAGGACTACATCGTCTGGAAGGCCGACTGGACCAAGGTCTCGGTCCCCCGGATGCTTGTCGTTCCCAAGAAGGACGTTCTCTTCCTTACGGCCTTTCGGAGCTCATTCCAGATCTCGAGGATGGCACTCAGCTATCCGAAATGAGTTCTGCTACAGGGCGAGGATAAGGTTCTCCTTCGTCTTCGCAAGGACCTTGAAACCAAAGGGAGTACAGTAGTCTAGAATCGCCTTATCCTCGCCCTTTCGGATGTGTGGGGGGAAACATTCAATACAGATTACCTTTGCCCCCATTTCCAGAAGCGGCATCGCTCTCAGGATGCGGATGCTCAACCCTTCGGCATCGATGCTGATGTAATGGAACGGCCCCGGAAAGGTTTTGAGGAGGTGAGTCATCGTACAGGTTGCGATATGAATCTTCTTGGCACCTTTTCTTTTTGGATAGCGGTCTTGAAGGTCTTTGTCCATTGTCGAAAGAGTAGTGATCTGGCAATCCCAGAAGGGCGATATGCCATCTTGCTCGTCGATTGCCGCGTTCAAGATCTCGACGTCAGGATGATGCTGATGGGTCTCAATGAGCTGACCAACTACCCGCCATCCAGGCTCGACGCATAGCCCACCCCATCCGAGCTCGGCAAAACGGTAGGTATTACTGGCCGATCGCCCATCGTTTGCGCCAATGTCGAGAAACCTACCCCGGAAGTTTCCGAAGTATGACAGGACGACGTCGTCCTCCTTATTTCGGGAGTACATGGAAGTTTACCGCCGGAAGTTGCCAAGGCATGTTCTGAAGTATAACGTGGTCGACCTCTTGCATATAGCGGCGCCGTGTGGCCCACAGGGAATCACTCTGCATGGGACAGGACATGACCAACCAGTCTTTGGGATGAGCAATAACGATAAGCGGTATGGATTGCTTCTGGGCCGCAACCGCGAACCATATATCGGCCATCCCCGGCCCCTTGAAGTCAAGTGGGCTCAGTCCGATCGTGTCCGTGTGGTAGGCGGTCGTCCCTGTTCCTAAGACGTGCACCTGCCGGTCCTTGGAGTTCGAGGTACGAAAACTGATTCCGATCTTATCAAAGAGATAGCTCTTGAAGGGAAGACGAATCAGGTTGCCGCAGACGCCCACTGCGACCTTCCGGTGATAAAGTTCGATTTTTCCGATAAGCGTCTCGACGTAGTTGGGAGGATAGATAAGATCGTCATCAGTGCTCAAGTAGTATCCATGTACCTTGTTGGACCACCAGAACTTGCCCGCGTCTGAGTGGTCGCCGTGATCGCGGCTTGTCACTATCTCGACCTTGGGCATCTTGAGGAAGGAAGGTATTTCGGTATGCCCGTTGAGGTAAACACAAAGGCGGTCGACTTGCGGGAGAAGGCTTCTTACCGACTCTTCAAGCGTTTTTAGTCGGTTGGGGATCGTTGCCATAGCGGCAATTACTTCTCTCACTTGATCTCCCAGAGCTTCCACGGCATGAGTTTCTTGATTTCGGGTGTAATGGCCTCGTCAAAGCGGCGACGTTGAGCGAAGATCGAATCCGAGATATTGCGTTTCGGCGTGGTGAGCCAGTTTATAGGTCTGGCTATTGTAATCATGGGAACCTTCATCTGCTGAGCGGCAATGGCCAGCCAGGCATCTACGCCTCCAATAGTCTTAAAGACAGAGAGCTTGAGACGGATTGCGTCAGTATGGTAGGCCAAGGTTCCTGTCCCGATGATGTGGACCGGAGCGTCTTTTTCTAAGGCGGCATTCAACGCGTACTTCTTCTTCTGGGCGCTATTGTAGAAATTCGTTATGTCTTTACCTTTGAAGCTTTCTGCGTAGACCCCAAGAAGTGCTCTGCGCTTATAAACCTCGATCTGTGAGACCATCCTTTTGACATAGTCGTGGGGATAAAAGATGTCATCATCGAGAGTGAAAAAGTAACCGGAGATTTTCTCGCATTGCCAGAACTTTCCACGAGCTGACTGGTTGCCATGATCTTGACTTCGGAAGATTTCGATCTTGCCTGATTTTAGGCACAGTGGAATCTCGGAATAGTGGTTCAGAAAGATATAGAGCCGGTCGACTTGGTCGATAACCGATGATACGACTTTGGGAAGGAGATCCAGCCTCGTTGGGATACTGGCCATTCCGGCTGAGATTGCCTCTCTTATTCCCATCGGATCGGGTTGCCCTCGAAGAACCGCCTGTTGTAGAAAAGAATGTCCTGGGCGAGAAGCCGAGCCACACCCCAACCGCAATTGCTGAGGCATTCGACCATTTCGGATATACGCCACTGACCTTCGTAGAGCTCGCGGTCATCGGCCTCGAGGTACATGAATCTG
>Ga0209342_10005616_pt1 | contig 12808 bp, 17 predicted proteins | sample RifCSP16_2_FD_184023 | JGI IMG/M metagenome (GOLD analysis project Ga0209342, IMG submission 184023) | Soil microbial communities from Rifle, Colorado - Rifle CSP2_sed 16_2 (SPAdes) (version 2) | ecosystem: Environmental > Terrestrial > Deep subsurface > Rock core/Sediment | place: Rifle... | reverse complement strand
CATCAACGAGTACGTGTCCCTTAAGGTGAAGCTGAACGAGGCCTCGGAAAAGCCCGAGAACCAGGACGCGCTCAAGGAGATGGTCGGCGCCTATCCGATCGACTTCCTGAAGGGCGAGATCGGCCTTCTCAAGACCCGGGTGTACGAGAAGTTTCCGGCCGAGGCCCAGCTCGCCAGCGATCAGATGCACGAGCGCGGCAGCAAGCCCAAGAAGAACCCGCTGGTCCCCACGGCGGAAGCGTGAGGTGAAAAACATGAAGCTCAAATCACTCGCAATCTTCGGGCTGGTCATGCTCGGCCTCATGCTCATTACCGCGGTCTGCGCCGCAATGATGCAGGCGCCCTCGGCCATGGCCGGATTCTTCCTGGCCCTCACGGTGCTGTTCATCTTCATCGGCGGCGGCCTGCGGGCGTTCAACCAGCGCGGCGCCGTGGGCTTCGGCGGCGACGGGCTGGCCCGGCTCTGGACCATGAAGCTCACCCACACGGCCACCGTAATCGTCGGCCAGATCGTGGTCGTCGGCGGCCGGGTGGTGGAGGCCTGCGACGATTATCTGCTAAACACCGAGGGCGTCTACATCTACCAGGGCAAGCGCATCTGGCCCAAGGAGACCTCGCTCGTGATCGCGGCCTGGGCCCAGGTCTACTGGGACGCGACGAACAGCGTCGTGACCACCACGGCCGCGGGCAATACGCCCCTCGGGTTCTGCGTAGAGGCCGCCGTGGCCCTGGACACTCACGTCACGTTCCTGCTGCTGCCCCTGGCGAACGGCGCGATCACCCCGATTGCCATGAAGACCACCGCGGAAGTGGCCCTGGCAGACGCCGCGGCCACGCTCACGGCCACGCAGATGATCGACAGCGGGATCCTCAAGATGACGCCTTCGGTCGCCCGGATCCTGACTACCCCGACGGCGGCCGAGCTCCTGGCCGGGTGCAAGGGCGCCCAGGTAGGCACGTGGTTCGAGTTCGTCGTCATTTCACTCGCCGCCTTCACCGTGACCATTGCGGCGGGCGCGAACGTCACGCTCGTGGGCGGCATGGTCGCGTCCAACGCCTCGGCCCGGTTCCGCGCCCGGTTCACGAACGTCGGGACCGGCACGGAGGCCGTCACGATCTACAGAGTGTCGTAAGAAACCTCCCCTCACCCCTGCCCCTCTCCCCTGGAGGGAGAGGGAAAAAGGGAGAGGGGGCTTTATCAAAGGAGGGAACACAACATGGCTACCGCAATCGTACGGGGCGGCATCGATTATGTCCGCACCCTGAAATACACGCACGGCTCGGCCGTGGCCGCCGGCGACGTGATCGTCGTCAACACCCAGGTGCTTATCGCCAACAACGCCTACGGGGCGAACGTCGAAGGCATCTATACCTTCCGGGGCCGGGTCGAATTCCCCAAGGAAGGCTCGCTCGCCATAGCGCCCGGCGAAAAATGCTACTGGGTGGCCGGCAACGGCAACGTGAACAAGACCAGCGCCGGCAACACGGCCATCGGCATCTGCGTGGAGAACGCGCTCACCACGGACAGCATCGTGTTCGTGGAACTGAGCGAGAACAGAGTATAGCGCATAAACGCCCCTCACCCCTGCCCCTCTCCCACGGAGGGAGAGGGAAAAGGGAAGATGGGGCTCAATCAAGGAGGAACAACCGAAATGAAAGTCTACGGACAGAAAATATTCAACTGGGACAAGATCAACGACGTGCGGCCCGAGGAGCGCAAGGACCTCATCGTCGACGCTTTCTCGGCCTTCATCAAGAAGCTCAACAAGATCTCGCTCACCGACCAGTCCATCGCGACGGTCTTCGGCCAGAAGCTCTCCGGCCCGGACGCGAACCTGATGTCGGCCATCCCCATCTCGCTCGTCATGAGCGACACCAACAAGGTGCCGGACCGGGGCTACGAGCTCATCTTCGACGAAGTGGACATGCGCCAGAGCACGAACAACACCTTCGACCTCGTGGGAGTGTCCGGCGGCGCCACGTTCTACCAGCAGGCGCCGGGAGAAGAGGCCAAGCTCTCCAAGATCCCGACCTCCGCGCTCACGGCGGTCAGCATGCTGCGCTTCACCGGCGGCTTCAACATCCTCGATGACTGGCTCCGGTTCAACCAGTACTACAAGATCGACCAGCTCGGCGCGGACACGGTGCGCCGGTGGTACGGCAAGCGCGCCGCCATCTTCTACGGGCTCATGGTCGCGCTCTCCTCGGGCATCAACCAGTCCTTCGCCACGGACGACGCCACCACGATCAACAACGCCTGCGTCCAGATCCTCTCGGACCTCGAGACCGCGGGCTACGAAGTGGACCAGATGAGCCGGTTCGTCATCGTCTGCAACCCGGCCCTGCTGCCCAGGATCTCCAAGGCCCTGGCCGCTTCGTTCCTGTCGCCGAACACCAACATCAACCAGGTCACGTTCAACGTCAGCGCCGTGATCACGACCTCCAAGATCGTGAACACGACCTACTACGTCGTGCTCCCCGGCGTCAAGAGCCAGCGCGGCGAGTGGGAGGACCTGAACGCCCGGCCCCCGCAGCGCAACGAGCTGGTGCTCGGCGCGGCCCACGTCTGGACCGGCGGCTACAACGGCATCATCGGCGAGTCCAAGCAGTACCGGAGATGCGCGCTGTCGTAAGATAAATCTTTTCACCTTGCTCCCTCTCCCCCAGCGGGAGAGGGGCAGGGGTGAGGGGAGTTTAAATATCCTATGCCCTACTCAAACATCGACGACCAGAAAAACGAGACCCCCTATGAGACCATCCGGCAGCTCGTGGATGATGAGAACGTGGGTTCTCTGTCCGGCGCCGACGTGCTCGCCCGGTTCAATCAGATCCGGGATGATTGGGAAGGGGAGATGAACGCCATGCTCGAGGTCGGAGGATATACGACCCCGATCACCAGTCCTGAAGCGGCCCTGAATCTCCTGCGAGGCTGGTCAAAGGGGGGCACGGCATACAAGCTGTACAAGCGCAAAGACATCATGCCCGAGACGCGCCAGAAGGAATTCGACCGGATCAACAAGCTTCTCGAAAAGGTCAGCCAGGGCGCTTTCAAATTGCCGGAGAAGCCGGTGGACGTAGACACCAGTTTCGCCTGCGGCTCGATCGTCACGTCGCATTTTGGAGAAGAAACGACATAAAAGCTGTTTTCTCGCAAAGGCGCAAAGTACGCAAAGAGACGCCCTTGAGGTTCTGATGTTAGGTGTTTCCGCAACCATAGAAGGCAACCGCGTCGTCATCGACGGTCTCTCCGGCTTTGCCAGAAGCACACCGGACGCCGTCAAGCGCGGCCTGCGGAACGCCGCACGCGGGATCTACGCAGAGGCCCACAAGAACCTCGAAGGCCCCGGCAGGACCCCGGTCCGGATGCGGGATACGAAACGCTTCAAGGCGACCCGTTCGCGTGGCCAGTTCAGCTTCCTCGGGGCCCGGCCCGGCAGCACCCCGGTCCCGATCATCACCGCCAACCTGATCACGCGTCTCGGGATCCTCGAGCCCGGCGAGAGCCTGCAAGGCGAAGGCGATATTGGGACCTTCAGCGCCGCGGACAATGAATTCATCATCTACGACAGCGCGTCATACGCATACGTCATCAAAGAGGCCAAAGGCTCATCTCGCAAATACGGCGAACGCGATTTTATCGGCGACGGCCTCAAGACCTACGACGGGACCGTCGGCATCACGACGCCGGTCGAGGAAGAACTCGGCAAGGAGATCGATAAGATATGACTCCTGAAGAAGTCGAAGCAGCGGTCGGGCGGGCCATAGACGCCAAGCTCGGCCAGTTCTACATAGATCGGGAAACGCATTATCAAGACCACTTTTTCATTCAGTCGCTTCGAAAATGGACTGAGGAAGCCAAGGGCACCATACTTCGCACGGCGCTAAGAACACTGACCGGCGTGGTGCTGCTCTTGATGCTCCTGGGTTTTATTCTGTGGTTCAAGGGCGCCAAATGATCCGCCTTAAGTCGCATAGACCTTGTCCCTTATGCGGAACGCCCTTGACCAAGGACGAGCCCCAGGACCGGTTCCGCTGCGCGAAGTGCCGGTGGGAAGAGAAGCAATCCATCTGGCCGGAGAGGAAGCAGGCAGCAGGCAGTAGGTAGTAGACAGGGGAAGGCAACGGCAGGGAGGCAGGCATGAAAAAGATCGACCATATCATCGTGCATTGTTCCGACAGCCCTTTCGGCAGCGTGGATGATATCCGCGCCTGGCACCAGGCAAAAGGCTGGAAGGACGTCGGCTATCACTTCGTCATCCTGAACGGCCGGGTGAACGCGGACCTGAAGCTCCCGGCGCTCGACGGCTCCATCGAATGCGGCCGGTCCCTGGACGGCGACGCCTTCATAGAGGACAACGAGGTCGGCGCCCATGCCCTGGGCTATAACGAGAGTTCCATCGGCGTCTGTCTCATCGGCATGAAAGATCCTAAGTCGGGCGTCGTGACGTTTACGATCAAACAGTTCGAGGCCCTCAAGGCCCTCCTGGCGGACCTCTGTAAGCATTACGGCGTGCCCGTGGAGAACGTGCTCGGCCACCGGGAGACCGACTCCGGCAAGGCCCAGGGCAAGACCTGTCCGGACTTCGACGTTGCGGCTTTTCGGACCTGGCTCAAAGGGAGGATATGACCATGATCGAAAAAATTCAAAACGTGTACAGCATTCTGGTTTCCGTCCAACTTTTCCCTATGGTGACGCTTGCGGCCCTCGGATGCTATTTCATCGTACGGCAGCGATACGGCGATGCAAAAAAGGCCGTCTGGGTTCCGGTGGTCATGAGTTTCATCGGCCAGGCTGCGTTTGCTTGGCCGGCTTCGGTGCAGGACGTGTTCATGTGTTTTACTATGGGCATGGTCCAGGCCGGGCTTGCAATCGGCGGGTATTCCTTCCTCGATAAATACGGGATTACCGACCGACTCGGAAAGCTCGTGCAGAAAAAAATGGAGGACAAAAATGCGACTCCCCCCGTTGCATAGCCTGAAGGGTTACGCAATCATCGGCGTGATCTGTTTCTTCGTCGGCGCGGTGCTGGGTTTTTTCGGTCCATCGTGCGCGGCCCGGAAAACAACCGGGATATTGCCGAGCATCGACAGCCAGGTCGCCGTGCATGACGTGAAGACGGAGGTCCCGATCAAGGCCCTGGACAAGCAGGAACTCAAGAGGCGCTCTACGATCTCGAAACAGGTCGCTGACGACAAGGACGCCGAGGTCATAGCTACCGGCCATATATTGGACTCCTCCGGCTCCCGCAACGTGGCCGCGGTACTCGATACCAAAACCGGCGATACACAGTTGATCCAAAAGCGGCCCTTCGCCGAGTGGATGCATCGCTGGGAAGCCGGTCTCGGCTATGGCCTGGTTGACGGCAATATCGCAAAAGGCGCCCAGGCCCGCTACAACTTCGGCAGGATATGGGAAGCCTACGGTACGGTGCAGGCTGAAGCGTTCGATGTCGACCGCGCGGATAATCGGCATCCCTGGACGCTAATGATCTGGGGTTCCGTGAAGTTCTGATGGATGGACTCACACATGAAAATATCATGGGCGGGGCGGACAATCCGGCCTATGACGCCAGCTCCGGAGAGTGGAACGCTCCGCACAAGATCGGCGTTTATTACGACATCCTGCCCGGCGCCGCCGAGCCGGACGCGCCTCCGGCGGGAAAGCATCGCGTGTTTTACGTCGACACGGGCACGTCGCCGAATCGAAGGCTTTATCACGGCGTCAAATATTCCGACGGGACAGTGGATGTGATATGGGATTACACAAAATGAAAAAAATCCTCATTGCCGCATTGTTCATGCTCTCCTTCGCGGGAAGAGCGGACGCGACCTGCCAGTTCGCCTATGATACCTGGAACTGCCTGTCCACGGACACGAAGCCCGCGGCGAATGACCGTGTGCGGCTATACGAATCCGACACGCGCAAGCATTTTCTGCGCAGCGGCGGCGCGTGGCAGGACGTAACCGACCACGCCAACCTGGCGAACAAGGGCACGAACACCCACGCCGACATAGACGACCATGTGGGCTCCACGGTCAAGCACGTCACGGAAGGCGATAAGGTTCTTCTGAACAGCGCCTCGACCGGGGTGCTGGAGGGCTGTCTCGTCACCAAAAACGCGGACCCCGTCTATTTCGACGTGACGGAATGTATCGTGCGGTTCGTGGACAACACGACCGATCCTCTGAGCCCGACCACGTCCACCGTCTACGTCAGTGCGCAGTCCCACGTCACCGTCACGAACATGGCGACCTGGGAAGGGACCTACCTGGGCATCAATACCTCCGGCAACATCGTGCAGCAGCAGACCGCATGGACGCCCGTGCAGTATCGATCCATCGTGCCCATAGCGTTTTTATTCCACGCGAACAATATAGACATCAAGTCCGCGCTGACCCACGTGCACGCGGCCTTCGACCCTTCGGCGCGGCTGGAAGACCTGAGCCATTCCATCGGTATCATGAACCTGTCCGGCAATCAGTATGGCGCGAATGGCGTGAATCTCAACGTCAACAAGTCCGCGGGCAGCTCGCACGCATCCGGCGCGAATTTTCAGGTTGATCCGAAAACCCCGGACATTACGACCGATCCTTCTATGACGCCCATGCCTGCCGCCCCGCGCTCTTATCGGGACGGGACCGGAGGTTGGTCACAGACCACAATTGCCACACTGAACCCGAACAACTACGACGACGGGACCGGCACGCTGCCTGCCGTGCCTGCGGGCAACTGGATCGCCATTCCGCTTTATTATATTCCAGGACTCTCCACGGACAGCACGGGCGGTGCCCGGGTGCAGTACCCGCAGCGGTATTTTGCGACCAAGGCCGAGGCGCTCGCAGAACTGCCGGACCCGCTATTCATCAAAAATCCGAACCTCTTCAACGGGACCATCAGGACGTATTGCGTGGTGCAGCAGGGCACGACCGATCTGTCGGACACGGCCAAGGCCGAGTTTGTGCCGATGGGGAAATTCTCCGAAGTGAGCGGCGGGGCCGGCGCGGGCGGAGGAGGAGCGCCGACCGACGGCGAATACGTGACCTACAGCGCGAACACGCTGCTAACCAATGAGCGGGTGCTGACCGACGGGACGAATACGATGATTGATACAGGAACCGCGGGCCAGGCGAAGGTCAACCTCTCCGGCACCCATGCGGACTCATTTCATACGGATAGCTACAGTGGCGTGGGCGCGTGCGGCGCGAACCTCTGGGCCTCGACGCTGAACGACAACGCGGCGCCCACCTGCACGCAGCCTGCGTTCTCGAACCTCTCGGGTCGCGCCGCATTGAATCAAATAACGGACAACGACACCACGGCGAGCCTCTGCCTGGTTTCCGGCGGCGCGGGCGGCGAGCCGAATTATATCACCTGTCCCGGCGGCGGGGGCGGGGACAGCATCAGCGTGAACGGCACGGCTGCCGTGGACGCGGACCTCGACGACGCGACCCCCGCGGCGCCCGCGAACGCGCTCAATGTCAAGTGGCAGAAAGACGCGCTCACGCCGAACAACGTGAGCGCAAACGTGCCCTATGCCGCGCCGCTCACGGTCACGACCGGGAACCTGACAATCGTGGACGCGGCGGCGGGCGCCAAGGGCGCGATACAACTGACCGGGGACCTCGGCGGCACGGCTGCAAGCCCCACGGTGGTGGGCGTGCAGTGCTCCGGCACGTGCGTGGGCGACGCGGAGATAGCGGCCATGGCCGCCACGAAGCTGACGTTCGCGGACGCGAGCACCACCAACCTCGGCAAGACCACACCCGCGACCGTGACGCTGAACGTGGGGCACAACGGCACGGCGGCCATCGTGAACACGTTGAACATTGCCGCGCACGCGCACTCGTCCACCGCGGGCGCGGGCGGGCAGATCGCCACGACGAACCTTTCCGGCACGATCACCGACGCGCAGCTTGCGAGCAATTACAGCGGGGTCGGGGCCTGCGGCGCGAACACCTGGGCCAGCACGCTCAACGATAATGCCGCGCCCACCTGCACGCAGCCGGGGTTCACAAACCTCAGCGGCACGGCCACGGACGCGCAGTTGGCAAGCAGCTACTCCGGTGTGGGCGGGTGTACGAACCAGTTCCCGCGGACGCTCAACGACAACGCCGCGCCTACCTGCGCCAGCATCGCGACAGCCGATCTCCCGACCATCGACATCAGCAAGGGCGGCACGACCGAGACCGCCTCGACCGAAGACGCCGTGCTCGTCGGGGCCTCGACAACCGACTGGGTCCCGAAAGTTCTGCCGTCGTGCTCGAACGGTACGACGGACAAGCTTCTCTATGATACGGCGACAAACACATTCTCCTGCGGCGTTGACCAGGCCGCGGGCGGCGGGCCGATCACCGCGAAGCTCACGGCGGATTATACGAACAGCACGACCACCGGCACGAACGTGTCCGGTTTGAATGTTACGCTTGCGGCCGGCACATATCGCTTTTCTTATTTCCTCGCGGCCCAGGCCGCCACGATCGCCAACGCCTTCGATTTCGGCGTGAACTTCACCGGCACCTCGACGCTGTTCACGGCGCGGCTCACCTACAGCGATACCGGCACCTCCGCGACGAGCGGCATAATAGACGACGTTATCACCGGCGACGGCGGAGAGTTGCTCGTTGCTCAATGCGTGAACACTGCATACAGCACGACGGTCCCGAATTTGAATTGCATCATTTCGGCTACAACGGCCAATACAAACATGTTCGTGCAGATTCAGGGCATGATAGTCGTGACGGTCAGCGGCACGTTTCAACTTTATGCCGCGTCGGAATCCACAACGGCAATCAGGGTAATGACGGGCAGCAATCTGCTCGTTCAATCATTCTAACGGAGAAAAAATAACATGGCAGTATACGCACAGCTTCTTCAGCTCAATATGCTCCCGCCGGAAGGAACGGCCGCCGTCTTCGATGTTTTCTTCGGCATCGTGGACTCCGGCGTTCCAAAGGCCGAACCAAATGAAGTTCGCATCAACGTTCCGATGGACTCGCCGGGCACGTGGAAGGAATCGTTCATCCAGGCCGTCATCACCAAGGCCGCGGAGCTCGGGTATACACTCACGAGCGCGGGCATCCGATGGGAAGTGACGGAGCCGGGAGACTATAAGCCGTCGTTCCAGGCTGTGAACTGGACGAAGGACAAGACGTTCGTAAATCTGCCCGCCTCTTACACGAACGTCTATGCGGGGAATGTGGGCGAGGGGCAACTCGTCAATACGTTCGGCTGTAAACAGTATCGACTCGTCATCCAGGTGAACAAAATCGGCACAGGGACGCATGATTCCGGCGTGATGGATGTGACGAATTCCGCGAACGTGATCGCCATCGCCGACGCAGGGGCGATAGGAGAAAAAACACTCGACAGCGGATGGACCAACCTGCCCGCATGGATGGCGGGTGAGCAGATCATCAAGCCCGTAGCGCGGGATTCACTGGCGACCGGAGACCCGGTCTATCATCAGTTTGCGCTGTATCTGAGGTAGGAGCCACTTCATGGGCAAACGTTTTGACCCGGCATATTTCGACCCCGCGTATTTCGACACCACGGAATACACCGACGTGTTGGATATCGATCTCGGAGACAGCGTACCGTGGCGGATGTTCGCCTGCCGGGAAACCGCCCGGATTTTTCACGACGCGCCCGCCCGGGTCCTCTTTGATCTCGTGGGGTTCTCCGGCGCTGAAGCCGCCCGGCTCTATAACGACGCAGTCCCTATGCGGACCCTTTTTGACAACGTGGGTGGGCACTGATGTATGAAAAAACGGACTTCGAGGAGTTTTATTTTTACCGGGATTTCGATCCCTGGCTGCCCGAAAGCGTCACCATCTCCTCGGTCACGGTCAAGAGCATCAACAAGGAGACGGGAACCGACGAGTCGGCCAGTATGATCTCCGATGCCGCCCCCTATGGGACCCCGGCGAATAAGGCCCGGTGGAAGATCAAGGCCGGGACCTCCGGCAAGACCTATACCGTCAAGGTGCAGATCACCTGCTCCGACGGGCAGAAGCTCGAAAGCCGCATGGAATGGAAGGTGTTATGACCACCGAAAGCACAATGCTCTCAGACATCGAACGGGCCGCCATCGACCGGCTGAAGGAGCGGGGCCTGCCCCAGGTGACGGCATACGAGATCAAGAAAGACAGCGAGCTCGCGCCGGCCACGCCCGCGGTCCGCGCCGTCATCGCCGACGGCAAGTTCACGCCCGTGGGCCAGAAGTCGTTCCGCGCGGACGTGACGCTGTACGTCATCATCATCTTCAAGCACGTGTCCGATGAGGAGTCCCGGCGGAAGGGGATCTATCCCATCTTGTTCGGCGCGGTCAATCTCCTGGCCGGCCAGAAGCTCGGCCTCAAGATCGACGAGCTGGTCCCGCTCTCGTTCCGCGAGATCACGAACGCCCGGGACGCGGAAGCGGGGCTGATCGTCTTCCAGGCCCCGTTCAGCACGAAGTTCTACTTCGAGAAGGTTTCCGATGAAGAAGCCGGGGCCCTGGTCAAGATGGGGCTCGATTTCTATCTCCAGGATTCACCGGATGAGACGCCGGATACGTCGTCTGTCGTGGAGTTGCCGCAATAACAACGGCACGGCGTCTCTCGCAAAGGCGCAAAGTTCGCAAAGAACGGCAAGAATTAAAGTATTTGACCTTAGTTTAAAACCAGGACGAAAGACCCTTCTTTAAGGTTTCCTTTGCGTCCTTTGCGAACTTTGCGAGAGGCGATTTTAGATGTTATTTGTTTTGGAGAGGAGGCCCAATGACAACCATAAAGGTCATCGCGAAAGCAGGCACCAAATGCCCGAAGGAAGGCAATCCCCGCGAGTACATCACCGATACCGTGGCCGAGGACGTGCCGATCTCTATTTATTATCTCCGGCTCATCAACGACGGCTCGCTGGAAAGAGAGAAGGAGCCGGAAGGGCATGCCTTGCCCGTACAGGAGTCGGGAGTCAAGCCGGAACCCCCGGACCCAAAAAACGGCGACACGGTCGCCTCGGTCCAAAAAAAAGGAGGTAAATCCTGATGCCAAGCCCCAATATCTCATTCGACAACATCCCCAGCACCATCCGCAAGCCCGGCGTGTATTCCGAGTACAACACCAAGCTCGCGGTGCGCACGCTCCCGGCCAACCTCCAGAAGCTGCTGCTCATCGGCCAGCGCGTCGGCGCCCGCATCGAGCCGGAGATCTGGCAGGGCGGCACGCTCGACAACATGACCTCGCAGGGGACGTACACCGGCGCAACGGTCAAGAAGTTCCGCGCCAAGATCTCCACCGTGGGCACGCCCGATAATTTCGTCTGGTCCGCCGACGACGGCGCCACGTGGAGCAGCAACGTCGCCATCACCGGCAGCGCCCAGGTCCTCTCCGACGGCGTTACCGTTACCTTCGCGGCGACCACGGGCCACGCCCTGGCCGACGAATGGCGGTTCAACGCCTACCCGGAGCCGTCCGTGGCCGAGAAGGTCGTGAAGCAGCTCTTCTCCGACTCCGAGGCCGCGAGCTACTTCGGCTACGGTTCCATGGCCCAGCTCATGACGCGCGCGGCCATCAAGGCCAACGCCTACCTGGACCTCACGCTCGTCACGCTGGCCGACGCCGGGGCCGGCGTGGCCGCTTCAGGCACCGTCACCATCACCGTCAATGCCGTCACCGCCGGGTCCCTCCGGTTCTATATCGGCAATGACTATGTGGACGTGGCCATCTCCCAGGGCGATACGCCCACTATCGTCGCAACCAAGCTCTGCAACGCCATCGCCGCCAGGTCGGACCTGCCCGTCACGGCCTCGAACGCCGTGGGCGTTGTCACGCTCACGGCCAAGAACAAGGGCCTCTGCGGCAACGACATCGGCCTGGGGTACGACATCACCACGGGCATCGGCACGACCCTGGTTATCGTGGCCATGGCCTCGGGCGCCACGAACCCCACGCTCCAGGACGCGCTCACCCTGGTCTACGGCTCCAAGTACGACGTGATCGTCACGCCCTACAACAACCAGACGGACCTCGGCACGCTCCGGACGCACATCGACAGCGCCTCCGGATCGCTGGAGAAGCGGCGCTGTATCGGCGTCTACGGCATGAACGGTGCGCTCGCATCGGCCACCACGCTCGCCGCCCAGATGAATGCCGGCAGGCTCAACAGCCCCTATCTGCGCTACACGACCGCGACGAAAAAGCGCAGCATGCCCTATGAGCTCGCCTGCGCCAAGGGGTCCCTCATCGCGGGCACGGAGGACGCGGCCGCGAACTTCGACGCCAAGGAGCTCAAGGGCCTCGCGGTCCCGGACATCACCGACCGGCTCTCCCGCACAGAGCAGGAGACCTGCCTCTACAACGGCGTCGCGCCCATCGAGGTGGGCCCCGGCGAGAAGGTGCAAATCGTCAGGGCAGTCACCACGTACCTTAAAAACGCCGTGGGCGTGGACGACATCTCGCTCCTGGAGCTTTCCACGGTCCGGGCGCTCGATTACGGGACAAAGGCCGTCGAGGACCGGCAGGCGCTCCGCTTCGCCGGCGCCAAGAAGACCGCCCGGACAAAGGCCAGCATCAAGAGCGAGATCATCGACGTCATGAAAAAGCTCGAGCAGCTGGAGATCTGGGAGAACGTGGACGCGAACCTCGACGGCATTATCGTCGAGGACGATCTCACGGACCCGAACCGCGTGAACGTGAAGATCCCGGCGGACGTGGTGAACGGCCTGCACGTCATCGCCAACAGAATTGACCTGATTTTATAGGTCCTATCGGTCCTATACGTCCTATAGGTCCTAAATGAATGACCCTCACCCCTGCCCCTCTCCCCTGG
>Ga0209342_10005615_pt1 | contig 12810 bp, 19 predicted proteins | sample RifCSP16_2_FD_184023 | JGI IMG/M metagenome (GOLD analysis project Ga0209342, IMG submission 184023) | Soil microbial communities from Rifle, Colorado - Rifle CSP2_sed 16_2 (SPAdes) (version 2) | ecosystem: Environmental > Terrestrial > Deep subsurface > Rock core/Sediment | place: Rifle... | reverse complement strand
CTCTGCATCATCTGCGCCGGCCTGGAGACCATCGCCGAGCAGGAGCAGGCCGACGCCACGCCCGCCCAGGCGTAAGCCCGGGGCCCAGCCCGGCAACACCAACGCCGTCACCCACGCCTTCTACCTCTCCGCCATCCCCAAGGCCCTCCAGCACGAGTACACCGTCGCCCTCGCGCTCAGCCCAACCGACCTCACCGACGAGATCGCCCTCCTCCGCACACGCATCAAGCTCCTCGTCCAAGCCGACCCCGTCCGCCTGGACCTCCTCGTCCCCGCGCTCGGCCGGTTGACACGCATGATCGCCACCCACTACCATCTCTCCCAGGCCGACACCGACCGTCTCACCGAGGCCACCCGCAACGTCCTTGCCGAGATCGAGGCCACCCTGGGCGGCCCACAGGAGGACTAGCATGGACAGCTTCTTCACCGACTGCGAGACCGCCGCCACCGCCGTCCAGACCGCCGCCCTGGTGGGCGTCGCCACCGCCCTTGCCGCCTTCGCCTTCACCGCCGCCTACATCATCCGCACCGTCCGCCGCTGGTCCGTCTGGTCCGGATCGACGAACCCCCCCAGCACCAACGACGACTAGCCCCCACAGGAGCGAGCACCATGCGCAACCTCCTAACCATCGCCGCCATCTTCGGCATCGGCGTCGCCACCGGCCTCACCTACGCCCTCCTGGCCCTCACGTAGCCCCACCGCCACCGGCGGGAGCCCCCTTCCCCGCCGGCGGCACCCGGCCCCGAGCCCCCCGCCTGCGCGCCACCTTAGGGCGGCTCGGCGCGGGTGGGCACCCCGCCCTCGCAAGCTCCCCGCACCCCGCGAGTCCCGCGCCGCCCGCCCACGGTCGCGCGCGCATGGCGACCCCTCGCTCGCGGCGCCCGCCGCCAGCTCCCCCCAACGGCGGCGGCAACGACTCGTAGCTGCCGCAACCTGAGCCGTTTTCCGAAAAAGAGACGCCTCAGCGCGCGAGGCGCGCGTAGCGGTAGCCCGCAGGGCGGGCCAACTGGAGCGCGCCGAGGCCGGCGCTTCTTTGGGCTAACCCCCCAGCCCCAGGGGCCGCGGCCTGCCGGGCCAGGGAATTTTTAGGGCGGCGCCGCCTAGGCGCGCTACATGGGCCGCCTCCAAACACCAAGAAGAACAGACACAGTAGTTTGTCGGCGGCCCTGGGGGCACGCCCGGCGGCCGCCGTCGCCGCGCAAGCGCGGCTCCCTCCTTTTCCCTGTAAGCCCGGCAGGCCCGGCGGCCCGCTGGGCCAGAAAGGAGCGCGTCGTGGCATATCGCAGGTGTCCGGGGTGTGGCCGTCGCCGGTCGTCCTGGGTGTGGTGCGTCCGCTGCGGCTGGCGCTGGCCTCTGTGTTCGTGTGGTCTGCCGCTCGGTCCCTCCGGGTGCGCCCGGTCCGGCTGTGGCGGGCAAGCGGCGCTGTTCGCGCCGCAGAAAGGGGAGCTCTCGTGACAGACGCTCAGCGTGTCAGGTTCGCGTGTTGGTTGGAGATTCAGTGCCGTCTCTGGGGCTGGCTTGGGCCATACCTGGTGACGGTGCAGGAGGTGAAGTAGTCATGCTCTCGGAGATCATCGTCCGCCGTTGCCGTGAGTGCGGGGAGAACACCTGGCTTCGGCTCTGGCCGGAGCGGGTCGTCTGCCTATCCTGCGGCGCGTCCTGGTGCCGGTGCTGCCACCCGCCGGTGACGCTGCCGCCGGCCGGGGCGTCGCCCTGCCCATCGCCGGCCCACATCGCCGTCCTGGCGCGGGCGGCATGAGCCGCCGCCGGCCTTCGCCCTGGTGGGCGGTCGCCGGGGTCGCCGCCGCCGCCGCCATCATGGCAGTCGGCAGCTCCCACACCGGCCCGCCGCCGCCGGACATCAACCCAGTCAGAGCCTACGCCTGCCGGTTCCCCACGGACGCCACGCTGGCCTGGGCGGAAGTGCAGGGCGTCCACGTAGACGTGCGGGCCTGCCCGCCGAGAGAGGAGAAGTAGCCATGCCCACCCTGAACGGAGCCTGCCCAGGCTGCGGCCAGACACTCACCCTGGAGGTCACGGTCCGCACCGCCCCGCGCGGCTTCACGTCCGACAGCAAGCAAGTCCAGCTCGTCGGCGACCGCGAGCCGGGCCAGGGCGGTACGCCGTCCACTATCCCGCCGGTGAACACACCGCCGCCCCCCACCCCGGTCAGGCCCGTCGCCGGTCGCCCCGCCCCGTGTTGCCCGGCCTGCGGCCTGGACGGGGCGCGCCTAGAGCAGACGTCCAAGAAGAGCGGTCGCCCCTTCACCGCCTGGAAGTGCATCAACAGCGAGTGCGACCAGAACGACGAGATTATCCCCAACACCTTCCGCTGGGGGAAGGCAGCGGCGTAGACTGGACGACCACCGGCCCGCCGGGCGGTCCCCCCCCCTTCCGTCCGGCGGGCCACCAGCACAGAGAGGAGAACGATCATGCCAGACCTAACCGGCCAGACGGACTACACCGTCACCCTGGTGCTCCGCAGGCGCCGCCGCCGCCGGCCCGGTCCGGGCGGCACCACATCCCGCATCACCCGCCGAATCGTCATGCTCACCACCGCAAGCGCAGAAGCCGCCGAGCACGTCCTTAACCAGGCGCAGGGGGCCACGCCCAACTGGGACGCCGGCCACGAGATAGCCTACGCCTGGGACGGCTTCAGCGAGGACGACCAGGCCATCCTACAAAAGGAGGGGTTCGGACCGTAACCGCTCACCCGCTTAGACCTATTGACAGTCGCACCGCCCCGGCGTTAGAGTCTGGGCGGTGCTTTGCGACCGCCACCGGCGGCCCCAGCAGCCACAGCCCCCAGGCTAACGGCGCGGGGCCGCCGGCCAGGCAGCAGGCACCAGGGAGAGACGGATGCAGAGCACCAACGCACCGGCCCCCCAAGGCAGTGGTATAATCGCGCCCAGCACCAGCTCAGGGAGGGCAGAGGGCGGTCGCCGCGCAGGTTCGCACTATAGCTGTTCGCATCCGTGGCTCCACCCCTCCGTGCTAGAATCGGCGCGCTGCCCGATTGTACACACCCGACCAGCTCACACACCAGCTACTCCGCCAGCTCGCCCAGACCGCCGGCTACGACGGCCCTGGCCTGATCTGCCTGGACTGCCCACGCAGCCACCACCTGCCCCCCTTCCTCCCCTTCTACCTGCCCATCCACGTCCGGGAGCACCTGGACCGCCACCCGGCCCACGCTATCCGCTGGTGGTGCTGGACCTGCTGCGCCTTTGATTGTACCCATGCCGACGCCCTCGATTCAGCCCACGTTCGAAGAATCCGAGGCCATCTCCAACGACGCCGCCCTGCAGAACCTCCTCAAGTGGTACCCCGGCCAGCAAGACCGCATCCTCGCCGCCTACCGCCGCCGCAACCCGCACCCAGGCTGCAATTGCCCCTGGCAGAGCCGGAAGGCGGGCCGCTGCTGCATCCGGGACCGCCTGCCGCCGCCGCCGCCAACCGACCGCCGCCGCCGCAGCCCCAGCGCCGCCGGCCAGTACGGGAAGCACCTGTGACCGGCCGGGGAGGGCGCCGGGCCGGCGCGGGCGCACCCAGGGGAAACAAGAACCGCCTCGTCAGCGGCCGCTACTCCGGCGACCCCGACACCCGCCGCGTCTCCGCCGCCCTGGCCAGCCTCCCGATCGACGTGCGGCGCCAGCTCCTGCCCTACGTCAAGGAGGGGCTAGGTTCAATCAAACGCCGCCTCGCCTGGGTCGTGCCCGAGCTCCGCCAGGCGAACGCCCCCGCCAATATCGTCCACTTCCCTACCGCCACAACAACAACACCGCCGGTTCAATCAAACGCCCACCTCGCGCCCCTGGTCCTCCGCCTCACCGCCGCCGGCCTGTTCGGCGCCGGCCCCTTCGTCCACGACCACGCGCCCGCCGCCGGCATCCTCGACGCCGTCCTGGACCACGTCGAGGAGCACCCAGACGGCATCTATAACCCCGGCGCCCTGATCCGCTACCTCGTCCACCAGGAGCTTGCAGAGCCAGCCGAGGGCGGCGGCCAACGCTGCCCCTACTGCCGCTGGACGGACCGGCGGCAAAGAGAGGAGAGCACATCATGATCGAGCCCGAGGACATCGGCCTCGACGACGAGATCAACACCTGGACCGCCAACGGCGCCGGCCTCCTCAAGCGCATCCGCGACCGCCGCGCCAAGCTCCAGGCCGCCGACCGGAATCTCGCCGCCGTCGAGGCCCGCACCATCGACGCCCTCCGCCAGCTCAGCGCAGTCCAGGAGGCGGCCTCATGAGCAACGACGACCGCGACCCCGAAGGATGGGCCTGGCCCTACGTCGCCCTCACCCTCCTACTCCTCCTGGCCTTCGCCATCTGGTACGCAGGGCTCGTCCGATGACCTGCCCCCGCTGCAGCGGCCTGACCACCCTTGAGCAAGACCAGTACGGCGTCTACCGCTCCTGCCTCTACTGCGGCTGGCTCCAGGAGGCCGGGCCGCCCGACGACCTGCCCCTGGACCTGCCCGGCCCCAGCAAGCCGCGCGGCGCCCAGTTCAACAGCGTCAGCGGGCGCGCCGCCGCAAAGAAGCCCCGCGCCGTCCGGCGGAACGCCACCACCTGAAAGGACCATAGCCATGCCCTCAATCCTCACCCGCGGTCGCATCGTCAAAGGCCCCACCCTCAAGTGGGATAAGCTCGGCCGGCCCTACGTCGAGGCCACCCTGGCCCTGGACTTCCTCGACGACCTACCGCTGTTCATGCGCCAGTCCCCGGCCGACCAGGCCGTCACCTTCGAGACCCGCGCCGAGCAGCCGGAGCTCTTCGCCTCACCATGAGCACCACGATCGCGACCGCTACGGCACCACATAAAAAGCAGGAGTCCACAGGCGGCCGGTACCAACAGCACGCCCCACAGATACAAAAAGTGCGCCGCGGCGGATCTCCCCGGGCCCAGCCGGCCGAGGGTCACATAACCAGACGTCGCCAGGCAACGCTATGAAGATCGTACACCGCGGCTGCAAAGGCTTAACGAAATACGGCCTCCAGCGCGGCCACACGCTGCGCCTCTACGTCCGCGACCCAGCCACCCGTAGCAACAGCCCCGTCGGCTTCCAGTGCCAGGACTGTGGAGCCCTCCGCCTAGACCACTGGCCCGCCTGGGTGAACCTCCAGATCGACCCGCCCAAGGACCGCCCATGACCATCCGTCTCCGCCCCTACCAGGCCGAGCCCGCGCGGGCCATCCTCCGCGACGCTCGCCTGGGCGGTGGCAACACCTTCACCGTCGTCATGTCCCGGCAGGCCGGGAAGAACGAGCTCAGCGCCTGGATCGAGAAGGTCCTACTCGTCGCCAACATGGCGAACCCGCACGCCGTAGGCGTCAAGACCGCCCCCACCCTCACGCCGCAACTCCGTAACAGCATCCGCCGCCTGCGCGCCCACCTGGACGCCGCCGGCTTCCGCGCCGCCTACGCCCTGGAGGAAGGCCACCTGCTCACCCTGGGCGCCGCCGCCTGGAACTTCCTCAGCGCCTCACCGGGCGCCAGCGTCCTGGGCGCTACCGCCAGCATCCTCCTGGAAGCCGACGAGGCCCAGGATATCGACCCCGACCGCTTCACCAAAGACTTCCGCCCGATGGCCGCCAGCACCGCCGCCACCACCGTTCTCTACGGCACCCCCTGGGCCGAGGACGACCTGCTGCTGACCACCGTCGCCGAGAACAAGGAGCGCGAGCGCAAGGACGGCCTCCGCCGCCACTTCGAGTACCCCTGGCCGGAGGTCGCCCGCCACGTCCCCGCCTACGCCCGCTACGTCGCGGCTGAGCGCGTGCGCCTGGGACCTACGCACCCCCTGTTCACCAGCCAGTACGACCTCACGCCGCTACCGGGCACCGGCCGCCTCCTGTCGCCCGCCCAGCTCGCCAACCTCCAGGGCACGCACGACCGCCGCCACTTCGCCAAGCCGGGCGAGACCTACGCCGCCGGCTTCGACGTGGCCGGGGAGGAGACCGACCCGCTCAGCCCCCGCGACCGCGACCACAACGTGTTGTGGGTCAGCCGCGTCACGCCCGGCCCCAAGCACCAACTCCCCCTCTCTGAGACGGTCGCAATCTACACCTGGCAAGGCACCGGCCACGACGCCCTCTACGCCCACCTACACCGCCTGCTAACCGGCGTCTGGCGGATCACCCACGTCGCCGTCGACGCCACCGCCGCCGGCGAGGCCATGGCAATCCTACTGGCCCGATCGCTCGGCGAGCACCGCGTCACCGGCTACAAGTTCACCGAGCAGAGCAAGTCACATCTGGGCTACCAGCTCCAGGCCGCCGCCAACACCGGCGCCCTGCGGCTCTGGAAGGCCGACGGCAGCGCCGAACACAACGAGGCGCTCCGCCAGCTCCGCCTCTGCCGGGCGGAGTACCGGCCCAACAGAACGGTCCGCTGGCACGTCGACCCGTCCCAGGGGCACGACGACTACGTGGCCGCCGCCGCCCTCGCGGTCGAGGCCGCCACCAAGGCCACCCCACGCCTCGCCCGTGGTAGAATCCCCTGAGAGATGCCACCCACGCCGCCGCTACCCCAGCTCCTCAAGAACCGCGACCGCGACCGCCTCCAGCAGTACACCGACGCCCTCGCCTTCTACGAGGGCAAGCAGTGGCCCGCCGCCGACCCGCGCACCCGCAGCGCCCGCCGCCTCACCCTCAACTACGTCAAGACCATCATCAACAAGACCTCCACCTACGTCATGCAGGGCGCCGCCATCAACGCGATCCCCCAGTCCGACAGCGAAGAGCACGTGGCCGCCGCCGCCGCCGTCGAGCAGTACCTGGCGGCCCTCGCCACCGACAACGGCCTCACCCGCCTGGACCTGGTCACCGAGGTCGACGCCGCCGTTCTCGGCGACGCCGCCTACAAAGTCACCTGGGACCCCGCCGAGGAGCGCGTCGCCATCACCGCTCCGGACGTCCGCGGTCTCTTCCCCTGGCCCCACCCCACCGACCCCACCCGCTACACCCGCGTCGCCCACCGCTACACCCTGCCCCGCGAGGACGTGATAGCCCTGTGGGGCATCGCCCCACGCGACAAGACGGCCGAGGTCATCGAGGACTGGACTGACACCGCCCTGGACATCTGGATAGACGGCGGCCCGCTGCCCACCATCAGCCAAGTCAACCCCTATGGCCTCATCCCCTTCGTCATCTACCCCAACGCCCAGGTCCCCAAGCGCTGGTGGGGGGAGTCCGACGTGCTTCCCCTCAAGGAGATCGCCCAGGAGTTCAACCGCCAGATGACCCGCGTCAGCAACATCATGGAGCTGTCCGGCTTCCCCATCGCCGTCCTGGAGAACGTCGACGAGGCCACCGATATCGCCGCCCTACCGGGCGCCGTCTGGGAACTCCCCGAGCACGCCAAGGCCTACCTCCTGGACCTCCTGCAGGGCGGTGGCGTCAGGCTGCACCTGGACTACACGACCCACCTCCTGCGCGCCCTCCACGACCTCAGCGAGACCCCGCGCACCGCCTTCGGCGGCACCGACCGCGACCTCTCCGGCGTCGCCCTCCAGGTCGAGATGCAGCCCCTCCTCCAGAAGGTCGAACGCAAGCGCCTGATTCGCGGCGACGCCTACCGCCTGCGCGCCCAGCTCGCCCTCCGCCTCTCCGACCTGTTCAGCGGCACCACCTTCACCGACTCCATCGCCGGCCTAACCGCCCAATGGGCGACAATCACCCCGCCCGATCAGGCCCTGGACGCCGGCCGCGAGGTCGCTCTCGTCGGCGCCGGCATCCGCAGCCGCCAGACCGCCCTCGCCAACCTCGGCGACCCCGACCCGGAGACCGAACTTAACCGCGTCCTCGACGAGGCCAGGACCCTGAGCACCCTCGCCCTCCAGCTCCAGCCACCCGCCGCCGCCAATGTCCCATAACGTCGGCCACCTGCTCCAGACCCTCGGCTTCACCGCCACCGCCTCCGCCTGCGCCCCTCTCGGCTGCAAGGGTGTCGACCCTCTCCAACCACTTCACGCCTGCCAGCCCGTCGGCCGCTGGACACCCGCTCCCATCACCGGCACCTGATCCGGCGAGCACACTACGGCCGGTCCGGCCCTCCTATTCGCCCTCGGCGCGGCACTCATCCTTCCCCCCGTCGCCGGCTTCGCCTGGACCGGGCCCGGGGCCGCCCCCTGGTGGTGGGCCTACCTACCCGCCGTCACCGAGTGGGGCGTCGTACCCTGACCCCGACCCCTTGACAGGCGAACGAGAACCCGCTTAAGCTGCTTATCGAAATGCCCGACGCAGACGGCAACCCCACGCCGGAAGAGGCCGCCGCCACCATCGCCGCGGCTCGGCAGCAGCACGCCGACGCGGCCGCCCTCCAGGAACAGCTAACCCAGGCCCAGGCCCGCAACCTCGAGCTGGAGATCGCCGCCCTCCACACCGCCAACCCCGACCTGCCCGACGCCGCCTTCGCCGGCGGCGACCTTGCCGCCATCCAGGCCGGCGTCACCACCGCCAGGGCGGTCGCCGACCACATCCGCCAGCAGGCGGAGGCGGCCAGGAACGGCACGCCACCGACACCCCCGCTCACACCCCCCGGCGCCGGCGGCACCCGCACACCCGAACCCATCCCCGAGACCGTCCGCGGCGTCGCCCGCATCGCCCGCGCCCTCGAGCGCGAAGCAGGAACGAGCTAACCGATGCCCCTAGAGACCATCGCCCAGGCCGACCTCTACAGCACCAACGACGTGTTCAGGGGCATCGTCGAAGAGATCATCGAAGACTCGCCCATCTTCAACTTCATGCCCTTCGTCGGCATCCTGGGCAACAGCCTCCAGTACCTGCGCGAGTCCACCCTACCCGGCGGCGAGTTCTATAACCCCGGCGGGACCTGGACCGAGGGCACCCCCACCGTCACCCAGCACACCGCCGCCCTCAAAATCCTCGGCCGCGACGCCGACGTAGACAAGTTCCTCCAGATCACCCGCAGCAAGTTCACCGACCTCCACGCCGAAGTCCTCGCCTTCACCGCCAAGAGCGTCGCCCGCACCTTCCAGGACACCCTCATCTACGGCGACGACAGCGTTGACCCCAAGACCTTCGACGGCCTCCACGCCCTCATGCCCGCCGCCCAGAAGGTCGCCGCTGGCTCCGGCACCGCCGGCGGCCCCGGCACCTTCGAGAAGCTGGACCAGGCCATCGACCTCTGCAAGCCCCGCCCCGACGTGCTGATGATGGGCCGCCGCGCCCGGCGTGGCATCCGCAAGCTCGCCCGTGGCCAGGGCTGGGACCTCGCCCTCTCCGCCGCCGGCTCCATCAACCGGCCCATCCTCCACTACGGCGACATCCCCATCGTCATCAACGACTTCCTCACCATCACCGAGGACGTCAGCTCCGGCGTCTACCTGGCCAAGGCCGGCGACGACACCGAGAGCATCTTCGCGATACGCTTCGCCGAGGACGGCTTCCACGGCATCAGCGCCGGCACACCCTTCACACCCGAGAAGGTCGCCGACTCCCTGGAGACCAAGGACGCCACCCGCGACCGGATCAAGGCCTACGTCGCCACCGTCCTCAAGTCCACCCTCTCAATCTCCATGCTCAGCGGGATAGACGACCAGGCGTGGACGAACTAACGTGCCGCAAAGCTGGTGCCCGCGCTGCCAGAGCAACGTCCTCCTGCAGCCCAACGGCACCGACTGCGCCAACTGCAACCGCCCGATCGTTAGGCCGCTGACGAAAGAGGAGACACAGGCATGGCTCTCACAGAGGCAAGCCCCCGAGACCGAATCGTCACCGCCGCCGGCCCGAAGTTCAAAGTCACGCTCTCCGGCACCGTCCTCGCCGGCGACGCCATCGGCTACGCAACCGGCTGGAAGCGCGCCCTCGCCACCGTCGGCACCGCCATCCAGCCCAAGCTCATCGCGCTAGAAAGCGGCGTCTCAGGCGACGTGATCGAGGTCTCCCGCGAAGCGGTCATCGCCGGCTTCAGCGGCGGCACCGTCGGCGGCCTCGTCTACCTGGAAGAGGGCGCCGGCGTCGGCGGCGGCTACACCGAGACCGCACCGGCCACCACCGGCGACGTGAACACCATCATCGGCTACATCCTGAGCGCCACCGAGATCTACGTCGCACCCAGCGTCCGCGCAGGCTCCGTCGCCTAGCAGGAGCGCCGCTAGGTGCCGACCACCCTAGCCACCATCAGGGGCCGCCTCCAGACCGTCCTTGACGACGCCGCCGCCGCCGTCTGGACCACCGCCGAACTCGACCAGCACATCCAGGACGCCCTCCGCGACCTTTCACACCGCATCCCCCGCGAGCGCACCACCACCATCGCCACCACCGCCGGCAGCCGCGACGTCGCCCTGACCACCGTCACCGAGCGCGTCCGCATCATCGCCGTTGAGTGGCCCACCGGCAGCGACCCCAAGTCCCTCGTCGACTTCTCCGTCTGGGGCGACACCCTCCGCATCGAGAGCGTCGCCGTCCCCGACGGCTCGAACTGCATCGTCTACTGGCAGAGCCTCCACAGCATCAACGGCACCGACACCCTGCCCGAGGACTACGACGACGCCCTCGTCCACGCCGCCGCCGCCCGCGCCTGCGACCAGCAGGCCGCCGACCTCACCAACACCCTGCCCACCGGCGGCCCCGGCTCCACCGCCGACTGGCGCCGCCTCGCCGCCCACTTCCGCACCCGCTACGAGGAGCGTGTCGCCCCCCGTCGCGGTATCAAACGCAAGCGCCTCTACGCCCCCACCGAGCCCACCGCCACCCAGAACACCGACCCCGGACCGTAGCCCCATGCGGTCTATCTCCGGCGCACTCGCCGCCGCCCAGAAGGCCGCCGGCCGCCGCCCCTACCTCCTCGTCTCCGTCTCCGACCGCCACGCCGGCATCCGCCGCCTGCGCTGGGCCCAGTGGTACGCCGGCAGCGAGGCCGACGGCGGCCACGCCGCCGTCGTCGCCGCCGACGGGTCGCTCACCCGCGCCCGCTTCGACGGCACCAACCTCTCGCGCTCCCGCGTCACCACTCCCGGCGTCGGCAGCAGCTACGGCAGTTGGGACGTCTGGTCCGCCCCCATCACACCGAAGGCCAACCTCATCGCCTTCGCCAAGGCCGGCTCTACCCTCTGGGCGTTCATCATCAACAACACCACCACCTCCCAGGTCTACGCCTCCACCAGCACCGACAACGGCGCCACCTGGAGCGCCTTCGCCCTCGCCTACACCCTCAGCGTCGGCATCAGCGCCCTCGCCGCCGCCGGCAAGTCCGACGGCAACGTCGTCGTCGTCACCATCGATCCCACGAACAAGCTGGTCGCAACCCGCTGGAACGGCGCCACCTGGACCGCCTACCTCGGCCCCTCCACGCCCGCCTTCAACGGCGTCGCCGTCCACCACTCCGGCGACTGGAACGTCCTCACCACCGACGAGGACACCGCCGCCATCGTCCCCGTCCGCGAGCTGCGCCAGTACCTGTTCGGCGACGGCTCCAGCCAGGCCCCGAACACCTGGAGCGCCGGCATCGTCATCCAGTCCGCCGTCACCAGCAGCGGCATCGACATGGCCCGCCCCTACCTCGGCAAGCCGGACGTCATGCGCGCCACCTTCCGCCAGCAGTTCACCGGCACCGTCGCCTACGACCGCAGCCACCACACCTACCAGCCCGCCACCGCCGCCTTCGTCGACGCCCTCTGGCGCGAGCCCGTCCCCCTCAACATCGCCGCCACCTACGGCGTCGCCATCTCCTACGACGCCGCCCAGGTCTTCCTCACCACCGCCCGCTACGTCTACCAGGCCGCCATCGCCGACGGCGCCACCGACATCAGCGATCACGTCGTCAGCGCCGACCTCCACGAGACCGGCGGCTCGCCCGCCCTCTCCGAGATCGTCCTGGACAACGCCGACGGCGCCTACACCACGCCCGGCAGCGGCGCCGCCGCCGCCCTCACCAAGGGCGCCTGGGTCACCACCGCCCCCGGCTACGTCACCACCGCCGGCAACGAGGCCTCCTCCGGACCCGCCTACTACATCGAGGGGTTCCGCCACGTCTACGAGGGCGGCCGCGCCCTCCTCCGCGTCTCCCTCGGTTCCCCCTGGACCCACCTCAACCGCCACCGCTTCCCCCGCGCCGTCGAGTTCATCGCCGCCGCCAAGAACATCTTCGGCCAGCTCCAGCACCTGCTCGCCCGCGTCGGCTACGAGATCACCGCCAGCGGCAGCAGCTCCGCCAGCGCCAACCTCTCACCGCCGCTCGCCCTCCCACCCGGCACGTCGGCGCTCACCGCGGTCAGGCGCGTCCTCGACCGCGTCCCCGACAACCTCCGGCCCCGAACAGCCACCTTCACCCTCAACGAACCCCTGGCCGCCGACACCGCCGACGCCACCTACGGCCGCCCCCTCACCACCGAGGACATCCCCATCGCCGCCGCCGAGTACGCCGACACCCTCAAGGACGCCAACCACATCCAGGCCTTCGCCGCCGCCGACGCCACCGTCGTCGCCGAGGATATCGACTACGCCGAGACCGCCTTCCTCTACTCCGCACCCCGCCAGCGCGCCGACCCCTACCTCACGTCCGGGGCTGACGCGACCGCCCGCGCCGCCGCCGAGCAGCGCCGCCAGACCATCGCGACCACACGCGGCGACGCCATCACCGCCCCCGTCCACTGCGGCCTCGAGGTCAACGACGTGATCGCCGTCACCGACACACGCCACGGCCTGAGCGCCGCCAAGCGCCGCGTCCTCGCCATCCGCACCCTCTACCGGCGCGGGCCCAGCGGCAAGGCCCGCTACGACCACCAGCTCACGCTAGGAGCGCCATGAAAACCCGCGTACACCACAACACCAGTAAGCGG
>Ga0209342_10005614_pt1 | contig 12811 bp, 7 predicted proteins | sample RifCSP16_2_FD_184023 | JGI IMG/M metagenome (GOLD analysis project Ga0209342, IMG submission 184023) | Soil microbial communities from Rifle, Colorado - Rifle CSP2_sed 16_2 (SPAdes) (version 2) | ecosystem: Environmental > Terrestrial > Deep subsurface > Rock core/Sediment | place: Rifle... | reverse complement strand
GCCTGAGCCCACGCCTACCCCCACGCCCACGCCGACGCCCGCCGCGCCGCCCGAATGCGCCGGGATGAGCTTCGATCAGGTGATCGTTGGCACACCCGGCAATGACACGATCAGCGGCGGACCTGGCAACGACCTACTCTTCGGCCTGGGCGGAAACGATAAAATCAGCGGCGGAAGCGGAAGTGACTGCATCGTGGGTGGTGACGGTAGCGACACGCTGCAGGGCGGCAGCGGGAACGATGTAACCTTGGGTGGTGACGGTAACGATCAGATCCAGAGCGGCGGCGGCGGCGACACGATCTTCGGCGAAGCCGGCAATGACCAGATAAACGGGGGCGGCGGCACCGACGAGTGTCAAGGCGGTCCCGGCAACGATATGGTGAGGGACTGCGAGGGAGCGTCTTCGGCCCTGAACTTTTACGTCGCGTCTTTGGCAGGGCTTAGCCGAGGCTTCTCTCAGGGTTAGTCACGGCCCGCTCCAGACGCTCGGGGGCTTCACCGGAAGGCTCCCATTTCCGCATAGGACAGGTGCGGCGGCAGGCCAGCTTGGTGTCGATTCTGAGCAGTGCGACCAGGCCAACACCGGCAAAGCCCAGAGCCTCCCCCAATGCGGCCATTGGGACATCCTCAGTCACGCCCGGGACAGCCTCCGGCCTGCCCTGACCGAGTCCAACGCCGAACAGACCGCCAGCCCGCAAAGCAAACATGCTCCGCTGCAACTGAAAGTTGTCGGCCTCGATAGCCATATCAGGCCCCGAGCGTTTCCCGGACTGCCCGTCCGCGATCTCCGCATCCGGCAATGCCGACAAGAATCGCTTGGCCGCTACCTGCAGTCTAGACAGCGCATCGTCGATGCGGGCCTCCAGTGAAAGCATCTGCTTTTTAGATATCGGCGTGTTCTCCGGGTAATAGCCTCCCAGGCCCGCCCACAACCTTTCCGCCTCCAGCAGGAGGAGCTGCTCCGCTGCGTCCAGCCCCGGGACGAAGGGTTGTACCGTACCAACGGGGCCAGAATGGCGACGCTCCAGCCGCCAGCGCAGCTCGTTCTCGAGATGGGCTAGGTCGCTGTCAATCAGGAGAGTCTGGTTCGACGGGCTAGCTCCCTCACCCGCGAACACCAGCGAAGTCGAACGCTGGTCCAGCCTGTTATCGATGATCCTCTCCAGTGACCGCGTCGCTTGGTTCTTCACCGCGGCCCGGGGATACATCCTATTACTCCTACCGCAGACCCGTCGTTTCTACGCGGCGCCGGGGGCCTTTGGTAGGCTTCTGTGGTAGCAGTCAGGCGAGGCGGACAGCTACGCCAGCGGACGGGTCATCGCGGCGTCTTCGAAAGCTTCGACGCCCTTCGCACGCATGGCGGCGACGAAGGGCGCCGGGTCAAAGCAGGCCTCGGGGGCGTAGACGCCGCCTGCGGCCACGGACAGCTCTCTGCGGGCAAGCATCTGCGTCCCGACCGACAGGCTGAGGGCGGTCGCCTCGCGCATCTTGCCGACGCCGCAGGCCGTGCGGTGCGCCTCCACGCCGTCAACCTCGCCCCAGACGTCCACGCGGAGGGCGCCCGGCGCGGGCACCTGCCCGGCGGTCAGCCGCTCGATCGGGGCGAACAGGCGGGCGGTCCAGTCGATGCGCCTGTCGCTGCCGAAGAGGCCCCAGCGGGCGGGCTGGATGAACAGTGCGGAGCCGCGGCCGAAGCCCATGAAGAAGCTGCACTCTTCGACGTCGGGGATGAAGCGCGGGACCGTGACGGGCTCCGCGTGCCCCATGTTCCAGGTCTTGATGCGACCGAAGCGGGGGAACTCCACGGTGCGCTCCTCGCTGCAGGCGCGCACCATCACGCGCTTTCCGCCGCGCCAGGCGGTGACCTTGCCGCTGATGATGTAGAGCATATGCTTAATGACAGCCTGGCCGCCGCCGGCGTTCAAGGGCTGGTACACGTACACATCGGCGCGGCGGATGGGATCCATCTCGCGACCCAGGTAGCGGATGAGCAGGTTCGAGAGACCGGGGCTCGTGCCGAGGCCGGTGATCACCGTACGGCCGGCCTCCCGGGCAGCCTCGTCGAGTTCGAGGGCGGCCTCGGCGGCGCTGTAGTCGTCGCAGATGCTGGCGTAGTCGACACCCGCCTCGATCGCGGCGCGGATCAGCGGGGCCTCGAACCGGTAGAACGGTCCGAGGGCGGAGGCAGCGACGTCGTAGCCGCGCATCGTCGCCACGAGCGCTTCGTGGTCCGTGGCGTCCACGCTTTTCGCATCCAGGGACGCGACGCTGCCCCGCAACTTCGCGGCTAGCTTCGAGGCAGCGGCTAGGTTGCGGTCGGCTACGGTCACGCGCTCGATGTCAGGGGCGCCCGCGAGGTCTTCGACGGCGCGGCTGCCCATGTCGCCCGCACCACCCAGGACGATGATCTTCTTCACGTGCCCCCTTCAACGTCGATTCGGGTCGTACATCCGCAGCCTCCTACTCGCGCCAGCGCACCGCGAACAACCGCACCGGCTCCTCGAAGCCCTTGGGGGTGACCTCACCCGTATCTGGGAACAAGAAGCCCTTGCCGACGAGCAGAGCATGCCGATTCCCAAAAGCCCGCCCCGGACGAGGCGTCCGGGGTTGCGCCCTCTGCTTCTCTGAGATTACGCGGACGATTTCAACGCGACCCCCCGAACTGGAAGTTCGCGTCTAATCGCCCCAACTCGACCGGATGGCGCCGGCTCCTCCACTCGCTGCAACCTGCATTAAGGCACCGGCCCCGTGTATTTGAAGATCCACAGGCCGCTGTCGCGATCGCTGGCCGCCACGTAGGTTGTCTCGGTAGGATCGCCGGGGATCCGGAAGACTTGGACGCCCCAGAAGTCGTTGCCACCCGAAGCGATGAAGTGGCCGACCTCCTGGATGCCGCCCGGCCCGAACGCGGCCACCCGGAAGCCTCCTGCGTAGTAGGAGAAGTAAGCCAGGTTGCGGTCGATGTCCGTGGCGACCTCGTGGACGGTCAGATTGCCGGAGCCGAACGGGTTAGCGACGGTCCGCACGAATGCGGGGTCAAGACCCTCCGGAATGGCGTAGGTGTCGATCTCTTCCAGCGTCTGCGCGTCCAGGAGGTGCGCATAGCCCCAGCCGTTGAACTCAGCCGTTGCCGAGGCGGTAACGGGGGGAGTGCCGTCGCGTAGCAGTTCTCCCGTGCTTCGTGCGACCGAGACAGCCGGGAGGGTGATCACCGTCCCAATCACCGTTGGCGAGCCATCGTCCACCGGGTTGGAGCCGCCCATCGTGAATAGCCCGCCACCAGGACTGTTGTAGACTATCGCACCCACAGCGCCGTTGAGCTGCGCCCAGGCGATCTTGTTGTCGAAGCGGCAGAGTCCGCGCTCGATGAGCGCGATCTTGCCGGCAGGATTGGCCAGATAGGGATCGCCACCCGGCAGACCCGGCGTGCCCGGCGGGCAGCCTCGTCCCACATGGACGACCTCCCCAGACATCGTAGCGCCGGGAAGGCTGGCAATAGAGACAGTGAACGCACCCTCGCTGGCCGGGAGGGACCCCTCGAACGCATTGCTGGTGAAGGACGTTATTCGGCTGTGGCTGAAGTCCTCGTCCGTGCCGATGATGAACTTGTTGTTATGGCTCCACTCGGCCTGGTGGGCGTTCCCCTCGGCTGGGCTGAGCCCCGTCTCCGGATCGGGGTCGCTATATGTGGAGTCGTCGACGAAGACCGGGTTGGCCGGGTCGTCCACGTTTAGAATGACCCACCCCGCATCCCAGTAGGACAAGAGCATCAGCCAATGTCCCTTAACCTTCTCGACGACGACGTCGTGGAAGAAGCTGGCAGGGAACGAGCCTATCCCGGCCGACTGAGCATCCTGAGCATCGGGCCAGTCCGGCAGCCCTGTTTCGGCAATAAACACCGGGGCAGTGGGGTTGGTGATATCGAAGATATCGACGTCCGTGAGTTCCTCGTCGTCAACGATCACGACGTAGGCCTTCTTCCCTTGCTGCCAGGCAAAGGCGCTGTGGATCTGGTTGGCACGGGTCACCCCACCTACGGTGTTGACATCGCCCGCGTTCTCAACTAGCGTCACCGGGCTTGCGGGGTTAGTCACGTCATACAAGGAGAACCCGCCAACCCGGTTGGGGATCGTCCCGCAGGACTCGCCGTTCACAACCAGAAGGTCGCCCTTGAACTCCGGCGTGTTCAGCTTGATGGCCTGCACGCCCTCTCCCACGAATGTGCCGGGGGTGGGAATGAACCCGACCTCGCTTGGGCTGGCTGGATTCGAGATGTCAATGATGTAGACACCGCCTCCCCCATCTGGCGAACATCCGGGCGAGAACTGCCCCAGGTAGGCGGTGTTCCTGAGGACCGCAACGTCGGGGATCAGGCCTGGCGCAGCGTCGCTGACGGTCAGTTGCCCGACCAGCTCGACGTTCAGGCTCGAAGCGGGCAGGTGACCTCCCGGAGCCCCGTGTTGCTCCCCGCCACCGCCGTCGGTGATACCATCGAGTTCCTCAGCCTCGGCCGGCGTGTCGGGCACGCCGTCGCCGATCACGTGGTCGGCCTGGTCGTGAGCCGCAACCACGCCGGCGACAGACAGGATGAACCCTGCGGCAAGCAGCGCGCCAAGGGCTCCTAGCTTCGTTCTTCCAACACGCTTCAGCCATAGCATGGTGCTCCTCCTTGTTTCTACAGGCACGCAACTGGAGTCGCCCAAATGGCCACACTGGCCCGCCACTGGAAATTGCAGGCCCAAAGGCTACCACGACGATCATAATCCGTCAATCGCGTGTCACTTCCAGAACCATCTCGTAATCCCACAAACCAAAAGTGCCAAGTTCGGGCCGTGACGGCTCGGGCCCAGCCTCCCGGTAACAACCTAAGGAATCTACATGTAGAAGCAGAAAGGTGGCCTCACGCAACACCGCCTTCCCCCGAGCCGCAGGAGACTGAGCAACGTGAGAAGCGTGGCCCTCTGGCCCGGTGCATCCGCATCGAGTGACCGTTGCGGATCGGGGCGGCAGCGTTGACAACCTCCACGGATAGGCGCACAATCGCGACGCAAGCGGCCACGCGAGGGGGTGCACATTGAAACTACCACCGACTTTCCCGGCTGGATCGGACAGCTTCGCTCGCGTATTCGTGCTAGCTCTGGCCGGCGTTGCTCTGGGTCTGACGGCTGGGAACGGCTTGCCTCAGTTCCGCCCTGCAACGGCGATGGCATTTGAGGTTGCAGGGAGCGACGGCGGCGTAACAGCGGTCGCCGTCGCTGCCGGGGGAGGTCACACCTGCGCGGTGACGAGCGCGGGCGGTGTCAAGTGCTGGGGGCAGAACCTCTTCGGCCAGGTCGGTGATGGGACGACCATCGATCGGACGACCCCCGTGGACGTCGCAGGCCTGCAGTCGGGCGCTATTGCTGTGGCTGCTGGCGGGCTCCACACGTGCGCGGTGACGGCGGGCGGTGGGGTGAAATGCTGGGGTCTGAACGCTTTCGGCCAGGTCGGCGCAGCGACGGCCGACCTTTGCGGATGGGCACCGTCGCCCTGCAGCACGCGTCCCCTGGACGTTGTCGGCCTCGAGGCAGGCGTTGTTGCCATCGCGGCCGGAAGCAACCACACCTGCGCGGTCACCGCGAGGGGCGCGGCCAAGTGCTGGGGGTTCGGTCAAGACGGCCAGCTTGGGACTGCGACCAACGAATCATGTGTCGGCTGGGGGGAACCGTTGCCCTGTAGTAAGACTCCTGCGGACGTGCGGGGCCTCAGGAACCGCGTCAGGACTATCGAGGCGGGGGTCGGCCATACCTGCGCACTCATCAACAAAGGCGGCGTCAAGTGCTGGGGCAGCAACTGGGCTGGCCAGCTCGGCGATGGGACCATCAGCGGTCACACGACTCCGCGAAATGTCGTGGGCCTCCACAGAGGGGCTACGTCGATAGCCGCGGGAAACTGGCACACCTGCGCCGTGATCGCTGAGGGCGGCGTCAAGTGTTGGGGTGTGGGCGAAGAAGGCCAGCTGGGCGTCTGGCCCCCGAACGACATCAACCCCGTGCCTGTCGACGTCGCCGAACTTGGAACAGAGGCTGGCGCCGTGACCGCAGGCGGCTGGCATACCTGCGCGCTGACTGTGGAAGGGGGCGTCAAGTGCTGGGGACTCAACACCGCTGGCCAGATTGGGGACGGGACGACCGATCAGCGCTTTCTTCCTGTTGACGTCCTAGGCCTCGGAAGCGGGGCCGCCGCCATCGAAGCGGGAGAGCTGCACACATGTGCCCTGACCACTGGGGGAGGCGTCAAGTGTTGGGGATCCAACCAGTTCGGCCAGCTCGGTGATGGGAGGACCGACTCCAGTACGACGCCTGTAGACGTGGTCGGGTTGGGTCCGTAGCCCGGCAGTTAGCCGGGTCCGAAGAGCGGGACGGACCGGGAGAGGATGCGGGAGAAGTTTCCCGCCTACAAGCCGATTGCTCAGAAGCAACGCTTGACTCTGGCCCTGCGCGTCTGCGACTGGCGCCAGCGGGCGTGACGGATCTGCCCCGGCACGACACCGACTAGCTGCAGCTGCCCCACGTCGACCCCTGCCTCGCCCGGGCGCACAAAGGAAGCGGCGCTCCCAAGTCCATGTAGTCGCGGGGGTGCGGCGATGAGACTCAGAAAGCGCCAATGGTATAACGCCGAGACGCGCTCACCGTTACAACAAAGTCGGAACGGCCGTGGGGGTCCGCAGCCCCAGCCCGTTGACACCCGCCCCACCCAAGCGCACAATCGCCGCGTTGGAATAACAGGATGTGGCAAGGGGGCCTGACATGACGGTGCGAGCATACGTCCTCATCGAGGCAGCCGTTGGAACTGCGAGGACGGTCTACAGCGGACTCCACAAGCTTGCGGTCGCTGATGCCAAGATCTTGTCGGCGGAGACCGTAACCGGCCCCTTCGGCGTAATAGCCCTCCTGGAGTCGGAGGATCTCGATAGGCTCGGCCGGGCGGTCGCCGAGGGTATTCAGCGTATATATGGGGTAGAGCGCACGACTACCTGCCTGATCATGGGCTCAGCGTAGCCCAAATCGCGACCTCATAGGCGCGACGCCTTGCTGTCCGCCCTTCGGGTGACACCTGCCCCGCCCCGGCTCACAATCGCGAGCCACGACCACCGTGACCTGCCCCCCGCTGCGACGGAGAGGCCCCTTCTACCGGGGACACATCAACTATGCCCCTGCCGCGCATCTGGTCGACGAGCTCGTCGGGGGCGCGATGAGGCGACGGCGCGGCGGCTGGCACGGGCTGCTTGACAGGCGGTTATTGTCAAGGATATTATCTCCACGCCATGCGGGGTGCGGCGATTCTTTTCCACTTGCTGAGCGTCTTCAGCCGCAATCCATGCCGGCTGCAAAACAGGGGGGTGTTCGCATGAAGCACGCACTAGCGATCGTTGCGGCCGCATTCCTTCTCGCTCTTGTCACCGTCGGGTCTGCATCGGCTGACCACGCCGACGTCAACAAGAAGTGTGCAGACATCGTCGACGGCGAGATCAACTACGACGGGACCAGCGTCAGATTCGACATGCAACTCGCTCGTGCCAGTTGCAGCAGCATCACGTACACAGTCCACGTGGCGGATATCTCCTGCCCGGCCACAGCGGGAGCCTGCTCGGACACCCAACCTGTGCCCATCGGCTCTGAGTCAGCAAAGGGAGACAAGTCAGACAATCTCGAGTTTCAGGTCCCGGCTTCGTCATCAGACGGAGATGATAGAGTCTGCGTCTATGCCACCAGTAGCCGCGGTGCTCGCCTTCTTGACCGCGCGCCAGACGCGGGCTGTCAAATTGTCGAGAGTTCAGCTGATCCGGTACTCGGCACGCCCTTCGACTGCCTCGTCATTTGCGACAGCTGCGCTGACTTTGTCGCCGGGCCGATTGTCGGCGCGTTTCCCGGACCACTTGGCGTACGGCTGGAGACAGCCACGGCAACTTGTCCGGCGATAAGCTACTCGATCGAGGTCTACGACACGGCGACCAACGACGTTGTGGCCGCGTTCAGCGTGCCCGGCAACGGGTCCACCACACTCGATTTCGTCGGGATAATCGATCCGGAGCCGGGTCAGACCGTAAGCTGGCGAGCCCGCTCGTCGGACGGTTCACACATCTACGACGAAGGCGAGTCGGGATGCGTCTTCAGCGCGTCCGGAGTAGTCTGCGCCTTCAGCTTCCACTGAGCTGGATCACGAAACAGCGATCGAGCGGGCCTGGGCGAGCATTTCACGCGCCTGCGCCTCCTTGCCCGCCGTTGAAAACGCCTCCGCCGCCAGTTCCAGGCACTCGACGGCGTGGGGCGCCGCGCCCAGGGCTGCAAATAGACCGGCGGCCTCCTCTGCGACCGACGCCGCCTCGAGGAAGCGGCCCTGGCGTAACCTGATCGATGCAAGCGTGCGAGTAACGTCGGCGACCGCTGCTTGATGTCCGATCGAGCGGGCCATTTCCAGAGCTAAGCCGCATTGTTCCAGCGCTTCATCGAGACGGCCCAATCTCATGAGACCGTCGGCCAGGTTGCCGTATCCAATTGTCCTTCCCGCGGCGTGGCCGATGCGCTCAAACTCACTAATCGCGCGACGGTCGCAGTCAATCGCCGCTTCGACCGCGCCACGCTCCCGTTCCACAAGTCCGAGGTTGATAAGCGACCCGCCGACTTCTTCGATGCTGCCGATACGCTCTGCCATCGCCAGGCCCCGCCGTAGCGAGTCGGCTGCCCGGTCCAGGTCGCCTTGCAGTTGGTAGGCCCGGCCAGTGATGCGCATCGTGGTAGACAACTCTCGCGCCTGGTCGAGATCTTCGAATATCGTTTCCGCCTGCTTCGCGTGAGCGATAGCGTCCAGCGTCTGCCCCATCTCGGTTTCCGCGCGGGCGACCTGGAGCAACAGTTGTCCGGCGACCTTGTCATGCGCTGAGCGCGTCAGGCCCAGACCTTTGCGCGCGGCATCGAGCGCCTCCGGAAACCGGCCGGTGGCTGACAGCGTCCAGGACCGCTCCAGCCAGAAGACCTTGGCGGCGGACTTCCTCAGCTCCGACGAAGCGAGCACCACGTCGAGCAGGTCCAGCGCCTCGGAATAGCGGCCCTGCTTGCGCAGCGTCGAGGCCGTCCCACGCCAGGCTCGGAAGTCAGCGGGCGTCTCGCGCGCCTGCGTGTAGGCACGCAGCGCTTCGTCGTAATTCCCGCGGAGTTCATGGAGGTCGGCCAAGTCAAGGAGCAATGCAGTCAGCGCATCGGCTGAGACCCCTTCGCGCTGCGCCAGCTCTACCGCCCGTGTGAAGTGAAGTATGGCCTCCTCGTTCGCGAATAGACTTCTCGCGCGCTCTCCGGCCTTCCTCAGGAAGCCGATCGCCTCCGCGCCTATTTCACCGAGGTACGCGTGCCTTGCCAGCACATCGATAACGTCGTCGCCGTCGCCGTACAGGCGTTTGGCCACTTCCGCGACGAGCCGGTGGAGCTCGCGCCGGCGACGTTTGAGAATGCGTTGATAAGCTACTTCTTGCGCAAGCGCGTGGTGAAAGACAAGGGTTTCCTTGCCCCGATCGTCGCCGGGCTCGAGGAAGCCTGCCTCGACGAGCTCGGCGATCACGCTCTTCGGGGGCCGCCCGCCACGAACCTCGTTGAGTATCGGCATACGCACGCGCCTTCCGATCACAGACGCCGTCTGGAGTAGCTCGGCAGCCGGAGGCGTCAGCAGGTCCATACGGCCGGCAACCACCTCCTCAACGGTTGCAGGCAGCGGGGCAGTGTCGTGGCCCCCGGCTAGCTGCCACTTGCCGCGCTCTTGGACCAGGGTTCCGCTCTCCCGCAGGGACTGGACCACCTCCTCAATGAAGAAGGGGTTTCCGGAAGCCCTCTCTCCAATGACGCGCATCAGGCCAGCGTGGGGGGGTTCGCCCAGGATGCCCTCGATGAGGGCAGTCGTGTCGGCCTGGCCGAACGCTTCGAGGGCGATCACCTGGACGGTTGTGTCCCCGGCTGCGTCAGCGACCGCTTCCCGCGGTGCCGTCTGATCGGAGCGTGCCGTGACGTACAGCAGGAAGGACGTTGAGCCGCAGAGCCCTGCGAGTTCCCGCGTCAGAGCCAAGGACGAGGCGTCCGCCCAGTGCAGATCCTCGATCGCCAGGACCAACCCTCGGTCATGAGCCTGCGCCTGGAGCCAGGAACCGACCGCCTCGTGCAGGTATCGCCGGAATGCTTCCGGCTCCAGCTTCTCGGTGTCGCCAGCGCCGGCCGGTGGAGGAACGCCGAGGAGGCGCGAGAAGTAGGGGGTCCAGCGATGCGAGTCCGGGCCGGAGAGCGCCGCCAGCCGCGACCGGGCGGACTCGGCAGGGGTGTCCCGCGTAATCCCCGCCGCGTTCCGGAGAAGTCCAGCGTAGGGCGAATACGGCACGCCTGCCCCGTACGAGGGACAGCGGGCCTCGAGCCAGCGCAACCCCCGGCGCTCGGCCCGCTCCCGGACTTCCTGGGTGAACCGGGATTTTCCCACGCCGGGTTCGCCGGTAACGATCAGCAGGCGTCCGCTGCCGTCCACCAGCGCATCCAGTGCCAGATCGGCCGCAGTCAGCTCGGCTCTCCTGCCAATGAACGGCGCGGCGCGGGAGGGGGAGGAAGCTCGCAACGATCCCGGCGGGGAGCGCTCACCGATCAGACGCCAGGCGATAACGGGCTCCGCCTTGCCCTTCAAGGAGAGCTCACCCAGGGGCTCGAAATCGAACCGCGCCCTGGCGAGTTCATAGGTCAGATCGCCGACGTAGACTTCGCCTGAGGGCGCCTGCGACTGGAGCCTCTGGGCAACGTTTATCACGTCGCCGGCCACCGAATATTCGACGCGCGCCTCACCGCCGATCACCCGCGCGACCCCATGTCCCGTATTGACTCCAATGTGGAGGGTAAGATCGCGGTCTTCCGGAGGTAGTTCTCTGACAAGCCGCGCCAGTTCTCGCTGCATCTCGAGGGCGGCCAGCAGAGCGCGCTCGGGATCGTCCTCATGGGCGACCGGGGCGCCGAACAAGCAGAGCACCGCGTCACCTGCGAACTTGTCGACGTGACCCTCGAATCTCCCCACTATGTCGGTTAATGCGGAGATGAGGGGATCAACGACGTCGACGAGCTCCTCTGGATCGAGCCGCTCAGCCAGGGTCGTATACCCGGAGAGGTCCGCGAACACTGCCGTAACGAGGCGTCGTTCGCCTTCCGCTGGCCCTGGCTGCGCGGCTGCGTCGGGGGCCAGCCGGGCAGCCGGGGCGACGTGGGTCTTTCCCGCTTGGACAGCCGCAGTCTCCGTTAGAAGGCGACCGCACTCACGGCAAGTCTGCCGGCGCAGCGGATTCTCCTGCGAGCAAGTGGAGCAAGTCCAGTTCGCCATGCGGCAATTATAAGTCGGGAAGCCGTGGGTTGTGTCCCGTCAAGTGGTGTAACAGCGCGCCATCCTCGCAATTCCATCAACGAGATGCGACCGGCTGGGTGTACACCTTGAACCACAAGCAGAAACTTCAGGGCGAAGAGTTGTGGGCATACATCGACGACGAGTACGGAGGTCAAGGCTGGGAACTGGTGTCCGCCGTTCCGGCTTTCGGTTGGTGGCATCAGGGTGCGAGTACCCACCTGATGCTCTGGGTCAAGCGACCCGTGGCTCCCGGTTGACACCCTCCCCACCCTGGGAGGCCCTTCCGGCCGCGGACACTCGGCGCCGCTCAACGAAGTCGCGAGAGGGCTGATCGAGCGCTTCGGGCCCGAGAGCCCCCCCGCTCGGGAGTTGTCGGCTCGGGTGCACTCGACACCCGGTGCCGTTACGAGCCTTGCCGGCTTCGCCAGGTCGCAGCTCGAAAACGCCCGCGCATGGTCCCAGGATCCGAGCCGACCGGTTGCTGAGTGGGGACTCAAGATGGTCGAAGAGCTTGAGGCATCGTATGAGCACCACGCGGCAGACGAGGAATTTGAACAACGGCAGCGGTCGTAGTCGCGCTCTCCCGATCGCTTTCACGCAGTCACTTCGACGTCGCCCAACATTCGTTTATCGGACATCCGATCCGCAGGTTCTGTCTCGGTGTCCCGCTAGCTGCTGGCGATGCGAACGCGCACTAGATGCCGTTAGGGTCGGGCCTCGCCGGCCTCGATTGGCAGACTGGAATCGAACCGATCGGCTGGTGTCACACGGGGGTCACCACTGCTTGAACGCGTGGTCCCGTATGCGACGTGACCGAGACGCGGCCTCCGTCCGCCGTTGCAGCCGCAGGAGCCGACGCTCGATGGCCTCGCGTGTGCCCGCGGGCGGCCTGGTCCTCAGCGCCAGAACTTCGACCAGCGACAGCGCCTCGCGGGTGCAAGTCTCGGCGGCGACGAAGTCGCGGCGGCGGTGCTCTTTGAGCTTGGCCAGTTCCACCAGCGTGTAGAGCCTGCCCTTAGTGGACAGTCCATCGCGGAGGGCCGCGGTGAGCACGTCCTCCAACTCCTGCCAGCGGCCCAGGTGGCGGTAGATGCGTACCAGCCGCGGCAGGATGGAGGCCCGTCCCTCGCTCCCGATGCCGGCGTCCAGCGCCGACCGGTAGAGCTCAGCCGCCTGCGCAAGACGCCCTTGCGCCTCGTCCCACCGCGCAAGCGCCAGGCATGCGTTCGGGTCGTCGGCAGTCCCCGCGCCGGCCGCCTGCCCGATGCACGCTAGCAGCGTGACCAGCGAGAGCACGTCCAGCCTGTTGTGCCGGAAAACATCGGCCAGCGGCCGCGCGGCCCCATGCCGCAGGTAATCGAAGTACAGGCGCGGGACCGCCCAGCCGGGGATGTCAGCCTGGCGGCGGACTCCCAGT
>Ga0209342_10005612_pt1 | contig 12813 bp, 10 predicted proteins | sample RifCSP16_2_FD_184023 | JGI IMG/M metagenome (GOLD analysis project Ga0209342, IMG submission 184023) | Soil microbial communities from Rifle, Colorado - Rifle CSP2_sed 16_2 (SPAdes) (version 2) | ecosystem: Environmental > Terrestrial > Deep subsurface > Rock core/Sediment | place: Rifle... | reverse complement strand
CCCCGAGACCCCCCGCGACCCCGACCGCGGCGGCGATCTCGGAGCGTCCCGTCGTCACGGAGGTCGTCCTCGAGCTCCCGGCGGGAGAGGACCGCGCGGCGCTGGAGCGGCTCGTCGCGGTGAAGCCCGGTCAGCCGCTCGCGCGCAGCGCGCTGCGCCGGACGGTCCAGCTCCTCTACGGCCTCGGCCGCTTCAGCGACGTGGTGGTGCGGACCGCTCCCGCCGCCGGCGCGCCGGGCCGGGTGGTGCTCACCATCGAGTGCACCCCGCGGCAGGTGATCGCGGCGCTGCGCGTCCTCCGCGCGGAGCGGCCTCGCCGCGCGTTCGCCGACGATCGCCTCCGCCGCGCCGCCGGTCTGGCGATCGGAGACGAGCTCTGGCCTGGGCGACTGGAGGAGGCGGCGGCGCGCCTCCGAGCGGCCTACGCGCGGCACGGCTGGCGCGGCGCGTCCGTTCGGGCCCGAGCGACCGGTGAGCGCGAGGTGACGGTGGAGCTCCATGTGGACGAGGGCACGCCCACGCGCGTGCTGTCGCTCGTGTTCGGGGCGGAGTCCGGCATTCCTCCGCAACGGCTGAGTGAGGGGCTGGCGATGCGCCCCGGCGAACTGCTCGACCTCGAGCTGCTCGACGAGGACGTCCGAACGGTCCGGGCGCGGCTGCGCAAGGAGGGGTTCCTCCGCGCCCGCGGCGGCGCGCCCGCCATCACCTTCGAGGGCGAGGGAGCCCGGATCGAGATCCCGGTGGAGGCGGGGCCGCGGGTGGAGTTCCTCTTCTCGGGACAGGTGAGCTTCGACGCCGCCGACCTCCGGCCGCGGCTCGGACTCGACGCGGAGCAGATACTGGATCCGCCGGCGCTCGAGGCCGCGGCGGGGAAGCTGCGCGCCTTCTACCAGGCGAGGGGGTTCGCCGAGGCGAGGGTCACCGTCGCCGAGGCGAAGAGGCCGGGGCGGGTCGAGGTCGCGTTCCGGATCGACGAGGGGCGCCGCTACCGTGTGGGCGCCGTGCGATTCCCGGGCGCAGCGCAGCGCGGGGAGGAGTGGTTGCGCGAGCGCCTGGACGAGGCGCTCGAGGCCGAGCAAGAGCCCGCTCCCAGCGGCCCGCGCGAGGACGCCGCGCTCCTCGCCACGGCGGTTGGATCTCCTGTGGCCGCGCGGCCGCCGGTGGGCGGCGCGGATCCCCGCGAGGAGTGGAATCCGCCTGCGTGGGAGGCGGCGGTGGAGCGGATCGTCGAGCAGTACCGGGTCGAGGGGTACCTCGACGCCGCGCACGAGGGGACGCGCGTCACGCTCGACGCGCGCGCGGGCACCGCGGACATCGAGATCCACCTGCGCGAGGGCGTGCGCACGGCGATCGAGGCGGTCTCGTTCGAGGGGAACGAGTCGGTGCAGGCCCCCGAGCTCCTCGCCGAGGCGAAGCTCTCGCCCGGGGATCCGCTCTCCCACGGCGCGGTCGACAGGGCCCGGGAGGCGCTGCTCGCGCTCTACGCGCGCCGCGGCAGGCTCTACGCTCGCGTGCTCGAGAGCGAGGACCTGTCGAGCGATCGCTCGCGGGCCACGGTGCGGTTCCGCATCGAGGAGGGGCCGGAGGTCCGGGTGGGGAACGTGGTGGTGGGGGGTGCGCGCCGCACCCGCGAGGACGTGGTGCGCGAGAGGCTCGCCCTCCACCCCGGCGACGTCTTCGCACCCGACGCGGCCGCCCGGACCCACGCTGCGCTCATGCGACTGGGCGTGTTTCGATCGGTGGGGGTTCGCCTGGTGGACGCGGAGGTCCCACAACCGGTGAAGGACGTCACGGTGGACCTCTCCGAGCGGCCCTGGCGCACCCTCGCGCCCGGCGTCGGCTTCTCGCTCTCGAACGGACCGCGGGCCTTCATCGAGCTCACGCAGCCCAACCTGCTGGGCCGGGCGCTCGAGCTATCGGCCCGCGCCAAGGCGAACTACATCATCCCCGAGCTCCGGCGCGACCAGTACGACGCGTCGGGGCAGCCGCGCTACAAGGACGCGCTCGACCGGTTGGAGCTGCGAGGGAACTTCGGGCTCAGCTACCCGGGCGTGCGCCTCCTCGGCCTGCCCATGGGCGTGCGGATGGAGACCATCGCCGAGCTCCTCCACCGCAGCGCCTACGATCTCTCCCGCGGGTCGGCGGTGCTGGGGCTGGAGCTGCCGGCGACGAGCCGGATCACGCTCACGCTCCAGTACGAGCTGGAGATCGACGACATCAAGAAGGGCTCGGCGGACATCCTCACCCGCGCGGACGTGGAGCGGCTCCGCTTCCCCGAGGGCGTGACCACGCTCCACTCGGTCCGACCGTCGCTGGCGATCGACTATCGCGACAGCACGGTTCACCCGCGGCGCGGATGGGTCGCCACCGGGACCGCCGAGTTCGTGCGCTCGCTGGGGTCGGGGCAGGGGGCGCTCTTCGGGCTCCTGCGCGGGAGCGACGTGTTCACCGAGATGGTGAAGCTCTCGGGCGGAATCTCCGCCTACTTCCCCATCACGCGGATGAGCGTGTTCGCGCTGCTCCTGCGCGCGGGGCGCATCGTGCCCCTCCACCGCGACTCGCAGACGATCGGACCCAAGCGCTTCTTCCTGGGCGGCGCGACCACGATGCGCGGATACGGCGAGGACGAGATGCTCCCGGCGGACTACCGCGCGCGGCTGGCCGCGCAGCTCCCCGACTGTGCCTCCTCCCTCTCGGGCTGGATCTGCTCCCCCGCCGCGCGCCAGGCGGCCGCTGGCCAGATGCCCATCAGCGAGGGGGGCGAGTCGTTCGCGCTCGCCAAGGCCGAGCTGCGCATCCCGCTGCGCGAGAGCGTCGAGGCGGGGCTGTTCGCGGACATGGGGAACCTCTGGCTCGATCCCCTCCAGGAGAGCCTCACCGATCTACGCCTCAACGTGGGATTCGGGCTCCGCTTCCTCACGCCCATCGGGCCAGCGGTGCTCGACTTCGGCTTCAATCCGAGGCGCGATCCCCGCGTCGGCGAGGCGGCGTGGGCGCCGCACTTCAGCATAGGGTTGTTCTGAGCTACCGCGGAAACCGCTCGATCACCTCGTCGAACGTCTCGAAGCGCGTGTAGGGGATGCCGAGCTCGTCGCAGTAGCGCGGCAGCCGGCCGCGGGCGAAGACCAGGTCGGCGCGCTCGGCCGCGCAGCGATCGGCCGAGCCGTCACCGAGGGTGGCCACGCGGTAGCCGCGTCGCCGGAGCTCGTCGACCACCGCGCCCTTGCAGAAGCCGCACCGGCCGCAGCCGCCCTCCATGACGTGGAAATGGACGGCGAGGCCCGACGAGGAGCAGAGCGCGCGGTTGCACCGGAGCTGCACGTGCTCGCGCAGCTCGGCGGGCAATCGCTCCAGCACCGACTCGATGTAGACGTCGAGCCCGGCCGAGGCGAAGACGAATGGGCGATCCGCCGCGCGGCAGGCGGCGACGAACCGCTCCAGGCCCGGCCGGAAGACCGCGATCCGCCGCGCGAACGCCGCGATCTCCTGGCGCGTGGCCTTGACCGGCCGGAAGATGGCGGCGATGAGCTGACTGAAAGAGATCGCGCCGGCCTGGTAGCGGTCCTCGGCCTCGCGCCACGTCGCATACCCGCCGAACTCGATGGCGACGAGATCTCCGAGGTCCTCGGTGGTGGCCGTCCCGTCGAAGTCGCAGACCACCGCCCAGGAGTCTCTCACCCGAGCCCCCCGAAGCGCTCGTGCAGGAGCCCCCAGCGGACCCCACGATCCGAGACGGTGAGCCGGTCGAAGGCGAGCAAGTGCATGGACTCGAGCACGATCGCCGCGCCGGCCACGATGACGTCAGCGCGCTTGGGCTCCATCCCCGGGAGCCGAGCCCGCTCCGCCGTGGTGAGCGCCGAGAGCCGCGCGAGGAGCACCTCCAGCGCCGCTCGCGTCATCTCGGCGCCGTGGACGACGCCGGCGTCATAGACGGGGAGCGCCCTCTCCACCGCGGCGAGGGTGGTCACCGTGCCGGCGACGCCCACCAGCGCGGCGGGGCGAGGGCCGACGACGAGGTCGCGCGCTTCCGCCAGCGTCTCTGCCGCCCGCGCCCTCAGGTCGGCCAGCGCCGCCTGGCCGGGCGGATCGGGTGGCCTGGCACGCTCGGTGAGCCTGACGGCGCCCACCTGCAAGCTCCGGCGAGCGCTCGGGGCGGGCCCGCTGCCCACCACGATCTCCGTCGATCCGCCTCCGACGTCCAGCACCGCCAGCGAGCCCGCCTTCGCCCCGAAGTCGCGCCACGCGCTCGCCCACACCAGGCGGGCCTCCTCCTCGCCAGGGATCACCTCGGGCACGAGCCCGGCGGCGGCCCGCGCCGCCTCGAAGAAGTCCGCTCCGTTCTCTGCGTCGCGCGCCGCGCTGGTGGCGACGCAGGCGATCTCGCGGGCGCCCAGCGCTCGCGCCTCGGCCGCATAGCGCGCGAGGACCTCCACCGTCCCGCGGATCGCCTGCGGGTCGAGCCGGCGCGTGGCGTCGACGCCACGCCCGAGGCGCGTGATCTCCGCGCGTTCGACGAGCGGCGCGAAGCACTCCCCGCGCCGCTCGGCCACGAGGAGGAGAACGGTGTTACTGCCCACGTCGATGGTGGCGAAGCGGGGCATGCCAAGCAGTATACGGGCTGATCCGTCGAGGGTTGCGCCCAGGAGCGGGGGTCTTGGGGGCGGAGCCCCCGAGGTCAATGACGGCGAAGCCGGCGGCCAGTTCTGCGCCGGAGGCGCTGCCGCCGGCGAAGCGGGGCATGGAACTATCCAGACAGCGCGCGGTGCGTCAGGGGGCCGGCAGCGGCCCCCACGCCGGCGTCGAGATGTCGCCGCCCCCCTGGCTGACCACCGTCTGGCGATCGCCGGTGGGGTTGGCGACGACGAGCCGCGGCCGGCCTGCCCGGTCGCTCGTGAACGCCAGCAGCCGGCCGTTCGGCGCCCAACTCGGCTCCTCGTTGGTGCGCCCCTGGTCCTGGGTCACGCGCTGGATCGCACCCGTGTCCGGCGAGACGGTGAACACGTCGAAGACCTTCCGCTCGTCGCGGGCGGTGAACGCGATGAGGTCGCCGCGCGGGCTCCAGCGCGGGGTCTGGTTGTAGTTGCCCTGGAACGTGAGCCGGCGCTGGCCGGAGCCGTCGGCGCCCATGATGTAGAGGTGCGCGTTCCCCGAACGGTTCGAGACGAAGCAGATGCGGCGCCCGTCGGGCGACCAGGTGGGCGAGCCGTCGATGCCGGGGTCCGTCGTCAGCCGGTGCGGGCTCGACCCGTTTGCGCCGGCCACCCAGACGTCGGAGTTGCCGTTCTGCGAGGCGGTGAACGCGACGCGGCGACCGTCGGGTGAATAGACCCCGCCGCTCGTCATGTCGCCGATGGAGATGAGCTGCCTTGCCCGGCGCGTGGCGACGTCGAGGGTCCACAAGGCCGCCTTCCCGCTGCGAAAGGAGGTGAAGGCGATCGCCTTGCCGTCGGGGCGCCAGGAGGGAAGGATGACGATCCCGGGGTCGTGGAAGAGCACCTCCCCGTTCTTGCCGTCCACGTCGAAGGCGACGAACTCGCGCCCCGCTCCCGACCGCCGCACGGCCAGGATGCGGGTCGAGAAGACGCCCGGTTCGCGCGTGTAGTAGCGGATGATGTCGTCGGCGAAGCGGTGCGCGAGCAGCCGCCCGCTCTTCGCGGAGCCGCGGTAGACCTGCGCCAGCACCTCCCGCCCGGCCCGCACCTCGAACAGGTGGAAGTCGCCGGTGATCTCCTGCGGCCCCTGCCTGACGAGCGCCTTCACCAGCCCATCGGCGCCGACGTCGGCCCAGCGGCTGAACCGGATCGAGGGAGCGGTGACGCCCTCCGTCGGGTCGGCCAGGAAGGACTTGGGATCGAGTACGTCGAAGTACCCGGAGATCTGCAGGTCGGCCCTGAGGGTCTGCGTCATCTCGGCCGCCTGCGCCTGCAGGCCGCCCTCGCCGGTGAAATTCGCCACCGCCACCGGCAGGGGCCGGAAGTTGGGAGAGCCCACCTCGATGTACGTGCGCTGCGCGGACGCGAGGGCCGGCGCGAGGAGGAGAGCGGCGGCGAGGAGTCTCGTCTTCATGGGCAACCTTTCACGGTCTGTAGATGACGCCCAGCCCCTCCGTGCGGTACTTCTGCCGCAGCTCCTGGGGCGGAGGCGGGAGGCGAGCGGCGCCGATGGCGCGCTCCAGCGCCGCGTCGAAGCCCTCGTTGCCGCTCCGGCTCTCGAAGGCGTGCCGGAGGATCTTCCCCTCGGCGTCGATGAAGAGCAGCACCGTCGCCCGGAGGTGAAGGCGGTCGCGCTCGGAGATGGTGACGGGGAGGACGTACGACTCGCGCAGAGCCCGCTCGACCAGCGCCAGGTAGTGATCGCCCGCGGCCGCCTCGCTGGCGTCTCCGAGGGGATCGCCCTCCGGGTCGCCGTACACCGGCTCCGCGGCCGCCTTCTCCCGCTTGACCTTGGAGAGCACCGACGCGAGCACGTCGTTCCCGGCGGACGACCGCGGGGCCGGGCTGGCGAGCTTGGGCTTGGGCGCGGGCGCCTCCTTGGGCTTCGGGGAGGGGGGGGCAGGCGCCGGGGGAGGGGGCTGGGGCTCTGGTTTGGCGACCGGAATCGGTGGCGCCGCCTGGGGCGCGGGGGCGGGCGGGGCGCCGGCGGGCTCCTTGCGCGGCAGCCACGCCTCGGGGCGCTTCTCCCCGAGCCTGACGAGCTTTGCCACGATGGGCTTCTGTTGGAGGTCGATCACCGGAGCGGGCCGCTCCAGCGCGGCCATGACGATGAGGCCCGCGTGGATCGCGGCTGAGACCATCACCACCGGCCACAGCCGAACGCGGCGGCCGAGGAGAGCGCTCTGGACAGCGGCGGTCACGGTGCAGCGGCCTCCTTCTGCTCGGCCTCCGCGCGATCCGCCCTCGCCTGGACCGGGTTCGTGATCATCCCGAGGTTGGTGACGCCAGCCCGCTGCACCGCCGCCATGACCTCGACCACGTACCCGTAGGGCAGGGTGCGATCGGCCATGAGGTAGAGTTCGTGGTCGCGCCGGATGCGCGTGTTGGCGCGCAGCCGATCCTCGAGCTCCTCCAGGGCGAGCCTGGCCGGCTGCTCCCCGGCGCCGAGCCAGATCGACTTGTCGCCCTTCACCGACAGGATGAGCTTCTCGTCCTCGGCCTTCACCGGCTCCGCCTTAGCCTCGGGCAGCTTCACCTCGACGCCCTGCTGGATGAGGGGCGCCGTCACCATGAAGATGATGAGCAAGACCAGCATCACGTCGACGAGCGGCGTGACGTTGATCTCGGTGAGCGTCTGGCGGCCAGAGCCGCTCGTGCCGATGGCCAAGGCGCGCTCCTAGCTGAAGAAGTGCCGGCGCACGATGTTGAGAAAATCATTCGAGAAGTTGGTCATTTCGCTGTCGAGGACGCGGATGCGCGACACGAAGTAGTTGTAGGCGACCACCGCCGGGATGGCGGCCGCGAGGCCGAACGCGGTGGCGATGAGCGCCTCGCTGATGGGCTTCGCCACCGTGGCCAGGTTGGCGTTGCCCATCTGGTAGATGTCGTTGAAGGCCCGCATGATCCCCCAGACGGTGCCGAAGAGCCCGACGAAGGGGGCGGCGCTGGCGGTCGTCCCCAGGAACGGCACCGTGGCCTCGAGGTGCGTGACCTCCGAGGCCGCCGCGCGCTTGAGCGCCCGCTCGACGTTCTCGATCCCGCCCAGCTGCTCGCTCATCGCCTCCTCGCCGCTCCGCTTCTGCGCGGCGGTGACCTTGGACAGCTCCACGTAGCCCGCGCGGAACACCTGGCTGATGGGCGAGGTGGAGAGCGCCTCGGCCGCCTGGTATATGGCGTCGAGCCGCTTCGACTGCCAGAACGTCTCCAGGAACTTGACCGACTCGTCCTGGGCCCGCCGAAGGTGCAGCCACTTCTTGAGGATGATGGCCCACGAGACGACGGAGGCGAGGATGAGGAGGCAGAGCACCCCCAGCACCACGGGCCCCGCGTGGACCACGATCTCCAGGTAGTCGATTTCGCCGCCCTTGGGAGCCGCGAGGGCGATGGCGATCGACGACGATCCGGGTAAGGGTGTCATCGGCTCAGTTCACGCAAGTGTTGGAAAACGGGCGATCTTTAGCACGTGCGACGCGGGGCGTCCAAGAAGCAAAGGCCTCGTTCGAGTCGGATGCCGACCCACAGCGTCCTGTGACGCCCTGGCGACGGAGCGTGCCCTCGCGGCGACAGCATCGGAGAGGTAGAACGTGCAAACACGCCACCTTATCCTGGCACGTGGGTTGCTCACCCCGGGGGAGACCGCCCGGCGGGGCGAGACGCGCCCTGGGCCCTGATCGAGGAACACAACATGAGACGCGCCATTCCGATTCTCGCCGCGGTCCTCCTCGGGAGCGGCGCCGGGTGTGTCACGAGGCACTGCGACTTCGGGACGTTGACGATCTACTGGACGTTCACCGATGCGGCGGGCCAGCCGCGCGGGTGCGCCGACGCGGGCGTGAGCACCGTGCGAGTCACGATCGACGGGGTGGCGGACGACTGGGCCTGCCAGCCGTTCGGGGACGGCGTCGAAGGCATCACGTACACGGACTTCACTACGAGTACGCACTCGGTGCAAGTCGAGGGGTTCGACGCGAACTCGCAGCTACTCTATCTGTATCAGGCATCGAACGTCCAGACGAATGGGTGCGGGGACGCTGCGATCGACGCGAACCTGACTGCGATCGCGGGCGACTTGATCATCGATTATCGGTTCACGGATAGCGCGGCTTGCCCCGGGAACACCTACATCTGGTACGAACTGCTCGACGAGAGCAACCAGATGGTCGACGTGGTTGACGGGACGCACACTCCAACTGCCATCCCGTGCGGTCAGATGATTTCGCTCAGCCAGGTGTCATTCGGCAATTACACGGTATCGCGCATCCAGGAGGTCGAGCTCCTTAGCGGGGGCGCCTTCAGGACGTACCATGCGACGTGCGATGCGCAGTCCGTCCCGCACTTCACAGCGGGCGAGACTGTCACCGTATCCGTGCCGGCCTCGAACGGGAACTGCTTCTTCTGAGGCCAGGATCGCCGCGTTCGACTTCTGAGGCGATCTCACGCACTGGGATCCGGACGCCGGCGGGTAGGTCCTGGCCGCGGGCGTCCGGTGCGGCGCGATCTACCTCGGCGGCTCATGCTGGATCGTCGCCGGCCCAGGGCGTCGGTCGCTGCTCGACGCTTCCGTAGCCCTCACCGCCCCGGAGCTCGGTGCCTCCGGTCCGGCGCCGCCGCTCGCCCACAAAGGAAGGCTGGTGAATCTGGATCGGTGGGCAGTTCACGCACATCGACGGGCACCCGCTCGCGAACTTCGCCCCCGTGCCCCGTGCCGTTAGCTCCGACACTGCCAGGAGCACGGGCACTGCCACGAACGGGTCAAGTCCCGATGAGTGTGTGAATCCGCGGTGACGCTCCTCGGACCGACGACAACGCGTTCAGTGCTTCAGTGCGACTCGAAGGATTTGCTTCGCATACACCACCAAGACCAGCGGTGTGGAGTCCGAATCTGGGTCGGACCATTCAACTTCCTTCAACTCTGCCGCTGGAATCCCCGACGTGTACGGCGAGCGGACGGCTATCTCGGCTACTGCCGCCGCGTCCCCCCGTATGTCGAGCCGGCACGCGAAGGGCAGGTTGTCCGGGGTCGGCACGTCGCATGCGCTACAGTTCAGCGTCCCAGCGAGTTCATCGCACCAGGCGTAGAACCATCCCTCCAAGCCGACACGAGCAGCGCGGCGACTGTAGCTTCTGAACGCCCACTCCAGGAAATCGGCAATTTGATGCGCCGAAGCGCCCATGGCCTTGGCCTGTTGGAGGGGAAATGAAGTGCGGTTGAGCTGAGCGGTCTCACGGGGCGAGTCACCGACAGACAAGTCCAGGGTGTCGACAAGCGTCACCCATTGGGCAAGAAGCTGGGGCCGAGCCATTGGCTATTTCCCTCCAACTTTCGGCCACGGAATGCGCAGACCCACGGGACCCTTGTGCTTGGCTTCGATGAACCCCGAATTCATCGGCGTCCGCCTTCCACTTTAGCCCGTCGGCCGTCTCTTCGAAATGCTCTATGGCCTCGTCTCGCCGTCCGAGCAGCCAGAGGATCGAGCCGATGGTCGCGCCTCTTCCCCATGTACCACCGTGACTACGCAACAGCCTGCACCATCGGCTCAAGGAGATCCATGTCGAGGTAGCGCCGGTCGCTCCAGATCGCGGTGACCTGGAGGGCGACGGCGGTGACGAGGCGGAGGGCGCTGCCCCGGTCCGGGAAGGCACCCACCGCGTTGGTGCGGCGCTTGATCTCGCCATGCAGCCGCTCGAGCCCGTTGGTGGAGCGGATGCGGTGCCAGTGAGCCCGCTTCAGGTGGCGAGCAGGAGCTGGCCACGCTCGGAGGCCGTGCTCGAGCCGCGATCCCCGCGGCGCGTGAACCGGTCCATCCAGCCATCCCCGAACGCCTGCCTCGCCGCGAGGTCGTTGTGGTACTTGCAGAGAAGTCTCGTGTTGCCGGTGGTGGATGGTCCTCCCAGCGCCCGCGGCCGGATGTGGTCGAGCTCCACCCGCACCGTCGACCCGCACACCCCGCCCGACGCGAGCGGCCACTGGCACCGACCACCGTCGCGCTCCCAGACGGCGCGCCTGACGCGCGCCGGCACGTGATCGGGTGCGCAGGGGCGCTCCTTCTCCTGCGGCTTCTGCACGAGCCCGTTCCTCTTCGCCTGGCGCTCCAAGACCAAGTCGAGACCGGCCTCGAGGATCTCCTCCGCCCTCCCACCCGGGTGGGTATGGGAGAGCGCCGCCTTCGCGGCTTCGAGCTTCTCGAGGAACCGGCTCGTGACGGTGACGTGGAGCCGGCGTAGCTCGGCGGTCAGCGGCTCCACGCCATCGCGCGTTGGCGACAAGACCGGCAGCTGAGGCGCGCTCCTGGCCGGGGCGGGCTTCCCGGCGCCAGCGCCAGAGTACGAGCCCGACGGGAGGTCCCGCGCTGCTTCGCTCCCGGCAGGTTCACCCGGGTGAACCGCCGCCGTGCCAACAGCCGTGCGGCCATCCCCGTTCACGCCGCCCGGCTGCCCGGTTCGCGGCGGTGCCTCGACGCGCACGGGCGTGACGACCTCCCGCCTGGGAGGCGCCTCCTGGGGAGCGAGGGCCGCCGACACCACCTTCGCCTCGCGCTTGGAGCAGTGGAAGAAGCGGGGGAGGACCTCCGCCCGGTTCTCGGGGGTGATCACCTTCGCGAGCTCGACGATCGCCGTCACGCAGAGTCGCCCATCGCGCAGCGGCTCGATGATGTCGGGGAACCGCTGCACCAGCTCGGCGGCGGTCTTCCGGTAGTACGCGGCCGCCTTCGACATGCCCAGTTCGCGGTGGAGGAAGGGGAAGAGGCCGGTGTACCCGAGCTCCGACCAGAGCCGCTGCCGGTCGAAGTCGACGAGGGCGAGGAGGAAGTCGGCCATCGCGAGGTGCTCGCGGCGAAGCAGGTCGGCGAGGCGGGAAGCGCAGTCGCGTGCGATCGTCATGATACTGACTGTGTAGCACGCGATTCCCGAGCCTTCCCGGGCCGCCAGGAACGAGCTCTGATGAACGATCAGCGCCCCGGCCCCGACTTCGCCCCCGGGCCCCGAACGCGCTCCCGGGCGGCTCTCGTGCGCTGCCAGAGGTGCATTCCGTGAAGATCGCGACGGGCGCATCGCGAAACGTGAAGAGCCGTGTCAAGTGCTTCCGCAGCCCACCCCATCAGGGATTCGTTGTGCCAGCGAGGCGGCCGAACGCGATCGGTGCAGACGTGCGGGCAACGTCGGGGTCGCGACCGGCCGCCCGGGCTTCGGTCCACTCCGTGAGCTGGAGGTCCTCCCCGCTTCCTATGGCGGAGGCCGCCAGGCGATCTGGTGGGGAAGCGGATCGGGATCGCCGGCGAGCACCTGAGCGGGAGCGAGCGTTCCCTGGATTGTCCTGATCGTTCCCCGCCGCGGGCTGCGTCGTCACGACGCCAGCAACCCGGCGAGCCTGTCCCAATCGACCTCGACCCCCGGCAACAGGCCGACCGGCTGCCTCCCGGTGAGCTCGCGTACCTCGGGCACACCGTAGCGCTGCCCTTCGAGACGGTACACGGTCACGAGGCGGTCGACCGGATGCACCAGCCAGTATTCGCGGACGCCCGCGCGCTCATAGGCAGAGCGCTTGAGAATGTGATCGTGTCCCGCCGTGGCGGGTGACAGCACCTCCACGACCCAGTCCGGCGCACCACGGCAGCCGTGCTCGTCGAGCTTCGTCGGATCACATATGATGGACAAGTCCGGCTGAACCACCGTCTCGATCTCGTCGTCGGCCTCCGAGCCGCGGGGCAGACGCACGTCGAAGGGTGCGATGAAGGGACGGCACGGCTGGCCCTCGAGCGCATTGGCCATCTGTCGAAAGATCTCACCCAGCACCTCCTGATGGCGGCGCGCAGGCGCGGGAGCCATGGCATAAGCGATGCCGTCGACGAGCTCGTAACGGACGTCTTCCGGCCAGTGTCGGTAGTCGCCGTAGTTGTGACGATTGGCATCGCGGACAGGCAGCCCCATCTCCTCACTCCTTGCTGGCATAGATTATAGCCTCGAGGTGCAGGAAGTTCACCAGCCCTGCCGCTGCAGGCCGAGCATCATGTCGGCGAGGCCCCGTCGGAGGCGAGCTCGCCCTCGCCCCTCCACGAGATCTCCCTGTTTCGGCAGGAACCTCGCGGTCGGCTGGATCCTGCGGTCGGAGCGACCTGCGCCCGGGGCAGAACCTGGCGCAGTCTAGGGGGAGCCCAACCCA
>Ga0209342_10005610_pt1 | contig 12817 bp, 5 predicted proteins | sample RifCSP16_2_FD_184023 | JGI IMG/M metagenome (GOLD analysis project Ga0209342, IMG submission 184023) | Soil microbial communities from Rifle, Colorado - Rifle CSP2_sed 16_2 (SPAdes) (version 2) | ecosystem: Environmental > Terrestrial > Deep subsurface > Rock core/Sediment | place: Rifle... | reverse complement strand
CGACGAAGGCAACATGCTGCCCATCTGGCGCATCCTCTACGATCACGGCGCTGAGCTCGTCCTCAGCGGTCATGACCACAGCTACGCCCGCTACGCGAACCTGAACCGCGAGGCGAACGGCGTCGATAGTGTGTTCGGGATGCGGCAGATAATCGTGGGCACGGGCGGTAAAGGCCTGACTACTGCGAGCCGTACCGCCACGACGCCCGGCCTCGAGGTCTGGCAGGACGCAACGACCGCCAACACGCTGGGCGTCCTCAAACTGACGCTCCACCCCGCCGCCTACGATTGGCAGTTCGTGCCCGTCGGCGCGACGTTCACTGACTCCGGCAACGGCTCATGCCACGCCTCGCCGGGTACGCCGGCACCCAGCCCGAGCACCACGCCCACGGCGACACCGGTCCCCGATTCGGACGGCGACACGATACCCGACGACGTGGACCCGGACGACGACAACGACGGCTTCACGGACGCCACGGAAAACCTGAACACAGGCACCGGCGCCCTCGATCCTTGCGGGCATGACGGCTGGCCGGCCGAACTAGCCGGCAACGACAACACCCTCAACATCGGCGACTTCAACAGCTTCCAACTGCCCTTGCGACAGGATGCCTCCTTCAACAAGATAGGCCACCCGGTCCCAGACCCCGACGACCCCAACATCGCCCGCTGGGACCTGCAACCGAACAACTTCATCGACATCGGCGACCTCAACGCCATCAACCCCGCCGTCGAAGCCCCGACCGCCCGACCGCCGATGTTCGGCGGCCAGCCCGCCTTCTTCACCAACGGCGGCCAGTGCCCTTTCCCGCCGTAATCGGCGCGGCCTCACAGCGCCAGGCGGCCGCGTAAAGCTGCGGGTTTCAACCCGCAGAACCGGCGCCGAACGGGCCCTACTCCTCCTCGAACTCGAAGTGTTCGAACTTGAGCGTGTTTGCGTTCTCGCTGACGGTTCGGATTACTCGATCCGGGATGCCCTCGCGCACCTTGACCTTGATCTCGAGCAAGACTTCGACTTCGGAGTCGACGAGGCTCGACAGGTGCTGTAAGACCTCCTCGCCGACCTGTCCCGCGCTGCCAGCGAGCCGCTGCGGGTTGAGCCGGATCGTGCCGTAGAAGCGGCGAGGCGTCGACACAGGCGCCTCCGCCTTGCCGTTCGAAATCTTCCCGCTCCCAACAGAGGTCCCGGCACCTGTGCCATCGCCACCCGGCACCGGCTCAACGCCGGTCGCCTTCTCGGCGATGTCCTTGCGCACGAGGATGCTCAGGTCGTCCATGATGACGCTCGTCCGGCGTCCGAACGCGAGGCCTGCGTATGTCCCCTCCGGCGTCTTGCTCGCAGCGTAGCCGAAGAAGTCGCGGCTGGCGGTGCCATCGCCGATCGCCTGCTCTAGCGTCTTGGCATCACGCAGGCGCGGCAGGTAGAGGTACGTGGCCAGAAGCTCCCACAGCTCCTTCAGCTTAATGTCCTCGCGGCCGTCTTCCCCGTCTTTCCAGATGTAGCGATCGAGCTCCAGGCAAAGGCTTGCGGGCGACCAGCGTGTTAGAAGGAGCTCGTCCTTGATCAGGTTATTCGACGCGCGCACGGGCAGCGATCCCATCGACTCCATCTGGTTGCTCGCGAACTTCGTCACCCGCCAGGTAATTGGCTCGGTTCCCTCTTGCTCCGGCACGAGCAGCCACTGGTAGGCCGGATCGAGGCGGGCATCGAGGTCTCGCTGTGCCTTCTCGATCTCGTTCTTAACCTCGGTTCGCTGCGTCTTGTCGAGGTTGAGCGCGTCGGCCTCCTCTGAGATGCTCTGCCATGCCAGGGATCGGCGGGCATCCTCGATGAGCGTTTGCACTTCGTCTGTCCCGGCGGCAGCGAAGGCGATCATGTTCTTATAGCGACGCGGCGCGGTTCCCCGGTGCTCCAGCACCTCTTTCGCGAATTCGAGAGCCTTGCTCTCCTCCTTCGAGTGAGGGTGACGCGGTGGGATGATTACCAAACGCGCGTGGCTCTCGTCTGCCACTTGCGCACTATCCTCCGGACACCAGTGGACGTAGGCGAACTCGCCTCTGTCTTTCGAAACGAGGCGCTTCTCCAAATCGGCCAGCGCTTGCTGCTCCGACTTCTGGCTCATTCGTTCGGATGCGACCCGTTTGAGGTTCGGCTGCGTGGCGAACCAGTAGCGGCCCGAGCCTGTGGTGTAGAGGAACGCGAGGCGGTCGCGGAGGCGGCCGAGAGCGTCGCTGTATTCCGAGAGGCTCTGGCGCGGCTCGACGACTCCGAGCAGAATTTCGTTGAGTTCGAGGCCCTTCGTCGCCTTCCAGGGCGGGCTCCCGAGAAGGATCGTCCGAGCGACGCGTGTGGCTGCCCGATTCTGGCCGAAGCGCGGGTTCTCCGCATCGATTCGGGCGGGCTCGGAATGCTCGCCGTCGACATCAGTGTTGACGACGGGGTGCCATTCTTCGCCCAGGTAGCTGAGCAGCTCTGTCTGCACGGCGGAATCGGCCATCGGGATAGAACCCGGCGTGATCATGAGCCCCGGGTCCTGCGACTTCCACAGGCCGTGGATCGCCGCCGCCATCAGGCGCAACACTCCTCGCGTTCGCTGGAAGCGCGGCAATGCGGACCACTCCTCGTATAGCTGGTCGAAAATCTCCGGATGTATCGGGTAGCTGCCCTGAAGGCGCCGCTCGTACTCCATCTCCCACGTCTTGTTCGGGAAGTCCGAGCGGTGGTCGCGATAGAGCTTCGCGAACGCCGCGCAGACTTCGTCGCGCTCATCGGGATCGCCGACGTCGTCGAAAAGGCGGCGGCGGACGATCTCGAACGACTCGCGGGCTTCGACTGGGTAAGCGGCGGCCTGGACGCGGCGGAAGGTGTTCTCGATCTTCTGAAGCGCGTCGTGGCCCGCCGTGCCGCCGACCTCGATGTCGGATTCCGGCAGCGAGGCGACAAGCAGCGCGTGGGGCGTCGCCTTGGCCGCTTCGGTCAGGTTCTGGATGAACGTCAGGTTCGAATCGAACGTGCCGCCCCGCACCTTCGTGCCCCGCAGGTTGCGGATGTAGGCGACCAGCTCATCTATGAGGATGACGCAGGGGCCGACGGCCGCGAAGAGCTGTTTCATGGTGTCGCCGCCGGGCGCGCTGGCGGCGGCGTCGTTGTCCTGGACGAAGCGCCAGGCGGCAGCGACGCCGGCCTTCGAGGTCTTGCCGAGCTGGTAGGCCATGAGGCCCCACAGTGTGTAGATCGTCGTCCCCAACTCCGGCGCGTCCCGCCCGGTGTTGGCGTCGACGTCAGTGCCGACAAGCACTGCGACCGCCGCCTGTGGCCGCTTCTTCAGCCCGGCGTCCGCCAGCAGTCCCTTCGTGATGTCGAGCCTCTCCACCCGTGTGTCTGGCGCGAGCAGGTGGTAGAGCGCAAGCATAGTGTGCGTCTTGCCGCCGCCGAACGCCGTCTTGAGCTGCACGACAGGGTCGCCGGAGCCATCCTTCAGACGGCGCAAAGCGTTGGAGAGGAGCTGGCCCATGCCGCTCGTCAGGTACGTGCGACGGAAAAACTCGACGGAGTCTCTGTACTCCGGGCCGCCCTCGCCCTTCAGAACCTGCGCGAGGTCCGCTGCGAATTCAGCATTCTTGAAGCGCCCCGATGCGACATCGGGGTGCGGGTGCACGACTTCACGCCAGGATTTCACGCGGCCCTCACCCCCTCCGCTGCGCGGAGACCCCTCTCCCGCCGGGAGAGGGGTTCCCCTCCGACACTCCAAGTCGCTGCAAGCGCGACCGGATGGCAGACGGCTGGCGACCGAGTTTCCCCGCGATCGCGTGCATGTCGTGTCCCGATCTTGAGAGTTCCATCAGTTCAGCTTCTTCATCCTTAGTCCAGGCCTCATACGCTCGTGGGTGATCCGCCCGTGCCTTAGCCATCGAGGAAGGCTCGACCTTGCCACCCTGTTCCTCCCCTCTCCCCGCGGGAGAGGGGCCGGGGGTGAGGGCGTCATCGAAGATGATAGTCGCTCTCTGGGCGCCTTCGCCATCCTCGAACACGACCGTCGCCCGCCGGGATTCCGTAGGTCCTTCGCGTCCCATCGCGTCGACCGCGTCCCAGATGGCGAGCAGCTTGTCGGCGCTCTCCGGGTTGATCGAACGAACGACCCGCTCGCAGGTATCGATCACGCGGAGGGCGTCCTTGCGCGGCATCTCTCCGGAGGTCCAGTGGGCGAGCGCATTTCGCGACGCCGTCACCTCAGCGATCCAGGAATCGAGAATCGCCTTATCGCCGAGTGCCTTCTTGAAAACGGGACCCCAGTTCACCTCGATGATCTGGCGGAAATGGTTTACGTCCAGCATGTCCGACATGCTCTCGGCCGCGGTGTCGACGACCCCAATCCTCTGGCGCTGGCCCAAGATGCGGCGGAGATTCTCAATCTCCTCAATCTTGAAGTTCTTCTCGACTCCCTGCGCCATCCAGAGCTTCTCGCCGTACGCCTCTTTTAACCGCGAGACGACGAAGATGCGCATCTCCCCGCGGTAGACGCTTAGGGCGTCCCACGCGAGCGCATAGCAGCTGGGCCTGTAATCGGACACGGGCTTAGACGCCGAGTGCCCCCTGCGTCTCCTGCTTCAAGGTGTTTGCCCTGCTCCGGATGTCCGTCCAGCTGGCGACCAGCGCGTTGTAGCCCAGCGCGTCCTCCGCGCGGCCCTTCTTCTCCGCCTCCAGATACAGGCGGTAAGCGAGGTCGCGCGCTTCTTCGGCAAGGCCAGGCATCTGGTTGTACAGACGTGCGGCTCGTTCCTCACCACCGTCTCCACCGAGCGCGCGGACAAGCCGGTGACAGACCTCCCAGATGGACGGCCCGGTGAGCATCTGCGACAGGTACTCTGCGCGCTTGAACAGCCTCACTTTCCCCCGATCCGAGATCAGGAGGCCTGCCCGCTCGATACGCTCTGGATCCGTGTCCGTCGCCTTCGCCAGAATCTCTGCCCGGCCGTACTGGCCGGAGCTGAAGCCATTCTCGCGATACCAATGCAGACAAAACCGGCTCACTTTATCCAGCGCCCCTTCCATTTCGTCGAAATAGTGGTCGACAGCCTCATTGATCTCGATAAGTGCTTCCCTTACCGATAGGGCGTCACCTGCAGCCTTCTGCACCCGCGAGTAACGCGAGTAGACCGCCATTCCCGGGCCGATTGCGGCCTGGCGGAGGTCGATCGGATCCACCCAGGGCTGCGCAACATCCTCCCGATCGCGGCCGGTCATGACAGCGAGCGCGTCCGGCAGCTCGCGCGCGACTTCGTTCTGGAACTGCTTGAAGGTCGCCGATGACGCGGAGTGAGACCGCGGCCGGCAAACGAGAACGATTGAGGAAGCCAATGCGTTGGTGTCCATGCTCACCATTCGCTTCCCCCTCTCCGTTCGCATCGGCCACGTTCCTCTAACTTCAAGGTGCTCATCAGCAAGACCGCCGAGCATGGCCTGCCACCCCGTAGAGACTAACGTCTCTGACGACCCGTTGCCAGCAGACTGCTCAGCCTGCTTGAAGGCATAGTAGAGAGTGATGGGAAATTCAGAGCTGGCCCTAGACTGCATTAGCGCAAACGCTCTACGCAGACCGTGTTCGAAGTGCTCATCTGCGTTCTTGCGACTACCGTTGAAGCGAAACGGCGTGGCAATTAATTCCTGCGTCTTAGGAGTGAGGACCGTGGCAAATAGTTCCGGATATATCGACGCCAGTGATCGGCGAAGCCACGTATAAAAGTAATCCGAGAGATCAGCGTAGCCGATGTTGTCGTAATAAGGTGGATCAGTTGCGATTAGTGTTCCTGAGACCCCATCGATCGAAGAAGCAGCATCCAATTGAGTAACATGTCCCTCTCGGGACGAATAAGGAAGCTTTACCAAAGCAGCGCTGACCCACTCCACCGAGTTCATCCAATTCCCGGAGGCATCGGAAAACGGATTCGCCTCGGCGTAGTCCCAGACCATCGCCAGTGCCTGGCGCGCGAATGTGCCACGGATGAAGTTGCCTGCCCACGTCGAAAGGGTGCTCCAGTAATCAGCGGACTTGCTTACCGCGAACGCTAGGTACGTGGCCACGGCGTCCGCGTATGCACCATCGGCATCTGAATCTTCAAGCGCCGCTGTACGCGCCTCCTGAATCAGATCAGCAAAAGTACTAAGTGCTGCCAATTGGCGGCTGCTGAAGAGGTCTGAGTGGTGTGTCATGCCATAGCGCTGGACGCGAAAGCCTAGCGCCTTCTCTGGTAGGTCAGTCTCGGGTTGCCACCCGGGTGCAGCGGACAAAGCAGTTACTTGCTGTTCTTGAGTCGCTGGCAGGTTCCTGCTGTGGGTTCGGCCATCTCCGATCATCGCCATGAGGGCGGCGCCCATTCGGCCTGCAGCTCCCTCTTGCCGTACATGCTCGAAGCCAACTGGAACTTCGCACACAACACATGTTGCTCCGGTTCTCGTAACAGTTCCATCGGTAGCGCCAGGTTCAGACGCAATCGAGAAGACGACGGTCTTGGTTGCCGAGTCGATCACTGGTTCAACCCAAGCGCCCGTCGCGCTCTGGGTCGACAAGCGAAACGATCTTGCGAGAGGCATCTGCGCTCCGCACGCCGGATTTGGGCACTTCACGGTGCGCGCCCACAGCCATGCGATCACCGTCTCGCCGTTAGGCCCCTTCGGGTACAGGTGGCCAATGCGCTCCCAAGCGCGGTCGCGCATCCACTTGCCATAGTGGCGAACATCGGCGGCAAGCCCAGCGGCGCCCTTCCAGGCAGCGCCGGCGCCCAACTTCGCGCGGTCGTCCGGGTTAACCGGCGGACGGCCCGTGAACTTCGGCGGGATCTCCACCAGCGCTTTTGTGATCAGCACCGCCACCGGGTTAAGGTCGCTGGCGTAGGCCTCCAGGCCGAGGCGCTGCGCCTCCAGCGGGATGGAGCCGCCGCCGCAGAATGGGTCGAGCACCGGCGGTGGGTTGCCGTCGCAGGAGAGGCGGATCAGCTCGCGTGCAGTCCCGAGGATCTTCTCGTCCGTCGTGCTCTCCCATTTGACGAGCCGCTCAATGAAGTAGAACAGCCGCTCCCGCCGCCCGTCCGCGCCCGTCGGTGGCTTCTCGAGCTTGTCGAGCGCTTCGAGGTACTTCTTAGGCGCCTTCGGCTCGTCCGGGTCGTCCACGAGCGAGGAGAAGATCACGGCGCGGCAGGCGGCGAGCGGGCGTCGGGCCCACCAGAGGTGCAGCGTGGACGGATGCCCGTGCCGGATCGACTTCTCGCGCGCGCTCTCGCGGTTGATGGCGTCGAGCGGCAGCGCGACCTCGATGAGCTTCTTGCGGTAGGCGGTCATGCCCTCACCCCCGGCCCCTCTCCCCGGCGGGAGAGGGGAGTTGGTCTGGTAGTATATTCATGTACCACCTCATGGCTGGGAAACCTGCCATGAGCCAACGAGGAGCCGAAAGGCTCCTTGTTCTTTATCGGACCGCAGTGTTGGAGTGCCTCCTCTATTCGGCCGAGCGCTTCTGGGAGGTCAGTTTCGACCAACGCTGTCGGCAGCCGGAGAACCCGGATGCCCAGCCCTTCTAGGACCTCATCGCGGGCGGCGTCGTCTGCCTCGCGGCCTTCATGCGCTGAGCCGTCGATCTCAACGGCCAATCTCGCTTCATGGCAATAGAAGTCCACGATGCATTGCTCGATCGGCTGCTGGCGTCGGAACTTGCATCCTAACGCCCTCCCTCGAAGGGCTCGCCACAAAATGTCCTCAGTCCGGGTGGCCTGCTGTCGCAATCTTCTCGCAGTCTCCGTCATGACCGGTCCAGCGTCGAGCATCCGCTTCTTTTCCGTATTCATCTCATCCGTCCACCTCAGCCTTTCCCCATCTCAGTCCCCCCTCTCCCCGTGGGAGAGGGGCCGGGGGTGAGGGCCGCGATCGACAAATTTACGCTCGTCACGCCAAACTCGGGATCGCCCTTCACGGGATCCGGGATCATGGCGATCTTCTGCGGGTCGTCGCCGTCCACGGTCACGATCGCCAGGTAGAAGTCGCTGCGCTTGTTGAGCGAAGTCAGCCACTCGTTCTTGGTCACACATACGGTCTGAGCATCCGGGCGCCGCCCTTTCACCTCGATGAAACGCAGGTGCCCGTCCTCAGGCTGCCGGCTCTCGATGTCCCAGCCGCGGTTAGCCTTCGACACGTCTTCCGGCAGGCGGCCGTCGCGGCGCTCGTGCTGCATCACGGCGTCCATCGCAATCGCTTCCACGCGGGCGCGCGCTTCGTTGTCCGCGGCATCGCCGTTGGGTTCAGGACGCGCCGTCTGGGACAGCATTCGTACAGGGATGACGAGCGCGCCTGCGCTCACGACTGGCGGCAACGGGCGGAGATCGCGCTCCTTCTCCAGCTCCTTCATCCGCGCCTCGAGCCTCGCCTCCAGCTCCTCCGCCCGGCGCCGGGCGTTGCCGGAGTTGATGCGCGGCTTCTTGCCGGCCAGCTCCTGGAGCTTTAGCTCCTCCGCGCGATGGTCCCAGTACTGTATCTCCTTTGTCAGCCGGTCTTTCACCGCAGCCATCGTCTTGTGCACGAGCTCCTCGCGCTGCGCCTTCACGCGCTCGAAGTGAGTTCCGGTCAGCGCCTCGATGGCGTGCTGTTTGGCCGTCTCCTCCAAATCGAGGCCCATCCACTCGGCTCGCAGATACGGTTCCGCCAACGCCAGCTCTTCTTCGGTCGGTTGGCGATAGTCAAGGTACGGCGCTGGTCCAGCGACCACAGCATCGCTCTCCGGCCCGACCTCGATGAAGTCGAGCTGCCGCGAGACCACTCGCCGGTTCCCTTCGCGCGTGGTCCGCCCGTCCGTGATGTCGCTCTCGACGGAGAACATCACACGCGGGCCACCCGGCCCGTCGGAGTCGTCTACGAGTACGGCGCCTCGCCGGAGGAGGTCGCGGTAGCGTTCGAGGAGTACGTCAATGACGGTGTCGAGCAGCGGGTGACCGGGCGCGACGAACGCAGCCGGGGGCTTTCCCTCAACGTCGACGAGCGCCTTGTCGAAGCAGATCCGGTCGTAGGTCTGGAGGAGGGGCTCGTGGCGTCCTGTCTGGCGATCGCGCCTCCGCAGCTCGGCGGGCACGCGGCGCACCTCGTAGCGGCCCTTCTCGCGCTCGCGAATCGTCCCGCCGAGTCGCGTGAAGCCTTCCACGAAGAACGAGGCGATAAAGTGCGGCACGAGACGGCGCGCCTCCGCCCGGTCCATGTCCTCCTTGATCTTGAGCAGGTGCGCGGCGGTCATCGTCGTCGCGTCCAACGCGTAGTCGTCGATGAGCTGCCGCAGGAACTCGGCATCCCAGCGCGAGTCGATGGTCTGCGTCAGCCAGGCGCGTGCTTCCTCGGTGGTGTTATAGCGAATCGCTTCTATCATCAGCTCCCGCAGCGCGACTTCGGTGAACGCTCGCCCCAATACGTCGAAGACCTTCCCGCCGAGGGCCTCGCGTTCCTGTTCCAGCTTCTCGAACAGCCGCTGATACACCGCGCCCTCCCGTGTCTGGTGAGCGACAAGGTTCCAGAGATGGCACACCTCTTTCTGGCCGAAGCGGTGGATGCGGCCGAATCGCTGTTCGATGCGGTTCGGGTTCCAGGGCAGGTCGTAGTTCACCATCAGGTGCGATCGCTGGAGGTTCACACCCTCGCCTGCCGCATCCGTGGCGACGAGCACCTTGACGTGCGCTTCTTGCAGGAAGCTCGCTTGCGCCTTGCGCCGCTCTTCGCGCAGCAGCGAGCCGTGTATCTCCACGACCGCGTCCTGCCCTAGCATTCGTTTGATTTTCTCCCCGAGGTAAGTGAGCGTGTCCCTGTGCTCCGTGAAGAGGACGAGCTTCCGTCTGCTGCCCCGTTCGTCGAACATTTCGGGGTACTGGAGGACTTCCTGGAGCTGCGTCCACTTCCGGTCTTCGCCCGAGCGGCGGACTCGCTCCGCCATCTCCGACAGCCGCTTTAAACTCGCCACCTCTCGCTGCAGCTCCTCGACCGTTCGGGCTGCTGTGGCGAGGTCGACGATGTCCTGCGCTTCGGTCTCCGGCTTCTCTTCCAGGTCGTCTTCGAGGTCCTCGATGTCTATGCGGCCTCGCACGTCGACGTCAAAGAGACTTCCCCCCTCTTCGATGCTGGCGACGAGCTTCCGTTGCCGCGCTTCTTCCAGTCGTAATTCCAGCCGCTTCAAGCGACGCTTGAGCGATTCATGGATCGCAGCGGGAGAGGACGCCAGGCGTCGCTGCAGGGTCGTCAAGGCGAAGCCAACGACGGTCTTGCGCCGCTCGCCACCCTCCTCGCGGGCGAGCTGCTCCGCGCGGTCCATCTCCTGCGTCACGTAGTTCGTGACCGCCTCGTAGAGAATCGCCTCGTCACCGGACAATTCGTAGTTGACGGTATAGGCGCGACGGTCGGGGAACAGCGGCTTCCCTTCGAAACTGACCAGCTCCTCTTTCAGCATCCGCCGCATGATGTCCGAAACGTCGACCGTGTGTACACCCTCTCGGAACTTCCCCTCGAAGCGATCAGCGTCGAGCAGCCCAAGGAATAGCTGGAAGTCCTCCGCCTTGCCACGATGCGGCGTCGCCGTCATAAGTAGAAAATGCCGCGCTTGCTTTCCCAGCAGCTCGCCGAGGTGATATCGCGCGGTGTATTTGACCTCGCCGCCGAAAAAGCTGGCGCTCATTTTGTGCGCCTCGTCAACGACGACAAGATCCCAATCGACGCCTTCGAGCCGCGCCATATTGTCCTCGGACTTCAAGAGGTCGATGCGGCCGATCAGCAGATCTTTGTCCGCGAACGGATTACCGGTCGCTGAGGATTCGATCGTCGCTCGCGATAAGATGTCGAAGTTCAAGCGGAACTTGTCCAGCATCTCGTCTTGCCACTGCTCGGCGAGGTTCGCCGGACAGACGATGAGGCAGCGTTCGAGATCGCCGCGCAGCAAGAGTTCCCGAATGAACAGGCCAGCCATGATCGTCTTGCCGGCTCCCGGGTCGTCAGCCAACAGATAACGCAGCGGCTGTCTCTGAAGCATCTCCTCGTAAACGGCCGCGATCTGGTGCGGCAACGGCTCGACGTTGGAGATGTGCACGGCAAGCAGTGGATCGAAGAGGTAAGCGAGCCGGATACGGTGCGCTTCGGCCGCGATGCGGAATAGATCGCCCGCGCCGTCGAACGCCCAGCTCCGGCCAGCTGAGACGACCCTGAGCTTGTGCTCCTCGGATGAGAAGAGCAGCCGCTGGTCGACCGCACCGGTCGACTCATCGCGGAATACGATCGTCGCCCCAACTGAACCATGAGGCGTGACGCCGACAATGGTTACTTGTCGGTCAGGGACAATGCCCTCGACGATGGTACCTGGGGTCAAGTCAAGTAGGGGCACGAAAGGCTGGCTGCACTCCTCCTGGAATGGCTGCATTCTATATTAGGATCGGCGGCCTAGCAACCAGCGCGCGTCACCAATCGCTATCAAAGCCACGTATCTCAATTCTAGAATTTTCACGTAATCCCAAACCCCAAAACTACCAAACAATTTTAATCTGTCAAGTAACCTATCCCCCACGAAGTGCCGCTCGGACTTGCCCTCTCCTCGCACTCCTAATCTGATACCAACCATCCACCAACCCGCAACCTCGTCCCACAACCCACAGACCCACCTTCTTTCCCCCTTCCTCCTTCCTCCAATGGCTAACCATAAAGCGCCTTTATACGTTCAATTATGGTAGAATATAAGTGCTTTCACATGACTGATCCCCTGTATGCCTGAAGCTACCGCCAGCAAGTACACCGCCGCCGATATCCAGGTCCTTGAAGGGCTGGAGGCTGTCCGCCGGCGTCCCAGCATGTACATCGGCTCGACGGACGAGCGCGGCCTCCACCACCTCGTCTACGAGATCGTCGATAACTCCATCGACGAGGCGATGGCCGGCTTCTGCGATCGCATCGACATCGTGATTAAGCCGGATGGCAGCGTCCTCGTCACCGACAACGGCCGCGGCATCCCCATCGACAAGCACGCCCGCACAGGAAAGTCGGCCCTCGAGACGGTGATGACCTACCTTCACGCCGGCGGTAAGTTCGATAGCCAGGCCTACAAGGTCTCGGGCGGCCTCCACGGCGTCGGCGCGGCCGTCGTCAACGCCCTCTCCTCCCACATGTGGGTCGAGGTCACGCGCGGCGGCAAGGTCTACAAGCAGGAGTACGCGCGCGGGAAAGCGGTGGGCGGGCTCAAAACGAGCAGCAACGGCGCAGCCCACACCGGCACGACCACCTGGTTCATGCCCGACCCGGACATCTTCGGCGACACCGAGTTCGACTTCTCGACGCTGGTCCAGCGCTTTCGCGAGATGGCCTTCCTCACAAAGGCCATCTGGATCCACTTCGAAGACCAGCGCGCGGCCCGCACGATCACCTACTACTTCGAGGGCGGTATCAAGTCCTTCGTGCGGCGTCTGAATAAGGACCGCGGCACCGTCCACGACCCGTTCTACATGGAGCGCGCCGTCGAAGGCTCGATCGTCGAGGTCGCCCTCCAATACAACGATAGCTTCAACGAGTCCACCTTTGCCTTCGCCAACTGCATTCACACCATCGACGGCGGCACCCACCTCACGGGCTTTCGCGCCGCCCTCACGCGCGTCCTAAACGATTACGCCCGCAAGCAGAAGATCCTCAAGGACAACGACGCGAACCTGAGCGGCGAAGACGCCCGCGAGGGACTCGTCGCCGTCGTCAGCGTCAAGCTGCCCGAACCACAGTTCGAGGGCCAGACCAAGACGCGCCTCGGCAACGCCGAGATGAAGGGAATAG
>Ga0209342_10005606_pt1 | contig 12820 bp, 10 predicted proteins | sample RifCSP16_2_FD_184023 | JGI IMG/M metagenome (GOLD analysis project Ga0209342, IMG submission 184023) | Soil microbial communities from Rifle, Colorado - Rifle CSP2_sed 16_2 (SPAdes) (version 2) | ecosystem: Environmental > Terrestrial > Deep subsurface > Rock core/Sediment | place: Rifle... | reverse complement strand
ATGCACCCAAGAGCACTGGTTGCGGATGTTCGCCATCTCGAGCAGGTAGGGGTTGAGCCCCGCGCGCACGAGCGCGTTGCGGAAGAGCTCCTCATGCGTCTTGGGGGAGCAGGCCGGAATGACGACGCGATTCAGCTTGTGCTCCTTGATGCGGTCGATGATCGTCTGGATCGAGCCTTCGGAGCAGGCGAAGAGGAAGTTCTCCGCCACGGCGACCCCCGGCAGCCCCTTCGCGTAGTCCCGCACGGAGGCGACATCGACGGTGCCCGCGATGTTGTTGCCGCAGTGGCAGGTGAAGACGCCGACCCGGGGCGCGCCCTCCCCGCCCGCGGCGGGGATCTCCGTCGCGGCCCGGCTCCGCTCCGCGATGAAGGCGAGGGCCTGGCCCGCGGCGCCGCTCGCCTCGGCGACGGAGTCGGAGATGTCCTTGGGCCCCGTGGCCACCCCGCAGAGGAAGATCCCGTCCCTCGTCGCCCGAAGCGGCTCCGCGTTCGGCTGGCGCGGCTTCAGGTAGCCCTGGTCGTCCAGGTCCACCTCGAGGAGGGACGCGAGGCGGCCCAGGCCCTCGGGCGGCAGGATGGCGGTGGCGAGGACGACCATGTCGGCGGGGTACTCCCCCACCGTGGCGGTCTCCGTGTCCTCGGCGCGGACGAGGAGCCCCTCCGGGCCCTCGCGGACCTCGGCGACGCGGCCGCGGACGAGCCGCACGCCCTGCTCCCGCGCGCGGTCCACATACTCCTCGAATCCCCGCCCGAAGGACCGCAAGTCCATGAAGAACACGTCCACGGACTCCAGGTCCGGGACGTGGGACTTGGCGAGGAGCGCCTGCTTGATGGAGTACATGCAGCAGATCCGCGAGCAGGACTCCGCCGCGTTCACGTCGCGCGAGCCCACGCAGAGGACGAAGGCGAGGCGCTTCGGGGCGCCCGGCCCGCTCAGGCGGCGGAGGTGCCCGGCGGTCGGCCCCGAGGCGCTGAGCATCCGCTCGAACTCGAGCCCGGTGAGGACGTCGGGGAACCGGCCGTACCCGTACCGGGCCTGGGCGCGGGGGTCGAAGGTCGATCCGCCGCAGGCCACGATGATGGCGGCTACCGGGAGGACCAGCTGCCGCGGCTCCATGAGGAAGTCGATGCAGCCCTCGACGGGACAGGCCTGGACGCAGCGCTCGCACGCGATCACATGGCCGTGGTTCAGGCAGTGCTCGCGGTCGATGACATAGGCGGAGGGGACGGCCTGCGGGTAGGGCGTGTAGATCGCCTTCCGCACGCGGAGCCCGACGTCGAACTCGTTCGGCACGACGACGGGGCAGGCCTTCGAGCAGTCGTCGCAGGCGGTGCAGGCGTCCGTCACGTACCGCGGCGTCTGGACGACGCCCACGGTGAAGTCCCCCGCCGACCCCCGGACCTGCCGGACCTCGGCGTTCGTGAGGACGGTGATGTTCGGGTGGCGGGCCGCCTCGACGAGCTTGGGGCTTTGCATGCAGACGGAGCAGTCGTTCGTGGGGAACGTCTTGTCGAGCTGGGCCATCCGCCCTCCCAGGTAGGGGCTGCGCTCTACGAGGTACACTCGGGCGCCGGCGTTCGCGAGGTCGAGCGCCGCCTGGACGCCCGCGATCCCCCCGCCGATGACGAGGGCGGTGTCGGAGGGCATCAGCCTCCCTTGCCGTGCACCTGGAGTCCGTGCTCGAAGCCGGCCCGGAACGCCTTCTCGTTGAGCTCCCGCGTCGGCGCCGGGACGCTCGTCAGGACGGATTGCTTCACCGCCTCCTCGGGAAGGAGCTTCGTGGCCGCCGCGAGGAAGCCGAGCATGACGATGTTGGCCACGATCTTCTTCCCGAGCTCCCCGGCCAGCCGCATGGCGGGGACCGCGAGGTGCAGGCCCGGCAGGCCCGGGTCGAGGGTCACCAGGTCCGGATCGTAGAGGACCGTGGCCCCCGCGCGGATTTCCTTCTTGTAGGTCGTGTAGGCTTCCTGGGACATGAGGACGAGGATCCCGGCATGGGTGACCGCGGGATAGGAGATCCGGCCATCCTCGATCACGACGTTCGAGGTGCACGCGCCGCCCCGGGCCTCCGGTCCGTAGCTCTGCGTCATCACCGCCTCCTTCCCGGCGAAGAGGCACGCCGCCTTCCCGAGGACATACCCGGCCAGGACGATCCCCTGGCCGCCGAAGCCCGAGAGGCGGACCTCCGTCCTCACTCCCGCACCTCCTCGGTGCGCTTCGGCTCGGTCTTGGGGGCCTCGGCCTTGGGCATCTGGGCGCGGTAGAGGTCGAGGAAGGTCGGCTTCTCGATGTCCACGAACTTCCCCACGACGATGGTCTTCCCGAGGTCGATGTCGGCCTCCTTGGGGTTCGCGCCCTCCTGGACGATCCAGTTGTCGCCCCGGAGCTCCCACTTCTCCTCGTAGTACTTCATCTCGTCCAGGCCGCTTCCGATCCGGTTCGGCCGGCCGTAGCCCACGGGGCAGGGCGAGACGACCTCGATGAAGGTGAAGCCCGGCTTCACCGCGGCCTCGGCGATGGAGTCGCGGAGGCGCCGCGCGTCCAGGGTCGTCCACCGCGCCACGTAGACGGCGCCGCAGGTCGCGGCCAGCCAAGGGAGGTTGAACGGGTGCTCGAAGTTGCCATAGGGGGTGGTCGTCGTCTTCGCCTTGGCGGGCGTCGTCGGGCCCGCCTGTCCCCCCGTCATCCCGTAGTTGAAGTTGTTCACGCAGAGGACCTTGAGGTCCATGTTCCTCCGCGCGGCGTGGATGAAGTGGTTCCCGCCGATGGCGAACAGGTCCCCGTCACCGCTGAACACGGTGACGTGGAGGTCCGGGTTCCCGAGCTTCAGTCCCGTCGCGAACGCGATGGGGCGCCCGTGGGTGGTGTGGTAGGAGTCCTGGTGGGTCATCCCCGCCGCGCGCCCCGTGCACCCGATCCCGGAGACGATCGTCCGCTTCTCCCGCGGGATCCCGGCCTTCTCCATCCCGAGGAGGTAGGCGTTCAGGATCACCCCGAGGCCGCACCCCGGGCACCAGATGTGGGGGAGCACGTCCTCGCGCAGGAGCGCGTCGCGCGGGTGGATCTCGCTCGTGATCCCGGGCAGCTCCCGCGCCAGCTCCAGCGTCATCGGGCCACCTCCCGGATCGCCTTCAGGGTCCGGTCGGGGTCGGGCATCGCGCCGGGCGGGTAAGGGACCGGCACGACCCGGATCTCGCGCCCGGCGGCGCGCTCGACCTCGTGGACCATCTGCCCCAGGTTCACCTCGGGGACGAGGATGGCCTTCACCTGCCCGGCCAGCTCCGTGATGCGCCACGAGGGGAACGGCCAGGCCGCGATCAGGCGGAGGAGCCCCGCGCGGATCCCCTCCTTGCGCGCCTCGTCGACGGCACGGCGCACGCAGCGGCTCGTGATCCCGTAGGCGACGACGGCGATGTCCGCGTCCTCCAGGAGGACCTCCTCGTACTCGGCGATCTCGTGGGCGTGGAGGACCACCTTGTCCCGGAGGCGGTGGATCAGGGCCTCGTGGGTCTCCGCGTTGAGCACGGGGCGGCCGCGGTCGTCGTGCGTGAGGCTCTCCATGCGCACGGCGTAGCCCTGCCCGGCAATGGCCATGGGCGGGACGAGGTCCTTGTCCGCGCGGAAGGGCCGGTACTCCGAGGGGGGCACGGTCGGCGTCTTCCGGTTCACGACGGTGACCTCGGCCTTCTTCGGGATCACGACGCGCTCCGTCATGTGGCCGACGGACTCGTCGGCCATGAGGAGGACGGGGAGGCGGTAGCGCTCGGCGGCGTTGAACGCTTTCACGGAGAGGTCGAACATCTCCTGCGGGGAGTTCGGGCAGTAGGCGATGATCTCGTAGTCCCCGTGGGAGCCCCAGCGGGCCTGCATCATGTCCTGCTGGCCGACGGAGGTCGGGAGGCCCGTGCTCGGGCCCCCGCGCTGGACATTGACAACGACCGTCGGGACCTCCAACATGATCCCGAGGCCGATGTTCTCCATCATGAGGCTGAACCCGGGGCCGGAGGTCGAGGTCATGGACTTGATCCCCGCGCAGGACGCGCCGAGGATGGCGGCCATGGACGCGAGCTCGTCCTCCATCTGGATGTAGGTCCCCCCCACCTCGGGCAGTCGCTCCGCCATGCGCTCGGCGATCTCCGTGGACGGGGTGATCGGGTACCCCCCGAAGAAGCGGCAGCCGGCGGCGATGGCGCCCTCGGCGGCGGCAACGTCCCCGTTCATGAAGTAGGCTCCCGTCAGCACGTCTCCTCTCACGTCCGAACCTCCTCGATGTAGATGCAGAACTCGGGGCAGATGTCCTCGCAATGCCGGCAGGCCACGCAGTCCGCGGTCTTCCCGGGGATCACTTCGGGCACGCGGTAGCCCTTCTGGTTGAACCGGTCGGACATCCGGAGGATGTCGTTCGGGCAGAACTCGATGCAGAAGGAGCACTCCTTGCAGCGCGGCTCGATGACATGGACCGTGCCCCGGGGGATCACCTGGGCCTCGAGGTCGAGGGGCTTGCGCCAGAACCTCGGGGGCGCCGCGGCCTGGAGTTCCGCAGCAGACCTCACCGCAGCCTCCCCCTCGGGCGGCGGTCGGAAGCCGCATCGCGACGGGTCTGGTGATCGCCTCTGGACATGGTCCCCCTGGGCGGCATGGAAAGTATCCCGGCGCTATTTATCCGCTCGTTGCGAAGGGTTCAACTCCGGGGTCACTTGCCGTACGTATTATACGTATCTCTCGCGGACGGGACCCATGCGGGGATGGGATTCCCTGGAAGCGCCCGTCCTCGGGTCCTCCGGCGGGATCTCAACCGCTCGGCGCCATCGGCCCAATGGAGCACGTGCAGAGGGTGCTCTCGGCGCAGTACGGACAGACAGGCCGGCAGTCAAAGCAGTCCTCCACCGGGCGTGCACAGCGACTGCACGTCACACGGGCGCCGCCCGAGGACGACCAGGGGGGTCGAGCCGATCCACGCCAACTGAATGTCACAGCGTGTCACGGTAGGGTCGTGGCGGTGTAAGAGATGCTGTATGTATAGTGGGACAGCAGCAACTACGCGCACCCCTGATACGGCCTGCGGTGCGTACGGTCGCGGGGCCGACCTCACCGCGCCCCGAGACGGGAGGCCACCTCGGCCAGGAGAGAGGACGCGGGAATCGTGGCCTGCTCCCCGCTGCCCATGTCCTTCACCGCCCAGGTCCCCGAGCGGAGCTCCTTCTCGCCGACCATGACGGCGAGTCTCGCCCCGGTGGCGTTCGCGTAGTCCAGGTTCTTCGAGGGCCCGCGGCCGACGAGGTCGGTGTCGGCGGTGAAGCCCGCGGCGCGCAGCTCCGCGAGTGCTCTCATCGCGGCGGTCCGGGCCCCCTCCCCGATGGCGAACACATAGACGTCGAGTCTCCGGGAGGACATCGGGACCTTCTCGACCTCGGCGGCCAGGATCACCCGATCGATTCCGATTGCGAAGCCTGTAGAGGCCACCGGCTCCCCGCCAAGCAGCTCCGCGAGGGTGTACCCGCCGCCTCCGCCCACCTGCTTCTCCGCACCGAGATTGGGCGAGTCGATCTCGAAGACCATGCCGGTGTAGTAATCGAGGCCGCGGACGACGCCCAGGTCGAAGGTGACCGCGTCCGCGAGGCCGTAGTGGGAGAGCCGTTCCCGAAGGCGCCGCAGGTAGTCCACGGCCGGCGCCGCGTCGCCCCCCAGGAGCCTCGCCGCCTCGTCCAGGACGTCTAGGCCGCCCTTCAGTCCGACGACGGTCTTGAGGGTCTCTTCGTGGCGGGAGAGCCCTGCCCCCGCGAGCTCCGCCCTCAGGCGTTCGAAGTCCTTCTTGTCGAGGGCATGGAGGATTGCCGCCTGGCGGGCCCCGGCCTCCCGCAGGAAGGCGCGCAGCATCCCGATGTGGCCCACGCGGGCCTCCGTCTGCCTCAGTCCGACATGGCGCAGCGCGGCGAGGGCGAGGGCGAGCAGCTCCGCATCGGCCTCCAGGGAGGACCCGCCGAGGATCTCCGCGTTGAACTGGAAGAACTCGCGGTAGCGTCCTTTCTGGGGCTCCTCGTAGCGGAAGGCGTTCCCCAAGCAGTAGAGCTTGAGGGGTTTCGGAAGGGAGCGCAGCTCGCTGAGATAGAAGCGGATCACGCTGGCGGTGAACTCCGGGCGCAGCGCCACGTCCCGGCCCCCCTTGTCCTTGAAGGCGTACAGCTCCTCGATGATCCCCGGCCCGGACTTGGCGGTGAAGAGGTCGAGATGCTCGACCGTGGGGGTCATGATCTCCCGGAACCCGAAAGACTCCGCGGCGCGTCGCAAGGCGTCTTCGACCTGGCGGTGTTTCGCCATTGCAGCGGGGTCGAAGTCCCTCGTGCCCCGGGGGCGCTCGATCATCGGTCCGCCACAACCTCGGCCCGCGGAAAAAGGCTCCGGGCGAGCCGCCTATCGGCGAGAGGGACCGCCGGAAGGCACTCGGGTGAACCCGTGCGCCTGAAACGGGGTCGAAGGACGCACCCGATCTGAGCGCCCCGGGAAAGGTCTAAGACGGGTCGCCCTTCCCCACCTCCGTGTCCTCCGGCCGACCGGTGTCCGCCGCCATCGCCGCGGCGCTGATCTGGGGCACGTCGTTCCCCGCCATGGCGGTGACTCTCGGCCCCGGGGTGCGGGCGGACCCGTTCCTGCTCACGGCGCTTCGGATGGCGCTCGCCGCCGCCCTGGCGACCGCGGTGCTCCTGGCCCGACGCCGCCCGCTCCGTCCGCTCCTCCGGAATCGTTGGGTCTGGATCCTGGCGGGCTCGAACGCGCTCGCCTTCACGCTGCAGCACATCGGGGTGTCCCTCAACGCCGCCTCCGCGAAGACCGCCCTCCTCGTGAACACGAACCTGGTCTTCATCGCGATCCTCTCCGTGCCGGTCCTGGGCGAGCGGTTCGGAAGACGGAAGGTCGCGGCCGTCGCCCTCGCCCTCCTCGGGCTCGTCGCCCTGACCACGGGGTTCGACCCCCGGCAGTTGGCCGCGGGGACGTTCGTCGGCGACCTGTTCGTGCTCGCCGCCGCCGTCACGTGGGTCCCGTTCATCCTCGGCACGAAGCGCGCGACGGCGGAGGTCGCGCCCCTCGACCTCACCGCCGCAGGATTGCTCGTCACCGCCGTTCTCCTCGCCCCGACCGCCCTCCTCGGGGACCCCGCCGCGTTCCCGCGAGGGGCCCTCCTGGGGGCCCTCTACCTCGGCCTGGTCGTGACGTTCCCGCCGCTGCTCCTCTATACGTACAGCATGGCGCGGCTCCCCGCCACCGTGGTCACCCTCCTCACGTTCCTGGAGGTCCTGTTCGCGGTCGTGCTCGGCGTCATGCTCCTGGCGGAGGGCTTCAGCGCGGCGCAGGTCGTCGGCGGGGCGCTCGTCCTGGCGGGGATCCTTCTCGTGGCGGCGGATCCTTCCCGGGAGGATGCGCTCCGTGCGACCCCGACGACACCGTCCGAGCGCGGTCCCTGAGCCCGCAATCCGGCGTCCTACCGCTCCCCGTGGACCCGCGTCCAGCGGCCGGCGACGTAGGGCTCGAACTCCTTCCCGGGCCCCGCGAGGTCGAACTCCTCGAGGAACGCTTCTGGTCCGTGCGGCGTGAGCGTGAGCCGCGCGCGCCATCCCGGGGGGATGTTCTCGATGGCCTCCGTGACGAAGACCAGGCGCGCCCCGGACTCCTGGAGGGTGTACTGGTTCACGAAGCCCTCCCCGTGGAACTCCCGCAGGACGATCGTCTTCCGCGCGTGGTCGTGGCTGAAGAGGCTCCAGTCCTCGTGGACCTCCCCCTTCGGGTTCTTCTCTTGCGGGGCGTAGGCGACGCGGTTCTTCATGATCAGGAATCGGTCCCCGAGGGCGAACTCGGCCGTGCGCTCGCCGAGCCCCTTGCCGCTCTGTCCCGTGCTCTCGCCGATCCACGTCCCGACGAGGAACCGGAGGGGGGTCCAGGGGTCCGTGGCGCTGTCCACCATCGAACCGCGGACCCCCGGCCGATATTTCACCCTGCCGCTTTCACTCCACCGTGACGCTCTTCGCCAGGTTGCGCGGCTTGTCGATGGCGCATCCCCGCGTCCTCGCGAGATGGTACGCGAACAGCTGGAGGGCGACCGAGACCGGGAACGGGTAGAGCATGGGATCCGTCGCCGGGACCCGGATCACGTCGTCCACCCGCTTCTCCAGCTCGGTGTCCCCGACCGTCCCGATCGCGAGGATGGGCGATCCGCGCGCGGCGGCCTCCCCGATGTTGCTCAGGGTCTTCTCGTACGTCGCGTCCTTGACCGCCACCGCCACGACGGGCGTCTCGGCGGTGAGCAGGGCGAGCGGCCCGTGCTTCAGCTCCCCCGCCGCGTAGGCCTCAGCATGGATGTACGAGATCTCCTTGACCTTGAGCGCCCCCTCCATGGCGACCGGATAGTTCACGCCGCGCCCGATCACGAACATGCTGTGGGCCTGGGCGTAGCGCTCGGCGACCTCCCGAATGGCCTCGGCGTCGTTGAGCACGGCGGTGACCGCGCGCGGGACGCTGCGGAGCCCCTCCTTGAGCCGGTGCGCAGCCTCGGGCGAGAGGGCCCCGCTCTCCCGGCCGAGGTGGATGGCGAGGAGGGTGAGCAGGGTGACCTGGGCGATGAAGGTCTTCGTGGCGGCGACCCCGATCTCGATTCCCGCCCTGGTGTAGAGCGTGGCGTCGACCTCGCGGGTGATGGAGGAACCGAGGACGTTCGAGATCGCGACGGAGGGGCAGCCCCGCCGCCGCGCCTCCCGCGCGGCGCCCAGCGTGTCGGCGGTCTCGCCGCTCTGGCTGATCAAGACGACGAGGGGCTTGTCGCCCGGGTGGGTCGAGTAGCGGTACTCCGAGGCGAGTTCGGCGGTGGCAGGGATCCGGGCGACGTTCTCCAGGAGGTACTTCCCGACGAGCGCCGCGTGGTAGGACGTGCCCATCGCGACGAGCTTCACCGCCCGCACCGGCCGGAGGAGTCCGTTCAGCTCCTGGGCGATGTCCCTCCCGAGGAGGGTGTCGTGGATGGCGTCCGCCGCCTCGTAGATCTCCTTCAGCATGAAGTGGTCGAAGCCGCCCTTCTCGGCGTCCTCCACGTTCCACGTGATGCGTTGGGGCTCGCGGGTCACCACGTGGCCCTCCGCGTCCTCCACGTCGACGCGTTCCGGGGTGAGGTGGACCACCTCGCCGTCCATCAGGTAGAGGACGCGCTGCGTGTGCTTGAGGAGCGCCGGGACGTCGGAGGCGATGAAGTTCTCGTCCGTCCCGAGCCCGACGACGAGGGGGCTCTCGTTCCGCGCCGCGACCACGACGTGCGGCTCGTCCTTGTGCACCGCCACGAACGCATAGGTGCCGTGGACCTCCTTCAGGGCGTGTCGCATCGCGTCGCGCAGGTCGCCCTGGTAGTGCTTCTCGAGGAGATGCACCATGGACTCGGTGTCCGTCTCCGAGGTGAAGGTGTGCCCCTCGGCCTTCAGCCGCTCCCGGAGCTCCTGGTAGTTCTCGATGATCCCGTTGTGGGCGAGGGCCAGTTTCCCGGAGCAGTCGAGGAACGGGTGCGCGTTCTCCCGGGAGGGCTTGCCATGCGTCGCCCAGCGGGTGTGCGCAAGGCCGGTGACCGCCGGGGACGCCCGGAGGATCCCCTCGAGGTCCGCGATGAACCCCTTGTTCTTCTGGATGACCACGCCTCCGTTCTCGAGGACCGCCACGCCGGCGGAGTCATACCCCCGGTATTCTAGACGCTTCAGGGAGTCGAGGAGGAGCGGGAGGGCCTCGCGCTGTCCGACGTAGCCGACGATGCCGCACATCCTACATCACCATGCCCCCGGCCGGCACCCGGCCCCGCACGCGGGCCCCCGCGGCGACGCGGACCCGGGACTCCAGCAGGGTGCCCGGCTCCAGCACGGCGCCGGCCCCGAGTTCCGCGTCCTCGCCGATCATCCCGCCGAGGTTCGCGACGGTGTGCCACTCCCCCTCCATCTCGACGCTCGCCCGGCCCGCTGCCGCCGTGAGGTTCCCCGCCCCTCGGACGCCCTCCCCGACGACGCTGCTTTGGAGCAGGGAGTGGTGCCCGAGCACGGCCGAGTCCATGACGAGGGAGTTCTCGATCACCGTGAAGGCCCCGACCCGCACGTCCTTCCCGAGGCTCGTGGCGGGGAGAAGGACCGCGCTCGGCCCGATGTCGCAGCCCTCGCCGATGATGCAGGGCCCCTGGATGTACGTCCCGGAGCGCAGGACCGTGCCTTCGCCGATCCCCACCTTGCCTCGGATGGTGACGCCCTTCTCGATCGTCCCCGCCTTGACCTCGTGGAGCCCGGCCAGGGCGGCGGCGTTCGCCTTCAGGAGGTCCCAGGGGTAGGCGGCATCGATCCACGTGCCGCCCGACAGGACGGCCTTGACCGCTCCGCGCTGGACCAGCTCGTGCAGCACGTCGGTGAGGTCGTGGCTCCCCGTCTCCCCGAGGGCGGCCGCCTCCTCGAACACGGACGGGGGGAAGGCCAGGATCCCCGTGCTGACGAGATTGCTGATGCGCTGCTTCGGCTTCTCCACGAGGCGGACGAGGTTCGGGCCGCGGACCTCCGCGACGCCGTAGCGCTCCGGCTCGTCGCTCTCCGTGAGGAGCACCGAGGTCCCCTCGTGCCGGCCGAGGAAGTCGCTGAGGAGCCCCGCATCGATGATGTTGTCGCCCGGCAGGACGAGGACCTCCTCGGGGGAGCTCCCCCGGGCGGCGAGGAGCGCGTGGGCCGTCCCCAGCTGCTTCGCCTGGGTGACGTACTTGATGTGGGCCCCGAACGCCTTCCCGTCCGCGAAGTGGTTCATGATCCGCTCGCGGCGGTAGCCGACCACCATCGTGATGTCCCGGAGGTTGACCCCGACGAGCGCGCTGACGACGTATTCGAGGATCGGGCGGTTCGCCACCGGGATCATGACCTTGGGCTCGGAGGCGGTGAACGGGCCCATCCGGGCGCCCTCCCCGGCGGCCAGGATGATCGCGTTCATGGGCAGCCCCGGTCACCCCGGGGCGGGTTGAAATGCGTTCTCCGCTCGGTATCGCGCCTGAGAACCGGACGGCGCCCTCGGGCCATGCCCGGGGAGAGGCGGGCCGAGGGTTATAAACACTTCTATAACATTCATCCAACCGTTATGAATATCTTTATAGCCGGTTCGCCATCCCTCGGCGATGCGCGCCCGGCTCCACGTGGAGCAGAAAGACCGATGGGCGTCGAGGGAGACCACGCTCGTCCGGCGTCCCGAAGACTTGGCCGCCCTGGCCCATCCGCTGGCCTGGCGCCTCCTCGAGGAGCTGGCCAAGGCGCCGGACTACCCCTCCCGGCTCGCGAAGCGCCTCAACGTGCACGAGCAGACCGTCTACTACCACGTCAACCGCCTGCGCGCGGCGGGGTTCCTCGAGGCCCGCGAGGGGCCGCGGGTGAAGGGCTCGCAGCCCACGGTCCTCCAGCCCACGGCCGAGGCCTTCGCCGTGGCGCTTCCGGGGAAGGGCACGCCGGTCACCGCCAAGGCGCCGGCGGAGGAGCTCCGGCGGTTCTTCGCGGAGTTCTCCCGGGACGGGGTGCTCGACGGCTGGATCGTCCTGGGGGCACCGACCCCCCACGGGCCGTTCCTCACCGCCGCCCGGGACGGGCCGTACGCGGTGCAGCTGGGGCTGGCCCTCGGCTCGTTCCTCGCGCCCCGGGCGGGGATGCACATGCTTCTGGATACCGACGCGCGGGCCGCCGGACGGGGCCGCGAGAACCTCATCGTCGTGGGGGGTCCGGTGGCCAACATCGTCACGCAGGACCTGAACCCGCACTTGCCCGTCCGGTTCGACTGGGAGCAGTCCTGGCTGCTGCGGTCGACGAGGAGCGGGTCCTCCTACGCGGAGGAGGAGATCGGCCTCGTGGCGAAGATCCGGAACCCGGCCGAGCCGAAGGCCTGGGCGGTCGTCCTGGCGGGCGTGCACACCGCGGGCACCGTGGCCGCCATCCTGGCGGTGACGGGTCACGCCCGGAAGATCCTCGCGGACTACCGGGAGGGGGAGTTCACCGCCGTCGTGCGCGGCCTGGATCGCGACGGCGACGGCCGCATCGACGACGTCGCGGTGGTGGAATCGGGCCGGGCCCACGGGCGGGGCTGAAGGCGGGGAGGCCCTGCGTCCGGAGGACGCTCGCCCCGGACACGGTCGGCGCCGGACGGGCCGGGGCGTCTCATTCCCGGCCCACGCCGCTGATCGCGTAGGGGATCTTCTCCTGCAGCCCCGCGTTCGCGTCCTCGATGGCGGCGACGGCGTCCGCGACGACCTCCTCGGAGCATAGGAGGAGGACATTCCGACCGCGCTGTGCCGCCTCGATGGAAGCCGCCACCGCGGCGTAGCGGATGTCCACGGCCAGGCCGAGCTTCCGCGCCGCCACCGCCGCCACGGCGTCCGTCACCGCCACGACGTCCCCCGACGCGGAGTGCTTGCGCGGATCTCCGAGGTGTCGGGTCCCGCCCTCCCGGATGGAGGGGATGCGCCGGATGGAGATGCGCCCGGGGCGCAGACGGACGATGCCCTGGAGGCCCCGCACCCCGAGGTCTTCCCCTCTCGCCGCGGCGTGGACGGCGATCCCCTTCGAGGGCGAGGCCCGGCGCGGATAGGCGACGAGCTCCCCGTTCTCCATGAACAGGCCCACGGGGTCCCCGCGGGCCACGGCCGCCCCGGCCACGGCCGCGGTGACGTCGATGATGGAGACGTCTTTGGCGGAGAGGTCCACGAAGTCCCGGAGGGCCTGGAAGTTCTCGTGGAGGTAGTCCACCCCCTTCACCGTGGCGCGATACTCCCCGCAAAAGACGTCTCCAT
>Ga0209342_10005604_pt1 | contig 12820 bp, 4 predicted proteins | sample RifCSP16_2_FD_184023 | JGI IMG/M metagenome (GOLD analysis project Ga0209342, IMG submission 184023) | Soil microbial communities from Rifle, Colorado - Rifle CSP2_sed 16_2 (SPAdes) (version 2) | ecosystem: Environmental > Terrestrial > Deep subsurface > Rock core/Sediment | place: Rifle... | reverse complement strand
GGATGTCAACGTCGAGTCCGGCGAACTCCGCGCCCAGACGCGGACCTATTACGACGACCTCGGCCGGGTCTACGAGACGTGGACCTACGAAGTCGATCAGGCCACCGACGCCAGTCCGGGCACGTACCGCGATTATCTGCCCAGCCGCACGTGGTACGACGCCCGCGGGCGAGTGGTCAAAACGGCCGACGCCAACGGCCTGTTCACCAAATTTGCCTATGACGGTGCGGGTCGACTCGTAACGATGTACACTTGCTTCGACGCCGACGAAACGGTTTATGCCGACGCCAACGACGTAGCTGGCGACACGGTGGTCGAGCAGACGCAATACTACTACGACGCGGCCGGACAAATGGTCGCCACGGCTACGTTCGAGCGTTTGCCCGATGAGACGACGGAAGGCTCACTTTCAGCCGCCAACAGTTACGCAACCGTCTCGGTCGTCTGGCACGACGGCCGTGGCCGCACGGTCGCTTCGGCCACCTACGGCCGCGAGGACGTGGATTCCGGCCTGGCTCATTCCTTCTTCCACGCCACCGGCGGCACGGACGCGGGCGGCGCTTATGCTGCCGGCGACCTGATCGACGTGGACCGCGACGGCATTCCCGACGTGGCCGAAGCGGCTCCGCCGGCCTATTACGGCTCGAACGGCGACTCCGGCGGCGACGCCTATATCGTCTCGTTCACCCAGTACAACTCGGCGGGCCGGGCCTATCGCTCGATCGACAACCTGGGCCGGATCGACGAGACCCAGTACGACGCCGCCGGCCGGGTCACGCGGACGATTGAAAACCGGGTCAACGGCACGGTCGAGGAAACCGACACCGACTGTGACGCCACGGTCGCCTACGAATACTCCGCCGGACGCCTCGTGACCCTCACCGCCTACAACGCCAAGGGATTGAATAACGGGGTCGAGCAGCAAAAAACAAAATACCTCTACGGCTCGACGGTCAACGCCTCGTGGCAGACAGCCGTGGTTTATCCCGACAGCGCCGACACGCTCTCGCAAGACAGCACCACAAAGCTCTGGACGATCACCTCCGGCACCGACCACACGGCAACCGCCTACGACCGCCTGGGCCGGACCGCGACCACGACCGACCAGCGGGGCGTGGTCCACACATACACGTTCGACTCCGCCGGCCGTTTGGCCCATGATCGAGTGACGAGCCTCGGCTCTTCGGGCATCGTGGACGATGCAATCCTAAGAATCAGCACGACTTACGACGACCTTGGCCGCGTCGAGACCGTCAGTAGCTGGTCCGACCCCGACGTGGGCGAGGGCAGCGTTGTCAATCAGGTCAAGTACGTCTACAATAGCTGGGGCCATGTTGCCCGGGAATATCAGGAACACGACGGCCCGGTTGACGCCAACACGCTCCACGTTGACTACACCTACGCCGACGGCGCGACAGGCGGTGTGGCGAAGTACGTGCGTCTGACTCAGGTGACCTATCCCAACGGTCGGGATGTCAACTACAACTACGGCACCACGGGAGCCATCGACGACATCATGTCCCGCCTGGCGAGCGTCAAGGACGACGATGGCTCGACCGTGCTGGCCTCCTACAAATACCTCGGCGCAAACCAAATCGTCGAGGAAAACTACCAGGAGGCGAGTGTGAAACTCACCTACCTCGATGCTTCCGACAACGTAACGGGCATCGACCGCTTCGGCCGGGTGGTCGATCAACTTTGGACCGACTACGGGGCGGACCCGGACGCCGCGATTGATGAATACACCTACACTTACGACCGCGCCGGCAACCGGACGAGCCGCGACAACGAGTTGCACTCGGCGTTCGACGAGGACTACACCTACGACGATCTCTATCGCCTGGCCACGGCCACTCGGGCCGATAGTTTCGACCAGTCGTGGACGCTCGACGGCCTGGGCAATTTCTCCGCGTTCAACGACGATGGCACGTCGCAGACCCGCACGGTCGACGAAGCCAATCAGATCGAGACGATCACCGGCGGCTGGGTCACGCCCGACTATGACGACGCGGGCAACATGATCTCCGGCCCCCGACCGGGCAGCGAAACGACGCGAGTCCACTACGTCTACGACGCCTGGAACCGCCTGGTCGAGGTCCGCGCCGACAATTCCGGCGAGCCGGGCGACTTGATCGCCGCCTACGAATACGACGGTCATAACCGTCGCGTCGAAAAGACCTTCGCCGACGAAACGAGCGTCGAGTATTTCTATAATCAACGCTGGCAGATGCTCGAAGAGCGGTTCATCGATGAATATAGCGAGACGACCTCCATCGACCAATACGTCTGGAGTGCCCGCTACCTCGACGCGGCGGCGGTCCGCTTCCACGACGGCAACGCCGACGGCGACGTGCTCGACGCGGGCGACGCCACGCAGTATTACACCGGCGACGCGAACTACAACGTCACCGCCATGATCGACGCCGCCACCGGCAACGTGGCCGAGCGCTACGTCTACACCCCCTACGGCGAAGCGACTGTCTACAGCGCGACCTGGACCAACCCAGCCGCCCCAACCACCGACGGCCCGCTCTACTGCGGCTACTTCTTCGACGCCGAAACCGCCAACTACCTCGCCCGCAACCGCTACTACAACGCCGCCCTGGCAACGTGGCTTAGTAGGGACCCAATAGGGTATAAGGGCGGGATAAACCTCTATGAGTATGTGGGTGACTCGCCGATTGTATATCGAGATGTGAATGGCACAAAAAAGTCTATCCCAAAGCCGCCACCTCCCTATCCAAACCCGCCGAATCCGTATCCCAGGCCAGAAGCCGACGAACTCTGCATAAAACTTAGAAAAAAAATAGAAGAGGGGATAATCTATCTTGTCGGAGACGCCAGTGGTTTAGAGGGCATTTCTTTCTGTTACGACAATAGACCATTGATTTGTATTTTCGATGACAACATCGAGAAGAAATACAAGAACGACAAGGCTCAGGAAATAATCAAGCAGTGCGCTCTGGCACATGAAACCGAACATTCACAACACCAGAACTGTTCCACGAACCCGACATATCCGGGTGGGCAAAAGTGTCCCGACGGCCTTGTGTTGATCCCCCCTTGGAGTCATCCAGACTTTACTACCAATAGAAGTGAATGTTATGCTTATTCAGAGAGTGAGAAGTGTCTCGAGAATGCCCTGAAGGATGGACTCTGCAAGGGCGATTCAGAGTGCGAAAACCAGATAAGAGACGCCGAGAGCAAGCACGAAGAGAATAGACTGGATCGCTGTGGAAAGTGGGAAAAGCATGCGAGCGTGATAGGTGTGCGTCCCTACAACTTGGTGCCATGAGACACTACGGGCAGAGATTCCAGCAGAACTATCGAGATTGTTGTTGGGAAGGAACCATAAGAACGACTATAACACTCAACATGTTCACGTCTCCACAGCATAGCAATCGTCATCGTTCTTAATAAGGCTCGTTATACAGTACGAAGGCCAACATCGCCTTGAATATTAGGAGTAAAGCAATGATGTTCACTCGGTTTCGCGTGAAGTTCGCGGCTTCTTTATTCTTGGCAGTTGCCCTCTTTGCATTTACCCACGTCACAAAGAATTCCAGTGTTCAAGCAGCAGAGGCAAGCTCGGGAAACGAGTCACTTAACAATGACAAGGAAGATGTAACATCCGTCCCTGGCGGAGATCATGGTTTCAAGGATGGCAACCGGCTCCTCGTTACTCTTCCGTATTCAAATCAAGATGGCGTTCCTGTTGCCGCGATCCTAGAGGATACCCACCATTCCTTTGGTGACTTGCCTGTCCGCCTGATGGCTGGCAAGCCCGTTGAATTCAAGCGTCGCAGGCATAGCCTACAAATTCGTTTTGCCCTGTGGACCAGTGGTCGGATCATGTGGTGTCCGGATGGGGTGCGGTGGTATCGGGACCACATTGCTACCGCCGACGTAAAGAAACTCGTAGCGTCCGTTCATATTAAAGACTGCAACTCTCACAATAATATGCAGTATTCTTACGCGGGATATCGCCAAGAATACTATGCCGTTTTGTTTGTCTCCAAGGGAGAATCGCAGAACGTCATTCTGTGCTCTCCATTCCATTACTTCATGCGAACAGGAGAGAAACCAAGAACCTACGTGTACTGGAACCAAGCCGGTAATCAGGAGGTGTTCTATGATGCAAAGGAGTATTCCTGGTCACAATTTTCGAATCAAGTGCCGCCGGATTTTCTCGCATACTTGCGGAGTTGGGAATCGCTGGAGTCCACGCTCCGGTCAGTGATTCCAAAAGCAACTTCGTCGAAGGAACTTGATATGTTCGGGACAACCACATTGGTTTCCTGTGTATATGAGTACAAAAAAGGTAATCCAGCACAATGGGTTCGATTGCTTCCGAAACAGTTGCACAAACTGGACAAGCCCGTCGATGCAATAGACGTCTGGAGATCAAAACGTCTTGAGGAAGAGAAACCACTGGAAGGAAAGGTAAAGAAAGAGTAGGGGTCGGGCGCGTCAGGGTCCAAAATGATGCCATCCCGAAATCAGGACAGTGACCGGGGTTGAGAAGAAAACGAAGACCGAGGCTTGCCACCTTCCCTTGGGTGGGTCGAGCGATTTCAATGTGATGCGAACCGTGCATGACACGACCAACGGCGTGTAGCACGACACAGTGGATGAGGAGATGCCAACGTGCCGTGTCATGCCGCGCAGCGTTCGTAATGCCGCAGCAGCCCGCCGAGCGACTCGTGACAGACGATGTCGTCCAAGCGGAGCGGACCACCGGCGATCGGTTCCGGCGGAGGCAGACCGGCATCGCCGAGGGGCACGTTGCCGAGCGATTGATGAGGCCGAAAGCGGTGATAATAGGTAAGCCAACACGCGACAATGTGCCGCAGGTGATTCTCGCCGAAGACAAGGAAGTGATTGAGCACCTCATGCTTGGTCCGTTGCACCCACGCCTCGGCGAAAGGATTCATGTTGGGCGAGCGCGGCGGGATGGGTCGGAACTCGATACCGTCGGTTTCCAAGATCGAGCAGAACTGGGCGGTGAACTTCGTGTCCCGGTCGCGGATAATGTGAAACCAAATACCTCTACGGCTCGACAGTCAACGCCTCGTGGCAAACCGCCGTCGTCTATCCCGACAGCGCAGACACGCTTTCGCAAAACAGCACCACCAAACTCTGGACGATCACCTCCGGCACCGACCATACCTCTACCGCCTACGACCGGCTCCGCCGCACCATCGAAACGACCGACCAGCGGGGCGTGGTCCACGCGTACACCTTCGACACGGCCGGGCGGCTGTCGGCCGACACGGCCACCAGCCTCGGCGGCTCGAACATAGTCGACGACTCGGTCCTCCGCATCGGCACGACCTACGACGACCTGGGCCGCGTCCAGACCGTCACGAGCTACTCCGACACCTCCGGCGCGACGCCTGTCAATCAGGTCAAATACGTGTATAATAGCTGGGGCCAGGTCGCCCGGGAGTACCAGGCCCACGACGGCACGGTCAACACGCTGACGACGCCGTCCATTCAATACACCTACGATGCGCCCCGCGTCTCGGGAGAAGGCCAAAGCGAGCCGGTCAAGTACGTGCGGCTTTCGCAAGTGACCTATCCCAACGGCCGCGAGGTCAATTACGACTATAGCGGCGCGATCGACAACGTCATGTCGCGGCTGTCGGCCATTTTCGACGATGCCAACGACGACGGCGACATCGACACGGGCGAAGACGTTTACGCCAGTTACAAATACCTCGGCGCGGGACGGATCGTCGAGGAAAACTACGAGCAAGCGGACGTGAAACTCACCTACCTCGACTCTTCCGACAACGTGACCGGCCTCGACCGCTTCGGCCGCGTGGTCGATCAGGTGTGGGAAGACTACAGCGGCACGCCGACGGCCATCGACCGATACACCTACACCTACGACCGTGCCAGCAGTCGAATCGCTCGGGACAACGAACTTCATAGCGCACTCGGCGAAGACTACATCTATGATAATCTTGATCGACTGGCGGAATGGAAGCTCAACAACGTCTCGCAGAAGACGTGGTCGCTCGACTCGCAGGGCAACAACCTTTCCGCCGGCACCTACAACGAGGCTAACGAAGAAACGCCGACCGGCATGAGTGGCAATCTTTACGACGCGGTCGGCAACATGACCACGCTGAAATCGGGCGACGAGGCAACCTACGACGCCTGGAACCGGCTCGTCGAGGTCAACGACGGCGAAGCCATCGTGGAGAGCTATGAATACGACGGCGCGGGCCGTCGCATTCAAGTATCGAGCGACTTCGACGGCAGTACGCCCGACAAGATCGTTGACGACTATCACAGCGGCCAACAAACGATCGAAAGCGACGTGACCATCGACGGCCAGCGCGCAGGCGGCTATCAGACCATCTGGTCGCCCCGCTACATCGACTCGCTCATCCTCCGCGACACCCTCAACACGGCCGGCACCGATATCGTCGCGGCCGAGCGTGTCTTCTACCTGGCCGACGCGAACTACAACGTTACCGGCCTGGTCAAACGCGACTCCGGCTCCGGCGACTGGCAAGTCGCCGAGCGCTACACCTACACCCCCTACGGCGAAGTGCAGTTCCGCAACGCCGACTGGACCACCGCTGGCTCCTCCGCAAACGCAAACACGACCCTCTACACCGGCCGGCTGCTCAACCTTTTGACCGACCTCTACTACTACCGCGCCCGATACTATGACGCGGTGTTGGAGAGATTCGTTAGCCGCGACCCAATCGGTTATAAAGGTGGGATAAATTTGTATCGGTACGTAAGTGACTCACCGACAAATCTGACGGATCCGTTTGGGCTGAGGCTCGTTCAGTGCGCATATTATGATTACACTGCAAGCGAGGTTCCACAGGAACCTGTGTATAGATTGATCCAAGTTCCTGATAGTTGGCACGGTGGCGATCCGTGCAGAATCATATTAGGAGGTGGTTTTCTCGGTTCTTGGCATGAGGTGCCGCTGGATTCCATGTACAGGCCGGGATTTAAAATATGCCGCCGCGACATTCAAGGCGGAAACTGCTGTGACGATGCAGTAGCAATCGTCGGCAACTGTTGCGGCGGTGCGCACACTTACCTTCAGTATGGAGCGGTTGACGCGAACGGCAACCCCTTGCCAGGAACTCAAGGCTTTGGGATTGGAGGAGGTGGCAGCGGTACGCTGCCACTTCCTGAACAACATTTCGACCCAGATACGTGTTCTGATCTTACAAAGGGGAACGGGGTTCTCCAGTACGGCAGTGGTGCCGGAAAGTCTGGCTTGAACGCAACCGACGCCGAAATCATCGACTGCATCAGTAAAGTGCCAATGAGCCAGAGCTATGGCATGACCACATACAACTGCAAGGATTGGGCTGAAGAGGCGGCTGCAGCGTGTGGAATGTGAGACGGCTATTTCTTTCAGCTGCGCCGCCATAACAGGGGCATTTTATTATTCTAGATGCGGAGGGGTAAAGAGTTGAGAAGCAGCATGCAAAAGGCCATATGGTTTTCTCTGTCTCTAATCTCTACCGGTGCTATTTTGCTCTCTTTGATAGTATGTTACAGTTATCTGGAACTCAAGTTGCGTGTCCTATTCGCACAAGAGCAAGTTCAGATCTTTGCATCCATGCAAGAAAAGGCTAACGCAGGTGATGTTCAATGCGCGATTGAATGCCTGGAATACACAGTGTCGTACTACCCCGCTGGCACGAAACAGGTCGAGTCTTCACCGCTGAATGAAATAGTAGAAACATCCAGAAAGCTTGCTGTTGAAAACATAATCACGGTGTTGCGACACAAGAGCGGAAAAAACTTCGGGACCGATCCAAGGGCTTGGATAAAAGAACGAAAAAGGTGACCCAAATCCAGGGCAAATAGGCAAGGCACGGGATAGAAAACGGGGATAGAAAACGGGACAGGTCCGATATTGGCAAGGACAGACGGAAAACGGCAGACGGAAAACGGACAGAAAACGCGGACGGAAAACGGCGGACGGAAAACGGGACAGGTCCGATATTGGAAAAATAGGCAAGGTTCGTTAGTCTGAGAGGAGGGCCTGTGACTTGGTTCCCCGGCTCGGGCGAAGGTGTCTCGGGCACGAACTACGACGTAACCCAATACGGCTACGACCCGAACGGACGGGCCGAATGGATCAAAACGCCCGACGGCACGATCACCTGGAACGTCCTGGACGCCCGGGGACTGGTCCTCTCGACCTGGGTCGGCACCGACGCCACCGGCGCGACGCACACCGATCCGTCGGCCAATGGGACCAACGAGATGGTCAAGGTCTCGGCCAATATCTATGACTACGGCAACGACGGCGGCGACGGACTTTTGACCGAATCGCGGACTTATTATAACTCGGAGAACTACTACGCCACCAAGTACTACTACGACGAACGAAACCGCCTGACCGACGTGCGCACCGCGGCCGGCGTGGTCACCCACTACGAATACGACAACCTGGGCCGCACGCTCTGGACCAAAACCTACGCCGACGTGGATGCCGACTACTTCACCTACAGCGGCAGCATTATCACGGATGTCAACGTCGAGTCCGGCGAACTCCGCGCCCAGACGCGGACCTACTACGACGACCTGGGCCGGGTCTACGAGACGTGGACCTACGAAGTCGATCAGGCCACCGACGCCAGTCCGGGCACGTACCGCGACTATCTGCCCAGCCGGACCTGGTACAACGCCCGCGGCCGGGTCGTCAAAACGGCCGACGCCAACGGCCTGTTCACCAAATACGACTACGACCCCACGGGCCGGCTCGTGACGACCTACACGAGCTTCGACGCCGATGAAACGGCTTATGCCGACGCCGATGACGTCGCCGGCGACATGGTCGTCGAACAGGCTCAATACTACTATGACACGGCGGGCCAAATGGTCGCCACGGCCACGTTCGAGCGTCTGCCCGGCGACACGACCACGGAAGGTACTCTGTCGGCCGCCAACAGCTACGCCACGGCTGCCGTGGTCTGGCACGATGGCCTGGGCCGCACGATCGCCTCGGCCACCTACGGACGCGAGGACAAGAATTCGGGCCTGGACCATTACGTCTTCCACGCCACCAGCGGCACGGACGCGGGCGGCGCTTATGCTGCCGGCGACCTGATCGACGTTGATCGCGATGGCATTCCCGACGTGGCCGAAGCGGCTCCGCCCGCGTATTACGGCTCGAACGGCGACTCCAGCGGCGACGCCTATATCGTCTCGTTCACCCAGTACAACTCGGCGGGCCGGGCCTATCGCACGACCGACAACCTGGGCCGGATCGACGAGACCCAGTACGACGCCGCCGGCCGGGTCACGCGGACGATTGAAAACTGGGTCAACGGCACGGTCGAGGAAACCGATACCGACTGTGACGGCACGGTCGCCTACGAATACTCCGCCGGACGCCTGGTGACGCTCACCGCCTACAACGCCAAGGGCGACGGCAACGGCGTCGAACAGCAGAAGACCATCTATCTCTACGAATCGACGATCAACGCCTCGTGGCAGACCAATGTGATCTATCCCGACTCGGAGGATGCCCGGAGCGTCACGTCGCTTGTCCAGTCGAGCGGCACGGCCACGGCCACGGTCGTCGGCCACGGTTTTTCGTCGGGCGATTGGGTCTACGTCCTCGGGGCCGACCAGGCGGAGTACAACGGCTACGTAAAAATCACCGTGACCAGCGCCGACACGTTCACCTACGCGGTCGCCCAGTCCGCCACGTCGCCCGCCACGGGCACAATCCGCGTCTACGGTCACACCGGCACGGACCAGGTAAAGACCGCCTACGACCGCCTGGGCCGCACCGCGACCACCACCGACCAGCGGGGCGTGGTCCACACGTACACCTTCGACACGGCCGGCCGCCTGTCGGCCGACACGGCCACCAACCTCGGCTCATCGAATATCGTCGACGACTCGGTCCTCCGCATCGGCACGACCTACGACGACCTGGGCCGCGTCCAGACCGTCACGAGCTACTCCGACACCTCCGGCAACTCGCCTGTCAATCAGGTCAAATACGTGTATAATAGCTGGGGCCAGGTCGCCCGGGAGTACCAGGCCCACGACGTGACCGGTTCGCTTTGGCCTTCGCCGTCCGTTCAGTACACCTATGATGCGCCTCGCGTCTCGGGCGAAGGCCAAAGCGAACCGGTCAAGTACGTGCGGCTTTCGCAGGTGACCTATCCCAACGGCCGCGAGGTCAACTACGACTACAGCGGCGCGATCGACAACGTCATGTCGCGGCTGTCGGCCATCTTCGACGACGCCAACGACGACGGCGACATCGACACGGGCGAAGACGTTTACGCCAGTTACAAATACCTCGGCGCGGGCAGCGTCGTCGAGGAAAACTACGAGCAAGCGGACGTGAAACTCAGCTATCTCGACGCTTCCGACAACGTGACCGGCCTCGACCGCTTCGACCGCGTGGTCGATCAGGTGTGGGAAGACTACAGCGGCACGCCGACGCCCATCGACGAATACACCTACACCTACGACCGCGCCGGCAATCGCACGGGCCGGGCGAACGAGACGAAGACGGACGGCTCGCTCGACGAGACCTACACGTATGACGCGCTCGACCGGCTCGCGTCGTGGTCGCTCGACGGCTCGCTGCAAAAATCATGGGCCGAAATGGACGGCTTGGGCAACGACCTGGCCACGGGCGAGTACAACGCCGCCAACGAAATGACGCCCGACGTCGGCAGTTCAGGCTACGACGCGGCGGGCAACATGACCACGCTCCGCTCGGGCGATACGGCCGTCTACGACGCCTGGAACCGGCTCGTCGAGGTCAACGACGGCGAAACGATCGTGGAAAGCTACGAATACGACGGCGCGGGCCGGCGCATTCAGGTGTCGAGCGATTTCGACGGCAGCACGCCCGACAAGGTTGTTGACGACTATCATAAAGGCCAGCAAACGATCGAAAGCGACGTAACCGTCGACGCCCAGCGAGCCGGCGGCTACCAAATGATCTGGTCCCCGCGTTACATCGACTCGCTCATCCTCCGCGATACCCTGAACACCGCCGGCACCGACATCGTCACGGCCGATCGCGTGTTCTACCTCGCCGACGCCAACTACAACGTCACCGGCCTGGTAAAATATATCTCAGGCGAATGGCAAGTTGCCGAACGCAATACCTATACGCCCTACGGCGAGGTACAGTACCGCAACACCAACTGGACCACCGCCGGTTTCTCGGCCAACGCCAATACGACCCTCTACACCGGCCGCACCCTCGACCTAGCCACCGGCCTCTACTATTACCGTGCCCGCTACTATGACGCCGCGTTGGAGAGGTTCGTTAGCCGAGACCCAATCATATATGAAGGTGGCGGATCAAACTTGTACCAGTACGTTTTGAGCAATCCTTTGCGTTATGTCGATCCACAAGGCCTTTATAATGACGGATCACAAGCAAATCAGGCTCTTTGTGCTCGCTTGATCAATAGATACAGTATCGTGGTTGAACTCGTTGCTCATCCCGATCGACTCGAGTGGGAAGAGTATCAACGTTTGGAGCACGAATTGGACAGCCTATTAGCCCAGCTTGCCGCCTCATGTACTGACCTTGGTCATGGTAATATGCCCGGTGGTGACCGCTTTGACTGGACGCTCGAAGACCATGATCCCAACACTGATCCGCTACATCATTGCGAGTACCATTTCCAGGATCTCGCAACGTCAGAGAATCAAGTTCGGAATGCTATTCAGGAATGCAATTATCGCGACTTTGTCGGCAGCATGCATAGAGGACAGGATTTTTGGGCACATTATGCTCAAGGCTACAGGGCTCCGCTTGGTCACGGTGCTAATTATGCATGCAGGGAGGTGTGTACTAGTATCGGCATATCTCCACCTGATGATCCAGATCGTCCTAATAGACCTGATCCAGGTGGACGCCCGTGGGTTCCCTATCTAGACGCTTGGCATTGGACGGAACAGATGGTCGCGCTATGGGACCAAAATTGCAGCCATGTTCCACTTCCTCCAGTTGTCAGAAGATCTGGTCCAACAGCAGAATCTGTGACTAGATTGCCCAATAATATACCTCAGCGCATACAAAATCACTGATTATTGAGCAGAGTCAAAAGATTCTGTACTATTTCCAATTCCTTTTTAAACCAGGCATAGTTGGCTAAATAGCAAGTGGCGGTGTCAAATACTTAAACAATAAAGTCAATAAATTATATGAAGAAGCATAGGCTCCTATGTCGAGCGAAAACCATACCAAGTAAATTCTTGTTGTTTTGTGCTCTATGTGGGTTTTTGTGTCCGTTGCCAGTAAGCTTTGCTTGGAGACATTCGTCGCTCGATGAGAACTTTCCCCCAGAGGCCGGCGCACTCTTCAATTATTGGACCATTGCGTTGGGAAGTTCGATCGTCTCAGGATTATTATGCCGTTTTGTACTCACCACACGAATGAGTGCCATGGGAATCTTTCTTGCGAACTCGTCTGGCTGGTACAGTATGCTCTACATTCTGCGTTATGTTCACATGCAATCTAGTGTCAGCATAGCGCCTTTTTTAATTATTTGTTTGTCTACGTCTCTCGTTGGACTGCTCATTGTGTGGATAACTTGTACCGTATTCAGAAGTAGATTAAGTAGATTCCGGGAGAAGAATTCCGCGGACCAAATCGGGAAAAAAAACGAGATACCATGAAAGAGTAAGCGGGCGTCAGGGCGTCAGGGTCCAAAATGATGTCCTCCCGAAATCGGGACGATGAGTAGGGTTAAGGAAGAAATGAAGCCAGAGGCTTGCCACCTTCCCCTGGGTGGGTCGGTCAGTTCAAATGCGATGCAAGCAGTGCATGATATGGCCG
>Ga0209342_10005599_pt1 | contig 12830 bp, 15 predicted proteins | sample RifCSP16_2_FD_184023 | JGI IMG/M metagenome (GOLD analysis project Ga0209342, IMG submission 184023) | Soil microbial communities from Rifle, Colorado - Rifle CSP2_sed 16_2 (SPAdes) (version 2) | ecosystem: Environmental > Terrestrial > Deep subsurface > Rock core/Sediment | place: Rifle... | reverse complement strand
CGGGCTCCTCTTCTATCCCGTGCAGTACGAAGGCGAGGAGTGCTCGAGGAACGTCTTCTACACGGGGGCCACGCCGAACCAGCAGCTCATTCCCGCCGCCGAGTATCTGATGTCCAAGGAGGGGGGCGGCTATAAGAAGTTCTACCTCTTGGGCACCGATTACGTCTTCCCGCGCACGGCCAACAAGATCCTCCGCGCGTTCCTTCTCGCCAAGAAAGTCCCGGTCGAGAACATCGCCGAGGAGTACACGCCGTTCAACCATCAGGACTATCAGACGATCGTCGGCAAGATCAAGCGCTTCGCGTCCGGCGGTCAGGCGGCGGTCCTCTCGACGATCAACGGCGACTCGAACGTCCCCTTTTACAAGGAGTTCGCCAACCAGGGGCTCCGCTCCGAGAACGCTCCGATCATGGCGTTCAGCGTCGCCGAAGACGAGCTAAGAGGCATGGACACGAGCGCTCTCGTCGGGCACCTCGCGGCATGGAATTACTATCAGTCGGTTGACACGCCGCAGAACAAGAAGTTCGTTCAGGCGTTCAAGGCGTACGCGAAGAAGAACAACCTGCCGGGTGGCGACAAGCGCGTCACCGATGACCCGATGGAGGCCGCGTACTTCGGCGTCTACGTCTGGAAGCAGGCCGTCGAGAAGGCCAAGACGACCGAGGTGGACGCGGTGCGGAAGGCCGTCTACGGTCAGGAGTTCCTCGCGCCCGGCGGCAAGATCAAGATGGACGAAGCCAACCACCACACCTACAAGCCCGTGCTCATCGGCGAGATCTTGAAGGACGGCCAGTTCAAGGTGGTGTGGCGCTCGAAGGGGCTTGTCAGGGCTGAGCCGTGGAGCGAGTACACCAGCCCCGACAAAGGGTGTGACTGGGTCAAGCAAAAAGGGACGTATCAGAAAAAAGCATGATCTGATGCGCCGACTCGTTCTCGCGTGTGTCATCGCGTGGCTCGCCGCCCCTGCGGCGGGCCACGCTCAGTTAAGGCCGCCCCCGTCCGATGCGGCGATCAGTCGCGCGCTCGCCGATCTCACGACCGAGGACGCCGACCGGCGGGAAGCGGCGGTCACTCTCCTCGGTAAAACAGGCGATCCCAAATGGCTCGGGTTCCTCGGAGCCCTGCGCGATGGCGGCGTGTACGCCTGGAAGTCGGGAGGGCCAGGGAAGACAGTTCCCCAGGTCGTCGTGGGGGGGGCGAAGTCCACCCGCGGCGACCGGGAGTTTATCGAGATACAGAGCCCCTACGAACTGACGCCGCTTGGCGCGGTGGCAGTCAAGGACCTTGTCGAGGTGAGCGCTGACCGCCGGCTCAGGCTTACCATCAAGCCGTTTCTCGACGCGGATGAGACGCGCGCTCAGCTCAGCGACCGTGATCCGGCAGTCCGCCGCGGCGCGGCCCTGAAGCTCGGAAACCAGGCTCAGGCGACAGGGGCGATCCTGATCCAAGAGGCCCTCCGGACTGAACAGAACGGGTGGGTGCGCCACGACCTCGCCGAAGCGCTCGCGCTCATCCAGATCGCTCACGGTGACCCGGCGGCGCGAAGCGCGGCGGTCCGCTCGCTCGGCGAGCTCCACGCCTGGAATGCGCTGCCGGTCCTGCGCCAGCTCGCGGCGCATGCCGCCGCCTCGCGCGATGAGCGCGAAGCGGCCGTCACCGCGATTCGAAAGATCGAACGATGGAGCTTCTTGACGGACTCGATCGAAACGATCTTTCAAGGTCTGTCGCTGGCGTCGATCCTGCTCCTGATGGCGCTCGGGCTCGCTATCGTCTTCGGGCTGATGGGCGTCATCAACATGGCTCACGGCGAGCTGATGGCCCTCGGGGCTTACGCGACGTTCGTGGTTCAGAACTGGTTCCGGGCCACGTGGCCGGAAACCTTCGACGCGTATTTTCTCGTCGCGCTTCCGGTGTCGTTTCTGGTCGCGGCGGCGGTCGGGCTCGCGCTCGAGCGAGGGGTGATTCGCTTCCTCTACGGGCGTCCGCTCGAAACCCTCCTCCTGACTTGGGGGGCCTCCCTGATCATCCAGCAGGGGTTGAGACTCTGGTTCGGGGCCGCGAACGTTGACGTTTCCTCGCCGCGCTGGCTGTCGGGAGGCGTGCCGGTCATGGTCGGCCTCCAGCTCCCCCTGAACCGCATCTTCATCATCGGCCTGGCGACAGTGTGCGTCGCGGGGATGTACTGGCTCCTCTTCCGCACCGACGCCGGGCTCAGAATCCGGGCGGTGACTCAGAACCGCGGCATGAGCGCGTGCCTCGGCGTACGAGCGGGAAGAGTGGACGCGATGACGTTCGCGCTCGGAGCGGGGCTCGCGGGGCTGGCGGGCGCCGCGCTGACACAGGTCGGCAACGTCGGGCCGTCGCTGGGGCAAAACTACATCGTGGACTCGTTCATGGTGGTCGTGACCGGCGGGGTCGGCAAGCTGGCCGGGACGATCCTGGCGGCCGTCGGGATCGGCGGTCTGAACAAGGGGATCGAACCGGCGCTCGGGGCAGTCTTCGCGAAGGTCGTCATTCTGGTGGCGGTGATCCTCTTCCTCCAGCGCCGGCCGGCCGGGCTCTTCGCGAATCGAGGGCGGAATGCCGACACGTGAGTGGATCGCTGTCGGGTTTGTCGCCACGATCCTGGCTGTCGTGCTCCCGGTACTGAACGCGCTTCCGGCGGAGTCGCCGTTTCACGTTTCGAATTTCACCCTGAACCTCTTCGGCAAGTTTCTCGCGTACGCGATCCTGGCGCTCGGCCTCGATCTCCTGTGGGGCTACGCCGGGGTGCTGAGCCTGGGGCACGGGGTCTTCTTCGGCCTCGGCGCCTACGCGATGGGGATGCACCTCATGCTGGAAATCGGGGCGCGTGGCGTCTACCAGAGTGCCTTGCCTGACTTCATGGTCTGGAACCAGGTCACGGAGTTGCCGCTCTTCTGGAAGCCGTTCCGGAGCAGCCTCTTCACCCTCTTGGCCGTCGTGGCGGTGCCGGGGCTCTTCGGCTGGCTCTTCGGCTTCCTCGCGTTCAGAAGCCGGGTCCGCGGCGTCTACTTCGCGATCATTACTCAGGCGCTCGCGCTCTCGGCCTGGCTCGTCTTCAACCGGAACGAGCTGAACCTGGGCGGCACGAACGGCCTCGCCGACTTCAAGACCATCTTCGGGTTTCCCTTGAACCAGGCCGCCACGCAGCGCGGGCTCTACGTGGTGACGGCGCTCACCCTCACGGCGTCCTATCTCCTCTGCCGATGGATCACGCGATCCCGGGCCGGCAAGCTGCTGGTCGCGATTCGAGACAGCGAGACTCGTGTCCTCTTCTGCGGCTACGCGCCGGAGAACTATAAACTCTTTGTCTTCGTGGTCTCGGCCATCCTCGCGGGAGTGGCCGGCGCGCTCTACGCGCCCCAGGTCGGGATCATCACGCCGGCGAAGATCGGCGTCCTCCCCTCGATCGAAATGGTGGTGTGGGTGGCCGCCGGAGGACGGGGCACTCTGGTGGGCGCGATCGTCGGCGCCGTCTCAGTGAACTGGCTCCAGAGCTGGCTGACGAGGAGTTACCCCGATGTGTGGCTGCTCTTTCTCGGCGCCTTGTTCATGGGTGTCGTGCTCTTCTTCCCCGATGGACTGGTGGGCGCGGTCAATCGACTGGTGGAACGTGTGAGAACTCTCTTCGGGCTTTCGAGACCCGCCGCGGTTCACGCTGACGCCCGCGGAGGGATCTCGCGATGACGGCTGACTCGATCGTCTATCTCGAAGACGTCACGGTCGACTACGACGGGTTCAAGGCGCTCGACCGACTCACCTTCTACATGGACCGCCAGGAGCTTCGGGTCGTGATCGGCCCGAATGGCGCCGGGAAGACGACACTCCTCGATGTCATCTCGGGACGGGTGAGACCTGAGAGCGGGCGCGTGATCTTCGGGCACCTCACCGATCTCACCACGCTCCGTGAGAACGAGATCGCGGCGCTGGGGATCGGGAGGAAATTTCAGACCCCTTCCGTGTTCGTGAACCTGACCGTGTGGGAGAACATCGAGCTTTCGCTCCGGCGGCAGAGTAAGGGCGTCTTCGCCACCTTGCTCGGCCGCGGGGGGGGAGAAGACGAGCGACGGCGGATCTGGGAGACCCTCGAGACGATCGGTCTTGAGGGGAAAGCAGAATGGATGGCCGAGACCCTTTCACACGGCGAGAAGCAGTGGCTCGAGATCGGGATGGTCATGGCTCAGGACCCTGAACTCTTGCTGATCGACGAGCCGGTCGCGGGGATGACGGACGAGGAGTCCTCTCGAACCGGTGACCTGCTTGTGGAGATCGCGGCGTCCCGCTCGGTGCTCGTGATCGAGCATGACATGGAGTTCGTCCGCCGGATCGCCCGCAAAGTCACCGTGCTCCATCAGGGCGCCGTCCTCTGCGAGGGGTCTCACGAACAGGTCCAGCAAGATCCCCGGGTGTTGGAGGTGTACGTCGGTCGGCGACGGGAGGCCCAGCCCCATGCTGTCGATTGAGAAGCTCGACGTGGCGTATGGCGGAAGCCAGATCCTGTGGGGCGTCGACCTTGAAGTGCCCCGAGGGACGGTCGTCTGCCTCATGGGGAGGAACGGTGTGGGCAAGACCACGCTGCTCAGGACGGTGATGGGGCTCTTGCCGCCGCGCTCGGGAAAGGTGACGTTTGACGGAGCTCCGATCACCCGCTGGTCGCCGGACCGCCGCGCGCGCGCGGGCATCGGCTACGTGCCTCAAGGCCGTGAGATCTTTCCCCACCTCTCGGTCGAGGAGAACCTTCGAGTGTCTTTCCTGGGGTGCGGCCGTGCCAACGCGCTCGACGACGCGCTTGACCTCTTCCCCGCGCTCAAGCCGCTCTTGTCCAGAAAAGGCGGGGTGCTCTCGGGCGGCGAGCAGCAGATGCTGGCGATCGGGCGCACGCTCCTCACGCGCCCGAAGCTTCTCATCCTTGATGAGCCGACCGAGGGGATCCAGCCGTCGATCATTCTGGAGATCGAGGAGGCGATTCGGAGAATCAAGAATGATCTCGGGCTCTCCGTGCTGCTCGTCGAGCAGTATCTGGAGTTCGCCCAGAGCCTCGCCGACTCTTACGTGATCATGGCCAAGGGGACCGTGGTCGCGTCGGGAGCGACGAGGGAGCTTAGGCCTGAGACGGTGAAGCGCCATCTCACCGTCTAGCGCCGCGCCGATATGCGTCGCCTCACTGCGTTCTCGGTCGTCGCCAATCCTCACGTACAACCGCGTACGCTCCGGTTGACTCCTCCCTCGGGCCTTGTGATGCTCGCGTCTCGACGCGCCACAACGGTGACGCTTCGTTTAGAGCCGACCTGGCCCGATTGCAGTCGGGCAAGTGAGGCGCATGGGAGTTCGCGTAAGAGATTTCAAATTGTTAAAATCAAGACCTGCCGCTCGACCCTCTATAGCTCGAATGACGGCAAGCTGGAGTGGAGCAGATCGTCCTCACCGTCCTGCGGCAGCACCCACCTCTCGAAGATCACTCCGCAGAAGCAGGTGACCTGAACCGAATAGCCTTTATCCATGGGCTCGCTGGTCCGCCAAGTCGGGTCGCCGTGGCGGCGGTGGGAGTGAACGAAGCGTGCGAGGCCGGCGTAGAACGGCACCAGCGCGACCAACAAAACTTGTATTCATAGGGATTCTTGACACAGCCAACGTTTCCGGGCGCTTATACCCCACCCGACGTGAATTCCGTTCCAAATTCACGCCCCGCCCTTCTTTCCCTTCTGCCACTGATGCGCCTTCACCAGCCGCTCCATCGTGCCATCCGCGATCCGGGTCGGGCAATCCACCTTCAGCCCAAGCTCGTCTCGCACTCTTTTCGCCAGCGCTTCATACCCGAACGGGTATAGCTGGTGCTCGAACAGCAGGCCGATACCGCCAGCGTCGATGATTTTCTTCATGTAATTCTTCGGAGCGTACCGCATGATGAACAAGGGCTTGAAACCCAGGAAGCCACACATCTCCAACTTCACGTTGAGTTCCTCGATGGGGATGTAGTCCAGGGTGTTTTTCACCTCTACGCCATACAGTACCCGTCGTACCAGAACACCCGGTCGAAGTTGTGCTCCGTCTTTTCCCACTTCTTGCCACCGTACTCGCGCACGTTCTTGGCCTTCGGCAGGAAGCCTACCGTCGGCAGAGCCGCATCGAACATCAACTCCCCGTGTTGACCCAGCGCCTTCGTGAATTCATGATCCGAATACTGAAGAATCAAGCCCCCAACCTTCTTCGCCTGCCGCTTCCAATACCGATTACCCTTCGCCGTGCAAAACTTCACCTCAACCCCAGTTCGGAGGGCCACCTTCTGCGACTTGATCCCGCGCTCTGCAATAAGTTCCGCCAGGGCCCTCGACGTTATCCAGTGGAAGAACTCCCTCTCTAGCAGAACTTCGATCTGCCGACCGAAGAACACCCGCTCCGGGTTCTCCTCGAACAGAGTCACGAGCCGCGCCTTCGCCTCGTCAGTCTTCGGGTCACGAGGCCGAACCTCCGGCTCGTCGTCGAGATAGTCAGGGGGCTCATCGTAGTAATCCCAGACCACGGCACGAGTCTAGCACGGCCAGCCTAGTCATGTTTTAGGGTCACCTATGAAAACGGCTGTCAAGAGGCAGGGGTCTCCGACGTTACGGCTCAGCTCCTGGTCGAATCTCCAAGGATTATGACTCAGGCTTGAGCATTGACTTATTCATCCCGCTGGTCCGACCCTGCGTCCCGCCACGCTCGGTCGCGTGGGATGCCGCATCCACGCTGTTGGCTCGGCCACCCCCGGGAGATTCCTGCTCCCCACAGGCATCCGAGCCATCCGTCCTCAAGGTTTCGCTTGACAGCCGCCTCTTCCGCCCCCTATCGTCGCCCTATCCGTATGTTTCTTATCCGCCCCTCGTTTATCCGACCCGTCAGGGGACGGAGAGACGGGGAGAGATGTCTGGTCCGTGGAGTAGGACCGATAAGGGCCTTTATAGTTCCTAAACTCTCTGGAACTCGTACTAGGTGTTGACGCCCACGGCCGGAGGTGCGCATGACACCACAGGATCGGGCTCCGTGGCACGAAGACAAACAGCCCGGCGACCAGCCAAACGCAGTCTTGCTCCAGGTCGATCTCGGTGGGTCGAGCACCTGGGCAACTGTTCAGCAATCCATAACCACCGCCTAGGGAATTAAAGGGGACAGGCTGCTTTTCCCGTTGCGGTTCTCTGCGGAGTCGTTGCTCAAGGTAAGGGACGCCCGGGGTCAGGCCCTACAATCTTGCCAATCCGCGAGCTTGGGGGTCAGGCCGTGCAACCCGACGGGTGCTCTGTTAAAAGCGCAAATGGAATCAGAGTGGCAGATAACGCGCGTTGTGTGATCGCACCACTGACCCCGAACCGTTTTGTTCGAATAGAATGAAAACTCCCATTGGCGCAGCCCCCATCTTGCGAACTGTAGACATCTCAACCTAACAGCCGAAGGGGATGTCTGTTGGCCCGGCCAATTGGTCCGTAGAAGGTCCCTCGCTCCAGTGAGGGCGTGGGGTCTGAGGGGGCTGCACATCTTGCCGTCATAGCGCTTTGACGTTATAGTGAAGCCATGGGTCTTCATCAGAAGCGGGCGACTGTGTACTTTACGTCCGAGATCCACAAAGCACTGCGTCACAAGGCTGCCGAGACCGAGCGTTCCGTGTCGGATCTCGTGAACGATGCGGTCCGACTGAGTCTCGCTGAGGACGCTGAGGATCTTGCCGCGTTCGAGGAGCGAGCTGCGGAGCCAAACCTCTCGTTCGAGCGTCTCGTTCGCAATCTCCGGCGGCGTGGCAAGATATAGCCTCGAAATCAAGCCTTCTGCTTCTCGTGAGATCGAGGGCCTGCCGACCAAGAAGGAGCGTCGGCTTGTGGTCGATCGCATATTCAAGCTGGCCGACAATCCTCGACCCCCTGGTTCCGAGAAACTCTCCGGCGAAGACAAGTATCGAGTACGCCAAGGTGCCTATCGAATCGTGTACGAGATCGACGACGCAAAGCTAGCGGTTCGCGTCGTCAAAGTCGGGCATCGGAGAGAAGTCTATCGAAGACCATGAGCCGCCCAGCCACGTGAACCGGGGCCAAGTCTTGCAATCATACATTGTCGCAATGCAAGACCTGGCCCTCATTAGCCTGCTCATTAGCCTTTTTGAGGTGTCCGTCAAATCCGGGCTAGCTCAGGGAACAATTTCTTGATGCACAGCACCGGAACCGTTCGGTAGTATAATCGGCTGGAGCCCGGTGAAATGGAGAGACCCAACGATGGCAACCGTGACTGAACAATTCGTCGTCGACTCAAGAGGCAAGAAGAAGGCTGTTCTTCTTTCGATCAGACAGTACCGGAAACTGATGGAAGACATTCATGACCTAGCCGTCGTCGCGGAGCGAAAGAGCGAGAAGCCGATTTCCTTTGAAGAGATGAAAAGCCGCTTGAAGAAGCATGGCCTCATTTGAGGTCATCCTCAAACCGTCTGTCGAAAAGGATTTTCTGTCGCTCCCGAAACCGGTTGTCGGTCGCGTGCTTAATCGTATCGAGGAGCTAAAAGCCAACCCGTTCCCGCCGCAGTCGAGTAAGTTGCAGGGCGCGGAACACCTGTATCGCATTCGAGCCGGCGATTACCGCATCGTTTACAAAGTGGACTCCACTGCGAAGGTGGTTCTTGTTCAGCACGTCCGCCACCGGCGAGAAGTCTATCGCGGACTGTAAGCATGCTCGATTCAACCGCAACCGGCCAATGGAGGGTTTCAAGCGCGGGACATGCTGACCGGCATACTCAGTAGTTGGGGCCGTTCGCATCCTTCGGAGCTTGGGATCAGGTCTTGCAACGGCACGCGTTGTAAATGTCGATGGCTTTCTGCGCGTTGAGCCAGAAGTCGGGACTCGTATTGAATGCCGCGGCAAGCTTGATCGCGAGCTTCGGCGTCACTTGAGCCTTCTTGTTGATGATGCGATTGATGACCTTGAAGTCACAGCTGATGTGATCGGCAAGTCCCTTCTGCGTGATCCCTAATGGGATCAAGAACTCCTCCCTGAGAATTTCCCCCGGAGGGGTTGGCTTCCGTTTTATCTGGATCATAGGCTCCTCTGTTCAATGGTAATCATCGACTCTTACGCTGCGTGCTCCCTGGTCAGTCCAAATGGTATACCCAATCAAGGTATATTTGCTATCTGAGTGGTCGGCGCTGCGATCTCGCCGGAGCCTTGGTTGTCCTGCTGGCGGGAGGGTGTCTCGATCGACTCGCCTTCTCGCGCCTCTTGGGATATCATGCCGTTTCGAAGGGCACTCGGGTCTGGCTTGAGCATTGACTTATTCGTCTGAGTAGAAATAGGATCGCGGATCAGCTTCAGGAATGAAACGGCAGGCGTGCAACGCAGACCTGGCTGTGGCACGGGTGGCCGCGCGCGTCGCGCAAGGTGGACACTCCGTGGCCGAAAGTGTTGTTCGCCGACGGTTTGCCGCCGGGTGGCGGAATTTCAACCAGACATATAAGCTGCTGGCGGATGGGTGGGTGCATTACGATAATTCCGGCAAAGAACCCGTGATGGTCGATCAGGGGGCGAAACGATGAAAGCCAGACGCGTGCCGGTGAGTGATTCAGATTTGGCGAAAGTTGGCCCGGCACTGAAGCGGGCCGCAGCCAGAGCCAAACGGTTGGCGGTGCAGAGCGGCACACCTCTCTATGTGTGGAAGGCCGGCCGCGTGGTGGATCTGAATGAGCAGGCTGCCGAGGCGTATACGGTTCGCGAGCGCAAGTCTCGCTATCGGTAATCGCCTCTTGGGATATCATGCCGTTTCGGGGAGGGTCTCTATGCATCTGACACCGCGTGAGCAGGAGAAGTTGTTGATCTTCACGGCCGCTGAAGTCGCGCGGCGTCGGAAGGCGCGCGGTCTCAAACTCAACCACCCTGAAGCCCTTGCGCTCATCACCGCCGAGATCCTGGAGGGGATCCGCGACGGCCGCACTGTCTCCGCGTTGATGGCGGCGGGGCTTCACATTCTCGGTCGTGAGGAAGTGATGGAGGGGGTCCCCGAGATGCTTGAGGAAGTTCAGGTGGAGGGGACGTTCCCCGACGGCACCAAGCTCGTCACGATTCATCACCCAATAAGGTAGCTTTCAGCGATCAGCTATCAGCATTCAGCGAAGTAAGGTCACCCCCTAGCTGACGGCTGATTGCTGATGGCTGAGTGCTTTGAGGAGAGAGATGATTCCAGGGGAATATCTACTGGGCGAGGGCGACATCCAGGCGAACGCCGGAAGGCGGACAGCGGAGCTGATCGTGGCGAACACTGGTGACCGGCCGATCCAGGTCGGTTCTCACTTCCACTTCTTTGAAGCGAACAAGGCGCTTCGCTTCGACCGGGCCCTGGCCTTCGGGATGAGACTGAACATCCCGGCAGGAACCGCGGTCCGCTTCGAGCCGGGTGACGAGAAGCGCGTGACGCTGGTGGAGCTTGGCGGCGCACGTGAAGTTTACGGCCTCAACTCACTGACCGAAGGCTTGGCGGGTGAGGGCCGGAAGGCCGCCGCGGTGAGGCGCGCCGAGGATTCAGGTTTCGAGGGAACGTGGTCGTGAGCCTCAAGATTCCTCGCCGCCAGTACGCTGACCTCTACGGCCCCACCGTAGGCGATCGGGTTCGGCTCGCCGATACCGACCTTTTTATCGAGGTCGAGCGAGACTTCACCACCTACGGCGACGAGGTGAAGTTCGGAGGCGGGAAGGTCATCCGCGATGGCATGGGGCAGTCTGCCCGCGCGACGTCGGCTGAAGGCGCCCTCGATGTCGTCATCACGAATGCGCTGATCATCGACCACTGGGGGATCGCCAAGGCTGATATCGGGATCAAGAACGGCCGGATCGTCGGGATCGGCAAGGCTGGCAACCCCGATCTCATGGCCGGCGTGACACCGGCGATGGTGATCGGAGCGGCGACCGAGGTGATTGCCGGGGAGGGGAGAATCGTCACGGCGGGCGGCATCGATACCCACATCCACTTCATCTGTCCTCAGCTCGTCGAAACGGCGCTGTCCGCGGGGCTGACCACATTGATCGGAGGCGGGAGCGGCCCTGCAACGGGAACGAACGCGACCACGTGCAGCCCCGGCCCGTGGGCAGTCAGCCGGATGCTTGAAGCGGCTGAGGGGTTCCCGCTCAATCTCGGCTTTCTCGGCAAAGGGAACGCCTCCGCTCCTGGGCCGCTTCGCGAGCAGATCGAGGCGGGAGCCATCGGCTTGAAGCTACACGAGGATTGGGGGACCACGCCTGCGGCGATTGACTGTGCGCTCTCGGTCGCTGAGGAGTATGACGTCCAGGTGGCCATCCACACCGACACGCTGAACGAAGCGGGCTTCGTTGAAGAGTCGATCCGCGCCTTCAAGGGGCGGACGATCCACACGTATCACACCGAAGGGGCCGGCGGCGGCCACGCTCCTGATATCATTCGCGTTTGTGGTGAGCCCAACTGCCTGCCGTCGTCCACCAACCCGACCATGCCGTTCACCGTGAACACGATGGACGAACACCTCGACATGCTGATGGTCTGCCACCATCTGAACCCGAAGATCCCTGAGGATCTCGCCTTCGCCGAGTCGAGGATTCGGGCGGAGACCATCGCCGCTGAGGACGTGCTTCACGACTTGGGCGCGATCAGCATGATGTCCTCGGACTCTCAGGCGATGGGGCGGATCGGCGAGGTGGTCATTCGCACCTGGCAGACCGCCGACAAGATGAAGCGCCAGCGCGGCCCCCTGCCGGGAGACGGGCGCAACGACAATGCCCGCGTGAAGCGCTTCGTGGCGAAGTACACGATCAACCCTGCGATTGCCCACGGGATCGCCCACGAGGTCGGCTCGGTCGAGGTCGGAAAGCTGGCTGATCTTGTTCTCTGGAAGCCCGCCTTCTTCGGCGTGAAGCCCGAGCTCATCGTGAAGGGAGGCTTCATCGCGTGGGCGGCGATGGGTGATCCCAATGCGTCGATCCCGACGCCCCAGCCCGTGATCTACCGTCCGATGTTTGGCGCGTTTGGGCGCGCGCCCTTCTCGACGGCGCTGACCTTCGTCTCCCGCGCCGCGCTGGAGGCCGGGGTTCCGGCGCGTCTCGGTTTGGAGAAACGCGCGGTCGCGGTCAAGAGCTGCCGGGAGCTCACGAAACGGTCAATGATCCACAACGACTACTGCCCTCGTATCGAGGTGGACCCCGAAACCTACCAGGTCCGCGCTGACGGTCAACTCCTAACCTGCGAACCGGCCAGCGTGCTTCCCATGGCCCAGCGTTACTTTCTGTTTTGAAGCATTCAGCCGTCAGCGATCAGCTTTCAGCTTCGGAACAATGCGTGCTTTCATTTTACGTCAAGAGGCTGAACGCTGATTGCTGAGAGCTGCCAAATGATTATTTCTGAATTACCGCGTCAGGCGTCGCGGGCTGATCTCATCGGGAAGGAACGAGATGTGATCAGGCTCACCTGGGAGGAACGACGATGGAACAGGAAGCGTGTGCTGACTCTCAATGGGCGCGAGGTCGGCTTGGCGCTCCCGACCGGAAGCATCCTGGCCGCCGGTGACATCCTGCTCGTCGAGCCGGATTGGTATCTTCAAGTGGAAGCGGCTCAGGAGCCGGTGATCGCCGTCTTTCCTCAGGATCAGTCTGAGGCGCTTCGCATCGCGTTCGAGGTTGGCAACCGTCATTTCCCGCTCGCCATCGAAGCGGATACGCTGCTCGTCCCGGACGATCCTGCGATGGAGCAGCTTGTCACCCGGCTCGGGGTCAAGTGGGAGCGACGCAGCGCGATCTTCAACCCGATCGGTTTCGGCCACACTCATGAGCGGTGACATCCC
>Ga0209342_10005598_pt1 | contig 12830 bp, 10 predicted proteins | sample RifCSP16_2_FD_184023 | JGI IMG/M metagenome (GOLD analysis project Ga0209342, IMG submission 184023) | Soil microbial communities from Rifle, Colorado - Rifle CSP2_sed 16_2 (SPAdes) (version 2) | ecosystem: Environmental > Terrestrial > Deep subsurface > Rock core/Sediment | place: Rifle... | reverse complement strand
CTTCAAGCTGAGTCGGACCGACCAGTCCATCGGCAACGTGGCGTACGGTGTGGACGCCAGGTGGCTGTCCGGCGCCCTCCTCGGCGACCTGTACCTGGCCGGGCCGATCCGCATCACGGCTGGAGCCCTGTGGAACGGCAACCGGCTTACCATTGACGCCAACCCCACGGTCAACGTCACCATCGGGGACACGACCTACCAGGCCACCGACATCGGGACCATCAACGGGAAGATCGATTTCCGAAGGGTGTCGCCGTACCTCGGCGTCGGGTTCGCGGGGAGGGGACGAGTGTCGCCGGTCCTCCAGCTCGGGGTCCTGTTGCAGGGATCGCCGCAGGTCACGTATGACGCGACCACCACCCTCACCGGTGCGGCGAAGACGCGGTTTGATCAAGAAGTGCAGCAGGAGGTCGCCCAGATCGAGGATGACCTGAGCTTCTTCAAGTACTACCCGCACGTGGCGCTCGGCCTGACGATACGACTGTAAGGGGGTACGAGATGCGAGAGGGGTGAGGGGTGGACCCCTTACCCCTCACCCCTTATGCCGCACCGTACGCCGTCGCGAGCGCCACTGGTACCGACTCAGCCGCACTCGCCCCCGCCAATCGAACTCCACCCCCTCGGCTTCCAGCAGCAGGCGCTGGCGGATTTCCCCGCCGAACTGGGAGCGACGGCTGATTTCCCCACGGGCGTTGATCACGCGGTGCCAGGGAACCGTGGTGCCGTTCGGCAGGGCGTGCATGGCATAGCCCACCTGCCGCGCGTGCCCCTCGCGACCGGCGAGGGCGGCGACCTGGCCGTAGGTTGCGACCCGGCCGCGCGGAATGCGGCGGACCACGGCGTAAATGCGAGTATAGCTCTGGCTCAGGCCCATAGGTCTCGCGGGCGCGACTTCCCGGCGCGGGGACCGAGCCGTATTGTAACTGATACCACTTTCGTTGGGATGATCATGTCGTTGGCGTGCAGGCTATCCGGAGGGCTCCTCGCGGCGGCGGTGGCGTGCTCCCCGGCGGAACGCGCCCAATCGCAGGTGAACAGGTTGACCACCGCCGAGCGCGAGGCCGGATGGCGGCTGCTGTTCGATGGGAAGACCACGGATGGCTGGCGGGGCTATCACATGGACTCGCTGCCTTCCGGCTGGCAGGTGGTAGACGGCGCCCTGACCCGCGCCGGGGAGGGCGCCGACATCATCACGCGGGAACAGTTCGGCGACTTCGATCTGTGGCTGGAGTGGAAGGTGGCGCCCGGAGGCAACAGCGGCGTCATGTACCGCATCACCGAGGAATACGACTACTCCTACAAGAGCGGGCCGGAAATGCAGGTGTTGGATGACGCGGCCCATCGCGACGGGCTGTCCCGGCTCACGGCTGCGGGGTCCAATTATGCGCTTCACGCGGCGCCCGCTGGAGTCGTGAAGCCCGCGGGCGAGTGGAACCTGGCACGCATCTTGGTGCAGGGGAACCACGTCGAGCATTGGCTCAACGGGCAGAAGGTGGTCGAGTATGAACTCCTGAGCCCGGAATGGGAGGCCCTGGTCCAGGCGAGCAAGTTTGTGCAGTGGCCCAACTACGGCCGGGCCGGGCAGGGGCACATCGCTCTGCAGGAGCACGGTGACTGGGTGGCATACCGGAATATCAAGATTCGCGCGTTACCGTAGCGGCATAGCGGCATAGCGGCATAGCGGCATAACGGCATAACGGCATAACGGCAGACCAGCCCCTCTTGCCTGGCCGAGCGGCCGCTTTTAGGTTGCGGTTATGGGCCTTTCTTGAGGCCCGACGAAACTAACGAGGACCTGATTACGAATATGCATATCCGTTTCGTCCAGATCTCTCTGCCGCGTCGCGACGCGTATGGGGCCGTGGTGTGCCCGCGCGCCTCGCGCACCGGCATCGGCGAGGTGCCTCTCTGACGTAAGCCCCGCAACCTAGGCTTTCATGCACGTGATCCGACGGCCTTCCGGGGCGCTCAGAGCAGCCCCGGGAGGCCGCGTTGTTTCCGGACAACGGTCAAACGCATAACGGATAACGGATTACTGGCATGAACCCCGAGCAGCGTAGTCTCGACGAACAGATCATCACTCGCTACACCGGCCAGCCATACCGGCTTCCCGCGGACCTTCGCCGCGAGGTCGAACGGCAGTGGCGGGGCGACCCGGTACTGCTCTACGCCCTGGCCGACCTGGACCATTCCCTCCGGCTCGCCGAGTCGTGGCTGCTCCTGGGCCCCAGGCAGGTGGCCGTTGCGACGCTGCTGCCCGCGGGGGCTTGGGACGTCCGGTCGTTCGATCGCGCCCGCGTCCGCGCGGTGCGCAACGTCCCGGGCCTCTCGGCCAGCACGCTGACGCTGGCGTGGGAGTCCGGCGAGCCGCCCCTGGCGCTGGTGCGCTACACGCACCGGCAACGGCGGGCGATCGAGAACATCCGCGTCGTGCTGGAGGAGGGGCTCGAGGGCCGGGCGGTGAACACCGGCGATCCCGACGACGCGTATGCCGAAGGTGTGGCACGCCCGGTGCGCGAGGCGCAGGCGATGGTGGCGGGCCGGGACACGGCGGTCATCCTCCGGCTGCTGAGTTACCTGAGGCCGTATCGTCGCCAGGTGTCGCTCGGACTCGGCGCGGCGGCGCTCATCACGCTGGTGAGCCTGCTCCCGCCGTACCTCGCGGGATACCTGATTGACCGAGTGGTCCGGCCGGCCCAGCAGGGGCTACTGCCGGCGGAGCGCGCGGCCACGATCGCCTGGATTGCCGTGGCCGCGATGGCCGGCGCGTACCTAGTGCGCCAGGGCGCGGCGATGGTCCGGCTGCGGCTGATGTCGGTCCTGGGTGAATGGGTGGCGCGCGACTTGCGGGCCGAGCTGTACGAGCACATCCAGCGCCTCTCGCTGTCGTTCTTCTCGCGGAAGAAGACGGGGAGCATCATCACGCGCGTGTCGGCGGATACCGATCGTCTCTGGGACTTCCTGGCGTTTGGTGTGGTGGACGTGTCGCTCTCGGCGATCATGATGCTCGGCTTGGCCGGCGTGCTGATCTCATTGGACCGGCAGCTGGGCCTGGTGATGACGCTGCCGGTGCCGCTGTTCGTTTGGGCGATCTACCGCTACGGCGAAGCCTTGAACCGGCTGTTCCTCCGGGCGTGGCGGAAGTGGTCGCGCGTATCAGACGTGCTCTCGGACACCATTCCGGGGATCCGGGTGGTGAAGGCGTTCAACCAGGAGGCGCGCGAGATCGGCCGGTTCGACGAGCGGAACCGCGCCGTGACCGACGAGTTCAACCGGATCCACCGGCTCTGGACCACGTTCTGGCCGCTGGTGATGCTGGCCGTGCACGGGACCACTGTGGTGGTGTGGGCGCTGGCCGTGCCCCGGCTCCTGGGAGGTGGTGCGGCGCTCAGCGTGGGGACGTTCATCTCGTTCCTGCTCTATGCCACGATGTTCGCGGACCCGATCGAAACCATAGGCCAGATCGCGCGGACCATGAACCGCGCCACCAGCTCGGCGCACCGCGTGTTCGAAGTCCTGGATACGGAGCCGGAGATCCGGGAAGCGCCGGCGCCGGTGCGGCTGGAGCCGGTGCGGGGCCGGGTGACGTTCGAAAACGTGACCTTCGCGTACGACGGCGTCCGGCAGGTGTTGCGCGGCGTGAGCTTCGAGGTCGTCCCGGGCGAGCTGATCGGCCTGGTGGGGCCGTCCGGCGGCGGCAAGTCCACCATCGCGAATCTCATCGCGCGCTTCTACGACGTGAGCGGCGGGGCGATCCGCATCGACGGGGTGGACCTGCGCGCGCTCGACCTGGGGCATTATCGCCGGCAGATCGGCATGGTGCTGCAGGACCCCTACCTGTTTCACGGGACCGTGGCGGAGAATATCCGCTACGGCTTGCCGGAGGCGTCCCTGGACGCCGTGGTGGAGGCGGCGCGGGCGGCCAACGCGCACGACTTCATCTGCAAGCTGGCCCACGGGTACGACACCGTGGTGGGTGAGCGGGGCCACACGCTCTCGGGTGGCGAGCGCCAGCGGGTGTCCATTGCCCGGGCCCTGCTGCACGACCCGCGGGTGCTGATTCTGGACGAGGCCACCAGCAGCGTGGACACGGAGACGGAGCGCGAGATCCAGGAAGCGCTGGACCGACTGGTGCGCGGCCGGACAGTGTTCGCGATCGCGCACCGTCTCTCGACGCTGCGCAAGGCCTCGCGGCTGTTCGTGATCGAAGACGGAGGGGTGATCGAGAGTGGGACGCACCATGAGTTGATGATGAAGCCGGAGGGACGGTACCGCCGGCTGTATGAACTGCAACTGCACCTTGCATAGCGGAGGAGCCATGACGACGACGGTGGTACAAGAGGCGCTCACGTTGGAGCGGCGGGCGGATGGGCGATTGTGGGCGGCACGAGGCGGCGCGGCACGACCCGTCTGGGTGCTGCGCTGCTTTCCCTGGTCGGAGCCGGTGCGCTTTGTGTCACTCCGGGACGACGACGAGAACGAGGTGGCGCTGGTGGCGGACCCGGCCAAGCTCGACGACCAGTCTCGCTCGGCGCTCGAAGCCGAGCTCGCGAGTGCGGGGTTCGTCTTCGAGGTCACCGGGGTGTTGGCCATCGAGGAGGAGGTCGAGATCCGGCACTGGCGGGTGGCGACGCGGCAGGGCGAGCGCCGATTCCAGACTCGGCTGGACGATTGGCCGCTAGAGCTGCCGGGTGGGGGACTCCTGATCCGGGACGTGGCGGGAGATCTGTACCGCCTGCGGTATCCGCGGACGCTGGACCGGAGGAGCCGGGAGCTGCTGTGGGCCTTGGTGGACTGACGCCGGCCCTAGCGCTCCGCGACCATCTGGATCTCGACCAGGAAGTTGGCTCCCATGAGCGGCGTGCCGACAACGGTCGGCTGAGGCGCGCCGGCGGGCAGGACTTCGTCGAGCACCCGCTTTACGGCCTCCCACTGCCTCATGTCGGTGACGTAGACCCACACGTCCACCAGGTGCGAGAAGTCCATCTCGGCCGCCCGGAGCGTCCCGAGGAGGTTGTTGAGCGTGGTGCGGGTTTGTGCGGCGACGTCACCGGCGCCGCCCAACATCCCGGATAGATAGACACGATTCCCGGTGCTGATCGCGGGCGACAGGGGAGCCCGCGAGCGTTGCTGGCCCTCGGCCATCACCACCATCCGGGTTGGCGACGGCTCCGCGACGCATTGGAGCTCGACGTCAAAGGCCGGATTCATCAAGCCCGCGCGCACGGTGGCGCGCGCCGGGGGATCCTGCGCCGGAACGAACTCGGCGTAGGCCTGGTTCATGGCACCGAACCGCCGGGCGTCGTCCAGGAACACGCGGCAGCTGGTGAGGTCCTTGAAATCCATGGCGGCGGCCTTGAGCACCAGGCCCATGTTGCCGAAGATGCGGCGGGTCTGGGTCGAGACGTCCCCCAGCACCGGCTCGTACGTGTCCGGCGCGCGGCTGGTCATGCCGGACAGGAAGAGCGTGTTCCCGACCTTGATGCCCCAGGAATACGGCAGGGACGGGGACACCATGCCTGCCGGCGCGATCACCTGCTTCCGGCCCCTGGCGGCCACGGCCGATAACTGGATGAGGGCGTCCGGGTCGGGGAGGTCGGCTTCCGCCGTCGCGCGGGTGGGCGGTTCGTTGGCGAACACGCGCCGGTACACCGCGTTCATGTCCTGGAAATGGCGCGCGTCCTTGAGAAAGACGTTCACCGCCACCACGTGTCCCAGCTCCAGTCCCCGTTCCCGGAGCGACGCACCGAGGTTTGCCAGCGCCCGGGTGGTCTGGTCGGCGATGGTGGTGAGCGCGCGTCCGTCGGCCGTGGTCCCGGTGACATTGGAGACGTAGACCAACTCGCGTTCCTGCGCGGCGAGCGCCGCGGCCGCCATGGTGATGGCGCACGCGAGCGTGGCGAGGGTTCGGGTCGGGCGTGGCAGGGTCATGGAATCCTCCAGAGGGACGGGGAAGATAGACGTTCACGAGGGTCGCGGCGAGGGGCCCGGTGGCTGCTCGCCGGACCGGGTAGCGGCACCCCCTTCCGCCACATAGCTTGGCGGCAATCCTCTCCCGTCGGAGACCATCTGATGAGCGGTTCGTCCGGCGTCCGGGTTCGTCTCTCCGCGATGATGTTCCTCCAGTACTTCATCTGGGGGGCCTGGTCCGTGACCATGAGCACCTATCTCGGGCAGACGTTGCGCTTCGAGGGGAGCCAGATCGGCCTGGCGTACGGAACCACGGCCATCGCCGCGATGATCTCGCCGTTTTTCGTAGGGCTCGTGGCCGACCGGTTCTTCGCCACCGAGAAGATCCTGTTCCTGCTGCACGCGGCGGGGGCCGTGGTCATGTACCTGGTGTCCACCGCCACCACGTTCGGCACCTTCTATCCGCTGCTGATCGGCTACGCGCTCCTGTACATGCCCACGCTGGCACTCACCAACTCGATTTCCTTTCACAACGTCGCCGATCCCGCCAAGCACTTCCCCGGCATTCGCGTCCTGGGGACCATCGGCTGGATCGTCGCGGGGCTGATCATCGGATGGTTGGGCGTTGAGCCGACGCCCACACCTCTACGCCTGGCGGCCGCGGCGTCGGTGGTACTGGCGGTGTACTGTCTGTTCCTGCCCCACACGCCCCCCAAGGCCGGGGGCGGGCCCGTGCGGGTACGTGACATCCTGGGGCTCGATGCCCTGGCCCTCATGAAAGACCGCTCCTTCGCCACCTTCGTGATCGGCTCGTTCCTGCTAGTGATTCCGCTGCAGTTCTACTACGCGTTCACCAACCTGTACCTGAACGAGCTGGGGATGAGCGCGGCGGCGAGCAAGATGACGATGGGTCAGATGTCGGAGATCGTGTTCATGATCTTGTTGCCGTGGTTCCTGGTCCGGCTCGGCGTCAAACGCATCTTGATGATTGGTATGGCCGCGTGGACCCTGCGGTACCTGCTGTTCGCGCATGGCAACGTTGACAGCATGGTGTGGATGCTCTATACCGGGATCATCCTCCATGGCATTTGTTATGACTTCTTCTTCGTAACCGGGCAGATCTACGTGGATCAGCAGGCCAACGTGGCCATCCGCGCGGCGGCGCAGGGGTTCATCGCGTTCGTGACGCTGGGGGTGGGCTGGTTCATCGGCTCGTGGGTGGCCGGCCAGGTGGTGGAGGCGTTCCAGCTCGCCGCTCCCGCGGGCACGGTGGAGCACAACTGGCGGGCGATCTATCTGGTCCCAGCGGCCGGAGCGGGCGCGGTGCTCCTGCTCTTCGCCGCACTGTTCCGGCCGCCCGCGGCGGCTGGCAGGACCGCGTAGGAGATTCCTCGGGGAGGTACGGCATGACTCGCAAGCGCATCAACCGGCGGACCTTCGTCACTGAGATGACCACGGCGGGCATGGGCTTCACCATCGTGCCGCGCCACGTGCTGGGCCGCGGCTACCGCGCGCCGAGCGACACGCTCAACGTGGCGTGCGTGGGTGCGGGCGGCATGGGTTGGAGCGACGTCCGCGGCATGGCGGTCGAGAACATCTACGCCCTGTGCGACGTGGACGACCGGCGCGGCGAGGAAGCGTTCATGGCACATCCCAAGGCGAAACGCCACAAGGACTTTCGCCGGATGTTCGAGCAGGACGGCGCCAACATTGACGCGGTGACGGTGTCGACGCCCGACCACACGCACGCCGTCGTCGCGATGGCAGCCCTGAACCTGAAGAAGCCGGTGTACGTGCAGAAGCCGCTCACCCGCACGCTGCACGAGGTTCGCAGGCTCACCGAGGCCGCGCGCCGGGCGGGCGTTGCCACCCAGATGGGGAATCAGGGGCACGCGCGCGAAGGCACCAGGCAGACTCGCGAGTGGATCGAGGCCGGCGCCATCGGCACGGTGCGCGACGTGCATTTCTGGACCAACCGGCCAATCTGGGGGCAGGGCATCGAGCGGCCGCTCGAGGACTACCACGTCCCGCCATGGCTCGATTGGGATCTCTGGCTGGGTCCGGCGCCGGAGCGGCCGTACCATCCTTCCTACGCGCCGTTCAGCTGGCGAGGGTGGTGGGATTTCGGGACCGGGGCGCTGGGGGACATGGCGTGCCACATCATGGACACCGCGTTCTGGACGCTACAGCTCAAGTATCCGACGCGGATCGAGGTGGAGCACACGCCGCTGTATCACGAGAGCGCGCCCAAGGGAGCCCGGATCACCTATCACTTTCCCGCGCGGGGCAGCCGGGGTCCGGTGACGGTGGTCTGGCGCGACGGCAGCCTCTATCCGCCGCGGCCCGCGGAGATCAGCAGCGACGCCAAGTGGCCGCCGGACGCCGGCGGCGGACAGCTGTGGATCGGCAGCGAGGGCAAGCTGGTGGCGGGGACGTACGGTGACGACCCGTTGCTGCTCGATGCCAAGCGGCACCAGGACCTCACCGCCAACCCGCCCCCCAAGAAGTATCCGCGGGTGGAAAACGTGTACGCCGAGTTCATCGCGGCGGCTAAGGGTGGGCCCGCGGCCGGCTCCAATTTCGTGGACCATTCTGGGCCGTTGACCGAAATGGTCTTGCTGGGGAACCTCGCGGTGCGGATGGGGCGTGATCTCGAGCTGAACCCCGAGACCGGCGTGGTGACCAACGTGCAGGTGCCGGAGCAGTACATCAAGCCGGAGTATCGGACGGGCTGGATGCTCTGAACGGCGGGGAAGAGATGCGTGAGGGGTGAGCGGGCCCCATCACCCTCACGCTGTTCCTGTTACCCCTTTACCCTTCAGGGCCGTACCTGGACCAGTTGCTGCAGGAGTTCGACGGCCAGCGTCTCCGGGATGACGCCTTTCAGCGTGACATCCACGCCGCCGATGCGCACGTGGCCCACGACCGTGTCGGCCGGCAGCCCGGTGACGCCGATTTCTCCCTCAATGGTCGAGTCCGCCGGGAACTCCTCCAGGATGATGGTCTGGCCGGATGCGAGGATCTGGATGATCCGGAATCCTAGCCGGTTGTCCGGCGAGAACTCCTCCACGCTTTCGACTGCCAGTCCCGACACCACGTAGACCACGCCGGTCAGCACCAGGCCCGGAGGAAGGTCGGGCGGGATCAGTGGGCGAGCTGGCCGCTCGACGGCCCGGGCGGGTGGCGCGGCGGAGACCGGCTGGGCCGTGGCTGTGTCGCGCGCCATCACGGTATCCGGCGGCTGGACCGGGCGCCGAGGGGGCGTCCGGACCTCCACCGGCGCGGGCTCAGGCTCGCGTTGTGGAAGGAGGTTGCGCAGGCGATCGAGGGAGATGACCCCGAGCCCGAACAGCGCCCCCACGCCGCCGCCGACCACCACGAGGCCGATCACAGGCCCGAGCCACCTCGGCGCCGGTCGTGGCCTGCGCGGCGGGGCAGCCGCGACCTGCGACAGCCTGGGCTGGGGGCGCGATGGTCGCGAGGGGCGGCTCGGAGGGGGAGGCTCCGGTCGTGGCTCCGCTGTCGGAGTCCAGGGAGGAGACACCGGCGGGAGCGGGGGGGGCGTAAACGTGTTATCGATCACCAGCTCCTGCGAGACGCGCAACTTTGGCTGCGAAGCGTCCGGCGTCGGCGGAAGCGGCGGGAGCGAGTCCAGGCGCGGTGGCTCGGGCGGCCCCGGCGGGGGCAGGGGCGGCAGCGGTGTCGAGATGGACTCGCGGGTCGGCAGCGGCGGGGCGACGAAGGGGGTCTCGGCCGGTGGCGGAGCGGCCGGCGCCGGGGGTGTCACCGCCTTCATCTCCGCTGCCGTGGGGAACAGGGATTCCGGAGTGACCTCGGCGGGGCGCTGCTCCGGCGGACGCTGCTCCAACAGACTCGGCTCGGGCTCGGCGTCGAGCGCCCCCACCGGCACCGTGAGGCGCTTTTTGGGGCCGGACGGTTCAGGCGGTGACACCTCCTCCAGCGCCGGCGGCTCACCCTCCTCGTCCTCCACCGGCGGCGGGACCCGGGCGGAAGCCGGCCGCTTGGCCCAAGGCGTCCGCTTCGGGACCCGCTCTTCGGCGGCTTCGATCGCCTTGGTGAGGACGATTTTTTGGTTGTCCTCGGCGTGGCCGGCGAGCTTTTCCAGCCCGTCACGAGTCTTGTCGAGCTTGGCCCGCTGCGCGTAGTCCATCAGCACCCGACGGGCGCCTTCGGTCTGGCCTGCCTCGAGCAGCTTCCGCGCCAGCCGGAGATACGCCCCCACAGCCTGCGGGTCCGCGCGCACGATCTTCAGGCACAGGGATGTCACCGGCTGCGCCGCGCCCTGCGTGGCGTACTCGCCGGCGGCGCGCTCGTACATGTCCACCGCGCCGTCCACGTCGCCGGCTTTGAGCTGGAGGTCGCCGATCTTGATGAGGAGGGGCAGTTCCTGGCGGATCCCGCCGATGGCATCCAACTCGGCCAGGATGAGCTTATACATTGCCAACGCTTCGCCCGCATTGCCCTTCTGCTCGAGGGCGCGGGCCTGCTGTTTCAGATCCGCAATTTCCACGCGTGGCGTCCCAGCTAGGGCGATGTCCGAGACCGTCCCGTGGTGAAACCTATGGTGGGCGGCGGAGGGTGCAACCCAGGGTGGTCAGGGCTTCCAGGTCCCCCGCGCCACCGCGGGCACGAACTCCGCTAACCCCGGCGGCGGGAACTCCAACGTCTTCCCCTGCTCCGCGCTCATGTACGCGGTCATGAGCAGCTTCACCACTTCGATACCGTCGTCCCAGGTGAGCAGCGGCTGCTCGCCGGTCAGGAAGCACTGCGAAAAGTGGCGATCCTCGGCCTCGTACCCGTAGGCGACCGGCTCTTCCGGCACCACCGGCATCAGGCCCATCTCCGCGTTCTGTTTCTCGACCAGGTCTTCGCCGGCTTTGCCCTTCACCTCTCGGGAGAAGAACAGCTTGAGCCCGCTCTCCAGGGTATTCCAGGACATGGAGTACTCCGGGCCCAGCAGCTCGGCGGACAGCCTCAGACCCGCGCCGACATAGCTCCATGACGTGGTGGCCTCGCCCAGCACCCGGCGCCCGTCTGTGGTCTCGAACTCGATCATGGCGCTGGCGAAATCCTCGGCGGGGTGCTTGGCGTAGTCCACGGCCTCACCCATGGCCTGCTTGAGGCGCTTGGTGTACTCCGGCAGCGTCCACTTGAGGCTGGCGATGTGCCCGGTGACGCGAACCGGCTTGAGCGTCGAGCGCCGCATCCCGGGTTCGGTGAGCAGGAAGCGCACCAGCTCGGCGGAATGACACATCATGTCGTTCAACACCCCGCCGCCCTGGAGGCTTCCCTGCCAGAACCAGGGCATGTGGGGCCCGCTGTGCTCTTCTGCGGCACGGGCCAGGTAGGGCCTGCCGGTGATGGCGGCGCCCCGCGCCCAGATGATCTCCTTGCCTCGCGTCACGTGCGGCGCGAACACCTGGTTCTCGAGGTAGCCGTGCGGAAGGTTCACGCCCTTGATGAGCTTGGTGATGTGCTCGGCCTCTTTCACGGTGCGGGCTAAGGGCTTCTCGCAGGCGATGCCCTTGAGCTCCCCCTTGCCGGCCTTGAGCACGTCCACGATCTCGTGGACGTTCTCGTCGCGCGCATGATTGGGGCCGGTGAGCCAGATCGCGTCAATCGCCGGGTCCGCCACCATCTCGCCAATGGATGTGTACGGCCTGGCATTGCCCACGGCGAGCTTCCGCGCCAGCGCGCACGCTTCCTCCGCATGGCGATGGTTGGGGCTCCAAACCCCCAGCACGTCCGCGTCGCGCACCCCGGTCCACGCCTGGATGTGAAACCGCGCGTTGAACCCGCTGCCGATGAACCCCACGCCCAGCCGCTTACTCGTCATAGCGAACCCCGAGCTTCCGGAGCTGCTTGTCCGGGCAGCCCTTCCACTCCGGCACCACGGTGTTGCCCAGGTAGCCCAGATCTTCCACGCCCATCTTGCTGGACCAGAAGCCGGTCGCCGTGAGGTCGCGGAAACTGTTGAAGAACGCGACCCCGTGGCTCATCTCGGGCCGAGCCCGCGCCGGCCAGGCGATGTCGTCCAGCACCGCCCGCCGCTGAGCGTCGTCGCCATCCACGAAGGCTTTGCCGAACCGCTCGCGGCACTCGGTGTCCAACCACGCCAGCCCGCCTCGCATGGCAGTCTGCCGGCTGGTCTGATCTCCCACGATGAAATCCATGAACTCCGGCACGCCGGCGTCGGTGGCGCTGCCGGAGCGGTCGTCCTTGGGGATGATCAGGTCTACGAGGGCCCGCACGGTCTGGTACTCGTGAGCTGTGAAGAATCTCGGTTGGTACGCCTGGCCGCGGCGGCGAAGCTGGGCCACGGCGCGCGCCGCCCGCTCGACATCGGTCGCCGTCCACTCCACGCCGGCGAGCGGTGCGAGCGCCAGCAGTTGAACCACGTCGCGGCGTTTCACAGGGCTCCCGCCTTCCGTTGCTCCACGATGTAGTCGGCCGTTCTCCACGCCAACGCCAGAATGGTCCACGTTGGGTTCTTGTCCGCCTGCGAGACGAAGGGTCCACCGTCGGCCACGAACAGGTTCTTCACGTCGTGCGCCTGGCAGCGTGGGTTGAGCACCGACGTGGACGGGTTGCTTCCCATGCGGATGGTCCCCAGCTCGTGAATGATGCTCCCGCCGCTGGAGATGCCGTACCCGCGCTCAGCGGTCGGCATGGACGAGCGCGGCTCGCCACCCATCTCCGCGATCAAGGCGCGGAACGTCTCCTGCATGTGCTTGACCTGCTGGTGCTCGTGGTCGGTCCACTTCCAGTGAAACCGGAGGACCGGAATGCCCCACCGGTCCACCACGTCCGGGTCGATTTCACAGTAGCAGTGCTCGTTGGGGATCTGCTCACCCCGGCCGCTGAATCCCACCACCGAGCCGTAGTAGCGCCGGACGTGG
>Ga0209342_10005594_pt1 | contig 12836 bp, 9 predicted proteins | sample RifCSP16_2_FD_184023 | JGI IMG/M metagenome (GOLD analysis project Ga0209342, IMG submission 184023) | Soil microbial communities from Rifle, Colorado - Rifle CSP2_sed 16_2 (SPAdes) (version 2) | ecosystem: Environmental > Terrestrial > Deep subsurface > Rock core/Sediment | place: Rifle... | reverse complement strand
AGCCTCAACGTCGGGGTCCAACAGGGGACGACGAGCGAGTCGTGGCTCAACGACAACAAGGTCGCGTCCACGACCGTCACCGTCTTCCAGACCGTCGACCTCGAGGTCGCGGCCCTGACGGCCGGTTCCATCGACGCGGTCCTCATCGATCTCGACCCCGCCGAGAGCCTGGCGAGTCCGGGTTCGGGCCTCCGGGTCGCGGGCGCGATTATCACGAACGAACTATACGGGATTGCGGTTCCCAACGGGGACCCCGACAACATCCTCTCGGCGATCAACACGGTCCTCGCGCGAATCCGGGCGAGCGGGGCATATGACACGCTGATCTTGAAGTGGTTCGGGTAGGGAGCCAGCCTTATCCGTCCCTCGGCCGTTCCGGAGCCCTGTGCGGCTCTGGAGTCACGCCTCGCGCTGGGCCTTCGCCGTGATGATCGCGTGCGCTGCGATCACCGTCGCAACCGCCCTGGGTCAGGCGGGGGTGTACGACGGGCGTTACGCGTGGGGCATCGCGGCGGAACTCGCCGAGGGGTTCATCGGGACCGCGGCCCTCGTCTCCGCGGTCATTCCCGTCGGCTTCGCCTTCGGCTTTCTCGTCGGGTGGGGACGAACGACGCGCTCGTGGTTCGCCCGTTCTGTCGCAACCGGATACGTCGAGTTCTTCCGGGGCATGCCCCCGCTCGTCCTCATTGTCTTCAGTTCCCTCAGCGCGGCGGTCCTGTTGCGCCGCTACCTCTATGTCGAAGACCCGTTCCTCGCGTCCCTCGTGGTGGGAGTTCTCGCCCTCGGGTTTCACTCGGGAGGGTATCAAGCGGAGATCATCCGAGCGGGCATTCAATCCGTGCCCCGGGGACAAATCGAGGCCGCGTATGCTATGGGGCTGACCCCGAGGCAGACCCTCCTCTCCGTCGTCATGCCGCAGGCATTCCGCGTCTCCCTGCCGGCGCTCGGGAACGAGTTCTCCTCCGCGATCAAGGATACTGCGCTGCTCTCCGCGATCAGCGCGTTCGAGCTCAGCCAACTGGCGGGCTTTCTCGCCCGTGATGCCCTGACGATTAATGTCCGCATGGTCGTCATTCCTTGGATTGAGGCCGCGATCCTCTATTTCGCCCTCACGTTCCTCGTCGTCCGAGGGGTGAAGGCCGTCGAGAACCGCGTGAAGGTTCCTGGCCTGGAGGCGCCGAGCCTATGATTCGGATTCGGGGACTTCACAAGTCGTTCGGCGAACTGCACGTCCTCCGTGGGATCGACTTAGACGTCTCCCAGGGCGAGGTGTCGTGCATCGTCGGCCCCTCGGGGTCCGGGAAGTCCACCCTCCTCCGCTGCATCAACCTGCTCATCGAGCCCGACCGCGGGGACATCTTCCTCGAGGAGGTCCGCATCACCGATCCCCAGATCCGTCCCGAGTGGGTCCGACAGCAGGTAGGCATGGTGTTCCAGTCGTTCAATCTGTTGACCCACCTGACCGCGCTCAGAAACGTCACCCTGGGGCTCACGAAGGTGAAGGGGATGGAGGCGGCGGCCGCGCGTGACAAGGCCATCTTCGAGCTCGAGCGCGTGGGTCTCGCCCACAAAGTCGACGCCTACCCCGCCCAGCTGTCCGGCGGGCAGCAACAGCGGGTCGCCATCGCCCGCGCGCTCGCGATGGACCCCAAGGTCATGCTCTTCGACGAGCCGACCTCCGCTCTCGATCCGGAGTACATCCGGGAAGTGCTGGACGTCATGACGACCCTTGCGAACGAGGGGATGACGATGATCGTCGTGAGCCATGAGATGGGGTTTGCGAGGAACGTCGCGGACGATGTCGTCCTCATCGACGAAGGGGTCGTCGTCGAGCGGGGACCGCCCGAGGACATCTTCGACCGGCCGACGCACGAACGGACAAGGGCCTTCATGAGCAAGATCCTGAGGTAGTCGATGGACAGCGAGAAACCGCCAACTCGACGAATCCAAGGTGGGCGTGCGCGCCTACTCGAAGTGACCATCAAACTTGGACGGCCGGCTCTGGCCCTCGTGATCACGCTAGAGATGGCACTGGTCTTCGTCTGCCTCCTTGGGTTGATGGGGGTCGTGGACCTCGCGTTCCTCGGGGGTCACTGGACCAGCTTCGGTGGACCCGCGGTCATCTCCGTCGGACTGACGACCGTCGCATTCGCGACGGGGTTCGCGCTTGCGGTCCCAATGGGTGCCTTGCGTGCACACGGCCCGCGGGGGTTCGGAGCGCGGACCAGGCTCCGGGGCGCGGGCCGTGCAGGCCGCGGAGTCCGCAACGCCCTCGTCGCCGGAGGGTACGTAAGCGCGACAGGATACGTCGAAGGCCTCCGAGGTACGCCCATCTACGTCCAGATGTGGATTGTGTTCTATGTCGCGATCTTCACCTGGCCGACCTTCGATTACGTCTACCTCCTCGCGGGGTATCTCGCCCTGACCCTGAACACCGTCGCCTACCAGGCGGAGGTGTTCCGCGCAGGGTTTCAGTCCGTCGCCCAAGGCCAGATCGACGCAGCCAGATCGATTGGCATGCGCCGGATCCAGGTCTTCGGCCATGTTACATTGCCCCAGGGGTTGCGCCTCGTCACCCTGCCCCTCGTGAACGAGTGGATCAGCCTGTTCAAGGCGAGCTCCATCCTGAGCTTCATCACGATTAAGGAGCTCATGTTCCAAGCGAACCACGTGGGGAGCAACCTGGGCCATCCGATCGAGGCATTCCTCACTGTCGCTGTCTTCTATCTGGCAATCACGATCCCACTGAGTCGATTGACGAGCTGGCTGGAAGCTCGGAACAGGATTCCGGGCCTCGGCTTCGCCACGGGCCGGTGAAAGGTTCTGGTGGCACAAAAAGGTGCACAAATCTGCTTAAGGGCGCACTGTTCCCTATAACTCCTCCGGGGCCGAGCGGTCGAATGGGCATTCGGCATCTGGCCCCGCCTTTCTCTCCGCGGCAAACCCTTTTGACGGCCCCGCCCTTCGGACCGTCGTGGGCAGGGCGTGGGTTAAGCGGCGCAAGCGGGACGAGTTCTACCGCGCCGCCAAGAAGGAGGGCTACCGCTCGCGCGCCGCCTTCAAGCTCATCCAGGCGGACGCGAGGTTCGACCTGATCTTTGAGGGGGACACGGTCGTCGACCTCGGGGCCGCGCCCGGTGGCTGGTCGCAGGTCGCAAGGGAGCTTGTCGGCGACTCCGGGCGGGTCGTGGCGGTGGACCGCGTGGGCATGATGCCGATCGAGGGCGCGGACGTCTGGCGGGCGGACCTCGAGGATCCGACGTTCGTCGAGACCCTCGTGCGAGAGGTCGAGGCCGCCGACGTCGTCGTCAGCGACATGGCGCCCCGGATGAGCGGGAATCGGACGCTCGACCATGCGCGGAGCATCGCCCTCGGACGGGTGGCCCTTCAGCTCGCACGGAGGCTTCTGACGAAGGGGGGCAACTTCCTCTGCAAGGTGCTCCAGGGCGAGGAGTACGACGTCTTCCTACGGGAGGTCTCAGATCACTTCGAGGAGGTGCGAGGCCACGCTCCGGAAGCGTCGCGAAAGGAGAGCCGCGAGATCTACGTCGTCGGGAAGGGGTTCCGGGGTCCGTCGCCTATGCGGTCAGCGCCTTCGCCTTCTCCAGGCAAAACTCCGCTTCCTCGCGGAGTCCGAGGCGGGCGAGGACCTCCCCGCGGTTCAGCCACGCCGCGGCGTACTTCGGGCGGATCTTGACGGCCTCGTCGTGGCACTTCCGCGCCTCCGCGAACCGCTCCATGCGCGCGAGGGCCGCGCCCTTGTTGTTCCAGGCGATCGCGTACTTCGGGCGCAGCTCGATCGCCTTGTCGTAACACTCGATCGCGCTCTCGAACGTCCCGACGCGGAAGTAGATGTCCCCCTTGTTGCACCACGCGATCTCGTTGCCCGGGTCGATCTTGAGGGCGACGTTGTGGCACCGGAGCGCCTCGTCGAGCTTGCCGAGCCGCTTGAGCGCGACGCCCTTGCTCGTCCACGCGCTCGCGGGCTTCGAGCCCATGCGGATCGCGCGTTCGTAGTAGAAGAGGGCGTCGTCGTACCGCCCCTCCTTCACGAGCCGGTCCCCTTGGGCGATGGCGCTCGTGGACAGCTGGAAGAGCACGAAACCGGCGGCGAACCCGCCCGCCGCGACGCCGAGGAACACCGCCACGCCCGCCGGATTCCCGGTGACGGAGCCCCACGACCACATCTGGAACGCGGCGAAGACCCCGACGAGGCCGAGGATCGTGCCGAGGACGACGATGTCGATGAGCTTGCCGCTCAGGGCGCGGATGCCCTTGACCTCCTCCTCGGTGACGGCGACGGAGACGGGGGCCTTCGGGGCAGCCTTCGCGAGGTCCTCTTCGGGCGGCGGAGGGGCCACGACGGCCTCGCCCGGAGCGAACGTGGCGCCGCACTTCGTGCACGCCTTCGAGTCCGCGGGAAGCCTCGTGCCGCACAGCGGGCAGGCGAACTGCCCCGCGGCCTCTTCCTCGACGAGGAGGGAGTCGAGCAGCTCGTCCACGATCTCCTTGTCGATGTCGAGGGTCTCCTTCTCCCCCGCTCCGGCCTCCGGCTTGATCTCCACGAGCTCTTCCAGGAGTCGGTCGATCTCGGGCTCCGCAGGGGCGGTCGTCGCGGCGAGCTCGACGCCACAGGACTCGCAGAACTGCACGCCAAGGGCGTTCTTCGCCCCGCAGACGTTGCACTTGACCTCTTCGGCCACGGCGCTCGGGGGTCGTTACCCGGGCGACTCCATATAAACGTTCCGCGGTACGTCTCCGGAAACGAACTTTGCGAGGGCCCCGTGGGAAACGTTTATGGAGCCTTCCGTCCATCGCATCCCGGATGTGGGGAGTGTCCCGGAGCTGCCGCCGCGCGTCGAGGGTCGAGCGTTCACGATTCCTTCGTAACGAGAGGGGGTAGGGGCTTGACGCGACCGTGGCGGTCGGGCAGGTCCGACCACGGCGCGTCCTTTTTAGGGGGCGCGATGTGAGTCCGGAAGTGACGCACGTGATCTCCGTGGACCTCGCCCCCGATTGGTTCGAACAGGCGCAAAGCGCGCTCGCGGCCCTCCGCACGCGAATCGAGCACACGGAGCGCGAGCTCGCGCAGCGAGAGCAGGACCTCGAGGCCCGGGAGGGGGCCCTGGCGGAACGGGAGGCTCGTCTCGAGGAGGCGCAACGATCCATGGACGAGGCGTCGCACGGAGTGGCGGCGAGGGCGGAGGCGCTCCGGGAGGAACTTGTGCGAGTCGCGGGGCAGCGCGAGGCCATGGCGAGGGAGTCCGAGTCGCTCGCCTCCGGACTGCGGGAGCTCGATGCGGCCCGGGAAGAGCTCGGTGCGCGGGAAGACGCCCTCCGCAGGCTCGAACAGGACCTCTTGGAGCGGGAGGCGGCCACGGAACAGTCCCGCAGGGACCTAGAGGCCCTCCAGCACGGCCACGAGGTCGCGTACGCGGCGGCGCGGGAGGAGCTCGCGCACGCGAACAAGACGCTGTGGGAGCAGGCGCGCGCGCAGGGCGCGGACCTCCCCCGGGAGTCGCCGCCCGCAACCACGCTCGAGGACGCGCTCCACCACGTCCTCGCCCTGAGAGAGGTCATGGAGACGGCGGCCGCTGCCGCGGCGGTGCGGGAGTCACGCGCGCAGGCTCTTCTTGCGGAGGCGGCGGAGCGCGCGGATGAGATCGAGACCGTCGAGCGCAAGGTCCGCGACGAGGAGGGGCGGTTGGCGGGCGTGAAGGCAGAGATCGTGAACGCAAAGAAGGCGCTCCTCGTCGTCGACGCGGCGCTTACTCGGATGCCGTACGACGTCATGGACGACTTCACGCGGAGCGACGCCTTCGAGAACTACGAGAAGGCGCTGAAGGCGCTCCGGCGGTTCGCGGACTAGCGGATCGGGGGCCCGATCCCCTCGCGGGGCCCGGCCTGGACCTCTCGTAGCACGGGGAGCGTCCGGATCCTCTCCCGCGCGATTGCGGGCTCGTCCTCCTTGCAGTACCGCGGGTCGATGCCCCCGTTCCCCTTCAGAGGGAACTTCGGCGGCAGCGTCGCGAACGGGGGGAACCGCGCGATCTTCATGATCGGCGCGAACACCTTCGTCCCGTGCTTCCATCGGAAGTACGCGAAGTACGCAAAAAGCGCCGCGAACGTGAACAAGGGCTGTTTCCGGGGGTCCCACGCGTCGATGTTGTGCCGCCAGGCGGTCGCGAAGACGTCCCACTGCTCGGGCGTGAGCTGCTCCGTGCTCACGCGCCGCTCGTTGCGGAGCTTGGTGTCCTCGAGGGGGATGAAGAGGAGGGGCACGAGGAACAGCTTGCTCCCCTTCAACTTGTCCAGAAGCTCAAGGGTCTGCACGGTGTCCGCGGGCGTCTCGTCCGGCCAGCCCGTGATGAGCGTGGCCATCGGCCGCCAATGGTTGTCGTTGAGGATGCCGACGCCCTGGACGTTGACCTCGTGGTACTCCTCGATCGGGTAGGGCCAGATCTTCCCGCGCATGTACTTCTTCATGATGCGGACGGAGCCCGACTCGATCCCGAACAGTGCCGTGACGAACGGCTCCTTGTAGTTCGGGCGGAACTTGGGAGTGTACCGCGTCTTCTCGAGCAGGACGGGCGTGACGCGTTCCACAGCGGTCGGGTCGTACGCGACGGGCGCGATCGCGATGTGGCTCAGGTGGATGTAGTCGACGCCGGGATGGCGCGCGATCGTCGTGAAGAGCTTCTCGAGCGCGGCGGGATTCGGCTCGAAGCGCGAGCCGCACTCGTAGAGGAAGAGGTCCTCCGTCGCGCAGAAGATCTCGTTCGAGCCCGTCGCCACGTTCACGGCGACCTCCTTCATGATGTGGTCGAGCGGCAACGAGTGGCGGCGGCGGTTCGTCGGGGAGCAGAACTGGCATCCGCGGCCACAGCCCCGCGTGATTTCGACGACGCCGTACGAGGCGGCGTTCCGGATCGCCGGGATGAAGTCGATCGGGACCTTCGAGCCGTGGACCTCCTTCTCGACCTTCTCCCCCGCCAGGAGGCGGCGGAACAGGTCGACGACGGTCAGCTCGCCCTCCCCGTGGACGAGGACGTCGACGCCCCACTTGTCGAGCATGCCTGCGTGGCGGACCTGCCAGGCGCCCGCGCCTCCGACCACGACGATCGGATCGTACCGCGCGAACACCGGGTTCTCCATGACCCGGCGGAACTCGACCGCGTCGGCGGTCTCCCCGGGCACCGCGATCATGCTGCTGTACGTGACGGACACGTACGCGAGGCCCATAGGGTCCATGCTCGTGATCCCGACGATCTTCGTCTTTGGCCCCACGAAGCGCTCGAGGTTGTCCGGGTGGCAGCACACGACGTCCTCGGGGGGAAAGCCGGCGTCGAGCAGGAGCGTCTCGATCTTCCGGAGCCCGTACGGCACGAACTTCGCGCTTCCGTCGGGGTTGTCCAATGGGTTGAACCACTCCGGCCGGAGGAGCGGGCGCGGGATCACCTTCTCCGGGAACACGGCGATGAACGCCGCGAACGGGTCGCCGCTGTACGACGACATCTCGCCCCGCGGGGCGGTCAGGACGATCTTCACCCCATCGGACCCATACTGCACCATCTCCCGCACCGTCCGACTCCCGACCAGCCCGCGGGCCATAGGGCAGGCCCCTCTTGATGTTTTTGTCGCGACTACTGAAAATGGATTTGCATAGGTGCGACGCGCGGCGAACGATTGATATACAAAGGAATGCATCCCGGCAGCCGTGGGTGCGTCCCGGATCCGATGGTTCGCGAAGGTGCTGAGCGGGGCGTTCGGCCTGCCGCGGACCTCGACCGCGATTGTCGACCTCCTCGTCCGCTCGTCGCGTCACCTCTCCGTCCGCGAGATCGTCGAGAGGCTCCACAGGAGCGAGCGGTCCGTGAGGGGAAACATCGCTCTCCTTGTGCGACGCGGGATCCTCGAGAGGCGTTCCTTCGTCACCGCCAAGAACCGCCTCGCGTACCTCTACCTCCTGCGGCCGCGCGACGACCTCCTCCGGGCCGTCCGGTCGCAGTTCGAGAAGAACCTCTCCTCGCTCCGACGCGCCGCCCGCGGGCGGCCTAGTCCCAGAAGCGCCTCGTCCGGGCGTAGTTGACCTCCGCCGCCAGAAGGTCGCGGAGGAAGTCCTCTTCGGTCTCGTGGAGGTTCCGTAGAATCCTCGCGGCCGTGTCGGGGCCGACGCCGCGGGCGACGAGGGCGACCACGGCCTTCCTCCCGTGTGCGCTCACGAGGCTCGCGCTCGTGTATAGGCGCTTGAGCTCGGCGCGGTCCTCCTTCGACGCGTGCTCCGCCGCCAACAGGCGCGCCTTCTCCCGCTCGTACGGTCTGAGGATGGCGACCATCCTGGCGTCGCACCGGGGGCACGCGGGCTTCTCGGGCAGGTCCCGCACGGTCGCGCGGTTCGCGGAGCGGCAGCTCATGCACAGGAGGAGGATCGCCTCACCCTCGATGCGGTTCTTCAGCGCGAGGAGGGTCGCCCGGTCCGCCTTCGCGGGGACGACGAGGTGACGCCCCCGCTCGAGGCCGACCTTTCCGATCGGCGACAGCCTCCCGATGTGGATGCGAATGCGTCCCTCCCGGATCCCCCGGAGCACGGAGGCGGCGTTCGGGAGGTCCATCCGCTCCCAGAACACTTTCCCGAGCACCTCCTCGAACAGCGGCGTGTTCTCGAACGCCTTCAGGAGGCGTCCGAGGTGGATGGATTCCCAGTCCACGTCTCGGCGGATCGCGCCGAACTTCTTCGCCACATGAACGAACGCCCACCGGAGGAACGAGGAGTTCTTCAGCACGACGCGGAGCAGGGGCTCGAGCGCGTCCGGGTCGTCCGGCTTCAGGAGGGCGACGATCTGCTTCGCGTCGACCGCGCGCGGCACCTGCAGGACGATCCGGTACGGGTCCGTGTTCATCCCCACGGACTCGCCAAGGCGCGCGCTGAGGAGGGAGGAGACGAGCTGCCCGAGGGTCTCGTTCACCCTCGTGCCGAAACACGCGTTAATCACGATCGCCCCCTTCGTCGACTCGATCGTGATGAGTTCGTCCGTCGGCACCGGGAGGTCCTTCGCGCTCGCGACGTACGCGTGGAACCGCTCGACGCCGTGGGCGTTCGCAGGATAGCCGCCGAAATCGAGCGTGCGGCGGAGGGCGCCGACCTCGCGGGCGACGTCGTGCGGAACGGGGATTTCCTCGCCCACCCACGACGGGATGTCGCCGAGGTCACGGACGGGCTCCACGAGGATCTCCCCGTTGTCCCGGAACTCGACGAACCGCCACGCAGAGCCGCGCATGACGAACGAGGCCCCGAGCTTCGCGTTCTCCGCGACGAACCACTCGTCGAGCGTCCCGATCGCGCGCCGCGAGGAGATGTCGACGACGCGATACGTCTTGACGTCCGGAATCATGGAGATGTTCTCGAAGAAGTACGTCAACGTGCCGCGGGACCGGCCAAGCCGACCCTCCCGCACCCAGACGATGCGCAGGTCTGCGAGCTGGTTCACGAGGTCGTCGAAGTCCGCTTTCTTAAGGTTCCGGAACGGGTGGGACCCGCGGACGAGGTCGTACGCCTCGCCGGCGTCGACGCTCTCCGCCGACATCGCCATCGCCGCCAGCTGGTTCGCGAGCACGGAGAAGTTGTCCTCGCGCACGACGAGGGGTTCGAGCTCCCCCGCCAGGGCGCGCCGGGCGATCGCGCACGCCTCCGCGAACTCGTCCTCGCGGATGCACACGACCGCGCCGTCGCTCACCTCTCCGACGCCGTGCCCGGAACGGCCGATCCGCTGGATGAGGCGCGCGACCTCGCGGGGGCTGTCGTACTGCAGGACGAAGTCCGCGGTGCCGACGTCGATCCCGAGCTCGAGGGACGACGTGCAGACGAGCGCCCTCAGCCGCTCCGCCTTGAAGTCGTCCTCCATCTGGATCCGCACGTCCCTCGACAGGGAGCCGTGATGCACCCCGATCGGCGGGTCCTCCGACCACGTGCGCAGGCGTGAGGAGAGGAACTCGGCGTTGTCCCTGGTGTTCGTGAAGAACAGCGTCGAGCGGTGGCCCCGGATGAGATCGCGGCACCGCCGCAGCGCGTGCGCGTGCTCGCGGGTGAGGTGGAGCGCGTCCGCGAGGTCGTCGTCCTTCGGGGCGGGTTCGGGCCACTCGACCGCGATCCGGATGCCCTTGGGGATTGGGACGTTCACGACGTCCACCGGGCGCCCGACGCCGCCGAGGAACGACGCCACCTCGGCCGGGGAGCCGACGGTCGCGCTGAGCCCGATGCGCTGGAACTCGCGGCCTGCCAACGCCGCCAAGCGCTCGAGCCCCACCGCCAGCTGCGAGCCCCGGTCGTCGTTCGCGAGCTCGTGGATTTCGTCGACGACGACCCACCGCACGTTCGCGAGCTGAGACCGTAGCTTCTCCCCCGTGAAGAGGATCTGGAACGTCTCTGGGGTCGTGATTAAGAGCTGGGGGGGCTTCCGCGTGAGGCGCGCGCGTTCCTTCGGCGGCGTGTCTCCGTGGCGGACGGCCACGTCGAGCCCCAGGCGCTCGGCGAAGAGCGTCAGCCGACGGAGCATGTCGCGGTTCAGCGCGCGGAGAGGCGTGATGTAGAGCGCAGCGATCCGTTTCGGGTCCTCGCGAAGGAGATGGTGGAGGATCGGTAGGACCGCCGCTTCCGTCTTGCCTATCCCGGTAGGAGCGACGAGGAGCACGTGGTGGCCCGCGAGGATGGAGGGGATCGCGCGGAGTTGGGGTTCCGTGAACTCCGCGATCCCCAGCCCTTTGGCGGCTTCCACGATGCGGGGGTCAAGTCCGAGGTCCTGCACGGAGTCCCCGTCTACGAGGAGCGTCCACATATACGTTCCCGCATCGGCACGGTTCGCGGCGATTGGGGGGAGCGCCGCCTCGGCCGGAAGAAGCGCCCGGGACGGGGCATTTGGTGGCGACCTTGATAACGGGAGGGAAGGCCTAATAGGGCGGTGCAAGCCCTCAAAAACCGTGAGCCTTCGTCGGGGAGGGCTCCTCCTCCTCGCGGCATCCCTCCTCCTCCTGGCCCCCGCCAAGCCCACGGCCGGCTACGGCGAGCTCAACTTCAACCAGAACCTGAACATCGCCGGGGCGAACATCCCGATCTCGACCGCCTCGAGCGCCGCGCAGTCGTTCGTGCCGTGGGAGTCCTTTCTCATCCAGCGCGTCAGCCTCTACCTGTACAACGACCCGCCGACGGGGGACCCGATCAACATTACGATCCAGTCCAACGCCGGGGGCGCCCCCAGCGGGACAATCCTGGGATGGTCGGAATTCGTGTACGGGGGAACCGGGTGGCGGGTCTTCCCGATCACGCCCGCGCTGGCCCTGACGCAGGGGGTCACCTACTGGATCGTTGTTGACAGCGCAGAGGCGCCGTCGGATGGCTACGACTGGCGGCACTCGGGCGCGGACGTCGTCCCGGGACAAGGGTTGAGGGACACGGGCTCCGGTTGGACGTTCATCTCCCAGGACCTCACGTACCAGACGTATGGCCTGCGCCTGGAACCGTACTTCGTGCTGGACCTTGATGGGGACCGCCCCTTCGTCGCGCAAGGGGACGTGGAGACCTACACGGTGTTCCTCAACAACACCGGATCGCGCGCACCCCTGGGCGCGTGGCTCAACCTCAGCTTGTCCGCGGCGCTGACGTACGAGGCCGACACCGCCGGGCCGCTCGGCGGGGTCCGAAACGGCACGTCGTGGTACTTCCCGAATCTGGGCAACGGGGCGCACGCCTTCTCCGTCGCCGTCTCGGTCGGTGCCACGACGAACCGGTACATGAACGCGACCGCGCGGTTCGACTATACGGACTCCTCAGGCGTCCGCCTGCCGCCCCGGAGCGCGACGTTCTCGATCCAGGCCATCGAGGTGCTCCCCCCTCCTAACAACGCAACACCGACTCTGTGGTTCTTCTGGCTCCTCCTTGCGGTCGGCCTCGTCCCAGTTGCCGCGTACGGCTACCGGAAGACGCGTCCTCCCGCGATTGAGGAGGTGTTCGTCGTCCACACGAGCGGCGTCCTGCTCTACCACTTGGGGCGCAGCATGAAGGCCGCGGACGACAAGGACAAGGACGTGCTCGGGTCCATGTTCACCGTCGTGCAGGACTTCGTGAGGGATTCCTTCCACTACAGCCAGGACCGCGATCTGAACAGGCTGGAGTTCGGGGACTACAAGATCCTCATCGAGCGCGGCCCCAACCTGTACCTCGCGGTCGCGTCTTCCTCAGACGTCGACCAGCTTGCGACCCGGGCGCGGCACGCCGTCGACGAGATCGAGCAGAAGTTCGGGTCTGAGCTCGCGCAGTTCAGCGGGAAGATGGAGCCGATCCTCGGCATCCGCGATCTGGTCAAGAAGCACATGCGGCTCTCTTGATCGCGCGCGCCGATGGGCCCGGCCGGATTTGAACCGACGACCATCTGGTTATGAGCCAGACGCTCCCCCAGGCTAAGCTACGGGCCCGGCGGCGGGACGGTCCGTCCCGTATTCAATGTTGGCGGTGATCTTCCGGACGTTTCGTCCGAGGAACCTGGCACGGTTGCGCAATGGATATTCTCGGGACAAAGTATATCGCACGCGCCCGACACATCAGCCGCGTGCCCCGCCCCGACCTCTTCAGGCGCCTGGGCGTCTCCCGCCGCGCGTCCGAGGAGCAGATTCGGACCGCGTACCTGCGGCTTGCGAAGAAGCTTCATCCGGACGTCAACCGGGGTCGCGGCTCCCACGAGGAATTCTTGGCGGTGAAGGAAGCATACGACACGCTCTCGAACCCGCTCCTCCGCCGCGAGTACGACGAGCGCGCGGCGGGTGAGCCGCTCACAGGCTGGGACGAC
>Ga0209342_10005592_pt1 | contig 12840 bp, 12 predicted proteins | sample RifCSP16_2_FD_184023 | JGI IMG/M metagenome (GOLD analysis project Ga0209342, IMG submission 184023) | Soil microbial communities from Rifle, Colorado - Rifle CSP2_sed 16_2 (SPAdes) (version 2) | ecosystem: Environmental > Terrestrial > Deep subsurface > Rock core/Sediment | place: Rifle... | reverse complement strand
CGGGCCTCGCGGGGTGGCCCATCCTCCGGCGGCGCGGGCAACCGGTCCACCGCTCTTTCCTCGTCGGGGGGTGGTGCGGGAACGGGGGGAACGGTCGGACTGGACTCGACCTCCGCGACCGCGGAGGCCGCCGCCAACGACTGAAACAGTTGTGCAACCGCGTGAGGCATATCGGGTAGCGTGGAGGCCTCCGCGTAGAGCGCGCGAGTGGTCGCCTTTGCGTCCTTCGACCGCAGTGGATCGCGGACCCAGGCACCTAGCATCCGACGCAGCGTCTGTCGATCCCCGCGGGTCAGGACTGCGTTGCCTCCGTCCGGCAAGCCGACCAATCGCAGGAACTGGCGGTCGAACGAGGGCCCTTCGCGAGGAGGAGACGAAGCCACAAACCGGACGGGCGCTTTCGCATCGAGTGTCAGGAGGGCGACGGCCCGGCGCACATCCCGATCTACGGATGACCCCGGGAGACCCGGCCGGAGGATGTACGGTTCGAACCGCAGAAGGTACCCCGTGCACCGAGCGCAGAGGCCTTCGCTGGGCTCCCCGCACCGGGGGCAGGCGGGCTCCACGGGGCGAACGAGCCGGGAGGCGTTAATAAGAGGTCCCCCGCCGTTATCACTCGCGCAAACACCCGATCAGGAGGTAGGAGGACGGACGTCCGCATCCGGCGCGCCACGCGAAAGGACTACGGCGTCATCTGGGAGGCGACGGTGCAGACCGTGTGGGACGACTTCCCGCCGGACGAACAGGCGCAGGTGGACCGGAGAACGTTCGAAACCCACTTCCGACCCCGCGCCGAGAAGATCCTGAAGTCCCCAGAGAACGAGGTCTATGTCGCGGAGGACACCGCAGGCCGCTTCCTCGGCTACACGATCGTGGGTCCCGCGACCTCGATGCTGAGCCCCGTGCCGTTCGGGTTCGTGTACGACGTCTGGGTCTCGCCCGAGGCGCGCCGCCAAGGGGTGGCGACCGCCCTCTTGGACCACGCGATTGCGTGGTGCCGCAAGCAGGGACTCATGTCGCTGAAACTCGAAGTCGGCGCGCGGAACGCGGCCGCGCGCGGACTGTACGCCTCCGCCGGCTTCGATGAGGAGCGCGTCTCCTTGGGGAAAGCGCTGTAAGTGCGACTCGCGTCACAAACCTTTAATAATGCGGCCCTCATGGAAAGCGTACATGGTCCAGCTGATTCTGACGGAGCCGGCGACGACCAAGCTCAAGGAGCTCATCCAGAAGCACGGCACGGCCGAGAACTCGTTCCTCCGCGTGTACGTCGCGGGCGGGGGCTGCTCCGGGATGTCGTACGGGCTCGCGCTCGACAACGTGGTCCAGGATGGAGACAAGGTCGTCCAGGACAACGGCGTCAGGGTCGTCATCGACGACAAGTCCGCGGAGTACCTCGACGGGTCCACGGTGGACTACGTGGAGTCGATCGCGGGCAGCGGGTTCATGATCTCGAACCCGAACAACTGGTCTACCTGCGGCTGCGGGAAGTCCTTCAACCCGAAGGGCGATGCCGCGCCGGACGCGCACGCGGGCCATCACCACGAGGCGTGAGAAGAGCGCGCGGCGTGAGAATAGCGTACACAGGATAATTATCCCCGCCCAGGTTTCCCACCCGTGGCAGGGCCTCGCCCGAACCTCACGGCCCACCTCGGGTACTGGTGCGCCGCGACCGGGAGCCTCCTCGCGTTCGGCTCGTCCGCCGCGCTGTATGTCCTGGACGAGCGCTGGACCTCGTTCGCAGACTACATCGCCGGCTACCGGGACATCGGACTCACGCCGATCATCTTCTGGCTGGCCCTCGCCCCGCTTGTCGTCGTCACCATGGGCAGCCTCCACGCAATGGCGAAGGGCCCGAAGAGGGCGCTGAGCCGCATCTCCTTTGGGTTCACCCTCCCGTACGCCACGATCGTCGGCGTCAACTACTTCCTCCAGTTGACGTACGTCCGGCAGCGCATCCTGAGGAACGACTTGGCGGGCCTGGACCCCTGGGTGATCGCGAACCCGGGGTCCATCCTCTTTCCACTCGACCTCCTCGGCTACTTCTTCCTCGGCATGTCCATGCTGTTCGCCGCGCCGCTCTTCAGCGGCAGTCGATTGGAATCCGCCCTGCGCGCGCTCCTCGTCGTCCACGGGGTCATGGCGGTCGGCGGGCTCGTCGCCGCCGTGCTGGCACCGTCGACGACCCCGGACACCCAGCGGATCGGCGCCTTCCTCGTCATCGTGTGGGGCCTCACTTTCGGTAGCATCATGGCCCTCCTGGCGGTCCTACTCCGCCATCTGGCAGGCATCTTCGAAACGACCCCCGGACCCGGGAGCGACCACTCGGGCGGCTGACGCCGCGGCCGCCTCCGAAGGCTCCGACTGGACCTCACGTCGCCTTCACCCTCGAGGTCGGTCTTCCCAATCGCGGTGCCTGCCCGCCAGTTCTTTTCCCGTGCTACGAGAGCCTTGGAGGTGCGATTGGTAGCACGCCGGTCGGGGCTAGCCGCCTGTGATCGCGTTCGCGATGCCCTCAAAGACCGGCGGCCACATGAGCAGGACCGCAACGAGCATACCAACGAGGAACACCCCGAACCACCTGCGCAGGTTGACATCCCGGTTTCGCAGCAGGAAGTGGAGGATTGGCCAGCTGATGAACCACGAGGCGATGAGGAAGACCTGCTTCCCGCTGTAGGGACCGATCCCGCTGTTCAAGGTGATCGAGGTCCTGAAGCCGCTGTTCACGTCCGCCGCGATGTTCACGACGGCGAAGACGAGGAGTCCGATCAAGGCCGCCAGGAACGTGGCGGCGATGACCCCCGTCTTGAACTTCAGCACGAGGGGCTCGCCGGCCGGTTGGGTTCCGTATGCGACGTCCATCGTTCACACCCCCGCAAGTTTCGTAATCGCAGCACCGAGTGTGTACGCGGTGAGGAGAAACGTGTACCCGAGGAGGATGAGGATGCTTGGCACTGTGCGAGCCTCCTTGTGGCCGAGCAGACTGCGGTCGTACTTCCAGAGGATGTACGTGGCGGCGACGATTGCTCACGCGGGGGCCTTCGCCTTCTTCCGGACGGACCACCACGCGGTCACGTACCCGATCCCCCCGAGGAAGAACCCGAGGAGCCCGAGGGCCATGAGCCCCGTGATCGGGACCGATATGGGACCCAGGATATTCGTGTGGACGAAACCCGCGTTCTGCCCCGTCAGGAGGGCGGCGCCGCCCTGGTACCCGCCGTAGGCCGCGAGGAGGGCCGCCGCGCTCGAGCCCCCGCCCCCGAGGACGAGGTGAATCCACGCGGTGATGTTCCGCCAACCGGAGTACGGCGCGCCGAGGGCCGTCTCGAGATATTGATAGAACAGGGCACTCACCGCGATTCCGAGCACGCCGACAAGCGCGTAGCCGATCATCCCGACGATGAACCAGTTCGACGCGTTCGAGCAGGTTCCTGTCCCCGTGCCCGCGGTCGCGTTCGTGATCCTGACGGAGCAGGAGTCACCACCCGCAACGATCCGGCCTGGGGAGGGATTCGCAACGCCGGGGATGCTGAGGATGATGAGGCCGGCCATGACGGCAAACGCGATCCCGCCCTGGATAATCGCCGCCGCCACGAATCGGCCCGCCCAAACGCTCTCCTGTGCCATGGAGGAGGGATTTGAACCGACTAGTAAATTCTTTCGTAATATAAAATTCGTCTTGTCACGCCTTTAGGGGAAAAGTGCGGTCGTCGGGGGTCGTCCGCCCGATCGTTCATGGAGAACGCAGAATGAGGCGCAGCGTACCCGACGCAAAATCCCTAGAGATGTTACAAGCCCCCTGCACGGCGGAATTGAGGCTCGGCCCGTAGTATCCCCCCGGTGTATATTCCAACGTTCGGCGGAGCCGCAGGCCCGCTCGCCAGGGCAAAGGAGGGCGAACAGTTGCCCACGCCCTTCGTCAGCGTTCAAATAGCCGCCGTTCGTATCTTGCGCACTTCCATGGGCGCGAACGAAGGCACATTTGCGGCGCTCTCGCAGCGGCTGCAAGGCCTGCTCCGAGAGGCGGGCATCGAGTCCCCCACGCCACCCCAGGAGGCCGCCATCCCCAAGGTCCTGGCCGGTCGCGACGTGCTGGTCATCTCCCCGACGGGATCCGGGAAGACGGAGGCGGCCCTCCTCCCCGTCTTCGACCGCCTGTTGACGCGAGAACGGGTCGGCATCGGTTGCCTGTACGTCACGCCGCTCCGCGCGCTGAACCGCGACATGCAGCGGCGGATCGAGTGGTGGGCGCAGAAGCTCGGCATCCGCGTGGAAATCCGCCACGGGGACACGCCGCCAAGCGCGCGGAGAAAACAGGCGGTGAAGCCGCCGGACCTCCTCGTGACGACACCCGAGACCCTTCAGGCGATCTTGCCCGCCAAGCGAATGCGGACGCACCTGAAGTGGGTCCGCCACGTGATCGTCGACGAGGTCCACCAGCTTGCGAAGGACCGACGTGGGATTCAGCTCACGGTCGCCCTCGAGCGCCTTAGGGACGTAGCGGGGGAGTTCCAGCGCATCGGGCTGAGCGCGACCGTCGGGAACCCGGACGAGGTCGCGGCCCTCTTTGGCGGCGATGCCCCTCTCGAGATCGTGCAGGTCGCACCCCCGAAAAGGATGGAGTACCGCGTGGAGTGGCCGAAGCCGAACGACGGCGACTTCGAGCTCGCGCGGCGGCTGTTCATCACGCCGGAGGTCGCCGCGAGCCTGACGTTCATGCAGGACGCGATCGACGAGCACCGTTCGTCCCTTGTGTTCGTGAACTCCCGGATGAACGCGGAGCTCCTCGGGTCGCGGTTCGGGATGCTCGACAAGTCCGTCGGGGTCCACCACGGGTCGCTTCCCCGGGAAGCGCGGGAGAAGGCAGAGGCCGAGTTCAAGGCGGGAGGCCTGAAGGCGCTCGTCGCGACCTCCACGCTCGAGCTCGGGATCGACATCGGGTCCGTGGACTACGCGCTTCAGTACATGAGCCCCCGCCAGGCGACGAGCCTCGTGCAGCGCGTGGGGCGCGCGGGCCACACGCTCACGCGGACAAGCGAGGGGACGATCGTGGCGGTGAGCGCGGACGACGTCCTAGAAAGCTTGGCGGTCATCCGCAAGGCGCGACGCGGGGAGCTCGAGCCCCTCAAGATCCACGTCGGGGCGCTCGATGTCCTCGGCCACCAGATCGTGGGATGCGTGCTCGACTCCGGCGGACGTGCGGCCCGGGATCGGATTCTGGCGGTGGTCGCGCGGGCGTGGCCCTACCGCCAGATTGGCGGCGCGTTCGACAAGACCGCGGACTTCATGGTCCATCTCAAACTGCTTCGCACGGACGGCGACGAGCTCGTCATCACCGCCAGAGGACGGGACTACTACTTCCAGAACCTGTCCACGATCCGCGACGAGCGCACCTATCCGGTCGTCGACGTGACGACGATGAAGCCCGTCGGCATCCTCGGCGAGGAGGAGTTCGTGCTCCGCGCGCGCAAGGGTGCGAGCTTCATCGTCCGCGGGCGCACGTGGCGCATCCTCGAGATCGGGCGCGACGGCCGCGTGTACGTGAACCCCGTGGAGGATCCCACCGCCCGGATTCCCGGCTGGGACGGGGAGATTCTCCCGGTTCCCGTGGCGGTGGCGCAGGAGACCGGACGGCTGCGCGGCGAGATCGCCGCCAAGCTCGCGGAGTCGGCGACCGGGGACGTGGCGGAGGAATTGGCGGCGGAGTGGCCCCTGAACAAGTCTGCGGCGCGCCGCGTCGCCGAGCTCGTCGCCTCGCACATGGCCGTCGAGGCGCCGGTACCGGACGATCGGACGATCTTGGTGGAGGCGTTCGGCCGATTCCTCATCGTCCACTCCCCGTTCGGCGAGGTCGTGAACAACACGTTCGGGGATCTGATCGAGGAGTACCTCGCGCGGCGGAACCTCGTCCGCTTCTGGTGGGCCGACGCGCATCGCATCCTGCTCGAGCTCACGACGACGACCGAGGAAATCGACATGGCGAAACTGGCGGCGTACCTGTTCGGTCGCACGGACGCGGAGGTCGAGGACGGTCTCGAAGTCCTCGTGCGCGACCACATCCCTTTCGGGCTCCAGATGAAATGGATCGCGGAGCGCTTCGGCGCGATCGCGCGGGGCCTCCTGATCCCTGCGGACGAGCTGAACAGCTTCGAGATCCGGTTCAAGGGCACCCCGATCGAGGACGAGGCCCGGCGGGAGACGTTCCTCGAGCACGTGGACTTCGACCGCGTGCGCGGCATCTACCGGGACATCCGCTCCGGCGACCTCCGCGTGGCGACGTTCAAGGGAAAGACCCCGACCCCGCTCGGCTACCCGATCGTGCGGCGGTACGTGGAGGCCCCCGAGCTGTTTTCGCCGGAGGCGGAGCGGGAGGCGAACGTGGAACGGATGCGCCAGTTCCTCATGACGGAACACGTGAACCTGCTGTGCTTCGCGTGCGGCCACATCGACCCGGACCGCGAGGTCGGTCAGCTTCCGGAGAAGTTCGCGTGCCCGGAGTGCGGCACGAACATCCTGGCGGCGCTCTCCTGGCACGGCACGCCGATCCGCGACGCTTTCGCCAAGCGCCGGCTCGGGCTGGACCTGGGCGAAGAGGAGGAGAAGGAGCTCGTGCGGGCCCGCCAGGGCGCGGACCTGGTGGCGGTGTACGGAAAGAAGGCCGTGGTCGCGATGAGCGTGTACGGCGTGGGCCCGCAGGCGGCCTCGCGCATCCTTGCGAAGATGCACCGAGAGGACAAGGCGTTCTACGACGACCTGTACGACGCGAAGCTCCGGTACCTCACGACGCGGCCGTACTGGGACCAGCGGTCGGCTCGGGAACCGGTGGGGAAGACCTACGCGTACTGAGGCGCGTACGTAGCGAGAGTTCAAGACGAAGGTTCGGCCTCGAGGCCCGCACGGACGCCACGGAATCTCTGCGGCAGGACCACGTGGTCATCAAGAGAGTGCTCGCGGCCCTTCACGCCATGCTCACAGGGGAGGATGTGCCTATCACGAGCCTCGGCGACCTCGTGATGTTCAGCCAGACGTTCGTGGACCGGTGCCATCACGGGAAGGAGGAGATGTGTCTCTTCCCGTGCCTCGAGCAGCGCGGTATCCCGCGTGAGGGCGGACCGATCGGGGTGATGCTCATGGAGCACGAGATGGGACGTCGCCTCGTGCGTGCGATCGAGGACGCGGTGCGCCGCCACGAGGCGGGAGAGGCGAGCCGCGACGAGGTGTTCGCCCGGGTCCGCGAGTACGTCGACCTCCTCGAGGGCCACATCCTGAAGGAGGAGGAGGTGCTCTTTCGAATGGCGGACCACGTGATGGCGCGCGACGACGTGCAACAGACGGTCGCGTGCTACGAGCGGACGGAGGAGGAGAGGGCGGGGACGGGGACGCACGAACGGATGATCGCCGTTGCGGAGCGGATGGAGCGGGATGCCACCGGGGCGTGAGACGCAAGCCTTTATCGGGGGATCGCGGTCGAGAGGCCGATGCCCCATCGGATCGAGGTGTTCACCGGGGACTGCCCGCTATGCCGCAAGGCCCTCGACGCGGTCGAGGCGGGGCGGTGTGCGTCGTGCGAGATGGTCGAGCGGAACCTCGCGCGCGAACCGCAGCGGCACGCAGAGGCGGTCCGGCGGTACGGCGTCCGCGCGGTCCCCACGATCGTGATCGACGGCCGCATCAAGATCGAGGGAACCCCCGACTTCCCCTGGGTCTGCTCGGACGAATTCTACCGGCGGCTCGAGGAGAAGTATCCGCTCCTGCACCGCCTCGAGTAGTCCCTCTGCGCCGCCAAAAGGCAAGCCGTGGCGTCCCCTCAAATCGAATCTCGCTCTCCGCGCGTAGGATGACGAGGTGCTTGGAAGGGACCCTTCGGGGCAACGTACTTATGTCGGTCCGAAATGCGCACCCCCCCGGGGGAAGGACCATGCAAGAGACGCCGCTGACCGAGCCCACGATCCTGTTCGCGAGGACGCCCGACGCGCTGGCGGCAGAGGCGGCCCGACGCCTGGACCGTGCCCGCGCGCTGCTCTCGGGAATCCTGTCCGTCGAGGGGACGAGGACGGTCGCGAACACACTCGGGCCGTTCAACGAGCTGTACGTGCACGTCGCCGAGGTCGCCTCCCAGGGCGAACTCGCGCTCAACACGCATCCGGAGGCGACGGTGCGGGAGGCCGCGGACAAGGCGTACCAGGACGCGAAGAAGCTCGAGACGGAGTTCAGCCTGAACCGCGAGCTCTACGACGCGGTCGCCGCGCTCGACGGTTCGGGGGAGGACGCGGAGACGCAGCGGGCGGTCTTCAAGACCTTGCGGGACTTCCGTCGTGCGGGCGTGGACCGGGACAAGGCCATGCGGGTTCGCGTCCGAGCACTCTGGGACGAGATCAACGCGATCGGCGTGGAGTTCGACAACCTCATCCGCGGCGACGTGAGGTCCATCCAGGCCACGCGGGAGGAGCTCGACGGCCTCCCCGAGGACTTCCTGGCGGCGCGGCCGCCGGGGCCCGACGGGAGAATCACGATCACGACGAACTACCCGGACGCGCTCCCCGTGCTCCAGTACGGGCGCAACGCGGACGTGCGCCGGCGTCTCCTGTTCGAGTTCCGGAATCGCGGGTACCCGAAGAACGTCGACGTGCTCAAGCGGCTGATCGCGAAGCGCCACGAGCTCGCGACGTTGCTCGGATACCGCCACTGGGGCGACTACATCACGGAGGACAAGATGATCGGCTCCGCGAAGGCGGCGGCGGAGTTCATCGAGAAGGTCACGGAGACCGCGGAGCGGCGTGCGCGGGAGGACTACCGCATGATGCTTGCGCGCAAGCGGGAGGACCGCCCTGAGGCCGCCGCCCTGGACCCGTGGGACCGGGGCTTCTACGAAGAACTCGTCCGCGCGGAGCAGTTCGCGTTCGACTCCAAGGATCTGCGGCCGTACTTCCCGTTCGCCCGCGTGCGCGACGGCCTGTTCACGATTACGAGCCGACTCTTCGGCGTGCGATACCAACGCGTTCAGGACGCAAGCCTCTGGCACTCACAAGTCGAGGCGTACGACGTGTACCAGGGGGACGCTCGCATCGGGCGGTTCTACCTCGACCTCCACCCCCGAGAGGGAAAGTTCACGCACGCCGCCGCCTTCGGGATGGCCGTCGGCCTCCGCGGGAAGCAGCTCCCCCAGGCGTGCCTCGTGTGCAACTTCCCGGACCCCACGAAGGGCCCCGCGCTCATGACCCACGACGACGTCGTCACTTTCTTCCACGAGTTCGGCCACCTGCTCCACGGCATCTTCGCGGGCGCGCAGCGATGGGCGAAGAACGTCATGGGCGAGATCGAGTGGGACTTCGTCGAGGCCCCGTCGCAGATGCTCGAGGAGTGGACGCGGGACGCCGAGAGCCTGCGAACGTTCGCGCGGCACCACGAGACGGGCGAGCCCATCCCCGAGGACCTCGTGCGGCGGCTCGTGCGCGCGGACGCGGTCGGCCGCGGCATCGACTCGCGGCGGCAGATGTCCCTGGCGGCACTGTCCCTCAGCTGCTACACCCGAGACCCGGCGACCCTCGACCCGACGGACCTCGCGCGGGAGATGACCGAGCGGTACGACCTGATTCCCTGGTTCGACGGTACGCATTTCGAGTGCGGGTTCGGCCACCTGAACGGCTACTCCGCGATCTACTACACCTACATGTGGTCGCTCGTGATTGCGAAGGATCTGTTCCAGCAGTTCAAGGAGCGCGGCGACCTCCTTGACCCTACGCAGGCGGGGAAGTACCGGCGGCTCATCCTCCAACCCGGCAGCTCGCGTCCGGCCGCAGAGATGGTACGCGAGTACCTGGGACGTGAACCATCGTTCGACGCGTTCGCGACGTGGCTCGACGCGCGCCTGTAATCAGTGGCCGACGAGGACAGTCACGCGGACACGGTCAGGCTCGACCCCGGCGTAAGCGCCCCATGCGACGGACGCCTTCGGCGCGTGGTAGTCCACGGACCGCAGGACCCAGTCGACGGACCGGTCGTCGAGCGCGGGGAGGCCGATGAGGACGATCGCCTCCCGCGCGCGGTCCGGGGGCCCCGCGAGCCACGCAGAACGGAACGCCGCCTCGACCGCCGTCGACTCCGGCCGATTGTGGACCCCTTCGCCGACCCCCGCGCTCCACACCGTTGCACTCCGCAGGATCCCCCGCAACGAGGGTAGGTCGTCGCGTGTGAGGACCCGGACCAGGTCGAGGACCGGCTGCATCGCGATGCGAGACATCGTCTCGAACGCCCGGAGGATTGGGAGGTGCGGGGCGACGCGGAGTAATGTATCGTTGGGCAGCGCGAGGACCCCGTGGGCGTGCCGGCGGAGCACCGCCAAGGCGTCCGACGCGTTCGTCCGGCGGTTCGCCCCCTCGGCGGTGAACGGCATCGTCACGACCGCCAACGTCGTTGCGCCTTTGATCCCGGAGACGCGGGCCACGAGGCTCGCGGCCCAGCCGCCCGTCTCGCCGCCAAGTCCCGCCATGGGGACGACGAGGTCCGCGTCCCCGAGCTCCATCGCGAGCATCTGCTCGGAGGTCGTCGCGAGGGTCTTGACCGCCCACTCGTCCATCCCTGCGACGTCGCGGAGCCCCGCTTTCGGCAGGATCAGCCGCCGCTTGAGGCCGGCGAGCGAGCGGTGGGGGAGGTCATTCACCCCGAGGACTTCGAAGCCAGCTTCTGGCGGTACGGCGCCGAGAGCGTTGCACCCCGCGCCGCCACAACCGACGACGAGCGTGCGGGGCCTCTCGCCGCCGGCGCCGAGCGTCCGGACCTCGGGCACGCTGCCGGATTTTGCGAGGGTCGGTTAAGGTTGCCGCCCTACTTCTTCGGGCGCTGCTGCTGCTCCCGCTCGGCCTGCGGGTTCGGCTGCCACAGCGCCATGCGGGTGCCCGCGGGGTCTTCGAACCACGACATCCACCCCTGTCCCGGGACCTCTAGCTTGGGTGTCGTGATCTTCCCTCCGGCCTTCACGATCTTCTCCTCGTACTCGTCGATCGAGTTCACGAAGATGTAGTTCGTGATGCCCGTTGGCTGGTTGGGGTTTTGCAGGGGCCCGACGCCTCCGCCTGGCCCGCTTGGCGGCTGGAACAGCCAGTAGTTCATCCCGGGGACCTCCTCGAGCTTCCATCCGAAGAGATTCCCGTAGAACTTCTCCACTCTCTTCGGGTCCTTCACGGCGAACTCCACGTGCACGATGCTTCCGGGTTTCGGTTCTTCTGCCATTCGTCAAACCCCCTTGCGGGGTCGAACCGAGCCGCCTCGGGGTATTTAGCGATGGACCCGGCAGGTCGGTGAATGTGCTCGTCCGGGCGTCTACTTCTTCCGCTTCCCGCCTTTCTTGGCCTTCTTCGCCGCTGCGGGTTTCCTCGCCGGCGCCGGCTGCGGCTTCGGCATGTCCTGGTACACCGCTTGGACCGTCCCACCGGGCTCCTGGAATACGGCGTACCAGCCGATGTTCGGGATCTCGGACTTCGGGACCATGACCGTCCCGCCCGCGTTCGCGATCCGCACCAGCGTCCGGGCGATGTCGTTCGCCAGGATGTAGTTGATGACCGTGGGGCCCTTCTCCCCGTGCTTCTGCAGGCCTCCGTGCGGCGCGCTCGGCGCCTCGAAGGTCGCGTAGTCCATCTCCGGCATGTCCTGGAACTTCCAGCCGAACACCTCGTTGTAGAACTCCTTCGTCCGCGCCGGGTCGCTCGAGTGGATCTCGATGTGCACGATGCTGCCTTCTTTCCGTTCCGCCATGCTCTCACTCCCCCCTAGGGGAGAAAATGGAGGGCGTGTGAGACCTTGAATCTATGCCGGGGGGCCGGTGAAACTGGCCGTTCCGGGACATCCGCTGTCGTCGCGGAGGCGTACCTTTACGCGAAACTTTCACCCACCTGGCAGGATGGACTATCCCCCGTCTCTTCCGTTTGGATCGCGGGATGGTCGGTCCAACGGAAGGGATGTGCGAAGCCTTAGGCGCGAAGGAGGGATGTCCGGGCGATGTCTGACGTCGTGTGCGTGGCGGACGTCCACGAGGGGATCTCTTTCGGATTCCTCGTGGATCCGGAGACGGGTGTCAGCGAGCGGGCGATGGACCTCCATCGCAACTTCGTCTCCGCCGCCAACTGGGCGATCGAGCACGGGGCGAAGCTGTTCTGCGTCCTCGGGGATCTGTTCGACCGAACGCACGTCGCGCCTGTGTTCCGCGAAATGGTCCGGAGAGACGTCATCGAACCGCTCGGGAAGGCGGGGATCGAGGTCTGGCTCTTGGCGGGGAACCACGACCAACCCCGCGCGTTCGCCCGCAGCACGAGCCTCGACGACTACCGCGGCTACCGCCACGTGAAGGTCTTCCGCGAGCCCGCTACGGAGGTCCGCGAACTTGGCGGCAACAAGGTCGGCTTCCTCCTCGTGCCCTACATGCATCCGGAGGAGATCGTGAAGCGCGCCCAGGAGCGATTCGGCGAGGCGGTGAGCCAGGAACAGGCCTACGCGGCGGCTCGCGAGACGTGGAAGCAATGGATCGCGGACCACGCGGCAGCGCTCGACGTGGATCGCCGGATTCTGTACGGCCACTTCTGGCTCGAGGGCGCGAAGCCCAGCGCGACGGGCTACGAGGTCGTGCCGGGGGAGTTCACCTTCTCGAGGGACATGCTGCCGCCGACCGTCGACCTGGCGGTGTTCGGCCACATCCACGCGCACCAAGTCGTGTACGACCGTTTCGTCTACACGGGCGCTCCGGAGCGGATCGACTGGGGCGAGCGGGACGATCCGAAGGGGTTCCTTGCGCTCGACGCCGCCAACGCATCGTGGGAGTTCGTCGAGGTGCCCGAGTTTGGGTTCCCCAAA
>Ga0209342_10005591_pt1 | contig 12841 bp, 9 predicted proteins | sample RifCSP16_2_FD_184023 | JGI IMG/M metagenome (GOLD analysis project Ga0209342, IMG submission 184023) | Soil microbial communities from Rifle, Colorado - Rifle CSP2_sed 16_2 (SPAdes) (version 2) | ecosystem: Environmental > Terrestrial > Deep subsurface > Rock core/Sediment | place: Rifle... | reverse complement strand
GCGCGGTGGCCGCCGTGCGCCGCGGGACGATCGACGCGGACCGCTCGCCCCCCTTCGGACTCCGTACGCTCCGCGCCGCGCAACTCGTGCGGCCGACGTGGGGCTGGCTCGTCGGCGACGGGGCACTGGTGATGCTCACCGGCGACCTGGGCGTTACCTGGCGACCGACGCCCGGCGAACTGCCGCCGGGCGTGTTCGAGAATTTCGATTTCGCCGCGCTGGCCGTTCGCGGGCCGAAATGCTGGGTGGCCGGCTCGCCGGGCACTCGCGTGCTGCGCACCGACGACGCCGGCCGGCATTGGACCGCCTCGGCCACGGGCCAGAACGCGCCGATCAGTGCGATTGCGATGGTCGACGACCAGCACGGCTGGGCTGTCGGCGCCCTGGGAACCATTCTGGCCACCGACGACGGCGGTCAGTCGTGGCGACGCCAACGATCGGGCGGCGTCCGCGCCGCGCTCCTGGGACTCTTCAGCCGGCCGGAGGACGTTCCCCTGGAGCTATTCGCCCAAGCGTCGGGCAACGACGGATACCTGGGCGTGGTCGAAGTGCTCAACCGCGACGATCCGCGGACGACTCCCTCGCGCCGCGCCGCGCCGCCGGAGGACCGCCTGCGCGAGGCGATCGTTCGTGTCGGCGGAAGCGACGCCGCGGTGGCCTGGCAATTCCCGGCGCGCTCGTCGAAAGAAGAACTATCCAGCCGGGCCATTATCGAAGATTGGAATCGAGCCAACGATGGCCGCGGCCTCGAAATGCTCCAGACCCACCTGGTCCGACGGATTCGTCTCTGGCGGCCCGAAGTCGTCGTGACCCACGACGTCGATCCGACTGGCGTCGATCCGCTCCGGCAACAAATCAATCAGGCGGTGATCGAAGCGGTCGCCCGGGCCGCCGATCCGACGGCGCACGTCGATCAACTCGCCGTCGGCCTGGCGCCTTGGCAGGTGAAAAAAGTTTACGGTCTTCAGCCCGACGGCGGAGGAAGCTCTGCGACGCGTCTGAACGAGGCCCAAGTGGCTCCGCGGCTTGCACGATCGCTAGGCGAAGCGGCGGCCGACGCCCGCGGATTGTTGGAAGAGGATTACTCGCCCGGCCCGGAGTCGCTCGGTTTTCGCCTGATCGTTGCCGGAACGAACGGCGAGACTGCGGGGAATGATCTCTTCGCGCAAATCGCGTTGACACCTGGCGGCGAGACGCGCCGCAACTTGATGGACGCGCCGCCCGGCGGGTTGGCCGCCATCGAAGCGCTCGCCCGACGCCGCCGGACGATTCGGGCCATCCTGCGGCAGTCGACGTCCAACGCCTCCGCCGCCAGCCGGCTGCTGGTCCAGGCGGGCGAATTGACCCGCGACTTGGACGACACGAGCGCGGGCCGGATTCTCTATCATTTGGCCGGTCAATATCGGCGGCAGGGTCAATGGCCGCTGGCGGCCGAGACGATGGAAGCGTTGGCCGACCGTTATCCCGACCATCCGCTGGCGGGCGAAGCCCTGGCGTGGCTCGTGCAATACCACGCCGGCGCGGAGGCCGCGTGGCGCGTGCAGGGCCAACAACGAACGACGACCCAGGCCCTCGGCCGTCCGGCTACCTCGACCCTTTCGATTGATCCGTCGGCCGAGGAGAACCGCCCGGCCAAGGCGGCCGAATTCGCCCGGCGGATCGAGCGGACGCGGCCCGAGTTGTTTCTCGATCCCGCGATTCGCTTTCCGCTGTCGGTCGCCGATCGGAGGCAAGGCCGGCCGGGCGAGGCCGAGCAATACCTCATGCTCCAACGTCGCCGCGCGGACCACGACGCCTGGTGGAGCTGCGCGCAGGGCGAGGCGTGGCTGGCCACGCGGACCGGCCATTCGCCCAAGCCGGTCGTCCGATGCAGGCTCTCCGCCGTGAAACCGACGCTCGACGGGCGTCTCGACGAGCCGTGCTGGAAGCAGGCCGAAGAGGCCGTTCTCGTCGGCCGCCAACCGGGCGACCCCGCGCGGCCGGCCGTCCTGAAGCTGGCCCGGGACGATCAGTTTCTCTACTTGGCCTGCCGGTGCGAACAAGAGCCCGGCGTAAACTACGCGAACCCCGCCGGACCGCGGCCGCGCGACGCGGACCTGTCAGGCCGTGATCGCGTCGAATTATTCCTCGACGTTGATCGCGACTACGCGAGCTACTACCGGCTCGCCTTCGACCACGCGGGCCGAACCCGCGACGAATGCTGGGGCGACCCGTCGTGGAACCCGACCTGGTTCGTCGCCGCGGCGTCGGACGCAAAGACGTGGACCGTCGAGGCGGCCATTCCGCTCGAAGGCCTGACGGGCCGCTTTCCACGCGCCGGCGACGTCTGGGCGCTGGGCGTCCAACGGATCGTTTCGGGCGCGGGATTTCAGTCGTGGAACACGCCCGCCGCGCCCGCCGTCCTGCCCGAGGGATTCGGCTATCTCGTGTTTGAATAGCCGCATCATCGTAGGTCAGGCTGTGCCTGACAGCGAATCGAATAGATGCACGAACGTATGCTGTCAGGCACAGAATCGAATCAAATAGATGCACGAACGTATGCTGTCAGGCACAGAATCGAATCGAATAGATGCGCGAACGTATGCTGTCAGGCACAGCCTGACCTACGGAGCGAAAGAGTCCGGCACGATTCAAGTCGCGCTGCCCGCCGGCGACGGCGTTTTGGGGGAGGTGTTCCGATCCAACACGCCCAGGGCGTACATTTGCTGCACGAGTTCGGTGGCGTTGATCGGTTTGGCCAGATAGCTTTCGCAGCCCTCGCGGAACGCCTGGAGGCAATGCCGCGAGTCCCGCACGGCGGTGGTCATGATCACCTTGACGCCGTCGGCGCCGGCCAGGCCGTGATCGGCCTCCATCCGGCGAATTCCCCGCAGCGCGTCGTGGCCGCCCGTGTTGGGCATCAGGATGTCCAGGCAAACCAGGGTGTAGGGATTGTTGGCTTCCAGCGCGGCGCGAACGGCCTCGATCGCGTCCTGGCCGTCGGCGACCACGTCGCACTGACCATAGGGCGAGAGAATGTCTCGCAGACATTCGCAAGAAACCACGTCATCGTCAACGACTAAGAACCGAGACATTTTGCGTTCCTTGTGAAAGGCGTCAACGGACCGTTCCGCGTACAAACTGTTACCTTGCATCCTCATTACAAGGATAGTCCGCGAACAGCCGGAAGCCGCCGCGAGGGCCTCCTCATTGCGTCGCGGCCGTGCCCTGAAAATAGGCGGTCCGCGCGGAAGGGACGTCGCAACCGCGACAACCGGAATAAAAGTCACGTGATTCGGAATCGGTCCGCGCGTCGCGGCTGGCGAGATCGCCGTCATCCGACGGGCTCTTCCACCACCGGATTGACGAGCGAGCCGATTCCGTCGATCGTGACCGTGACCACGTCGCCCGGCGCGAGCCAGCGAGGCGGCTTGCGGACAAAACCCACCCCGTGCGGCGTGCCGGTGAGAATCGCCGTGCCCGCCGGCAACGTCGTGCTGCCGCTGAGAAACTCGATCAACCGCGGCACGTCGAAAATCATGTCGTCGGTGTTCCAGTCCTGCAACACTTCGCCGTCGATGTCCAGCCGGATGCCCAATGCGTTGGGATTGGGAATTTCGTCCGCCGTGACCAGGCACGGGCCCAACGGCGCGAAGGTGTCGAACGTCTTGCCGCGGCACCATTGGCCGCCGCCACGCTTGATCTGCCAGTCGCGGGCACTGACGTCGTTCGCGCAGGTGTAGCCCAGGACGTACTCCAGGGCCCGTTCGCGAGACACATTCTTGCAGGCCCGTCCGATCACCACGGCCAGTTCACACTCGTAATCCACTTCATCGCTTCGCAGATGCCTCGGCAGCACGATCGGATCGCCCGGATTCTGGACGGAGCCCGTGTGTTTCATGAAGAGGACGGGAAACTCGGGAATCGCGGCCTTGCTCTCCTCGGCGTGGTGGCGATAGTTCAGGCCGATGCAAAGGAAGTTGGTCGGCGCGACCGGGGCCAATAGCTTGGCGACGACCGCCGGTTTCTTCGTCACGGTAAACGGGCCGTAAATATCGCCCGCGATTTCCAGGGCCGTGCCGTCGGCTTGAAGCGAGGCATATTTAGGTTCACCGTCGGCATCGTAGTAGCGGATAATTTTCATGGGAGCAACACGTCTTAAAAAAGGGAGGAACGTAACACCATGCGAAAAACAAGGAGGTTGTCCTTAAAAATCCCGGGCATAACCGGCCGTCCAACCGCCGTCGACGGTCAGAATGTGGCCGTGGGTGTAAGTGTTCTCCGGCGCGGCCAGGAACAAAATCGCCACGGCGATTTCGTCGACCGTTCCAGGACGGCCGAGCGGAACATGGTCGAGCAGTCGCTGGGCCGAGTCCTTGAACTGGCCGTCCGGGCCGTAAAACAGTTGTCTTGTCGTTTCGGTGAGAACCGAGCCGGGCGCCACGCCGTTGACCAGGATGCCGCACGGCCCGAGCTCGAGGGCCATCGCCTTGGTCAGATTGACCACGCCCGCCTTTGCGGCGGCGAACGCGCATTGCAGCCGCAAGGGAACCAGCCCGACGATCGAAGCGACGTTGATGATGCGGCCCGATTGCTGCTTGCGCATGACGCGCGCGGCCGCCTGGCTTACCTCGTAGAGTCCCGTCAAGTCGACGGCCAGAATCCGGTCCCATTCCTCGCGTGGAAACTCGTCGATCGGCACGCGATGCGCGAGCGTGTTGACGCCCGCGTTGTTCACCAGGATGTCCAGCCGGCCGAATTCCTCGATCGTGCGCCCGACGGCCGCGTCGATTTCCGCTCGGTTCGTGACGTCCATCCGCGCGGCCAAGGCGCCCGGCCATTTCGAGGCGGCGGGGCCCGCGTCGTCGCGGTCGGCGTAGACAACCCGCGAACCGTTCGCGGCCAGTGCATCGGCAATCGCCCGGCCGATGCCCCGGGCGGCGCCGGTCACCAGGCTCACCTTGCCGGACAGGTCAATTTTCATGGCGGACCTCCTGATTCAACGCGGCGGAACCACGAAACGTTCGCCGGGGCGAAGCAGCAGCGATTGGGTTTCGGGACACAACGACCGGCACGCATGGACGAATCCAGCGGGATCGGCCGCTCCGTGCTCCGCGAACGTCCAAAAATGACACGGAATAGCATATCGCGGCTTCGCGGCTTGGGTCAACATGGCCGCGTCGACGTGGCCCATGTTGCCAAACGCGCCGTTGATGCACGGCAGCAGCACGTCGGGCCGCGCCTCGTAGAGCGGTTTGAGCAACTCCGGGCGGAACGCCGTGTCGCCCGTGCAGGCGATGCGAATCGGGCCGAATTCCAGAACGAGACACAGGGCCGTCTCCGACAAATCGCCGTGGTCGGCCTTCGCCGTGCAAATCACGACGCCCTCGACGTCATATCGCCGGTTTGGTTCCAACAAGACGAATCGTTCGCCCCGCACGCCCGCGGCGGCCAACCCCTCCGCGCATCCGGCCGGCGCGGCGAAACGGCAGCCCGGATTATTTATCGCGATCGCCGGCAGCGAGTCCGGGTCGAGATGGTCGGCATGTTCGTGGGTCAGCACGACCAGATCGGCCCGAACGTCCTCGGCGGCGATCGGTGGCAGCGTCATTCGTTTGAAGCCAAACAGTCGCTCGACCGCGTCCGAAAGATACGGATCGACGTAGACCACCTTGCCGCCGGGCGTTTTGAAGACGAATCCCGCCTGGCCCAGCCACCACAGGGCCAGCGATCTATCGGGCACGTCCGCGTCGATCAACGCGAGGCTCATCGTTCGACTCCCAGCAAGACGCGAGCGATAGCGTCAATCGCCTTTCGCTCGCCGCGAAACGCCCACACTTGCGAGACGTCCTCGCTTCGAGACGGATCAGGCAACTCGCCCAGCGCCGGAGCGTGATACTCCAATTCGCAAAAACTGCCGAACTCCGGCTCGTCCACGCGGCACATCTGGAAGGCGTACCCAAAATCCTCGAGATCGGGCCGCTGCACGTCCACGTACGCGCCGGACGGGTTCACCGAGAAATTGCGGATGACCAGCGACCACCGATCGTTCTCGCCATAAATATAGCCCGCGCGTCCGCAAAGCACGGCCGCCTTCACGGCGATCTTGTGCGAGCCGGGAAAGTCAACCTTGATCCGCAACAGCCGCTCTTCCAAAATCATGCTCTCGCGCGGCACGTCGCCAAAACACTTTTGCGGCGCGCACCGGGCGTAAAGCGGCACGAGCATCTCGCCGCCGGCCGGAAGCTGCAACAGGTTCCAGAGGCCCACCGCCGGAGGCTCGGCGCCGTCGGGCGCGAGCGATTCCAGCGTCGCTCGCTGCGTGTAGCCGGCGTATTCGACCCCGCGCGCGACGGACGCCAGGCCCGGCTCGTCGCGCAGCGGCGAGGCGGCCGGCCCAAACCACTTCGTCAACCGCAAGCCGACGTCGCGGTTCGACCGGGCCAAGTGCAGCGTCATTTCCCGCGACAACCGGCAGCCCCCGCCGACGCGTTCCATGACATAATCGCTCATGTCGAGCGGCCGAGGTTGCCAATACTGGGCAAAAGTGGCGTCCGTGTAGAACGTGTCCAACTCCGGCGCAATCCACGTGCGATCCCCGCCCGTGTTGTGCCAGCCGTCGGAAGCGAATAACTCTCGGGCCGTCTCGCCGTTGTCCAGCAGCGGATTCGTCCAAAAAAAGTTTTGTTCATCCTCGGCGGCGAACAATCCCAAAATTCTTGCGCCATAGGGCAGCAACAACAACCGCGTGCCGTCCTGCATGGCGAGCGTTTCAGACGATTTGCCCGCGCCGGCGAGCGTGGGTGGGAGAGAATTCAACATGAGCAGGTTCACCTGTCTATGAATTGACGCCGTTGACGACGTTAGGCAGTTTTTGCCCGTGGATGGCCATCGCCACGATCTCGGCCGCCGTGCGGCGGAGTTTCCGAAAAGACGGAACCCCCACCGACGCGAGATGCGCGTTGATGACGCAGTTGTCCAACTTCACGATCGGGTGGTCCGGCGGAATCGGCTCGGGATCGGTCACGTCGAGCGCCGCCGCCGAAAGCCGGCCGCTTTGCAGGGCCGCCGCCAAGTCGTCGGTCTTCACCAGCGTGCCGCGCGACGTGTTGACCAGCATGGCCCCGGGCTTCATCTTCGCGATGCTCCGCGCGTTGATCATGTATTGCGTCGTCGGGTTGCTCGGACAATGCAAGGTAACCAAATCGCTCGCGGAAAGCAACTCCTCCAAGGTTGACTCAACACAACCGGCCGCCTGAATCGCCGCGGCGTCCACCGCCGGATCAAAGACGAGAATCTTGCACTTGAAGGCTTGCAGACGCTGGACGACCTCGCGTCCGATGCGTCCGAAACCGACCACGCCGACGGTCAGGTTCTTCAAGGCGTGCATGGCCGACAACGGGACCGCCATGCCCCACCCGCCGGCCTTTACATGGACCGCGTGAATCGTGATTTTGCGCGTCAAATCCAGGATCATCGCCAACGCGTGGTCGGCCACCTCATCGATGCAATAGTCGGGCACGTTGCAGACCGGAATGCCCTTGGCCGCCGCGACCGCGAGATCGACGTTGTCCACGCCGATCCCGTAACGGACGATGAGCTTGCACTTTTGCATGGCGACGATCACCTGGGCGTTGACCGGAGCGAACTGCGTAATGACGTAGTCGGCGTCCTCGACCAACGGGACGAGCTGTTCGGGCGTTCTGCCGATCTTCTGCCCGACGATTTCACAACCCAGCGGTTCGAGAATCGCCCGTTCGATGTCCAAGTCGTCAAACGTGTAGTCGGTCACGGCCACTTTGTATTTTGCCATCATTCAATACTTCTCCGCGAAACTTTGTAGGGTGGGCACCGCCCACCAAAACACTTTATCTTGTGGTGGGCGGTGCCACCCTACACGTTCTAATTCGACCGTAGGAATCGAAAGGTTCACGGCCTCTCCGTTGTCCTTCAGCCTGCCAAGGTGTTGCTATATGCTATGATGGCTGTACGCCATGACGATCGTGGCGATCACCAGGGCGGCAATGGCGAGATACATCAGCCACCGAGGCCGGCCGTGGACCCCGCGCCACTCGCCGCTAACGAATCCAAGCCCCTGGCCGCCGATCATTTGCATGGCCTGCTGAATGCCGGCGCCGACGGACGCCCCCAACACGCCGAGCAGCACCATGCCCTTGCCTCCCAGGAACGCGGCCAGGCAGAATTGGACGCCGATCATCACGGAAAGCGCGAATTCTTTCCGACTCGACGCGAGGATTCCCCACGATCGGTTCTTCGTCATGAGATAGGCCGGGTAGACCAGATTCACGATCGCGCCGCCGAGCAACGCCACGGCCCAAACGGCGAAAATGGCCAGGGTGTTATTGGTTTCCACTCGGACGGCGTCTCCGGACGGGAGCCCCAGGAAGCCGGCAATTTTGTCGGCCGCCGCCTGGGCCGTCAGACCGCCTATTTCGAAGGGGCCGACGTCCGGCAGAATAAACGTCCCATCCGACGAGAGCGTGTGGTCGCCCGTTAACTCTGGACGATCGGCCACGGTGATTTTGACGCGATCACCCGGCCGCACGACGCTCACCCGCGCGACAATCGGCCCTTGGCCGTAGACGAACGCCAGCAATATGCCGGCCGAACAAACCCACGCAACGACCGCCATGACGAGCCCGACGAGGAAGTTGCCCGACGTCGACTGTTGAAGACGCTTCTGCTGCCGGTCGCGGCCGAAGCCGGCCATCGAGGCCAGCACGACGCCCAGCAACATGACGCCGACTCCCGCCAAGATCGTCAAGCCGGCCGGTGAAGTGATGCCGGGCGCGTCCTTGAACAGGCCTGTCCCCTTGAAAATCAATGGCATCGTAACGGCCACCGACGCGCCAAGTCCCGTGAGAATGGCCATGGTCAACGCCACCCCGATCCGCACCGTACACAAGGCGAACAACACATTGGCCACGCCCCAACACACGGCGAACAGATTCGACGTGATGAGGACCGCCGCCGGCACGTCGCGGAAGACGTGAATGACTTGGGGGAAGGCCGCAAGGGTAATCGTCCACGGCACGACCACTAGTCCCGTGAGCATCGCGAGAAACCACCAGTGCTCGAACTGAAACGTCCGCACCAGTTTCGTCGGCCAAACGACGCTACCCATCGCCAGGCCGCCCAGCGCGGCCGCCAGAACGCCAAGAGTCGTGTCCATCGTCGTGCTTCCCGGTTTTCGTGTCTGCCCCTGGAATTACGGTTTTTTCTCTTGCGTCACGGTCGCTGACAGTCATGCTCGCCGCGGACGGTATTCGGAGCGCCCTCATGCTCCTCATACCAACTCAAGTGGCGCCGCAACAACTCCACGGCCGTGTCCAACTTCTCGTCGCGCAGGGCCTCCACAATCCGTCGATGATCTTCCTTGCCGCGCTGAAAATCGCCCATCGCCGTCTGAAACTGATGAAAGAACGCCTGGAGCAGGTCGCAGACCGAGGCCAGCGGACTCAGGCCGCTTGCGTCCACCAGCCCCCGATGAAAGGCAATGTCGTATTCGATCCACGCTTCGTTGACCCGATCCACGTCGGGCGCGGCCTCGGCCAGTTCCAAAAGCCGCGGAGAGAGGGACGGATCTTTCTTCATCGCCTCCAGGGTGTAGGTCAGCGCGCCCGTCTCGATCACCGCGCGCGACTTGAGCAGCTTGTCGCGAGGATAGTCGCTCATCGCGAAATGAAAGCCGAAGTAATCGCTCACGCGGTCGAAGTCGAACTCGTCCAGCACCATGCCGCGCCGCGGCGCCGCGTCGATGATCCCCAGAAAATCGAGCGCCTTGGTGGCCTCGCGCACCACCGTGTGGCTCACGCCGAACCGCTCGACCATCTCGCGTTCGGTCAGCAGCGAGTCGCCCGGCTTCAAGTCGTGGTCGATAATGTACTTGCGGAGCCGGGCGGTCAGTTCTTCGCTGAGCCGCTTGCGTCGGATCTTGTGCTTTGGAACCACGCTCATTTTTGTTGCATGCTCGATTCCGGCGGACCTCTTGACAGAGACCAATCATAGTATCATATTAGAATTCGCGTGAGGCTGTAAAGTCCCTCCCGAAGAATCCACCGACCCTCGCGGGAGCCGAACGTGAAATCCGCCCGAGCCGACCGCCGTGCCGCGCAACCCGTCCCCCCTGTTGGGTTGGGCAAGAAAGATCTGCTCCATTTGTACCGCCAAATGGCGCTCGTCCGTCGTTTCGAGCAGACGGCCCAAGCCATGTACCGCAACGCGGAGCTGCCGGGGTTCCTCCATCTCTATATTGGCCAGGAGGCAACCGCCGTCGGTGTCATGGCCCACCTGCGGCGCGACGACTGGATCACCAGCACCCATCGCGGACACGGCCATGCCTTGGCCAAGGGCGTGTCGCCCAAGGTCGTGTTGGCCGAGTTGGCCGGCAAGTCCACCGGCTGCTGCGGCGGACGCGGCGGAAGCATGCATCTCTACGCGCCGTCCGAGGGCCTCTTTGGAACCAACGGCGTCGTGACCGCCGGGATTCCGGCGGCGGTCGGGCTGGCGATCAGCGCGACCGTTCGCGGCACCGATCAGGTGGCCGTCGCGTTCTTCGGCGACGGCGCGACGGGCCACGGCGCGTTTCACGAAGCGGTCAACTTCGCAGGCGTCCAAAACGCCCCCGTCGTGTTCGTCTGCGAAAACAATCTCTACGCCACGGCCACGCCTTTGACGATGGTCACGCGAAACACGCATGTGGCCGGCAAAGCGGCCGCCTACGGCATTCCCGGCGTGCAGGTCGACGGCAACGACGTGCTGGCCGTGTGGCAGGCGGCGGGGGAAGCGATTCGCCGTGCCCGCGCGGGCGAAGGACCGACGCTGATCGAGGCATTGACCTATCGACAGGTGGGCCACCAGGAGGGCGATCCGGTCGTCGGTTGGTGCCGCACGCAGGAAGAATGGGACGACTGGGCCCGGCGCTGTCCGATCCTCACCTTCGGCCGGTGGCTTGTCGAATCGAAAAACGCGACCGAAGCCGATCTGTCGCAAATCGACGCCGAGGCGCAAAAGGAAGTCGAAGAGGCGGCCGAGTTCGCCCGAAAATCCCCGTATCCGGCCCCGGAAACCGCGACCGCCCACACGTGGGCGGAGCCGATCAATCCGCCGCTTGCGTACAGCGAACCCGAGGCGACCCCGGCCGGAACCAAGGTTCAGAGTTGGCTCGACGCCGTCCGCGACGGCATCGCCGAGGAAATGCGCCGCGATCCCCATATCATCTATTTCGGCGAGGGCACGGGCGACCGCGGCGGCACCTTCGGACACACCAAGGGACTCCATAAGGAGTTCGGCCCTCGGCGCATGATCGACACGCCCATCTGCGAATTGGGCTTCACGGGCGCGTCGATCGGCGCGTCGGCCACGGACTGCCGGGCGGTCGCCGACTTGATGATGGGCGATTTTCTCTGGGAATCGGCCGGCCAGATCGTGCTCCAGGCGGCCAAGCTCCGCTACATGAGCGGCGGGCAAGTCTCCGTGCCGATGGTCGTCCGTGCGTTCCTCGGTATCATCAAGAACGCCGGACCGCACCACAGCGGCGCGTATCATTCCGTCTGGGCCCATTGCCCGGGCCTGATTGTCGTCGTCCCTTCCAACCCGGCCGACGCCAAGGGCCTGTTCAAGACGGCCCTGCGGGCAAGCGATCCCGTGATCTTCCTCGAACACAAGTCGTTGCTATCCACCAAGGGCCCGGTGCCGACCGACGAGTATTACATCCCCTTCGGCCGGGCCAAGATCGTCCGAGGGGGCACGGACTTGACCGTCGTCTCGTGCGGGCTGATGCTGCACCGCGCCGCCGAGGCGGCTGAACAACTGGCCGCGCAAGGCGTCTCGTGCGAAGTGATCGACCTGCGAACCATTGTCCCGTTGGACGTCGATACCATCGTGGCCAGCGTGGCCAAGACGGGCCGTCTGTTGGTGGTCGACGAAGACTATTCGATGTGCGGCATCGGGGCCGAGCTGGCCGCGGTGGTCATGGAACAGGCCTTCGACGAACTCGACGCGCCCGTGGGCCGGCTCCACACCGATCCGGTTTCTCATCCGTTCAGCCCGCCGCTGGAGAATGCGGTGGTGCCGGGCGTCGAGCGGATCATCGCGGCGGCCCGCGCGGTGATCGACGGTCGGCCGCCGATCCCGCGCCGCGCGACGGCGGCGTTACATGATGTAACCACTTCCTCAGTCGAGAGCCGTGATGTCCAAACCAAGGCCTCGGCGACTCCACCGGCAACCGCGCCGTTCCCCAAACCGCCGTCCCCCAAACCGCCGTCCCCCAAACCGAGCCGCGACCGTCAGGGAGCGGTGGCGAACCCACTAGAAACATCCCCAGTCCCGCCGGCGTCCGCGCCGACGCAAGCCGGCGTGCCGGTGCTCATGCCCAACATGGACCTGATCATCACCGAAGCCACGGTTGTCGCTTGGTTGAAGCAAGTGGGCGACACGGTCCGCAAAGGCGAAGCCTTGCTCGAAATCGAAACCGACAAAGCGGTCACCGAAGTCGAATCGCCGGCCGACGGCCTGCTTGTGGAAATCCTGGCCGGCGAAGGAACCGTGGTCCCGCTCGGCCGACAACTGGGAACCATCCGAACGTCCTAGGACCGTATCGAATGGACAAACGAACTGCCGAGTGATCCAATAAAACGAAGGCATCCAGAAACCGCTACAAGACAATGAACGTGTGCCACTGCTTGCCGGAGAAGATGTTTCAATCCGTTACGCGTCGCACTGCTTGCGGCTTTCCAACACGATAACGCTTTCCGGCAAGCAGTGCCGTGGCGTTAGTGTTGACTTCTTGAGATTTCCGCAAGCAGTGGCACACGTGCCCCCACCCACCAACCGTCCCCCC
>Ga0209342_10005588_pt1 | contig 12844 bp, 9 predicted proteins | sample RifCSP16_2_FD_184023 | JGI IMG/M metagenome (GOLD analysis project Ga0209342, IMG submission 184023) | Soil microbial communities from Rifle, Colorado - Rifle CSP2_sed 16_2 (SPAdes) (version 2) | ecosystem: Environmental > Terrestrial > Deep subsurface > Rock core/Sediment | place: Rifle... | reverse complement strand
GCCAGCACGGCGTAGACCCGTGGGGACTCCCCCATGGGGTTCGCCGAGGCCTGGGCGGGTCATTAGCCTTGGGGCGCGCCGTCGCTGAGGGCCCGGTCTTAGAAGACCCAGATCAGGGCCTCGACCGGCGGCTTCTCCTTGAGGAGGTTGTCCGCCTTCGGCGGGTCCTGGGCCGGGAACGCGGTGAACTCGCCGCCTTGGATGCGGTGGGCCATCTCGGAGTAGGTCTTCTCGCGGACCAGATGGTTCACGAGGTACCGCACCGCCACGTAGTTCGTCGCGCCGACGCTCGTCATCCGCGTGCACAGCTTCCCGAAGTCCCGCGGGCCGATCGGCTGCCGGGAGATCAGGGTCGCGAACTCCGTCGCGAACCGCCCCGCGAGGAAGAAGGACTTCCAGGACTGCGACGCCTCGACCGTCAGCTCCCCCTTGACGAGGTCGGTGAGCGGGTCCGTGTACCCGGGGTTCGTGAAGTTGTAGAACCCCTCGAAGTTCGCGAGCGCCTCCTCGAGATCGACGAGGACGCCGGGCTGCGGCTTCGCCGAGAACGCGGCCTGCCGTGCGAGGTAGGGCAGGTAGCGCGCGACGCCGTCCGCCGCCTCGGCCTTGGCCGTGTGGTAGTCGATTAGGTAGTGCACGGCGAGGTGGGCCGTCAGGTAGTCCAGGGCGAGGACGAGTTCCAGCAGGTCCCCCGGGAGGCCGAGGGGCTTCTCGACCGTCCTTCCGAGGTCCCGGTAGATGATGCGATGCAGCTCTTCCTTGAGCCCGAGGAGGCCGGCCTCGCGGACAAAGATTCCCCAGGAGTTTCCCATGCGGAAGGACCGGTAGTGCCCGATCGCCTCCGGCCCGATCTTCACGAACTCCGCGACAGCGGTGGGGTCCCGGGTGCCCTGGAGGACCTTAGCCATCGCCGTCTCGGACTTCTCCAATCGGTAGCGCGGGGTCACCGCCGGCGGGGGCGCGTTCAGGTTGGGGACGCGGAGAGCCGTCGGGTCGCAGAAGGCGGGGAACTCCTTCGCGAAGGTGGTGACGTCCACGGCGGCGGCGATGTCGGCGGGCTTCGATAAGGGTTGCGCCTCGGGTCGGACGCCTCCTCGTCGGCTCACGCCTCTCGGGCGGGACGGCCACCGTGTGGACCGCCGGTCACACCTGGGGGACATCGTCCGGGGGCGGGATCTCCTCCGGACTCGGCTCCGGCGGCGGTGTCTGGGCAGCTCCCTCTGCAGGCCCTTCGCCCTCCTTGGTCTCGGGCGGACGGGGCTTCCGGCGGCGGAGCAGCAGGACCAGAACAACGATCGCCGCGATCACGGCCGCCGCGATGGCGGCGTAGATCAGGAGGCCGGCCCCCTCGCTCTTGTTGGGGTCGGTCCCCCGGCGGTACTCTTCGAGGTTCGTGACGCCGTCGCCATCGGGGTCCCCCGCGTCGTCCGTCGGGTCCAGGGGATCGAGCCCGTGGTCCGTCTCCCAGACGTCCGGCATGAGGTCGCCGTCATCGTCCTCGTCGGCGGTGTCGCCCGTCCCGTCCCCGTCCGTGTCCGCCAGGATGGTCACCGCCAGCGTGTCCGTGTCCGTGTTGCCCGCCGCGTCGCGCACGGTGAGGGTGACCGTGTAGACGCCGGGGTCGGCGAAGCGGTGGGTCGGTGTCGGACCGTATGCCGTCGCGCCGCCGCCCAGGTCCCATGTGTAGTTCGCGACACCGACGTTGTCCGCAGAGCCCGCCCCGTCGAGCGTGAGGGTGCCTCCCTCGAGGCCGGACGCGTCCGGACCAGCCGCGGCCGTCGGCGCGCTGACGTCGCGGACCGTGAAGGTCATCGTGTCGGAGTCCGTCTGGCCGGCGGCGTCTCGAACGGTCAGGGTCACGGTGTAGGATCCGGGGACCGCGAACGTGTGCGCCGGGGACGCCCCGTAGAGGGTCCGGGCCGTCCCGTCCGTGAAGGTCCACGTGAAGTTGGCCACCGCGACGTTGTCGGAGGATCCTGCCCCATCCAGGGTGATGGATGCGTCCTCGTCCACGGTCCGGTCCGGGCCCGCATCCGCAACGGGGGCCGTGACGTCGTTCACGGACACGGTCATCGTGTCCGTGGCGGAGTTCCCCGCGGCGTCCCGGACGGCGAGCGTCACGACGTACGTGCCCGGTGTCGCGAAGGGGTGCGCCGGCGAGGCACCGTAGAGGGCTTGGGTGCCGCCGTCATCGAACGTCCAGGTGTGGTTCGAGATCGCCACGTTGTCCGTGGAGGCGCCCCCGTCGAACGTGACGACGGTGTCCTCGTCCACGGTCTGGTCCGCGCCGGCGTCGGCGGTGGGGGGCGTGATGTCGTTGACCGTGATGGTCACGGTGTCCGTGGCGGTGTTGGAATCGCGGTCGAGCACGGCGAGGGTGATGACGAACGTCCCGGGGTTCGCGAACAGGTACCCCGGAGCGACGCCGTAGAGCGCGCGGGGCGACACGTCCGTGAACGTCCACGTGTAGTTGGAGATCCCCACGTTGTCCGTGGAGGCGGATCCATCGAACGTGACGACGGTGTCTTCGTCCACGGCTTGGTCCGGGCCCGCGTCCGCGAGGGGCGGGAGGCCATCCAAGGAGACGGTGACGGTCATCACCGCCGAGTCCGTGTTGCCGGCCCCGTCCGTCACGAGGAGCGTGACGGGGAACACGCCGACGCTGGTGAACACATGGGTGGGCGAGGGCCCGGAGAGGGACACGGGGCCGCCGTCGTTGAACGTCCAGGTGTAGCTCGCGATCCCCACGTTGTCGGTGGAGGCGGTCGCGTCGAAGGTCACGGTCTCCGTGCGGAGCACGGCCTGGTCGAGGCCGGCATTGGCGACCGGCGGCGCATTGTCCACATCGAGGAACGCCCATCGGGAGCCGTAGCTGCCCCCATAGTCCCAGGCCTGGAGCCAGAACCCGAACCGCCCGCTCGGGACGACGTCGTCCCGGAGGAGGCTCACGTCCAGGACGGAGTACCAGGCGCCGTACAGCGGGGTTGCAGGCCCCATCATGTTGTCGAAGTCGTCCAGGCTCACGACGAGGAAGGAGGCGCGGAGCTCGCCGGTCGGGTCGGTGATGCCCTGGGGCGGCCCGCCGAAGCTGAGGAGCTCGAGGAGGCCGGTGCCCTGGCTGAAGAGGGCGATGGCGCCCGTCGGCGTCGGGCTGGAGGCGTTCCGGTACTCGCCGACGATCAGGTCCCAGGGTCCCACGAAGTTCGTCCACAGAGGGCCCCACTCGCGCCCGGAGGCGTTGCCCATCCAGCCCGCCGGGATGCGCGCGTCCCAGCCCATTGCGAGGTCCCAGGAACCGGGGGCGGTCTCGAAGAAGCTGTAGTCGGACTCCGCGAAGGTCGTGAGCAGGGTGAAGTTGCGGACGCCCGCCGAGGCGTTGCGGAGGAGGGCGAGGGAGAGGGCGTGCACGTCGAGCCAGGTCTCGTTGACCGAGCCGGAGACGGCAGTCGGGTTGTTCGTGCTCACGTTCACGGAGGGCGTCGCGACCAGGGCGGTGACGTTCGGCGGCGTGGGATCCGGAGCGAGCGTGATGTTGAGCCACAACGTCGAGCCGCCGGCGGCCGCGAAAGGCGTCCAGTCGGGGGCGTGCCCGGACGCGGTGGTGAGGAGCATGAGGCTGGCGGGGACGACGTTCATCGAGTAGAACGCCGTGCCGTCCGTCATGGTCTCGTTGGACCACGCCCCGAAGCCCTCCGCGCGGACGCGCGCCCCGGGCAGCGGCCCGAGGCCGCTGACGAAGCCCTGGACCGTCGCGTTCTCGGGGAGGTTTGGGTACAGCGTGATGTTGAGCCAGTTGTCCCCCGCCGCGAGGTCGACGTTCGCCTGGAAGTCCTGGTAGCCGCCGAGGGTCGCGGTCACCGACGCGGCGCCCGAGCCGTAGTTGATGGCGTAGACCCCCGCGCCATCCGAGAGAGTTCCGTTGTCGAACAGCACGCCCGCGGCGCGGAGGCGCACGTCCACCCCGCCCAACGGCGTCCCCGTGCCGAACTCGCGGACGAGCCCGCGCAGCACGGCGTCCTCGGGCCGCAGGGTGAGGTTCTGCCAGCGCGTCTCTCCGCTGGTGAGGGTGATGAAGGTCCCGTTCGCGACGTGCCCGGGGCTCTGGGCGGCCACGATGAGTGAACCAGGCACCGTCTGCATCTCGAAGTAGCCGCCGGCGTCCGCCGCGGAGACGTTCGTGAAGTTCCCCATGTTGCTGACGAAGACGAGGGCTCCCCCGAGCGGGGCGCCGGTGCTCTCCTCCGTGATGTAGCCGCGGACCGTCGCGTCCGTCCGGACCAGGGTGAAGTTCTCCCACCGCGTCTCCCCGTCCGTGATCGGGACGTCCCTCTCCGCGCGCGCGTACCCCGCGGCGCTCGCGGCAAGGCGGAAGGTCCCCGCCGCCGTGTTGATGGAGTAGAACCCCGCCCCGTCCGTGCTCGTACTGTTGAACAGCGGGCCGATCTCGGCAGAGACGAACGCGCCTGGGATCGGCAGGCCCGTGCCCGCGTCGGTCACGTAGCCCTGGAACGTCGAGTTCTCCGGCGGGATCGGGTCCAGGGACATGTTCGCCCACGCGCTCCCGCCGCTCGACAGCGTGAGAACGGTCTGGTTCACGAGGTACCCGGGCACATCGGACTCCACGCGATATTCGCCCGGGATCACGTCGATCTGGTAGTATCCGGCCCCGTCCATGGCACTGAAGTTGATGTAGGTCGGGGCCGCGTACGCGGGCGTGAGCGCCGTCATCCGGCCGGTCGTGATCGGGAGGCCCGTCACGTTGTCCGTGACGACGCCCATCACCCTCGCGTCGCGCGGCGGCGCGGGGTCGAGGGCGACGTCCAGGGTCGCGTTGGCGGTGACGTCGAGGGCCACGTCCAGGTAGAGGTAGTAATCCCCGTGCGCCACGGCGAAGAGGTAGTTCCCCGGCGGGAGCTCGATGGAATACCCTCCAGTGGCGTTCGCCGTCGTCTCGTTGAGGTAGGGAACGTTGTTGCCCTGGAGGTGCACGAGAGCGCCTGGGACCGGGAGCAAGGTCACGTTGTCCGTGACCGTCCCCGAGAGCACGAAGTCCCCGGGGGCGGCAGAGGCGCTCGGGGCGAGCAGGGCGGAGGAAGCCAGCAGGAGTGCGCCAAGGAGCAACATCGCGTTCATCCTCGTCCGCCAGGCTGTTCCGGGGAGCGTCACTCGGGCACCATCCATGATTGCTCCGCACGCCCGGGCTGCGGGAAGCCGCCACGCCTCCGCGGGCACGGAGAACCGGACGGGAGTTAGGTCACCGTATATAGAAGTGCTCTCCATGTTTTCAGGAGAAGGATCGTGTTTGGCGATATCCGTGGCGAGTCCCCGCCCGAGCCCCGAGACCAATCATCTTCGGCTCGCGTTCGCGATCGACCTTCGGCAAGGTCGCTGGGGGTTCTGCCACGGAGCCTCGCAAGGCCGGAGAACCGCGGATATTCCCGAGCGAAGGCGGCAGGAACCGCGCGGCGGAGAATGCTCCGGGCCTGACGAGGGTCACGCAGGATTCTCCGGAGGTTCGGTGGGCACCGGCACGGTGCCCACGTGGGAATCCGGCACCTCCGGGTTTGGGGCTCTGATCCTATCCTTCTCCGGGGGCGCCTTATCCGGCCCAGGACCCTGCCCGACCCGGGTTGATTCCGGGCTCCCCGCCGCGGGCTTCCGCCGCCGCCACACGACGAGAAGGAGGGTCGCGACGGTCAGAAGGACCGGTAGGGGGGACCTGACCGGGCGCGTGCCTTCCGTTCCGGAGGGTGGCGTCTCCGGGGTGTCGGGCCTCGGCCGTCCCCTACGCGAACTCATTCAGCCGCCGCACCGGGGACAGCGAACGGCAGTAGCGCTCCAGGACCTCGTCCACGCGTTTGGCGGTGAAGTCCCGCTCCTCGATGAGGAACCGGCGCGCGCCCTCCAGGTCCGGCCTCTGCGGGAGGATTTCGTACTCATCCGTCGTCGGCGGTGAAAGGAAGTAGCCACGGATCTCTTCGAGGTTCTCCGGGAGGATCGACCGCGTCTCGGCGGGAAGGTTCTCCAGCTGTCCGTGCTGCCGAAGGAGCTTCACCGCCGTCTTCGGCCCGATCCCCTTCACCCCGTCGTTGAAGTCCGTGCCGATCAGGATGGCGGCATCGATGAGCTGCTCTCGCGTGAGGGACAGGCCCTTCAGCATCACCGCCAGATCGATCACCTCCGGCTCCACCTTCCGGAACGCTCCCTGGCTCGGCAGGAACTCTCGCCCGGAGATCCCGACGAAGCGCGCCATCCGCGGGGCTCCGAAGAGGAGGGTGTCGAAGTCCTTGCTCTCGGCGGCCCAACAGTCCCCGTTCACCGCCATGTACGCGGCCTGGGCCTCCGCCTCTCCCGGGGCCTCGACCCAGGGGATGCCGAGGAAGTCGAGGAGACGCTGCGCGTCCGCGATCATCTCTGAGGTGAGCCGCGTCGTCATCACGAGCTTGGACCAGGCTTTGGCGGTGTCCCCCGCCGCGAGCGCGGTTTGGTAGTCCGCCTCGGCCTTCCGCTTCACTTCCCGCCGCCGCTCGATCTCCCGCCGCTTCAGCTCCGGCGGGGCGCCATCGAAGACGAAGACGAAACGCATGCCATGCTCGGCCATGAGGCCGACCATCCGGAAGAGGAGGCCGCTGAGATGCGAGGTGACGTGCCCCTCTCGGTCTTGGAGCGGCGACCCGTCTTTCAGCCGGAGGATCGAGAGGAACTGGTAGAGCTGGATGGCGGCGTCCACCGCCAGGGTACGCCTGCGGAGGCTGGCGAGGGGCAAGCGCTGGCGGGGGACGATCGGGCCGAGGTCGACGCCCACGTTGCGGCGATGCCGCCCTTCCCGTTCAAGTTGCCGATGGACTCAAGCAGGAGGGCTTCGCTCCCTTCATCGGAAGCAAGGTTGGAATAGTCCACGCGCGATTCGGACCCTCATGACCAAGGAACCGGAGATGTCGTGGTGTCGCTGCGGTAAGGACAAGGTGTTCCACCAGCTCGAGGATCATCCGTTCAGCCGCGTCCGCGTAGCCTGCGAGAAGTGCCACCGCCACGAAGCCACGGTCGCCTTCGTCCCCACCGGTGCCGCCCTGGACATCGCCCACGAGAGGTACGTGAGATGGTGCGAGTGCTGCGTCCTCCGCGCACAGGTCAAGTACCTGCGAGACGCGGCACGACGGCTGCCCAGGGTGGAGCGGGAGCTCGCCGCGGTGCGCTGCCGGTGATGTGGCCATGGGCCTTTGGAACTTGCGGCGGGTGCGGGAGGGCGATCGGCGACCCCGGATCTACGAGGTGTACTACGACGACGAGGGTCTGCCCTTCGGATACTGCGCCGTCGACTGGGTGACTCGGGTTCGGTTCTGGTGGGAAGCGTTCCGCGCTCCCGTCCTCCGCTACCCGCAGGACTTTCGTGGGAGGCCCCCGACGGATGAGAAACCCCGCACCTAGCGGTCGATACGTAGGCCTCATCTATGAGGAGAAACTCACTCTCCAGTTGGCGACCCCATCGACGCCCCCACTCCGCCACCACCGCCATCGGCGCTCCAGGCGTCTCCCCGCCCGCGCCGGCTCCGCATCGCCGCCGCCATCGCGGCCGTCTTCAACCTCCTCTTCGGAATCCTGATCATCTCCACGACGTGGACCAAGGCGTTCGGCGGCAGCGGCGGCGAAGACACCTTGCTCTTCCAAATCGTCTCGTACGCCCTCCTCGGGTTCATCGCCGTCGGGGTGCTGGCCCTCCCGGTCGCATTACGCCCTCGCCGGGGTCTTGGCACCGTGCTCGCGGTCGCGATGATCGTCGTAGGGATCCTGCTGACGCTGTTCACCATCTTCTGGCTGGGCCTGCCGGAGATCGTGTTGGGGGTGATCGTGCTCCGGATGCGTCCCCGTCTCCCTGGCCTGCCGCGAAGAGGGCCGCCGCGCTGGGCCTTCGTCGGCGCCGCGGGGTTCAACCTCTTCTTCGGCGGCATCGGCTTCTACAGCGTGGGCATCCCCGCGTTCACCGGCGGCTCCACGGGAGGGATTCCTGCCGTCCTCGGCGCCTGGTCTCTGATCGCCATCGCCCTGGGCCTCGTGGCGGCGGGCCTTGCAGTACGACCCACTCGCCTGCCGGCCCTTCTCGTCGGCATCGCCCTGATCGTTTCCGGAGCGGCCCTCGCCATAGTCTTCCGCCCGGTCTTCCCCATCGCCCTCGTGGACATCGCCCTCGGCGCGCTCGTCCTCCGGTCCTGGAGGAAGCTGCGGGGGATGACCGCGGCTCCGGCCCCGCCGCCGGGCCCTTCCCGCATGTCCTAGTCAGGCGTCGCGAACGTCCACTCGCGCCGGTGCTCTCGGAGGTCCCCGAGGACTTTCACCGCCGTTTCCGGCGGCATCGAGAGGAAGACGCGCACCAGGTGCTTGCACAGTCCGCGCTGCTCCCTCTGCTTCGCAAAGTCGTCGCAGTCGTGAAGCAAGCGCCTCTCCGGCGGCTTCACCGCCACGCGATAGTCCTTCACTCTCGCGAGGATTTCGTCGCCCTCCTCCTCGAAGGTCACCACCGACGCCGCGATCTGCTTCCCCCGCTCCAGGCGCGCCTTGTCCACGAGCTTCGAAAGCAGGGCCTCCACCTGGGGCTGGGGCTTGCCCGCCTCGAAGTCGTCCAGGGACAGCGCCTTCAGCCGCCGGTCCCCCGCCCGCGAGATCCCCGCACGGAAGTCCTCGAGCTGCTTCTTCACCTTCGCCCGGACCGGCGTGAGAACCTCGAGCATCTCGAGGACTTGGAGGCAGTTCTCCGGGGCGTATCCGTGGTAGTGGTTGTTGAAGAAGCCGTAGACCTCCTTCGCCCTCCCCGCCACCTCCTGCACCTTCGGCGCCCACTCCCGGAGCTGAGGCAGGGAGTAGTGATAGTCGTACCAGGGGTCCTTCCCGTGCCCGTGCCACCGGAAGTATGCGAAGTCGGCGGTGACGTGGACCTCGGCGGGGAGGAGCGGTTCGTCGACGATCGTGTAGGCGACCTGGAACTCCTTCAGGAGGTCGAACGCCTCCGGCACCATCCAGGTCTTGTTCCGGGGCTCCAACGCCCAGGGGAACTCCCGGGGGAGGAGCGCGAGGAAGGGCCGGATCGCCTTGTCGGAGAATCGGAGCCGCGGCGGGAGCTGGAGGAGGAGCGGGCCGAGCTTCCCCGCATCCAGGAGCGGACGCATCGTGTCGCAGAAGTCTTTCAGCTCGCGTTCCGCGGCGGGGGAGAGGAGCTTGTCGTGGGTCACCGTCTGCGGGACCTTGGCGGCGAAGCGGAAGCCCTCCGGCGAGTACTTGGTCCAGCCGAGGACCATGCCCTTCGTCGGGGCGCGATAGAAGGAGGAGTTGATCTCGACGGTGTCGAAGACCGCCGAGTACGCCGCCAGTTTGGATTGTTGCGAAGAGCGGTAGAAGGGGCCGATCCACTCCTCGTAGTCCCAGCCGGAGCAGCCGAAGCGGTAGGAGTGCACCGGCCCGCGAACGAGACCCCCTTACATTACTCTGGCGGTGCGCGCACGCCCCCGGGTCGGCGAGGGCTAGTTGGGAACGCTCCAAATCGCTGCCGACGAAGCGTAGAGCCAGTACCCCTCCCCGGCGCGGAGGATCGCGTCCCCGGAAAGGACCTGGAGGTAGTACGGCGCCGCCCTCGCGTCAAAGCCCTCCATGTCCGTGACTGGGAGGCCGGCCAGGGCGACGGAGGCCGGGCGGTCAACGAAGGACGGGTAGGGGACGAGGTTCCATCCCGGAGCCAGGGGGACCGCGGTCATCGTGGAGACGCCGCCGGCAACCCGCCATTCCGCCGCTCCCCGCAGGGTCACCCAGAATCCCATGGTGGGCGCGAGGACCGAGAGCTCTTTCGCGGGCTTCGTGGCATCCCAGGTCTTGAATGGATCCGTCGCGTCGGAGGGGTCGTAGGCGCTCATGAAGTCGAGGACGGGCAGGACGGAGCTCAGGACCGAGGTCACCGCGTAGTCCTGGACGACGACGGGCAGACCGAGGAGGGATCTCCCCGAGGGAAGGGCCAGCACGTACTTCGCGGCCTGGGAGCCCGCAGTCTCGCCACCCGGTCCGACGGCGCGCACGACGTAGAAGTGGGTCGCCCCCGGAAGCGTCGCCGTGTCGGCGAAGGACGTCGTGCCCGCCGGGAGGCTGGCGGCGACCACTCCGTAGCCTACACCATCCGCATCGTACGCCTCCCCGCGGAGGACCTCGTAGTGATCGAAAACGGCGGGGTCGCCCTCATCCGCGCTCGGGTTCCACGTGACGAGGACATCCTGCCCGCCTCCCGGGAGCGTGGCGCTGACGCCCCCGGGAGCGGCCGGAGGGCTCAACCCCGTCCCGGAGGCCAGATAACGGTTCGCGTAGATGTTGACGTCGACCCCATCTGATTGGGCCCACACCGCCGTCACGTTTCCGCCCGGCTCGGCGATGAGCTGCGGATCCCAGGCATCCCCGGCGTCGTCGGACTCAACGAGGACCGCGCCCTCCCAGCCGACGCCCGGCTCGTAGCGGTTCGCGTAGATGTTCTGCCAGTTCCCGCCGACGTACTGCTCCCACACCACGGTCGCGGCTCCGGAGGCGTCGAGGGCGACCTGGGGGAAGAGGGCGTCCCAGGTGTCGTTGTTCTCCAGCAGGGCGGGCGACTCCCAGCCCGTGCCCGGAACGAAGCTGTTCGCAAACACGTTGTACATGAGTGTGTCGGTATTCTGTGACCAGACGGTCACCGCGCTCCCCGCGGGGTCGATGGCGACCTCTGCATCGAAGGCCCACCCCCTGTCATCCGTCTCGACGAGGGTCTCCGTGCCCCAACCGACCCCGGGCTGGTAGTAATTGCTCCAAACGTCCATCCAAGACGTGTCGTCCCACGTCCACACCGCCACCGCGTTCCCCGCGGCGTTCACCGCCAGGTGAGGCGTGACGACGTCCCCGGTCGAATCGCTCTCCACCGGCGCCGGAGTCCCCCAGCCCGTCCCCGGGACGAATGTGTTCGAGTAAAGGCTGTAGGCGGTGCCGTCCCACTGCACCCAGATCGCGACCGCCGTCCCCGAGGCGTCCATCCCCACCTGGGGCTCGAAGGCATCGCCGGTGTCGTTGAACTCGACCAGGGTCCGCGGGCTCCAGCCGACGCCGGCCTCGTAATAGTTCGACCACACGTTCGACATGCCCACGCCCCAGTGATACCAGACCGCGATCGCGTTCCCCGCGGCGTCCATGGCGACCTGGGGCTCCCAGGCCTGGTCCGTGTTGTCCGTCTCCAGGAGGGTCGCGGTCCCCCAGCCGGTGCCGGGCGAGTAGATAGAGGCCCAGATGTTGGACCACAGCCCGTCATACTGATGCCAGGCCGCGACGGCGTACCCGCTCACGCTGATGGCGATCTGGGCCCCAGAGGCGCTCCCCGAGTCGTCGGTCTCGAGGAGGACAGGCGTCCCCCAGCCCGAGACGGCGTCGAAGCGGTTCGCCCAGATGTCGGTGTGGGTCCAGTTGTATTGGTCCCACACCGCCATGGCGTTCCCGAACGGGTCCACGGCGATCTGCGGGAACTCCGCGTCCCCCAGGGAGCTGTTCTCGATCAGCACGGGGGTGCCCCATCCCGTTCCGGGCGCGAATGTCGTTGGGATGAAGGGGAGCAGAAGGAGCGGCAAGAACACGAAGGCGAGAAAACCACGGTACGAGGTCGGCAGGATGCCTCGGGCGCCTCGGCGGCTCATCACGGAACCCTCGCTCGCAGACCGTCCCGCTCGTATTAGTAGAGATGATGCGTATCCGTACGTATCGAGCGCGGTCGGCGCGGACTTCGCTCCTCTCGCGGCGGGTCACCGGACCGACCGCGAGCCGAAGTAGAACGAGACGAGGAACTGGAGGACGGTGAGGTAGATCGGAGGCACCACGGCGTCCGCGCCGAAGACCGCGGCGATGCAGAGGAAGGAGACGCCCACCAGGCAGAGGGTCGCCCGCGCGTGGCCGAAGGCGGCCAGGGCTCCGGGTTGCGCGGCGCGCGCCCCGGCCCGGACGACGCCGCTGACGACAACCCCCGCCGTGTAGCCGATGAACAGCTCAAAGATGACTCGCAGGGCATCGGGAATCCCGCGCCCGGAGTACCAGAGGTAGCCGTAGACCCCGAACGTCCCCGCGACGATCAGCCCGCGGACGAATCCCTTCGGGAGGAAGAGAGGCTGGCGGCGGGGCGCCTCGGAGCGCTTCTCCTCGTCGGAGGTCCGCGCTCCGAAATAAAAGGTCACGGCGAGGAACGCGGTGTCCGCCAGGTAGACCGGGACCAGCCGCTCCCGGAGGATCAGGTACCAGAGCGTGGCGGTGAGAATCAGCGCCAGGAGCGCCCGGACAGAGCCCAGGGGAAGCCCGAGGGGCGGGGTCACCTCACGCACGGGGGGAGGCGGTCCGAACCCCGGGATCGGCGGTAGGTCGGGCCGGGGGGTCTGGGGCACGCGGCTGCATCTTCTCGGCGGGATAAAGGGTTCCGGCGGGCATCCCCATTCTTGCCATTCACCCTCCCCTCCCCCAAAGGGGCAAGACCAGGTTGGCACCTAGGCCCCTCATGGACTTCATCGGGGCCGGGGGCTGGTCCTACTTCCGTGTGCCGGGCGAGGCGCCGCTGGCGGCGTATGCGCGGGCCTTCCGCTTCGTCGAGGTGAACGCCACCTTCTACCGCCACCCCGCCCCCCGCGCGGTCGAGGCCTGGCGGCGTCGCGTCCCGGAGGACTTCGTGTTCAGCGTGAAGTGCCACCGCGCCGTGACCCACACGGAGTCCCTCGCACCCACGGAGGCCGCCTTGGACGCGTTTGGGCGCAGCCTCGCGATCGCCCACCGCCTGCGGGCGCCTGCGTTCGTCCTCGAGACCCCGGCCTCCCTC
>Ga0209342_10005587_pt1 | contig 12845 bp, 6 predicted proteins | sample RifCSP16_2_FD_184023 | JGI IMG/M metagenome (GOLD analysis project Ga0209342, IMG submission 184023) | Soil microbial communities from Rifle, Colorado - Rifle CSP2_sed 16_2 (SPAdes) (version 2) | ecosystem: Environmental > Terrestrial > Deep subsurface > Rock core/Sediment | place: Rifle... | reverse complement strand
CAACAGCGCCAACTTCGGATATAACGTCATCACCAAATACAAGAGGGCGGATTATGTGTGCATTGATGAACCTGAGATCAGACTGGCCACGCATACAAAATACGGAGACATGAAAGAGATCATCCTCGATATCATACGCAAGGTCAAGACAACACAGGTGGCCATCACCCGGGGGCATGTCGGTTCTATAACCTATTCTGAGAGGGACGGTTTTTTTGAAGTCCCTGCCTTCTCACAGAAGGTTGTTGACCGGGTCGGTGCTGGAGATGCCTTTCTCTCGGTGACCTCGCCTATGGTCTATGCGCACGGTCAAATGGATCTTGCAGGTTTTGTCGGAAATGCAGTCGGGGCCATGGCAGTAGGCGTTGTCTGTAACAGATCCCCTGTCGAACCGGTGCCCTTGTATAAATTTATTACAGCGCTCCTCAAATAGGACATAACATGGACAAATTTAAGATTGATAGTCATAAGCTGATTTATCATGTGGGCAGGGTCAATGACTGGCTGAATGGATCAAACATCTATCCGGTTTACGTGGAGATATCCCCGGTGGGGATATGCAATCATCGTTGCACCTATTGTGCCGTGGATTTTGTCGGATATCAGAACAGGACCCTTGACAAAGAGATCCTGAAAGAACGGCTCTCTGAGATGGCATCTCTTGGGATCCGGGGGATTATGTATGCCGGAGAGGGTGAGCCACTGCTGCACAAGAATATCAGCGAGATCGTTCAATTCACGAAAAAGGTCGGGATAGATGTCGCCATCACAACCAATGGAGTTTTGTTAAAGGAAGAGGTCGCGGACTCCCTGCTCAGGGATACCACATGGATCAAGATCAGTATTGATGCGGCAACCCGGGAGACCTACTCAAAGATTCACCGGACGAAGCCTGACGACTTCGACAGGGTGATCAAAAATATTTCGGATGCAATAAAGCTCAGGAAAGAGAGAGGCTATCGCTGCACCATCGGATTGCAGCTCCTGCTCCTGCCGGAGAACCTCAATGAGGTCATCCCGTTGGCCTATAAGGCAAAGGAGATCGGAGTTGACTATCTGGTGGTAAAGCCCTATTCGCAGCACCCCCTCAGTCTTACAACAGACTACAAGGAGATAAAGTACGACCAGTACCTCTATCTGTCAGAGGGGCTCCAGAGTCTCAACAGCAGTAAATTTCATGTGATATTCCGCATGAATACCATGAAGAAGTGGGATGAGAACGGGAGAAGCTACCGGCACTGCCTTGCCCTCCCCTTCTGGTGCTATATAGATGCCGGAGGGACCGTCTGGGGATGCAGCGCCTATCTGACGGATGAGCGCTTCAAATATGGCAATATCTGTGAGAACACGTTTGGGGAGATCTGGGGAGACAAGACAAGGCTCCGGTCTCTCCTCTGGGCAGAAGAAGAGCTGGATACCTGTCAGTGCAGGGTCAACTGCAGGATGGATGAGGTCAATCGCTATTTATGGGAATTACGGAATCCACCGGGGCACGTCAATTTTATATGAAATACAGACATCTCATCTTTGACTTCGATGGAGTTCTGGTAGAGTCCAATGAGGTCCGGTTTGCAGGTTTCAAATTGCTTTTTCAGGACTACCCTGCCGGACCGGTGGAGAGATTCATGCAGTATGCCCGGTCAAACGGCGGGCTCTCCCGGTATGAAAAGATCAGATACTTCTTTGAGAGGGTTTACAAGACGGCTCCCATATCGGATAACGAGGTGACAAGACTGGCTATGAAATATTCAGAGTTAGTAAAACAACAGGTCATTGAGGCGCCCCCGGTAAACGGGGCTATGGAATTCCTGTCGCAACATGCTGCCGGGTATGATTTTGCCATTGTCTCAGGCTCTGATCAGGAGGAATTAAGAGAGATCTGCCGGACCCGGGGGATAGACCGCTTCTTTGTTGAGATACTGGGTTCTCCGGCAGACAAAGAGTCAAATCTCTCTTTCCTGCTCTCCAGGACAGGATGGGACAGGGAGTCCTGCCTGTTTATAGGAGACTCGCTGAATGATTTTGAGGCGGCACAATTAAATAAAATAGCCTTTATGGGGCGTGATTCAGGGCTGGTTCATTGGGAACAGTTAGGCGATGTAGCCGCCATCCATGATCTTACGGAATTACCAGTATATTTAGGGCAACTCTCTGTTTAAAAAGGAGGAGAAGATGAAAGAGGTCGTGATTATAACAGCCCCAAACTTCCAGGATGAAGAATTCGTCTATCCCTATTACAGGCTGGTAGAAGAGGGCTTTCATGTCCATGTGGCCACCCCGGACAAAGTGATTGTCTATGGAAAATATGGCGTGCCTGCCAGACCTACGATAGACACGAAAGATCTGAAGGAGTCAGACTTCGATCTTGTGATATTGCCGGGAGGATTTGAGGCCCCGGACAGGCTTCGCATCCGGAAAGAGGTGCTCACATTTGTGAGGGATATGTATGAGAATGACAAGATCGTTGCAGCGATCTGCCATGGTCCCTGGATATGCATCTCTGCCGGCATCATGCAGGGGAAAAAGGCAACAGGCTATATTTCCATTGCGGATGACATCAGAAACGCAGGGGCAACCTATATGGAGCAGGATGTCGTTGTTGACGGCAACCTGATCACAGCCCCTCACTACAGAAACAACGGGGATTTCATGAAGGCGGTCATCAGGACATTCCATGAGGAATATAGTGCAAATCAAAACCTTTGCCGGAGATAAGAGAGTCTGAATGATACACAGGATATCTCATAAAAGATCTGACAATGACCGGATCGCCGAAGGGAATCATCATACTGGCACATCCTTTGATTACTCGGATGTCATTGTTAAGAAGCCCTGGGGTTATGAATATCTGGTATTCAGGAATGACTTTGTCGCTATCTGGATGCTTCACATCTCCCGCACCCGGAAGACCTCCATGCATTGCCATCCCAACAAAAAGACTGGACTGGTCTTGCTGTCCGGCAATGCCCTTTTTCAGCATCTGGAAGGAAAGATAGAACTGGAGCCCCTGGACGGGGTGGTCATCGGAGAAAAGGTCTTTCACTCCACCGAGGCAAACAGCCCTCTTCCGATCCTCCCGCAATCAGAGAATGGAATATGGGTCATGGAGATTGAATCTCCCCCTATAAAAACGGATTTGGTCCGCATGAAGGACGAATATGGGCGTAAGGGGACCTCTTATGAAGGGGTAGACAATATGGTCTTTGAACCGAAGGAGTGCCTGAGGTTTCAATCTCCTGCAGCAGATGAACCCTTCCGCAAAAGATTTATGGATTACATCTTTACCCTGAGGGATGGGGCGCACTGGAATGATGGACATTGCCAGGACCCCGACGCCCTGATCTCTGTGGTTGGAAGGCCCTCATCCAAAAAATCAGAGAATCCAGACCTGCGTATTGGGGAACTGGTGAGATATCGCGACTTTCCCGAAAGCACGCACCAGGATAATCTAACAGGCTGCACTATCTTAACAATAGAAAGGGCACAGATGCTGACCAAGCTTTCTGATTATGTCTTCTCGTTCATAGCAGACCTGGGAGTCAGGGAGGTCTTTGCAGTCTCCGGCGGTGCGGCCATGCATTTGGTGGACTCCCTTGGGAAAAATGAGAACTTGAAATATATCGCCACACATCATGAACAGGCCGCTGCCATGGCGGCAGAGGCCTATGCCCGGATCTCTGGGAAACCAGGTGTCGCCCTTGTAACCTCCGGCCCTGGCGGGACGAATGCCATTACAGGCCTCTGCGGCGCTTGGATAGATTCCATCCCGGTAATATTTATCTCCGGTCAGGTCACGACAAATACCCTGATCCGGGATACCGGACTGCGGCAGTTCGGCATCCAGGAGGTTGATATTACCACGCTTGTAAAACCGATCACGAAATATGCGGTCACTGTCACAGACCCAACCCTGATCAAATATCATCTTCAGAAGGCCGTGCATCTCGCTACTACCGGAAGAAAAGGTCCGGTCTGGCTGGATATCCCTCTGGATATCCAGAGTAAACTGATCAACCCGGACGAGCTGGCCTCCTTTGTCTCCTATAGAATTAATACGGATGGACCCAATGTCTTCTTAGAATCCAGTGTATCTCAGTCTATCCAGTTGCTCAGGGAAGCCAGACGGCCGGTTGTTATCTGCGGTCATGGGATCAGACTTGCCCATGGGGAACAGGAATTCCTGAGGCTGCTTGAAAGGTTGAGAATCCCTGTGATCTCCTCATGGACAGCCAGCGACCTTATTCCTACAGATCATGAACTCTACATTGGAAGAAGCGGCATTATGGGAGACAGGGCTGGAAACTTTGCCGTACAGAATTCAGATCTGCTGCTCGTCATTGGGTCCAGGATGTCTACCCCGCAGGTGGGTTATGACTACAACACCTTTGCACGGGATGCAAAAAAGATCGTAATTGACATAGATGAGGCTGAATTGAAAAAACCTTCTCTGAAGGTGGACCTCCCCATCCATGCGGATGCAAAGGAGTTCATGACAGAGATGCTGCGGCAACTGGAGGAGGAGAACGCCCTTCCGGAGATTGAAGATTGGCGCAGGATGTGCCGGTCCTGGAAGTCAAGATATCCTGTAGTATTGCCCCAGTATAAGGATCAGCAGGAAAAGGTAAATTCATTCTATTTTATCGAGGTCCTGTCGGAGCATTTAAGAAACGACGCGGTTATCGTGACAGACATGGGGACCAGCTTTACCTGCACGATGCAGGCATTTAAGACAAAAACGGGCCAGAGGCTTTTTACCTCCAGCGGACATGCCTCCATGGGATTCGGGCTTCCCGGCGCAATTGGGGCCTGCTTTGCAAATCATGGGAAAAAGACGATCTGCATCACCGGGGACGGCGGGCTTCAGATGAATATCCAGGAGCTTCAAACGCTGGTTCACTATAATCTGCCGGTAGTCCTCTTTGTCCTGAATAACGGAGGATATCTGACTATCAAACTGATGCAGCAGAATCATTTTGGAAGATATGTGGGTTCAGAGGCAGGCAGCGGCCTGAGTTGTCCTGACATCATTAAGGTAGCCAATGCCTATGGGATAGGCACAGAACGGATTGCAGATCATACTGAGCTACGCAGTAAGATGAACCGCGTATTGGCCCAGACAGGACCTTTTGTGTGTGAGATCCTCATGCCGGAAAATCAACCCCTGATTCCCCGGGTCTCTTCACTCAAAAAACCAGATGGAACGATCGTCTCAAAGCCCCTGGAGGATCTCTATCCCTTTTTAAGTCGTAATGAATTTATGGAGAACATGATCGTTGAGCCTATTGAAATACTTAAAGGATAAAGTGGAAGCAACACCATATTCATGTAGATAAGATCATAACTGCAGGAGGATACAAATGGAAAAGTATTTGGAGCCGGATAATAAACATATCTCCGAAGACATAACCACAGTAAAGCACGGCGGCCATAAAATAAGAACAGGAAGAAAGATTATTGATAGGAGCAGGATTGGCAAAGAGGATACAAATCTTCAATGCGAGAAACAACCTAACCAATTTACAGGACATACTTTTAAGAATAAAGTGGAGAAATATAAGTTAGACGGCCACAAACTTCTTTACCATCTCGACAGGATATTGGAATGGCAGAAAGGAGAAAGGATTGCCCCCATTCAAATAGATATGGGCCTTACAAAATTCTGTAATATCGGATGTATCTATTGCATCGGTGTCACCCAAGGAGGAATGACTAAAGGGATGTTGATTGAGCCAGATGCTCTGATGCGATTTATAGAAGATTGTGGAAGGCTTGGAGTTCGCAGTATAGCATATATAGGTGACGGAGAGCCCACGTTAAATCCAGGCCTATATGATTCTATCATCCTCGCCAAGAAACTTGGAATAGATATAGGTATGGCTACAAATGGGATACTTCTTGATATGAATTATGCTCATCAAATGTTGAGAGACTCCACATTTATACGAATCAATTTAAGCGCTGCTGAGCCGGAGAGTTTTAAGAGGATACATCAAGCAACTGTTGATAAATTCAGCATTCTAATAGAAAAGGTGAAGAACCTGATAACAATTAAGAAGGAAAATAATTATCGTTGCACCATTGGACTTCAGATGGTGCTCATCCCAGAGAATTTTGACCAGGTTGTCAAGCTTGCAAAACTTGGCGCAGAAATAGGCGTTGACTATCTGCAAATAAAGCAGTGTTCTGATACTGAATATAAAGAAATAGGCATCCATCCTGAAGACTATCAGAAAGTACAGAATGACTTGAAAGAAGCTGAAGATTTCAACAATAAGAACTATCATGTAAAGGTTAAGTGGAATAAGATTAATATCTTTGGAGAAACGGATTTATATAAAGGAGGCTTCAGAAAATACGATATCTGCCATGGAACTCCATTCCTTGGACAAATAAGCGGAAATGGGAAAGTATATCCTTGTGGTCCTTTTTTTGGTAAGGAAAGATTTTTCGTGGGAGATATTCATAAAGAATCATATTTTGATATTGTAAAGAGCGATAGATATTGGAACGTCCAACAGGACATAATCAATAATGTTGATGTTCATTATGATTGTACTGTGGGTTGTCGTCAGGATTATATAAACAAGTTTTTATGGGATATTCATAATTCACCAGATCATATCAATTTTATATAAGTATAATGCTTAGAAAATTATTATAAAGTAAATGAGATAAAGAATTAAGTGACGATGTTCCTGGATCATTTTTAAGGAGATTTTAAGATGATTGAACGAAATATGGAAAAACATCATGCAGACGAAGAGTTAAATAAACTTTTCCCCCGGCGAGGCATTCACCGTATTTTACTTATCTCGCCACCCGATGTTCATGTAAAGGTATTTAATTATGATGCGGCAAAGCGCTGTAGATGCATGAATTATCCTCCTTATGGTTTAGGAATCATAGCAAGCCATTTGAGGGACAGTGGTTTAAGTGTAGAAATCTTAAATCTAAACAATGCAATTTTAGATGCGTGTAGAAACTCAAAGACAGAAGATGATTTTGACTTTGAGAATATTTGGAAAAGCGTATTAGAACAGGCAATAACTTCCTTCATACCTGATATTATAGGCATCACATGCATGTTTTCCATGAGCCACGAATCTACAGTTAACCTATGCAACTACATCAAAGACCTGGATACTACGTTACCTATGGCATTAGGTGGAGTGCATATTACAAACTGCATGACTAACAACACAATGTCCAAACAATTATTAGAAGATTTTTCGAACGTGGATTTCTTTTTCGTATATGAAGCAGAGTTAGCCTTTAAACAATTTATAAGAATTGTTAACAAAGAAATCCCATTGAGCGATTTAGCGCAGGTATATTTTAACTCAAAACCCGAAAGGTTATACTTTTCCTTAAGTAATATACCCTCAGAAAAGGACTTGGATATTATCCCGGCGCATGACCTGATAACATTAGATAAATTGGCTGCTAACGGCGCAATCGGTGCATTTTTCTGTTTAAAAAACAAGGAAACTAAATTTACTACAATAATATCGAATCGTGGCTGTCGTGGAAGGTGCGCCTTTTGTAATGTGAGAAACTTTAACGGCTTAGGTGTTCGCCACAGATCTGTAGAATCCATAATAGAAGAATTGATCCTATTGCGAGATCGATTTGGCATTGGTCACGTTATGTGGCTTGACGACGATCTGTTACATGACAACAAAAGAGCAATAAGACTTTTTAATGAAATGATAAAACAAAATATTGGAATAACGTGGGATTGTACTAATGGAGTAGTAGCAGCATCGTGCACAGACGAAGTCATCGCCGCAGCCGCTGAGAGTGGATGTATTGGATTAAATATAGGCGTTGAATCTGGGAATGAACAGATGTTAAAGATAAGCAAAAAACCTGGCAATATAAATACCTTTATAAAAGCGGCAAAGGTGTTTAAAAAATATGAGCAAATAAATGCGAGAGTTTTTCTGATCATAGGATTTCCCGATGAAACATATCGAATGATCCTGGATACATTAAATTTAGCACGAGAGATGGATTTGGATTGGTATAATATAAATATTTATCAGCCCATTCCAAATACTGCCATGTTTGACTATATGGTGCAGAGGGGATTATTAGATCAAGTTGGGTTTGAGAATATAAGGTTTAGTGGCGGTCCGTATGGTCAGGTGCTTCAAAATGTCAATAAAGGTCAATTAGACACCACGGTTAAAAACGTTTTTGAAAATATAAATTTAGATACAATACCAACCCCGTCACAGTTATATAATATCTGGTTTTTCATGAATTATCATTTGAATTTCAAGCGACTGTATAAAGAAAATAGACCTGTAAAGCTTATACAGAAATTTAAATACGTTCAAAACATCACAGATCGTGTCGCGCCTAATGATCCCTTTGCAATGTACTTTTGTGGATATATGCAAAACAAAATACTCGGAAGCGTTGACAATCGATTGATCAAAAGATTAGAGACAAGATTAAATTCATCGGGATATTGGGAAGAGCGATTTGAGGAATTTGATTTATCCGTTAGTCATCTAAAGACGGGTAATTTTCCTTCTGAAAATGAAGAATAAGACATTCGTTATCTGGTTCTCTATGAACAACTATCAATTTATTGCCACGGAGCATCACAACATGGCAGGAAGGCCTGTTAAATAAAAACCATGAGACATATCAATAAAAATAGCAATGATCCTACCCCGTTAGTAACTATACTGATGCCTGTTTATCAGGGGGAAAGATATATCCGTCAGGCGATAGAGAGCATCCTGAATCAAACTTACGGCAATCTTCAGCTCATTATTATGGACGACTGCTCTACGGATAGCACAAGGGCTATCATTGATTCCTTCCACGACCATAGGATCGAATATCACCGGAGAGAAGTCCGGAAGGGATATCCGTTTGCTGATGATATGTTCGAATTCATTCGGGGGGATTATGTCACCTCCCAGTCCCATGATGATATCTCCCTTCCAGAGAGGTTAGAGGTACTTGTTAACTGTATAACGGAGAGTCCGGATATAGACGCCGTATTTGAACACTCGGAACTTATTGATGAAAATGACAACCCTGCGACAGATTGGGCATTAGAATTCGCCTTTCAGAATCCCGCAACAACACAGGAAGAAATCCTGCCTTTTATGTTTGCAGGCCATGCCTTACCTGGGGTAGTCTTTCTCAAGACTGACTTCTTGTTTAATACACTCGGCGGCATCTTAGGGGTTAAGGGTTATGAGGCAACACCTGACTATGCTGCAAATTTTAGAATCCTAAAACGTGGCAAAATCAAAATTGTTGACAAAGTCCTTATGAAATTCAGAACCCACGGGAATAACTATTCAAAGACTAACATGAACGCTCTTACTGAGACCGCAGCCAGAATTATCTGTGACAACAGAAGGGAGTTATCCATAGAACAAATATTCCCTCAAATTCGTAAGGCTGAATCAGAAAAAGAAATAGGGAGACTCAAGGCCCTCTGTCACTTTCAGTTAGCTATGTACATGAATCGGTACGGCTCTTTTAGATTTGTTCGTGATCTGGTAGAAATGGATTTAGAACAGGCTATTGAAGCTAATCCTGCGTTTGCTGACGCATGGAATGCCTTAGGGGTTATCCGGTGGAAGGTTGCGGAAGATTATTTGCTATCTTCTTACGAGTCCCTGAGAGTTGCCTGTCAATTAACAAATGTCAATCCTCAATTCAAGGATAATTTCCAGACCGTTGCAAATCGAATAGGCCAAGATGGAACTCTGGGTAACATCAAATTTGATTTGCAAGATGCGCTCAAAAATTATCACAGAATAAAAACATCAGGAAAAGATGGGGCTGAGAATACAGCAAAGTTCTATAACAGTGATAAAACTTTAATTAATAAAAGTGTAGAACCAAAGGTCATCAAAATCCTTGTAATCTCCTGCTTCTACCCCCCCCATCATCTTGATGACGATGCATTAATATGCCAGAAAGTGTGCAATTATATTCAGGGGAGAAAATATTCAGTACAGATAGTGACATCCGACTCAAGGTCGCCGTCTTATCAGAAATTTCGTTTATATCCCATTCCACACCCTGGCATCTGCCGAGAACTGGTATTAGAACCTAAAAATGGCACCGGAAATATCAGTCACGATAATCGTGATCATTTATCTTCGATTAGAAGGCATAACCTGGCTGTCCTGAAGTCAGTCGTGCAGGATTTTAATCCTGATACAATCATTGCCTGGGAGCTGAACGATTTCGATAGTTCATTTATATCTTCGGTGAGGTCATGCAATATTCCTGTGATTGAAAAAACGAAGGTAATGTCATGCATCCGGGGAAACATCGATGCCTTAGGGGAGTTAGATCATTTAATAGACAATTCGTTTGATACTGAAAAGGGCAAAGTTACATATGAGCACATTGATACCCTTGCAAGTAAGAGTGATGAACAACTAATGAATCGTGTCAAGAGTGACAGAAATCCGCAAAGACAGTGGGCAGATATATACAAGAATGTTGCATCATACAATACATTTACAAGGATGCCCTTCCTCGCAATATTTCTCAACAAAGTGCTTGAATATTGTCAATGCGGTACCGCCTTAGAGACAGGTATTGGCTCAGGCTATGGATCTATCTGGCTTTCCAAGATAGATGTTGCTGTTGATGGCATTGATTATTCTCAGGATATTGTCGAACAGGCCAATCGGACAAATGAACAGCTTAATGGTAATGCCGAATTTCATTTTGGAGACATGTTTGATCTAAAACATTATATAACAAAAAACTATGATGTAATATTTCATCAGGGTGTTTTAGAACATTATGAGGATGATAAGATTCGTGAGATACTGACTCAGCAGATAAATTGTGCCAGATACGTTATCTTTAGCGTGCCTTCTATAAATTACCCTTTTGAGAGAGAATTTGGGGATGAGAGATTAATGACGATTAAAGAGTGGGAAGCAATTCTCAAACCTTTCAAGGTGGAAGAATTGAGATACTATGGAGACCCAAACCTCGGTGGAAAAGAGCATATTCTGTGTATCATTCAAGGAATCAAGGGAGGACTAACCAGGAAGTATCAGATGGAACATGGAAATATCAATTTCCTGTGGAATGGACCCATCTACGATCCGAGTGGCTATTCTGATGAAGCACGAAGCTTTGTCCTCTCTCTTGACAAGGAGAACATACCTATCAGAGTAAATCCAATAAAGTGGAATAATAAAGAGGCAAAACTCCCTCCGGCGATCTTAAATAAGATAAAAGAACTCTCAAAGACTCCGCTCTCTCCCGGATTCATTAATGTCATGCACATATTCCCCCCTTACTTTCAGAAAGATCCGGCGGCACGGTTTAACATAGGCCGGACGATGTTTGAGACAAACCGTATCCCTGAAGAGTGGGTAGCCAAGTGCAACGAGATGGATGAGATCTGGGTTCCAACAGACTTTAACATCGAGACATTTGCAGCTTCAGGGGTCAATTCTAAGAAATTAATTAAAATCCCCGGACCGCATGATTTTTCCGGATATTCACTTGATGTCCCCCCATTGCCTATTGAAGGGAAAAAGGGTTTTAGCTTCCTTTCGACCTTTGACTGGAACTTGAGAAAGGGGTGGGACATCCTGATTAAGGGCTATATCGAAGAGTTCAAGGAAACCGAGGATGTCACACTCGTCCTGAAAGTATGGTCTTCATATGGAAAAAGTGTAGCACAATTACAGCAGGATCTGGAGAAATATATCAGAGAGGTGTTAGAGAGAGACCCCATACGTATTCCGGATATACTCTTCCTGGACCTGAACATCCCGGTGGAGGAGATGCCCTATCTCTACAAGGCAGTGGATGCCTATGTGGTGCCGACCCGTGGAGAGGGATGGGGAAGGCCATATATTGAGGCAATGGCCATGGGGCTCCCCACGATCGGCACCCGATGGAGCGGGAATACGGAGTTTATGAATGATGAGAACTCCTTCCTGATTGATTTTGAGATGGTGGATGTGCCAGAGGCGGGATGGAAGGAGGTCCCCACTTATAAGGGACACCAATGGGCAGAGCCATCGGTATTTCATCTCCGATCCCTTATGCGGGATGTTTATGAATGCCGGAGTGAAGCGCGGGAGAAAGGGATGTACGCAAGGGAAGAGGTTTTGAAGAAATATAATAGGAGTGTTATTGCGGAAAAGATTATCAGTCATATCAGGGAGCTCACTGAAAATAATCCCTCCTGTAATCCCCCTCCATCATCCTCAAAGATATCCATCTGCTGGGAAGGTTCACAATTTGTTTACCATAGCCTTGCTTTGATCAACCGGGAAGTCGGGATAGAGCTTCTGAAAAAGGATCAGGTGGAACTCTCCATTATCCCGTATGAATCTCACCAATTTGATGAGACAGCAGATCCAAGATATCCGGCGCTGGCAGGATCTTTTCATAAAAAACTACTCTCTGCAGACATACATATCAGGCATCAATGGCCGCCCAATTTTAATCCGCCCCCTGATGGGCGCTGGGTCCTTATTCAGCCCTGGGAGTTTGGTTCGCTGCCAAAGGCATGGGTTCCTCCAATCCAGAATCTAATAGACGAGGTCTGGATCCCAAGTCATTACGTCCGGCAGGTCTACATCGACAGCGGGATAGACCCTGAAAAGGTCCATGTCATTCCCAATGGGATCAACCCTGAGATCTTTAACCCGGATGGGTCGGAGATGAAGATACATTCGAAGAAGGGATTTAAGTTTCTGTTTGTTGGGGGAACAATCTATAGGAAAGGGATCGATATCCTTATCAATACCTACCTTAAAACATTTACAGCCAAAGATGATGTGGTATTGGTCATTAAAGATATCGGGAGCAAGAGTTTCTAC
>Ga0209342_10005584_pt1 | contig 12849 bp, 5 predicted proteins | sample RifCSP16_2_FD_184023 | JGI IMG/M metagenome (GOLD analysis project Ga0209342, IMG submission 184023) | Soil microbial communities from Rifle, Colorado - Rifle CSP2_sed 16_2 (SPAdes) (version 2) | ecosystem: Environmental > Terrestrial > Deep subsurface > Rock core/Sediment | place: Rifle... | reverse complement strand
CTTCGCCCTCGTGGAGGGAGGCGCCGTGGAGGCGTCCGCGCCTGCGCCGCCCCTCGACCTCGCGGCGTTCCGCGCAGCCATGCGCGACGCAGGGGCCGAAGACGCGGTGGACGAGATTCTCCGCACATTCGCGGGCGGTGCGAGCCAGCATCTCGCAGCCATCGCCGCAGCGCTCGACTCGGGCGACGCCGAGGCCATCGCGCGGGTCGCGCACGCGTTCAAATCGGCCGCCGGCACCGTTGGTGCTCGCACGCTCGCCTCCCTCCTCGCCGAGATCGAGCAGGCGGCTCGGGAACACGCGCTCGAGCGGGCCGGGGACGAGCTCCCCAAGCTGCAGCGCGAGCTCGCGGCGGTGCTCGAACACCTCAAAGCCGGAGTGTCTCATGCACCTCCTGCTCGTTGAAGACGACTCGGTCACCCGCCTGTACCTCGCCGCGGCGCTGAAGGGTCTCGGGTACGAGATCACGCTAGCGGCGGAGGGCGTCGAGGCGTGGAGCAACTTCCGGCTGGCCCACTACGCGGTCGTGATCTCCGATTGGTCTATGCCCGAGATGGATGGAGTGGAGCTGTGCCGCCGCATCCGCGCTCGGCCGAGCGACCGCTACACCTACTTCATCCTCATCACCGCCACGGGCGGGAAGGACCGCTACCTCGAGGGGATGGAGGCGGGTGCGGATGACTTCATCACGAAGCCCGTCGACCTCGACGAACTGCACGCGCGCCTCAAGGTGGCCGATCGCATCCTCGGGCTCCGGAGACATGTGCAGCAGCTCGAAGGGCTGCTACCCATCTGCTCCTACTGCAAGCGGATCCGAGATCAAACGGAGCAGTGGCAGTCGATCGAACGGTACGTCGAAAAGCGCTCCGAAGCCCAGTTCAGCCACGGAATCTGCCCGGACTGCTACAAGAAGCACGTACAGCCGCAGATCGACGAGCTCGGGCCGTCGCGATGACCCGCGCTGTCGCAAAACCGCCCTGCGATGCCGCAAAAACACCCTAGGCCCGGGGGCCAGGCGCGCCCATTAGTTGTTGTTCCTCGCACGTTGCCTCGGCCCATTATCTCATGTTCCCGGAGCGGGGTGCGGATCGCCATGCGGCGTCTGGCCGGCCGCCGTTCTAGGGGTGAGAGCGACGGGATGGCGTGCGATGTCCGGGACCACGGGGAGGGCCGAGGCAGCTCATGAACGTTGCGCGCCAGGTCGAGATCCTGCTCCTCGAGGACAATGCCCATGACTGGGTGCGCTTGAGCGAGCCTCCCCGCTAGCACATGCCGCCGCCGGTGCGGATCCTGATCGTAGAGGACGTCGTAGGCGACGCGGAGCTCGTAGAGCGCGAGCTGCGCCGTGCCGGGATCTCCTGCGTGACGCGTCGCGTGGAGGCGGAGGCCGCGTATTGCGAGGCGTTGCGCACGTTCGCCCCCGACCTCATCCTGTCCGACCACTCCCTGCCGCAGTTCTGCGCGAGCGACGCCCTACGCATCGCGCTGCAGGAGAGCCCGGACACGCCGGTGATCGTCGTCACCGGCAGCCTCGATGAAGAGACGGCCGCCGAGTACATCAAGGCCGGGGCCACCGACTACATCGTGAAGCATCACCTCGAGCGCTTGGGCCCCGCGGCGCTCCGGGCACTCGATCTGAAGCGCGCCCGGGAAGAGCAGCTGCGCGCGGAACAGGCGCGGCGGCAGGGCGAAGAGCGGTTCCGGGCCCTCATCGAGCACGGCGCGGACGCCATCGTCCTGCTCGCGTCCGACGGCACCGTGCTGTTCGCCAGCCAAGCGTCGGAGCGCGTCCTCGGGTACCGGCTGGCCGACCTGGTCGGACGAAGCGGCTTCGAGCAGGTCCACGCCGACGACCTCCCCCGGCTTCGGGCCGTGGTGGACGACGTGCTCGACCAGCCGGGCAGGCCACAGACGATCGAGCTCCGCGTGCGCCACGGGGATGGCGCCTGGCACGTGCTCGAAGCCGTCGTGGTCAATCGCCTGGCCGAGCCGGCCGTCGGTGCCATCGTGGTGAACGCGCGCGACGTTACGGAGCGCAACGAAGCCGAGGCAGCCCTCCGGGACTCCGAGGAGCGGTATCGCACGCTGGTCGAGGGCGTACGGGACGTGATCTTCGCGCTGTCGCCCGACGGCACGATCCGGTCGCTCAGCCCGGCCTTCGAAGCGATCCTGGGGTGGCGCCGGGAGGAGTGGCTCGGCCAGCCGTTCGAGCGGCTCGTCCATCCGGAGGATCTTCCCACGGTGATCGAGCTGATGGGGCGCGTGTTGCAGGGCGAGTCGCGCCCCACGGCGCAGCTCCGCGTCCGCACCGCGAGGGAGGAGTACCGGGTGGGCGAGTTCGCCGCCACGGCCCAGCTGCGCGAGGGCCGGCTCGCGGGCATCCTGGGCATCGGGCGCGACGTGACCGAGCGGGTGCAACTCGAGCAGCAGCTGCGCCAGGCGCAGAAGATGGAGGCGGTGGGCCGTCTCGCTGGCGGCATCGCGCACGACTTCAACAACATCCTCACCGCGATCACGGGCTACGCCGATCTGCTGCTCGAAGACCTCGACGCCACCGATCCGCGCCGCCAGGACGCCGTGGAGATCCAAACAGCCGCGGAGCGCGCCGCCGGGCTCACCCGCCAGCTCCTCGCGTTCAGCCGGCAGCAGGTGCTGCAACCGGCGGTGCTCGACCTCAACGCCCTGGTGCGGGAGCTCGAGAAGATGCTGGACCGGCTGCTCGGCGAGGACGTCAAGCTCGCGACGCGGCTCGACCCGGCGCTCGCCCCTGTCCGGGCGGATCCGGGCCAGCTCGAGCAGGTGATCATGAACCTCGTCGTGAACTCGCGCGACGCGATGCCGAACGGCGGCCAGCTCACCGTCGAAACCACCAACGTGCAGCTCGACGAAGCCTATGCGCGCGAGCACTACCCGGCGCGACCCGGCCCCTACGTCATGCTTGCCGTGAGTGACACCGGTACGGGAATGACCGAGCAGACGAAGGCCCACCTGTTCGAGCCGTTCTTCACGACCAAGGAGAAGGGCAAAGGAACGGGGCTCGGCCTCGCCACCGTGTACGGGATCGTCAAGCAGAGCGGCGGATTCATCTGGGTGTACACCGAGCTGAGCCGCGGCACCGCGTTCAAGATCTATCTGCCGCGCGCGGAGGAACCCGCCGACGCCCCCTCCCGGCGCTCCGGTGCGACCAGCCCGGTCGCGCGCGGCACGGAGACCGTGCTGCTCGCCGAGGACGAGGTTCCAGTGCGCGCGGTGGCGCGCCAGGTGCTCGAGCGTCACGGCTACACCGTGCTCGAAGCGCCCAGCGCCGAGGCGGCGCTAGACCTCGCGGGGCGATACTCCGGACCCATCCACCTGCTGTTGACGGACGTCGTCATGCCCGGGATGAGCGGCCGGGACCTCGCCGCCCGGCTGGCGTCGCTGCGCCCGGAGGCGCGGGTGATCTACATGTCCGGCTACACGGAGGACGCGATCACGCGGCACGGGGTGCTCGAGCCGGGGCTGGTATACATCCAGAAGCCGTTCACTCCCGAGATCATCGCCCGCAGGGTCAGGGACGTGCTGGACGCTCCTCTTCGAACCCCTTGAACACCGCACGGATACCGCGCGTCGCCGGGGGCGCGGTCATCGTCATCGGCCTCGGCGCCTTGGCGGGCTGGCGGTGGGATGTCGCCTGGCTGACAAGCCTCGTCCCGGGCTCGGCGGCGATGAATCCAGTGACGGCCCTCGCGTTCCTGCTCGTCGGCGTCACGCTATGGGCCTCCCCTGGCCCCGAGCCCTCGGCGCCGGGCGTTTGGACGGCGCGAGCCTGCGCCGCCGCAGTCGCCCTCGTCGGCCTCGTCCGCCTGAGCGGGTATCTGTTCGGCTTCGATCCCAGCATCGACCGGCTGCTGTTCGCGGCGCGCGTCGCGACCGCCGGAGCCCCCAGCCGGATGGCGCCGCAAACCGCCCTGAATCTCATGCTGCTCGGCGTCGCGCTCTGGGTGTTGGGGCGTCACACGAAGCGTGCGCCGCTCGCCGTCCAGCTCCTCGCCCTTGGGTCGGGCCTAATCGCCGTGGTAAGCGCAACCGGCCACACCTATGGCACGCGCTGGCTGTACGGCGCGATGGCGTTCAACACGGCCCTCGCGTTCGTGATTGCGACGGTGGGTGTGCTGTGGTCCCGACCCGATGTGGGCATTACGGCCCTGCTCGCGAGTGCAACACCAGGGGGCGCGCTCGCGCGCCGCCTGATCCCGGCGATCATTGTGATTCCGCTGCTGCTCGGCTGGCTTCGGCTCGTGGGGCAGCGGGCCGGCCTGTATGACACCGAGGGCGGGACGGCCCTGTACGTGGTCGCCACCATCGCCGCACTCGCGGGGCTGGCGTGGGGGAGCGCCCGTTCACTCGAGCGGGCCGACGCCGAGCGCCGTGCGGCGGAGCAGGCGCTGCTGGCGACGCGCGCGCGCCTCGAGCACGTGCTGGCGTCGAGCACCGCCGTGATCTATGGGAACCACGTGAACGGCACCTCGTTCTCCCCCAGCTGGGTGAGCGAAAGCATCACCGGCATGATGGGCTACGACGTACCCACGGCCCTGGACCCGGCCTGGTGGATGGATCACCTGCATCCGGACGACCGGGCACGCGTCTTGGCGGAGGTGCCCATCCTGTTCGGGCAGAACCGTCTCACGACCGAATACCGCTTTCGCCACGCGGACGGGACCTACCGCTGGGTGCGTGACGAGTCCCGGCTCTTGCGAGACGCCAGCGGTGCACCGGCGGAAGTCTTCGGCGCCTGGATGGACATCACCGAGCACCAGCGGGCCGAGCAAGCACTCCGCGAATCCGAAGAGCGCCATCGGCTCCTGTTCGAGCGGAATCCGCTCCCGGCGTGGGTCTTCGATCTGGAAACGTTGCGGTTCGTTGCGGTCAACGACGCGGCGGTCCGCGCCTACGGCTACACCCGCGACGAGTTCCTGACCATGACCATCGCCGACATCCGCCCGCCGGAGAACGTCCCCGCGCTGCGCGACGCTGTTACGCGCATCACCGCGGGACACGCCGGGGGGTGGCAACACCGCAAGAAGGACGGGAGCCTGATCGAGGTCGACATCACGTCGCACGTCCTCTCGTTCGCTGGCCGGCCCTGCGAGCTGGTGCTGGCCCGCGACATCACCGCGCGCCGGCGCGCGGAGGAAGCCCTCCGAGCCAGCGAGGAGCGGTTCCGCACCCTCGCCACGACGGCCACCGATGCCATCGTGTCCGCGGATCAGCGCGGCAACGTCACCTACTTCAACCCGGGTGCGGAGCGGATGTTCGGCTACACCGCCGAGGAGGTGAACGGCGAGCCGCTCACGCTGCTCATGCCCGAACGGTTCGGCGACGCACATCGCGCAGGGCTGGCGCGCTACCTGGCGACGGGGGAGGCGCGTGTGGTCGGCACCACGGTCGAGCTGGCCGGACGGCGGAAGGACGGAACGGAGTTTCCACTGGAACTGTCGCTCGCGAGCCGGAGGGGCGGCGCCGAGATCGCCTTCACGGGAATCATGCGCGACATCACGGAGCGCAAGCGCGCGGAGGAAACGCTGCGGCGCTACGCAGCCCAGCTCGAGGCCGCGAACGCGGAGCTCGACGCGTTCGCCTACTCCGTGTCGCACGACCTGCGCGCCCCGCTGCGGAGCATCGACGGCTTCGGTCAGGCGCTGCTCGAGGACTGCGCCGACCAGCTCGATGCCGCTGGGAGGGACCACCTGGGGCGCGTCCGCGCCGCGGGCCAGCGGATGGGCGTGCTCATCGACGAGCTGCTGCGGCTTTCGCGGGTGACCAGGAGCGAGCTGTGTCGGGAGCCGGTGAACCTGAGCGCCCTCGCGCACGACGTCGCGGCCGACCTCCGGCGCTCGGCCCCTGGGCGGGCGGTCGAGCTCACAGTCGCCTCCGGCGCGGCGGCCGAGGGCGATCCACACCTGCTCCGCGTGGTGCTCGAGAACCTGCTCGGGAACGCGTGGAAGTACACGGCGAAGCACCCCCGTGCGGTAATCGAGTTCGGCGTGACCGACCACGGTGGGGAGCGGGCCTTCTTCGTGCGCGACAACGGCGCGGGGTTCGACATGAAGTACGCGGGCAAGCTGTTCGGGGCGTTCCAGCGGCTGCACTCCTCGGCCGAGTTCGAGGGATCCGGGGTCGGCCTCGCGACCGTACAACGCATCGTGCGCCGGCACGGCGGCCGCGTCTGGGCGGAGGGCGCCCCGGGGCACGGGGCCACGTTCTATTTCACCTTATGATGCACGTCAACGAGGCGGAGGCGATGAGCGACAAGATCATCCTGCTGGTAGAGGACAACGCAGACGACGTGGCACTGACCCTGCGCGCATTCCAGAAGAACAACATCACGAACGAGATCGTCGTGGCCCAGGACGGCGCCGAAGCGCTGGACTACCTGTTCGGCACCGGCCGGTTCGCGGGCCGGGACGCCCGCGTCGCGCCGCAGCTCATTCTGCTCGACCTGAAGCTCCCCAAGGTCGACGGGCTCGAGGTGCTCCGCCGGCTCCGCGCCCACGAGCGCACCCGCCTGATCCCGGTCGTGATCCTCACGTCGTCGAAGGAGGAACGCGACGTGGTCAACGGCTATAGCCTGGGCGCGAACAGCTACGTGCGCAAACCGGTGGACTTCACCGAATTCCTCGAGGCCGCACGGCAGCTGGGGCTGTACTGGCTGCTGCTGAACGAGCCCCCACCCCGGTCGGGACACCCGTGAGCCGCGGGCTTGGCTAACCGGCCGGCCGGGGGCCTCCCGGTGACTCAGGTCACACCCAATCCGCGCCGATGGACGGTTGCCCTCAGGCGCCGCCGGGTGAGTATTGGGGGCCCCGGATGACCACGCCGACGCAGCCGCCCTCCAGCGCCCCGCCACGCGAATCGGACGCCGAGCTCCAGGCGCTCCTCGCGGCGATCAACGACGTCATTCTCGTGCTCGACGCCGACGGCCGGTACGTGAAGATCGCCCCCACCAACCCTTCGGTGTTGTGCCGCCCGGCCCCCGAGCTGCTGGGCAAGACGCTGCACGACGTGTTCGAGAAGGCGCGGGCGGACGAGTTCCTGGCCTCGATCCGCGACGCCCTCGCGACCCGGCACACCGTCCACGTCGAGTACCGCTTGAAGATCAACGGCCGGGACGTCTGGTTCACGGCGGCGATCTCGCCGCTCGGGGATGACCGGGTGGTGTGGGTGGTGCGCGACATCACCGAAGGCCGCGGGGCGGCGGAGCGGCTGCGCGCGAGCGAGGAGCGCTTCCGCGCACTGGTCGAGCACTCGAGCGACATCATCACCCTGCTCGGGCGAGACGGCACCGTGCTGTACGCGAGTGAGTCCACCGCGCCGGTGCTCGGCTACGGCTCGACCGAGAACGTGGGCCGGAACGCGTTCGAGCTGGTCCACCCGGACGACCGGGCCGCAGCGCTCGAGCTGTCCGGCGAGCTGCTACAACAGCCGGGGCGTTTGGCTCGCACAGAGGTGCGGGCGCTGCACAAGGACGGCACTTGGCGTCACCTCGAGGCCGTGGGAGTGAATCGGCTGGACGATCCGGCGATCGGCGCAATCGTCGTCACCTACCGCGACATCACGGAGCGCCAGCGTACCGAGCAGGACCTGCGGGAGACGCTCTCCCTGCTCAACGCGACGCTCGAGTCCACGGCGGACGGCATCCTGGTCGTCGACGTCTCAGGTCGCATCGTGAGCTCTAACCGCAAGTTCGCCGAGCTGTGGCGCATCCCCGACTCGATCCTCGAGGCGAAGGACGATGGGCAGGCGCTGGCGTGGGTGCTCGGCCAGGTCGTCGAGCCGGATGCCTTCCTGACCAAGGTGCGCGAGCTGTATGCCCGGCCGGAGGCGTCGAGCTTCGACATCCTCACGTTCAAGGACGGGCGGATCTTCGAGCGCCACTCCCAGCCCCAGTACATCGGCGGCAAGACGGTGGGTCGCGTGTGGAGCTTCCGCGACGTCACCGAGCGCAAGCGCGCCGAGCAGATCCAGCTCGCCACGTATCGCATCTCCGAAGCGGTCCACGCCGCGCGCAACCTGCAAGGCCTGTTTCGCGCCATCCACGAGATCGTGGGCGAGCTGATGTCGGCGAAGAACTTCTACATCGCGCTGTACGACCCGGCGACCGAGTTGCTCAGCTTCCCGTATTTCGTGGACGAATACGACTCCGACTTCCGATCCAAGAAGCTCGGGAAGGGCCTCACCGAGTACGTGCTGCGCACGGGCCAGCCGCTGCTCGCCACCCCCGAGATCCATGAGGAGCTCGAGCAGCACGGCGAGGTGGAGCTGGTCGGCGCCCCGTCGATCGACTGGCTGGGCGTGCCGCTGAAGGCCGGCGACCGCACGATCGGCGTGCTCGTCGCTCAGACCTACACCCCGGGCGTCCGCTACGGCGAGCGGCAGAAGCACATGCTCCAGTTCGTCTCGACCCAGGTGGCGATGGCCATCGAACGCAAGCGGCAGGAGGAGCAGCTGCTCGAGAACGAGCGCCGTTACCGCCTGCTGTTCCGGTCGAATCCGGAAGCGATGTGGGTCTACGACTACGACACGCTGCGGTTCCTCGCGGTCAACGAGGCGGCGATCACTCGCTACGGCTACTCCGAGGAGGAGTTCCTGACGATGACGATCCGCGATATCCGCCCGGGGTCGGAGTTCCCCAAGCTCGAGGACATGCTGACGCAGCGGCAGGGTGCCGGGTCATTCAGCGGCTTCCGCCACCGCCGCAAGGACGGCGCGCTGATCGACGTGGACATCGAGTCGCAGCCGATCGAGTTCGCCGGCCGCCCGGCCCGTCTGGTCCTGGCGCGCGACGTCACCGCGCGGCGTCAGCTCGAAGACCAGCTCCGGCAATCCCAGAAGATGGAGGCCGTAGGCCAGCTCGCGGGCGGGATCGCCCACGACTTCAACAACCTGCTCACCGCGATCCTGGGAAGCACGCAGTTGCTGCTGCACGCCACCCCCCCGGGCGACCCACGGCGCGAGGACGCCGAGGAGATCCAGAACGCGGGGATCCGCGCAGCCGAGCTCACCCGCCAGCTCCTCGCCTTCAGCCGGCGCCAGGTGCTCGCCCCGAAAGTGCTCGACGTGAACGCCGTCGTGTCGAGCATGGACAGGATGCTGCGGCGGCTGATCGGCGAGGACATCGAGCTCGTGACCCAGCTGGCCGCTGATCTCGACTCCGTCAGCGCCGACCCCGGGCAGCTGGAGCAGGTACTGTTGAACCTCGCCGTGAACGCGCGCGACGCGATGCCTCGGGGCGGCCGCCTCACCATCGAGACGGCCAACGTGACCCTCACCGAAGAGTACGCCGAGCGGCACCACCGGATGCCCCCGGGGGCCTATGTGCTGCTCGCCGTGTCCGACACCGGCGTCGGGATGGACGAAGCCACGCAGGCCCACCTGTTCGAGCCGTTCTTCACCACGAAGGAGGTCGGCAAGGGAACCGGCCTCGGACTCGCTACGGTGTACGGAATCGTCAAGCAGAGCGGGGGCTACATCTGGGTGTACAGCGAGCCCGGCCGCGGCACCACGGTGAAGATCTACCTACCCCGCGTCACCGGTGACGCGGAGCCGCTGCGCGCCCCGCTTCCCCGGGCCGAGCTCCAGCACGGATCGGAGACGGTCCTGCTGGTCGAGGACGCTGCTCCGGTCCGGACGCTCGCCCGCAAGAGCCTCGAGGCCTACGGCTATCGCGTCCTGGACGCGCCTGACGGCCCGACCGCCCTCGAAATCGCGGCGCACCACGCCGGCGGGATCGACGTGCTGGTGACCGATGTCGTGATGCCGGGGATGAGCGGCCGCGAGCTCGCGGAGCGCCTCGCCCCGCAGCGCCCCGAGATGCGGGTGTTGTACACCTCGGGGTATACTGACGACGCCATGGTGCGACAAGGGGTGCTGCAATCGGGCGTGGCCTTCCTGCAGAAGCCTTTCGTCCCGGAGACACTGGCGCGGAAGGTGAGAGAAGTACTGGACGGTAAGAGGCGGTAGGAGGCGGTAAGGGGCGGTAGGGCGGCGGCACCCGTACCGCCCCCTACCGCCCCCTACCGCCCCATGCCGCCTCTGACGTCAAGCACTTCCCGCACGCGAGCCAACAGATCGCTCGCCGTCCACGGCTTGGGGAGAAACGGCAGCGACGGATCGAGCGGTGGGCCGCCGCGCCCCTCCGGGTCGGAGTAGCCACTCGCGAACAGGAAGCGCGGCGCTGCGCCGGGCTGGCGGGACACGGCGTCGTACAGCGCCCGGCCGCTGAGCCGGGGCATCACGAGGTCTGAGATGACGAGGTCGATCGCCGTGGCCTGCTGCCGCAGCACGTCCAGCGCCTCCTGCCCGTCCGCCGCGGTCACGACCTGGTAGCCCGCTTCCTCGAGGATGCGCTTCGCCGAGCGCCGGAGCTGGTCGTCATCCTCTGCCACCAGAATCGTCTCCGTCCCCCCGCGCACCGGGAACTCGCCCGAGCGCCGCCGCGCCGTGGCCGCCGCCACCGTGGCGACCGGGAAGTGGACGCTGAAACGGGTCCCCTTCCCCGGCGCGCTGTCCACGTCGATGCGAGCGCCGTGCTGCTTGACGAGGCCGTACACCGTGGCCAGGCCGAGACCCGTGCCTTTCCCCGCGGGCTTGGTCGTGAAAAAGGGCTCGAACATGCGCCGGCGCGTCTCCCCGTCCATGCCGGTCCCCGTGTCGCCGACGCCCAGGCAGACGAACTCGCCGGCCGGCGGGGCGCCGAGGCTCGGGCTGCGGGTGGTCTCGATCCGCAGCACTCCGCCGTCCGGCATGGCGTCGCGCGCGTTCGTGACGAGGTTGAACAGGATCTGCTCTACGGCGTGAGCGTCGGCGCATACCTCGGGCAGCTCGGCGTCACCGCTGATCACGATCTCGATGTCGGCGGGGAGGATGCGCCGCAGGAAGCCCGAGAGGTCCGAGATCAGGCCGCTCAAGTCCACGGGCGCGAGCTCGAGGGTCGAACGCCGCGCGAACCCGAGCAGCTCCTTCACCATGACGCGCCCACGCAGCGCCGCTCCCATGACGTCGCGCACGTCGGCGTGCGCATCCGTGCGCTCCGCCGGGAGCGCTTTCGCGATCAGCTGGGCGTTCGCCAGAATGATGGTGAGGAGGTTGTTGAAGTCGTGGGCGATCCCGCCGGTGAGTTGCCCGATCGCCTCCATCTTCTGCGACTGACGCAGTTGCTCTTCGAGCGCGCGGCGCTCGGTGATGTCCTCGGCGAGCGTCTCGAAGTACTCGATCCCGCCGTCGGGGCTCCGCACCGCGCGCCCGGAGAGCCGCACCAGGATGCGCTGGCCGTCCTTGCGCTTCCACACGACCTCGGCCCCCTGGATAAGACTGTTGCCGCCGCTGAAGCGTGCGAGGATGCGTTCGCGCTCTCCGGGGTCGGCGTACACATCGTGCGCGATGTCCACGGTCAGCAGCTCGGCCTCCGCCTGGTACCCCAACAGCTTCACGAGCGCGGGGTTGCCTGCCAGGAACCTGCCTTGCGGCGTCGAACGGTAGATCCCGTAGCTGGCGTGCTCGACCAGGGCCCGGCTGGTCTCCTCGGAGCGACGCAGGGCCTCCTCCGCCCGTCGGCGCTCGGTGACGTCCGTGCCGACACCGATCACGCCGGCGACCGCTCCGCCGGCATCCCGCACAGGCGAGTACCACGCCTGGAACACCGAGCCGAAGATCTCCACCGTCGAGGAGAAGGTCTCACCACCGAGCGCGCGACGCACGTCCGCGAGCGCTTGGGGCGCATCCGCGTAGAGCTCGTGCACCGACCAACCGACGAGCTGTCCGGGCCGCACCCCCAGCGCGTCGAGCCCCTTCCCCTCGACCATCGTGAAGACGCCGTCCTTGTCCAACGCGAACAGGACGAGCGGCGCGCCGGCGATCACCGTGCGCAGCCGCTCTTTATTGTCCCGCAGCGCTCGCTCCTGCCGTCGTCGCTCGCTGACGTCACGGGCGTTCACGATCAGCTGCGCCGTTCCCCGGTGGTCGACGCGCGCCTGCCCGATCGCCTCGAGCACTCGCCACGAGGCGTCGCGGTGCCGGAACCGGAATTCCGCCGAATGGGGGACGTTGGGGCGCTGGATCGCCCGGGCCAAGGCTTCGGCCACGAGGGAGATGTCGTCCGGATGGACGAAGTCGAACGTATTCCGCTCGAGCAACTCGCGTGGCTCGTAGCCCAGCAGCCGCTCGACGGAGGGGCTGGCGTACTGGAACACGCCGTTCTCCCCGACGATCGTCACGATGTCCGACGCGTTCTCGATCAGCGAGCGGAAGTGCGTCTCGCTGCGGCGCAGCGTCTCCTCCGTCCGCGCCCGGTCGATGGCGGTCGCCAGCACGTTCGCCACGGACTGTAGAAAGTGCGTATCGTGGAGCGTGAACGCGCGCCGCTGCGCCGTGTGAAGCCCGAAGATGCCGAACGGGCGGTCCGTGCCGTGGATCGGGACGCTCAGGCTGCTCGTCACCCCGTGCGCGGCGAGCAGCGGCGCGCTCCCGAACCGCGCGTCCGTCCCCAGATCCTCCACCACCACCGGGCCGGCTGCCCGCAGCGCGTACCCCGCGTGCGTGTCGGCGTCCGCCGGCTCGATCGTGCGGCCCACGCTCTCCCCCGCCCACCCCACTCCTGCGCGCAGCAGCAACGTGCGGTTCTCAGGCCGAAACTCCAGTACGCTGGCGAACTCGACGTCGAGGACCCGGGCGGCGTGTGCCACCGCGGCGTCCATGAGCTCGGCAACCGGGGCGCCGGCGAGGGCCGATTGGCCGAGGTGCGCGACCGCCTCCTGCTGGCGCGCGGTGGCGCGCAGCGTCTCTTCGGTGCGCGACAGACGGACGTCCTGCGGATC
>Ga0209342_10005583_pt1 | contig 12853 bp, 14 predicted proteins | sample RifCSP16_2_FD_184023 | JGI IMG/M metagenome (GOLD analysis project Ga0209342, IMG submission 184023) | Soil microbial communities from Rifle, Colorado - Rifle CSP2_sed 16_2 (SPAdes) (version 2) | ecosystem: Environmental > Terrestrial > Deep subsurface > Rock core/Sediment | place: Rifle... | reverse complement strand
CGCCGAGGCCCTGACCCACAAGATCCGCGAGGTCCTGACCCCACGGGCGTGAGGGCGGCGCCAAACGGACATTCACCACAAAGACACAAGGGGCACGGAGAACGGAAGGCGACAGCGGTGTTGGTCTCCACTGCCCTGCTATGCCCGCACTCCTTACGGCGCTCCACTTCCGTCCGTTCGGGGCACAGCGAAGCTGGCCACGGCGACCCCCTCTCCCCCTTGGGGGGAGAGGCTGGGGTGAGGGAGGCCTGCTGTTCACTCCCTCGCATCGCCCAAGGCATCACACAACGCCAATCCCCAGCGAGTCCAGCCCCTGTCGACTGTCGACTACCGGCTGTCAAGTGCCGTTCAGAACCCGATCTTGCGCATCACGGCCCTTGGCAGCAGGCGGATGACCGCCATGATCCAGCGCCAGATGGGTGGCGCGTAGACGACCGGGGTGCCCCGGTCGATCGCCCGCAGAACGATTCTGGCCACGTCGTCCGGTTCGCCGGCGAAAGGCGGGGGCGTGAGGCCGTCCGTCATCGAGGTCTTGACGAAGCCGGGCTTCACACAAACCGTCTTGAGGCCCTGAGCGCGGAACTTGTGGTCGAGACCCTCCAGGTAGTGGGACAGGCCGGCCTTGGCCGCACCGTACAACACGACCGGCTTGCGACCTCGCTCGCCAGCCACGGAGCTGAAGACGCACAGCGTCCCCCCACCACGGGCCAGAAGCCGCTTCCGGGCCTCCTCGCAGAAGAGCACAGCCCCCGAGAAGTCGGCCTCCAGAACCCGCCGGGCCAGGGTCGCGTCTTCTTCCAACCGCTCCTGGGGGGCAAAGAGCCCGGCGGTCACCACCACCGCATCCAGGCCGCCTAGCGCTTTCTCGGCGGCGGCCAGCGCGGCACCGAAGCCTTCGGGCTGAAGCAGATCGCAGGCCGCCACGCCGACCGTGCCCCGCCCCGCGCGCACCTCGAGGTCCCGCGCGCTGCGGGTCAGGTCCTCGGTGTCCCGGCCCAGCAAGAACAGCCCGTCTCCGCGCGCGGCCATCAGCCGGGCCAGAGCCCGACCCATGCCCTTGCTGGCTCCCAGAAAGGCGACTCTCATGGCGTGTCTCCGAAGATCCTCACCGACTGGGCGCTCCTGATCCGCCCCTCGGGGTCCCACTGCCGGCGAATCCGCAGCCACTCCGCAAGCCGCGGCTCCATGGCCCGAAAGTGCTGGGGCCGGGTGAACTGGTCCTTGGTCAGGTACACGCGGCCTCCCTCGGCAATCACCAACTCGTTGAGCGCATCGACCAGCGCCTGGGTGTGGTCGCGCACCGGAATGTCGAGGGCGATGGAGATGCCGGGCTTGGGGAAAGACAAAAGCCCCACACCCTCGGCCCCGCAGTCCTTGATGACGCACAGCATGGACGCCCCGCCCAACCGAGTCAGCAACTCCAGGAAGCGGCGGGCAGCGCCCCGCCCGGCCGCGTCGGGCAGCACGCACTGGTACTGGGTGAAGCCTCGAGGGCCGTACATGCGGTTCCAGTGGCCGATGGCGTCCAGGGGATAGAAGAAGGCCTCGGGGTGCCTGAGCTTGCGCTTCAGCCGCGGCAGGTGAGTGCCGTAGTAGAGCGCATTGAACAGCCGTACCGTCAGCCGGCTCACCACGAAGCCGGGCAACACGAAGGGCACCGCCGGGCGCCGCTGCGGAGCCGGGAAGGCGGGTGGCGCCTCGCCGGGTTCCGCCCACCTCCCGCGCATGAGAATGCCGCGGCCCAGTCTGGCACCGCGGCTCAGGCAGTCGATCCAGCCCATGGTGTAGGGCCAGTCCTTCCCCGCTTCCTTGAGCCCGTCAATGAAGCGATCGATGTCGTGGATGCGTTCGGTCTCGGCCAGGATCCAAGAGGAGGGGACCCGGGTGAGGCGGGCCTCCACTTCCAGGATGTGGCCGGTCAGGCCCATGCCGCCGACGGTGGCTCGGAACAACTCGTCTTCCAGGTCGGGGCCGCACTCCACCACCCTGCCGTCCGCTGCCCTGAGCTTGAGCCGCCGCACATGAGCCCCGAAGCAGCCGTCGCGGTGGTGGTTCTTGCCGTGGACGTCCGACGCCACCATCCCGCCTAGCGTTATGTACTGGGTGCCGGGGGCGATCGGCGAATAGAAGCCCCGGGGCAGGAACAGCCGATTCAGGGCCTGCAAGCTGAGGCCGGCCTCGGCCCGGAAGACGCCGCTCTCGGGGGCGAAGGACAAGAGCCGGTCGGCCAGGACCGAAGAAGCCACCACGGCGCCCGCCTGTGCCGGCAGCGACGAGTCGCCGTAGGAGCGACCCAGGCCGCGGGAGAGGGCCCGATCGCGAGTCAGGTCCTCGAAGTCCTCGGAGCGCACCTCCCGCCCCGGCCTCGGCAGCCGGCCCCAACCCTCGATCATGGGCTCAGATTCGTCTTTCAAGGTTCGGGAAGCTGCGCCACACCGGGACGCCGCAGAAGTGCTGGCCTTCGGTGCAGATGGGCGAGGTCCGCCCGGCGCGCAGCACGCAGGGCGGGCCCAGGTGGCGGGCCAGCCGCGGGTGCCGGGCGCGGACCTGGTCCAGCTCGTCCATGGAGGCGCGGTAGATCTCCTCCTGGGCGTTGAAACAGGTGCGCATCACCCACTTGTGGCTCAGGTAGAGGAGGCTTCCGCTCTCGTGAAAGCGTAACGCCTTTGCATTAGGCATGAGATAGAGAGCGTGCTCCAGAGGAACCCCCAGGTCCAGCAGGCGGTTCTTGGCGGTCCAGGCCCGTTCCATGGCTGCAGCGTAGAGATCGAGGGCCTCCGGGTTTTGGGCGATCAGGGGCGGGGTAATGTAGTCGGGCCGCGCGGTGTCGGTGAGCGACATCAGCGGCCGGGAGGCCGGCACCATGCGATGCCGCTGGTCCTGGCTGTCGGCGGTGTGGGAGAGGCGCTTCAAGAAGGTGTAGCTCGGGTGGTGCAGCGCCCGCCCCAGCGGCGAGTGAACCAGCAGTTGGAGCGTCTCCAGGCGGTAGCGGTTGAGCGAGGGGTTCAGGGCGTGCTCCAGGGCCTGGTCGTCGGGCAGCGACTCAGGGTCGCGACCCAGCACCGCCCGCACCGCCTCCGCCACCACCGCCTCCGCCCGCGGCGACCAGTCCACCAGGAGCGAGCAGCGCTCGCCGAGCAGAGCGTCCAGCCGGCGAGCCTCGGCGTCGCCGTCGGACGCCAAACCAGGAAACGAGCGCTCCACGATGGCGTCCTCGGCCAGCGGGCCCTCGCCCACCCGCTCGAAGAAGTCAGGGTCCAGCTCGCGCACCCGCTGCACCATGGCGGTGACCACGGCCGCGCTCTCCGCCGGGGTGTCCCCGCTCCGCATCATCCGCCACAGCCGGTGCAGCACGATGCCGGACAGGGTGTGCACCATGGAGGTGAAGGCCGCCACCGGGATCACATAACGAGCGATCTCGATGGCCTTCTTGTCCGCCTCCCGGGCCACCTTCTTGCGGCGCTTCTCCGAGGCCTGGGCCGTCAGGTGCCGGATCTCGCCCACCAGGCGGAGGGTGTCGTCCTTGAGGATCCCCGCCAGCTTCCGGTAGACCTCCCAGGCCGACACCACCGCCTGCTCGAAGACCGCGCGTGCCTCCGGGGAAAGCCCCTCCGGCACCCGGCAGGCGATCTCGTCCAGGCGGACGAAGCGCTGGCTCGACTGCTCCGAGTTGTAGAACGGGTGGGAGTGCAAGAAGGACCAGACGAACTGCCGGGAGACGTTGGCGAGGCCGAATTCGAAGTGGGCGTGCTGATAGACCGTGTGGTGGCCGCCGGCGAAGGTCAGCGGCCCGATCGACTCCCGCTGGGAGAGGGTGACCTCCTCGGGGCCCACCACCCGCGGCGAGTAGCAGGTGCGGGCGGCAGCGATGGCCGCCGCATACGGCTGCGCCGAGGCGCAGCGCAGGGTGACGATCGGGGGGCCGGTGCGAATGGGCGCGATGCTCACGCGATCTCGTCGGCCGCTTCCCCGTCTTCCGGGGCCCAGAAGCGCTCGAACTCCGCCAGGTGGGTGAGGCTCCCGAGATCCTCCATGCGGTCGAGGAACACCCGGCCGTCCAGGTGGTCGCACTCGTGCTGGAGCACCCTGGCGAAGAAGCCCTCGGCCTCCAGGGAGAAGCTCTTGCCCTGGCGGTCCAGGGCTTCCAGCCGGACCTTGGTGTAGCGAGGCACCCGACCCCTGAGGTCGGGCACCGAAAGGCATCCCTCCCAACCCAGGGTCTTCTCTTCACCTAGCGGAGTGAGCACGGGATTGGCGAACACCATCAGCGGGATCTCCGGGCGCCCCTCTTCTGCCGGCACCTCCAGGACCGACAGACGCAAGGAAACGTGGACCTGGGGTGCCGCCAGGCCGGCGCCATCGTATTCGGCCATGGTCTCGATCATGTCGTCGATCAGGCGCTGGACCTCGGCCGACCGGAGTTGGCCCTTGGCCAGATCCTGGGCCCGCTGCCGGAGCACCGGGTGGCCCAAGCGAGCGACCTTCAAGACGGCCATCGACGGGCTCCGCTATTCGTAGAACGCATATCGATCTGCCGCCCGAATGGCGAAGGAGCGCAGGCTGCCCTCGCGCAAGATCATGAGCCCCACCAGCTCGCCGGGGGCCTTCGTCCAGATGGCGGAGTACAGCTCGCGCAACGAGCCCACCTTCTCTCCCTCCACCGACACGATCATGTCCCCGCGGGCCAATCCGGCCTTCTGCGCGGGCCCGCCGGGGACCAGGCCGGTCACCAGAACCCCCCCGTCGAAGCCCTGGGGGTAGAGGCCCAGCCAGGCGCGGGAAGACCGGCGGGGTTCGAAGGAGGCGAGCTCCTCACGGTCGCGCAGAAACAGCTCGACAGGAATGGCCAGCGTGAAGCGACCCACCGCCGAGAGGCCCAGGCTCACGATGCCCAAGAGCCGCGCGGCGGCGTCGAACAGCGGCGCGCCGGCCAGGCCGGGGTTCATCACCGTGGTCATGATGGCACGGTCCAGCATGTACTCCCAGAACGCCTCGAAGGGACCGATCACCGTGATGTGGCCGGTGGCGCCCTTGCGTTCTTGCTCGTCGGTGCAGGTCAGGACGAAGACCGGCAGCCCCGGCTTGGCCTGTTCACTGTCACCCAACTGCACCGGCCGCAGGGGCGGGCCTTGAAAGCCCAGCAGGGCCAGACCGCTTTCGTGATCGACCGCCACCTTGGGACAGGGCCGACTACGCCCGTCGGCACCGCGCGCCATCACCTGGGAAGCGCCGAGGACCAGGTAGTGGGCGGTGAGGATCAGGTCGGGCGCCACCGCCACCCCGGCCCCTAGTCGTTCTTCGCCGAGAACCACCGCGGAGGGGTGGCTGGACGGGATCTCCGAGCGAAGGAAGACGAGAGAAGCGGCCGTTTCGCGGGGAATGGCGGGCGAAGAGTCCAAGGGGGGGTCTCCTCCGGAGCGACGCGATCTCTCTCAGGCGGGAGCGAAGCTACTTGGCTCGATAGGTGATGAGACCGCGCTTCAGGTCGTAGGGAGAGACGCCGACGGTCACGCGATCGCCCTGAATCACTCGGATGCGGAACTGCCGCATCTTGCCGTTGAGCCGGGCCAGCACCTCGTGGTTCTCGCCGCACTTCACCTTGTAGTTGCCCCCGGCGAGGACTTCCGTCACCACACCCTGAAGCTCGATCAGGTCTTCCTTGCTCATCCACGTCCTTTCGAAGTGCCTCACGGGGACCCTGGGCAGTGGCGTCGCCCGTCCGGCCAAACCCATCGATTATGGGGCGAAGGGATGGGCGCTGTCCACTTGGGGGCGAGGGAGGAGGCACGAAGGCGGGGACTCGCGCGGGGTGGAGGAGAGCCCGGCGTCCCCTATAATCCCGGCTTCCCCAAGAGTGAGGGCACCCTGACCTTGAACCTGATCCGACATCCAACCGGCCCCGAGATCGTGGAACGACTTCGGGCCTCGGGCCTGCGGGGTCGCGGTGGGGGCTGGTTCCCCGCCTGGCAGAAGTGGCAAGCGGTGCGGGCCGAAGGGGGCGAGCCGGTGGTGGTCGCCAACGGGGCCGAGGGCGAGCCCGGCTCGGCCAAGGACCAAGTGGTGATGATCGAGCAGCCCCGCCAGGTCCTGGAGGGCCTGGCCCTGGCTGCCAAGTCGGTAGGTGCGAGCGAGGCCATCATCTACCTCAAGGGCTCCTTCCGCCGGCCCCAGGCGGCGCTCGAAGGAGCCATGGCCGGGGCGGTCTTGGACGGCATCGATATCCGCATCCATCGCGGCGATGAGAGCTACGTCTCGGGTGAGGAGACGGCTCTGCTCGAGGTGCTGGAGGGCCGGCGCCCCTGGCCCCGTCCCAAGCCGCCCCTTCCCGCCGCCGTGGGCTACCAGGAACGGCCCACCCTGGTTCAGAACGTGGAGACCCTGTCGCGGGTCCCCGCCGCCCTTGCCGACCCCAGCGCCTACCGAGCCGGAGAAACCACGCTGGTCACGCTCTGGGGCCACCTGCCGCGGCCTGGAGTCTACGAGGTCCCCCTCGGCACCCCCCTCTCCCGGCTGATCGATGAGTTCGGCGGGGGTGCGTCTTCAGGCGTCGGCTTGGTGTTTCCGGCTGGGCCCTCGGCGCCGCCCCTCTCCGCCGGCGACCTGGCGGCGCCCCTTGACCCCGACGCCCTCACTGCCCTTGGCTCTGCTCTGGGCACAGCGTCGATCCTGGTCCTGGGATCCTCGGTGTGCCCGGTAGCAGCGGCGCTCTCCGCCGCCGCCTTCTTCGAGCGCGAGTCCTGCGGCCAATGCCCCCCGTGCAGCCTGGGCAGCGCCAGCCTGGCGCGCGTCGTGCGCGGCCTGGAGGGGGGCGACACGCGAGCCAAGGAGGTGGGGAGCCTGCGCGAGATCGCCGCCTTCATGGCCGGCCACGGCTACTGCGCCCACGGCCGCACCGGTGCCGCCGTCGTCATGGGCGTGCTGGACCGCTTTGCCGCCGATGTCCAGGCGCACCTGGCCGGCGGGGGTTGCCCGCAGCGGCAGGCCGCCTGCGATCCCTTCGCCCCCGGTTCCGCGGAGCAGCGGGCCCTGGCCGCCGCGCTGGCGGGGAGGATCGGAGACTAACGGCCCGCCGCGTCCGGGGTTAGAATCCGCTCCGGGACGCCATGCCAGAGCTGCCGGATCTCCTCCACATCGTCGACAAGCTCAAGCAGCGAGTCGAGGGGCGCCCGGTGTCGGCCGAGCGGGTCCGCGAACCCATCGTCTTGCGCTTCACGGTCCACGGCAACCTGTCGTTGCTGCAGGGCCGAACCCTTACCGAGATCTTCCGGAAGTCCCACTTCGTCGTCTTCCGCTTCCCTGGGCTCGACCTGGCTGTCAATCCCATGCTGGCAGGCCGCTTCCGGCTGGCCACCCCGGGAGAGATGGACGAGTACCACCTCGCCTTCGCCCTCGAGTTTGGCGAGATCGAGCTGCGCTACATCGACAACAAGAAGATGGGCAAGGCCTACCTGATCGCCACCGACGACTGGGCCGCCATTCCCGGCATCAAGACCGGGGGCGTCGACATCCTCTCCCCCGAGTTCACCCGCGAGCGCTTCGTCAGCCTGCTCAAGCACCGGCGGGACCAGGTGCGGGTCTTCCTGCTCGACAAGAAGGCTCTGGACAGCCTGGGCAACGCCTACGCGGACGAGGTGCTCTTCGAGGCCGGCATCCATCCCAAGACCTGGTGCCGCTCGCTCAGCCACGATCACGCGGTTCGCCTCCATGACGCCATCGTCAAGGTCATGAAGGAGGCGGTGACGGAGGTGGCCGGTCGCGACGAACCCACCGAGGTCAAGGTGCGCGACTTCCTCAAGGTGCGGCGGAAGCCGGAGTGCCCGAAGTGCGGGAGCAAGATCCGCAGGGCCGGGGTCAACAGCATGGACGCCTACTTCTGCCCCCACTGCCAGCCCGCCACCCGCGAGGGCCTGGTGGACTGGACCAAGACCGGGCGGTGACGGGGAGCGGTCAGCGAACAGCGATCAGCGGTCAGCGGTCAGCTACCGACGGAGGACCACAAAGACACAAAGGACACGAAGGGCAGCGGGAGGGTCGGGACTGGTGACCGGGGATTGGCGCCGGGGATTGGCGACCGGGAACCATCGTTAGGCGGCCAGCGAACCGCACACGGCGGTCGAGGTGCCCCGGAGCGCGAGGCCCGAATCGTAGTCAAATGACAATGGCCGAGCGTCGGAGCGCGGAGGGGCACCTCGGGCCGGCGGGGCGAGACCCCAGCCGTCAGCGGTCGGCAATCGACGGTCAAGCACGCGACGGACGGAGGACGGTGGCTCGGGATCGGGAGAACCTGGCACCGGGGTTGGGAGAGGCGTAGGAATGCCTGAGGTCGGCTGTTTGGCGTGTTTGCGGGGTGTGCCGAAGCGGGGGCGGCGACGCTGTCCCGAGTGTGGATACGTCTTTCGTGGCTCGGGCTGGGATGGCATCGACGCCCATTGGAGGGCCAACCACCAGGGGGTCATGCCCTATCGGCAGTTTTGGACCTCACTCTGCCGCGCCCATCGGGCTCCCTCGGCCGTCGGCTGCCCGTGCTGCGAGAAGGGCATGCAGGAGGACGGCCCCAGCCAGTGTCCGGAGTGCGCTCAGGTCTTCAAGGGCAAAGGCTGGGAAGGCCTGGAGGCACACTGGAGATCGAAGCACCCCGATGTGATGGCCTACGAGGACTTCCGGGCCATCCTCTGCCCCGCCCATCGTCACCGGAGCGATCGCGCCTCCGGCTTCTTGCCCCTCGGCCCACACCGTTAGTCACGACAGCCCAAACTCAGGAGAACCCATGCATCCATCGATCGCTGCGGTCGCTCAGGTCTTCGGCGCCAGCACCGCGCTCTTCGAGAAAGCCCTGGCGGGCCTCGACCGCGAGGCCCTGCTGCGACGCCCTGGCACCGAGACCAACCCCATCCTCTGGATCGCCGGCCACCTTGCCTCCAGTCGATACGGTCTGGCCACAGCCCTCGGACGCCAGCGGGATGTCCCGTGGGGCACCCTCTTCTTCAAGGGCGCCGCGGTCGGCGACCTCTCGGCCCTCCCCGAGGTCGGCTCCATCCAGGAGGGCTGGCGCGAGATCTCGGCCCTGCTGGCGGCGCGCCTGGAGGAGCTGACCGAGGCGGAACTTGCCGCCCCGTTCCCGCGCTCTTTTCCCATCCCAGATCGCAGCCTTCGTGGGGCCATCACCTTCCTGGCCTTCCACGAGGGCTACCACCTCGGCCAGATGGCGTTGCTCCGCAAGTGGCTCGGCCTCCCGGGCCTGGTCGATGGCTAGCAAGACCTCAGCGCTCCCCGGCAAGGGCGCCAGGTCGGGCTGCTGGGGCCGCTGGTTAGACCGGGTGGAGGGGCTGGAAAGCGGCGCCGACGACTCGTCTGTACGCGGCGCCCGAAGCGACCGGTCGCCGCTGTGAAGCGGGCGCTCCCGCCCTCCCGAGCCCCGGACCCGAGCAACAACCACGTCGGACGCTACGTATGGACGAAGGTCGAGCTGGTCGCTTGGCTACCGGGTCAGCAGCACGTTCAGGACGCCGGATTCCGGAACCTCGGCGAAGCTGTAGATCCAGACCCGAATGGCGCTGGCCGCCGAAAGCTGGAAGACCACTCGCGCCCGCTTGCTCGCGCTGGCTGGGGCCTTGTCCGACGACAGTACCGTGCATTGGCTGTTGTAGGCGGCAACCGCGTCCAAACACGTCGTGGGCGTGACGACCATGTCGATGTCGGAGCTGGCGAAGGTGTAGTCGAAAGTCACTTCCACCTGGCCGCCGTTCGGAACGGACACGTCCTGGAAGCCGTAGACGGCGCTCCCTGCCGGCGCTGCCACCACGCTGAAGGGCCGGCTGAAGATGTTGGTGGTTGCGGGCGCGGGCGTCGGCGTGGGCACTGGCGTCGGAGTGCTCGGACTGTCACCTCCACAAGAGGGTAGCAACAGTACTGCGAAGCCGAGGCCGGCTGCCAAGATCGCACGTCTCATGTCAAGCTCCTTTGCCTGAGCGGGTGGACTGGTTGGGGACCCGCGCGTGATCCGGATTGTGTACCCCGCCAACCCTCGTGTCAACGGAAAGCGCCGAAGCCGGCTGGCGCGCACAAGCCGTCCCGACCGCGGATTCGCCGCTTCTGGACTCGATGGCTCTCCGCGGCAAGCGGCTGGGCTTCCCGGGCCTAGGGATGGCTCGTCTGCCGACGGCGACGGCCGCCGTTGATCTCGCTCGACGCCTCCCCCGACACCATCGCCGCGAGCTCGGTTGTGGTGTTCCAGTTTCGTATCGTTATGCTCTGGTAGAGCGGGAGCTGAGTCACCCTCGTCAGCTGGCTGAACGCGTTCTTCGCGATCAGCCTCCGGAAGTAGAGCGCGTGCTCACCCGCGTGGACGGCATCGACGCCCGGTTTCGCGGTGAGCTGTTGGAGGGCCTCCTCGGTCCTCAATGGCTCCTTCACGAACGCCACGTCGTAGCGGTAGCGAGTCGGCTGCTTTCCGAATCCGGGCGGTGCCTGGACGACCACGGCCTCAAGCTCCTTCGAGGAGACGAGAACCACTCGTGACCGGTAGCCGAAGGCATCGCTCAGCGTCTTCTCGATCGTTCTGACGAGCTTGGGCTTGTCGAGCGACTTCGAGGAGAACACCACGTTGCCGCTCTGGATGTAGGTCTCGACCTCGGTGAAGCCCATGGCTTCAAAGCTGGCTCGCAGGTCGGCCATCTTGATGATGTTCTTTCCGCCGACGTTGATGCCGCGCAGAAGCGCGATGTAGCGGCCCTGGCTCATGGTAGGTCTCGTCCCCTTGGCTGGCGGCCGACCGGGAACGGGAACGGGCACTGCCCGGTTTCGCGAAGCTCCGAGTCGCTGACGGTCGCGCCACGATTGCGTCTCTTAGCTTCGTGGACCTCAATGCCTCTGTGGCGCTCGTGCGTTTGGTGGCGGCTCCTTCGTCTCTCTGTGCCTCTGTGGTTTCCGTGCCGTTCGGCTCGCCTACCGAATCGCCAGGATCTGCTCCAGAAGCTTGGGGTCCTTGGGGAGCTGCTCCACGGCCGGCAAGCGCGTCACCAGCTCCCGCCACCGGCGGTCGGCTGCGAAGGCGCGCGCGAACAGCGGCCGGGCGGCGTCCAGCCTTCCGTTGGCGGCCAGGGCCACCGCGTGCCAGAAGGCCATCTCGGCGTTTTCCGGCTGCATGACCTCGGCCGCGCCGTACTCGCGTTCGGCGCAGGTCCAGTCCTTGACCGCCACGCAGTCGTCCCCGGTGCTCATGCGGTTGTAGGCGCGGGCCACGCCCACCAGCCGCCGCAGCTCCCGCAGCGGCTCGGGGTGGTCCTCCACCCGCAAGTCGAAGACCCTGTCGGCCCAGGGGCGGCCCGAGGACGTGCCCTTCACCACCAGGATCGCCGCCGACTGCCGCCCGCGGATGTCGCCGCCCTCCGCCTCGGCGGCATCGAGGGCAGCGAGCATGCGCTCGGCCAGGTCGCCGCGGGCCGCCTCGTAGGCGCGGGCCATGGCGGGCCACACCGTCGGCTTCTCCATCAGGTTGGCCTGCACCACGTATTCCTTGCCGGCCTGCCCACCTGCCGCCGGGATGTCGAGCTTGCCGGTGTGAGTGGCCACGTTGCCCTTGGCGTCGACCATCCCGACTTGCCTCACCTCCCGCCCACTGTCCGCCGCCAGAAGCGCAGCCAGTGTCTCCGGAGCCGTGCGCCCGGCCTTCATGAGGGCCAGACCGAGAGGACCATAGGAGGCATCGACAAACGATTGGGTGGCAACGGCTCCCACCCCCGCCTCGGCCCAGGGGACCAGCGGACCGACCGAGAACCAGTGGCTCTGCACCGCCACCCCCAACTCCCCGGTGGCCGGGTCGCGGGCCACGATGGAGTAGGTGCTGACCGGCCGCACCGGCTGGGCGACGACCAAGAGGGCAAAGAGCGACAGAGCGAGCATGGAACCTCCCGGGTGGCGCCAGCGGACCCGAGAGCCGAAGCCCTCGGGTCCGGCCACCTCTAAGCCTTGAAGTTGGCCTCGGCGAAACGCCAGTTCGCCACCTTGAAGAAGGCCTCCACGTACTTGGCGCGAGCGTTCCGGTAGTCGATGTAGTAGGCGTGCTCCCACACGTCGCAGGTGACGAGCGGGGTAAGACCCTGCGTGATGGGACAGTCGGCGTTCGGCGTCTGGACGATGTCGAGCCCCCCGTCCGCTGTCTGCACCAGCCAGGCCCAGCCGCTCCCGAAGAGCGTGGTGGCCTTGCCGGCGAAGGCCTCGCGGAAGGAAGCCAGGGACCCGAACTTCTTGTCGATGGCCTGGGCCAGAGCGCCCGTGGGGTCCGACGACTGCGGCGTCAGCGACTTCCAGTAGAAGCTGTGGTTCCAGTGCTGGGCGGCGTTGTTGAAGACCCCTCCCGAGGCCTTCTTGACGATCTCCTCCAGGGAAGCTCCGGCGAAGGGCGTCCCGGCCACCAGCTTGTTCAGGTTGTCCACGTAGGTGCGGTGGTGTTTGCCCCAGTGGTACTCGAAGGTCTCCGCCGACAGGTGCGGTATCAGTGCGTTGGGTGCGTACGGCAGGTCGGGCAGGGCGTGTTCCATGTCTCCAGTTCTCCTCAGTGCTCGGGCGCAAGGCCCGCGACCAGGCCGCCATCGGGTTCGAGCAGGCCACTGGCCCTCGGCTTCGCTGGCGGGACCACCCGTGATCTTACAACGACCGGTGACCGGCGGCCTCGGCGGAGGGCAGCCACCGACCCAGCACCAGATGCGCCGGCAAGTAGGCAGACAGGAGGAGCGCGATCCACACCACCATCACGTGAACCGGCGGCGGCCCCCAGGAGCGCAGGAAGAAGGGGTCCAGGTGGGCGTAGTTGATGTTCGCCTGGGGGTCGGCCAGCCGCGACAAGGAAACCACC
>Ga0209342_10005582_pt1 | contig 12855 bp, 14 predicted proteins | sample RifCSP16_2_FD_184023 | JGI IMG/M metagenome (GOLD analysis project Ga0209342, IMG submission 184023) | Soil microbial communities from Rifle, Colorado - Rifle CSP2_sed 16_2 (SPAdes) (version 2) | ecosystem: Environmental > Terrestrial > Deep subsurface > Rock core/Sediment | place: Rifle... | reverse complement strand
CCAGCCTTCACGTCGTCAGCGGTCGCCATCCCACCGACGAACAGCACTGGCGCTCCGGCAGGACCGACCACGGGCACGACCTTGCCGGCCTTCATGATGTTCGGCGGGAGATACGTGACCTCCCCGTCCTCGTCGACCTTCGCCTGCAGGACGAGGTTCTCAGCCGCTCGCCGCGCCGCCGACTTGACCGTGTCGATAGTCGATGAGCCAGGTCCCAGCACGCGAGGGACCCACGCCGTGACCGCCGTCCCGTCCTTCGAGGTCGCCACGTTGAGCGTTTCCACTTCGAGCATGATCGGGTCGCCTGGCTTGAACTCGCGGCTCGTCGAGAACGACTCCCCGACCGGTACGACGTTGGATCGTCCGACTCGCTCCGTCGTCGCTTTGATCCCCCCGGCGAGGACGCCCCAACGGTAGACGCTCGCACCTCCCGCCGTGTCCTTCCCACCGATGACAACGCCGCGCACCGTCGATGCGTTGTGAAACTTCATCCACTCGTCGGTCGGGGTCGTCGCCTTGAGCGGGTAGGACGACCCGACGCGCTTCATGACCGCACCTTCGGACCCGGGCAGCCGCCGGATCCTTTCGACCTCGCGGCGAAGCTGGGCCACGGTCTCGACGCGCACGGACGGAGCCAGGTTCAATCGCTTCGACAGGTCAGGGACTCCAGTCGTCGACTGCTCGACTCCCAAGCCCGCCAGCTTGTCGCCGCGCATCTCGACCGGCTCCTTGTGCAAGTCTTCCCCATCGAGCACGAGCAAGTCAAACACGTTGACGACGAGGTCTTCGTCCTTCCCTTCCTTTGCAGACAGGAACCCGGAGACCGTCTCTCGCGGTAGGTGCTGCGACCCTGCCCACCGCTCAATCTCCGCGTCCAAGACAATGTCGCCGCCACGCAACTTCTTGATCGCTTCGACCACTCCAGGCAGTCGCTCGGTGTTGTCGTCGCCGTCCTCCGAGTAGATGACGACCTTCTCCCCGACTCGGTGGACCTGATGCCGTGCGCCGTCGTACTTCTTCTGGACAAGTGCCGGGAGGAAGTCCTCTCTCCGGTCGCGCACCAGCTTGAGCAGGTTGTCGACCGTCTGTTCCTCCTCCTCCTGGGCCGGCCGAGTCGGCTTCGGCTGCGGGAAGAACTCCCCGGCAACGACCTTGTCCTCCCGCTCTGCCCTGGCAGCAGACGCTTGCTGCGCTGGACTGCCAGCCTTGATGACTCTGCCCTTGCCGGCGTAGTCCGGTGGCTCTGACTCGATGCGCTGGACAGCCGGCTCCCGACGCCGTGCGACGAGGTCAAACATCGGAACGTAGTCGGTGAACGACCCGGTCGGCGAGTCGATGAAGTGCAAGCCTTTCTTCTCGGGGTCCAGGAAACGCCGCAGCGCGACGTGCAGGTTCGCTCCGTCGATGACGTACCCGTCGAGGTCGTGGTCGAATCTCGACCGGATACAGACGTCCATGTCGTCCGGCTCCTCGGCCACCGCAGCCGATCCGACCACGGAGACGAAGTCGCGGACCAGGAGGATCTCCTCCGGCTGCCCTTCGAGCATGACCTCCAGCCGCTGCGGCAGCTTGCCTTTGACTCCGTGGACCTCTTGCCGTCGACCCTTGATCTCCTTGGCGAAGTCCGCGACCGCCATGCCGAGCGGCGACTTGTCGTCGACTGCAAACCCTCGCCGGTCCATCTCGTCGCCCACCCACACGCCTGCGTTGACGAAGTCCTCGACCGGCTCCTTCCGTCGTACCGCCGACCCGTACCACTGGGACAGTCGCAGCCACGCGAGCCGTAGCTCTTCGTCGGGCAGCTTGCGGATCAAGCGTGGCCGCAGTTCGGTGAGCGCCACCTTCTCCAGCCCGACGGGCACGTCGATACGATGGTGCGCCGCCTTGCCTCCAGCCGACGGCCTGGCCGCATCGTGGATCGACTGGAACATCCACGTCGGGACGAACTCCTGGGCGACCTTTACGAACGCTTCCAGGAACTCGCGGGAGTGCTTCTTCGTCATATCTTCTCCAGCACCACAGTACACCGGCAGGACGGGTGCGTCGGTCCTCCAGGCGTCTCGACCTGCCGGCCGTCCCCCGTGTCGAACGGAGTGTCGATCGCTCGCTGCTGCCCGTTCATGGGTTGGCAGATCGAGCATACCCGCTCGTCCTCCGACGTGAGCCACTTCTTCTCGAACCGCGTCGCTTGGATCACTTCCTCACGGACGGCGACTTCCCACCCAGCTTGCCGGCCAGCAGACACCGCCGTGTGTAGCTCGGTCCGCGCGATGTTCTCCGACCGCTCCTTGATCTTCTGCTGGACGTAGCGGTTGACTCGACGATCGATCACCGGCTGCGGCAACCCCTCCGCAATCATCTTCTCCCGGAACCGCTGCACCGCAACCGCTTGCCGCTCGTTGAGCCCGATGACCGTGCGCAGCCGCTCCGCAGCAGTCCGTGGCGGGAGCCCGCGCTCGAACGAATGGACCAACGACGACCGCACCGCCGCCCTGGTCTGCGCCGTCACGTTGACGACGAAGTCCGCCGCCTTGGTCCTCAGGTAGTTCTCCGCTCGCTCCCCCAGCGGTCCGTAGAGCCGGATGTCCTCTGCGATGCCCCGCAAAGCCGAACGCCCCGCAGACTCGAACCCGTCTCCCGAGATCGCCTTGATCGCGTCAAGATTCTTCTCGAAGTCCGCCAAGTCGACCTTGCTGGTCACCGTGTCGACCGCCGTGAGCTTCCGTCCCATGACGTCGACCAGCCTGCCTTCGTCGTTGGCGCTGACCGCCGAGTCGATAGCGAACTGCATCGCCACCCGAACCTTCTTGGTCAACTGCTCGACGATCCGCCGGACCTCAGCCTCGTCGGGATGCGCGATCGCCTTCCGCAGGCCGACCGTCCTGGGAGCGGGGCCCAGCATCTACTCGCTCGTCTTCTCCGGGAGATTCCCTACGCGCCGCAGATGCGCTTCAAGTTCTTGGTCCAACTCCAGCGCCCCGACCCCGGCCAACTTCGAGATGTACTCGGCCAGGTCCTTGAGGTCCGGCGTCTCGATGTCGCCGTGGACGAACGCCGGCAACTCACCCGTCAGCCCTGGGTTGAACGCAAGCAGCTTCGGCACCGCATGCGAGTTCAGCACGTCACGGATCGAGTCGAGGTAGGACCCGATCGCAACAGCGAACAAGTGCGTCTTGCTGGACGCCAGCGCCAGCGAACCGACCTTCTCGTGCCCGAGCAGAATGAAGTCCGCGAGTCCGACGATGGCGATGTCCTTGTTATACCGCTCGATGATCGTGTCCGTGTTGAACTGCTTGATCCTCGTCGGACCGGCAAGCTCGAACTTGTAGAGCTGGTTGCCGTTGTCGTCGAAGGCCAGCGGGAAGATGATCGAGTGCTGCTCGTCCCGGCGCACGTTCTTGCCCAGCGTCTTGAACGCCTCGAGCGATTCCTTCTGCGCGGGCGTCGCGTTCTTCGCCAGCAACTCGGGCGGCACCCCGATGAGCGGGATCCCAGCCAAGTCGCGCTCCAGTCCTATCGCCTCGATCTTCTGCACGCGGTTCTTGTAGTACCAAGGCACGTAAGCGTTGCGCAGTACCGACCGCCCCTCGGGGTTGTTCTTGTGCGCCGACGTGCGAAACAGGAGGGCCTTCTCTATCGGGATCCGTCGCGTGCCGCCCCCGGTTGGCGGAGCCTGGATCATCGCTCTCACACCGCCGCCCTCGTCGAAGTCCCAACGGTCGAGCGTCTCCTGCGCTCGGATCGGCATCTTGCGCCAGCCGATGAGACCGTCCGAGAACCGCGACCGCGTCTTCGAGTCCTCGGTCTGCCCGCCTCGCATCTTGTAGACGACCTCGTGGTACGCCCACCCGAACGGCAACATCGACAAGACCTCCGCGATGAACTCCGACCACGGCGCGGACAGGTCGCTCATGCAGGACGTGAGGAAGTCCGCCGCCTGTCGATCCTGTGGAGACGCTCCGCCAGGCGAGACCGACCACGTGACATGCCGGACGAGGTTCTCGATGACGAACAACATCGCTCCCACGACCGGATCGTTGTCCCGCATCTCCCGAAAGACCTTGCGCCCCTTGTCCCCTTTCAGGTCCGGCAAGAACTCCTCGTAGACCTGGCCTCCCTGGATGTCCAAGCCGGTCAGACCGACCTCGACGAACTTCTCCTCGGGATCCAGGACCTCGACCGGAGTGCTCTTGTCGTCGCTCATCGTGACCTCGCTCTGCAGCAGGGTAGCAGAGACCGTCAGTCGATCAAAGTGTCAGCCCATCGGTATGCTGCATCCCTCCGACCATCCCGGACAGGTCGTGGTTGACCTGGCGTCCTCCGACCAGCAGCAGCTCGGTGAACGCCCACACCATCGCGTCGACACGGTCGGGCGACCCGTCACCGAAGTACCCCTGCGGGGCCATTTCGCAGCACTGGTCCTCGAGCCGCGGGAACGAGCCGACGTGATGGATCTTGCCCTGCTCCGCCAGCGCCGCTATCGGTTCCGCACGCACGCTCTTGCCCCGCGTCGCCCGCACCGACTTGAACGGCACGGTCGCATCGACGGTATGGATGAGCCGTTCGACAAGGTCCCCGCCCTGGTTCACCTCACCGACGATGCGGTCGGCTTTCCAACGATGGAACGCCTCGACCGCTCTCCTTGCCCAGCCGTCGGGCGAGAGCCTGCACGAGAGGTCTTCCAGCGCGTACCCGTGTCGGTCGTCGCCAACGCCAGCGACGACGATGCCAGTCTCCGAGGACGATGCCTTCGACGTGACCGCAGGGTCGACCGCTACCACCACGCGGACGAGGTTCGGTACGCCCGGCAGACCGTTCGCCTTGGTCCCGACCCGGTCCCGGTCGATCCGCTCGTGTGTCCACAGCGCGTTCTCCAGGTCCTCCAAGACCTCTCCCTCGATCTCCTGCCGGCCGATGCGCGTCCCCTCGAACTCGACGATCTCGTCGAAGAACTCCCGCGACAGGTTGGCCTCGTTCTCGAAGGTCGAGCCCCGCGTGATCACGATGCCGGCGTCGGGCTTGTTCGACCGCTTGATCAGCTCCTTCACGATCCAGATCGGTCGGGGCGTCGTCGTCACAACGGTCTGTGGTGTCCCCTGCCGCAGCCCGAAGCGCAGGTTGTTCCACGACTCCCGGGCGTACCGCCACGATGCGATCTCGTCGCACCACGCAGCATCGTGCTGTGGGCCGCGCAGCCGGTCCGGCTCGTCGGCGGTGTAGATCGTCGCGTTCGCCCCACTGCTCCAGGACAGCCGGCGCTTGGAGGGCTCATAGATAGGCCTCTCGCCGCCCGGACAGACGGCGAGTATCCCTGCCTGCCCCTCGACCATGATGTCCCTCGCATCGCTCGCCGTCGGCGCTACCAACGCGATCCGCCCAGCTTGCCCAGTCGCCACCTTCCACCGTACCCACTCTGCCCCGGTGCGCGTCTTACCCCATCCTCGGCCGGTCAAGATTAGCCAGACGCGCCAGGCGGTCGGCGGCGGAAGCTGCGACTGCCGAGCTACCGCCTGCCAGACGTAGGCGATGGCCGCAAGCTGGTCCGGCCCCAGCGCCTCCGTGACCTTGTCGACGCCGACCCGCCTCACCGCCCGCTGGAGCAGCGAGGTCCGCTCACTCGTCGTCGTCGCCATGGCCTACACCGTTCGCCTTGCGCGCCTCCGGCTCCCCAGCAAGACGCCTGAGAACCTCCAGGATCGCAGCCAAGCTCGGCGTCGAGACCTCGACCGGGCCGCCCCCTGCTCCGCCAACCTCGACCCGCAGACGCCGTTCCTCGAGCTCCTCGACCAGCCCGGTCGCTCCGATCTTGCCAAATCGAGCCGCGTCGCTTGGAGCCAAGCCGTCTACCCGGTCGTCGACGAGGTTCCCAGCCTGGTCGAAGTACCGCCGGACCTTTCCCCGGGCCAGTGCCAGCGCCTCGGAGTAGAAGCCCATCCGAGCCTGTCGCGCACGGTCGCGCCGATCCGCCTCGGCTCGCAGTTCCTCGTCCCGACGAGCCCGGGAGACGTGCTGGTCCCACGCCATCGACCGCTCCTCCCAGCGGAACAGCTTGCTCCAGACGTACCATGTCCCCGAGGCTGTCCCTATTTCCGTGCGCTTGTTTCGTCGGTAGGCGGCTGTCACCGTCCGAACGGCCGGAGCCATGTCACGGAAGCAGATGAACGCCCCGTAGGCCGCCGCTGGCTCCTTCGGCTGTCGCGTCCATGAATCGGCGCTCAGGTCGAGTTCAATCGGCTCCTTGGGCAGAGGAATCTTCCACCCTCCCCGCGGCCGGCGCTTTTTCTGCTGGACCCTGGGAGTCACGAGGATAGTCTATCCCCGGTCGGCTGCTTGTGGGAGTAGAGCTACCTGGCTGGGTCGCGCAGCTAGCCTTCTGGCGTGGCAAGTCAGCCTTGTCCCGAGCCAGCCAGACCGACCGGATTCGTCCCATCCCCACGATCTGCAGGGCTCCCCTGCCTTGGCCGGGCAGAGCGGGCAGGCCCATGGACGGGTCTGCGTAGTCACCGGGGAACGACGAGCAGTCTGCCCACGTTGAGCCGGCGGGCCCGCTTGAAGCACGCAGCCCAGTCCGGGGCCGAGACCCGGTAGACGACAATGCCGTCGAGTTCGTCGCTGTCATCGACGAGGGTGGCCAGGCAGAACACGACAGGGCGCGCCACCGCTTTCGTCGGGTCCCCTGCAACCGTTCCACGAACCGACCCTGACTCCATGGCGAACTTCCACCGGCGTGCGGCCAGGTCGTCGGAGGCCCCGGTGGACTTGAGCCTCTCGAACTGGGCGGCCAACGTCTTCTTGCGTTCGAGTAGGAACCCCTCGACCGCCGCCTTGAACTCCTCGGCTGTCTGCGGCTTGGTCTCTGGTCGGGTCGGCTCTGACGTCTGTTCGGTCATCGTCGTCTCCCTACAGGACCTCGGCCACGAGTGCCGGGTCAGCGTAACCCGCTTCCTCGAACCCCTTCGCCCTGAGTTTGCAGGACGGACAGACACCCGTGGTAGCAGGAGATAGTGGCGTCAGAGCGGCGGTGGCCATCAGCGCGGCGGGTCATTCGAGCGCGTCGCTTCCTGGGTCCACACCCGCGCTCTTGGCCCAGGACGTCCAGCGCTTGCGGATCACGTCGCAGTAGGCTGGCGCGATCTCCATGCCATAGCAGCGACGGCCGGTTTGAGCGGCGGCGATGAACTGTGTCCCAGATCCCGCGAACGGTTCGTAGCAGGTCTCATCTCGCCGCGTGTGGTTCGCAATCGGGATGGCGAAAATCTCAACTGGTTTCTGTGTTGGATGTATGCGATCGGCGTTCGAGGCTTCGTGTTTGATCTCCCAGATCGTTGTTTGGTTTCGTTCCCCGTAGAACGGGGGGCGGTGGCCTTGGACCCAACCGTAAAAACAAAGCTCATGTCGCCAGTGATAATCGCCGAACCCGAAGAGCAGCGATGGTTTTACCCAGATAATTTGTCGGTGTAACACGAGATTTGCAGCAGCAGCAGCAGCAGCAAAGAATGCCTGTGTCAGATACGCGTGCCATAGATACCATGCGGCATTCGGATGAAGCGCATGAGCGCAAGCTGCACGGAAACACGCTTCGAGAAACGGTTGGATGTCATCGCCGATCTTCTCATCGTTCTCGATACCGTCCTCCCATTTCGGCATTCTACTCTGCCGAACGTGCGCACGGTCGGCAGCAACTCGCGCGACGTCCGTATAGGCCACACCATACGGTGGATCTGTGGCCATTAGGATCGCTCGTTCATTGCCCATGAGACGCTGCACATCTTCTGAGAGTGTGCTATCGCCACACATGAGCCGATGCGGACCAAGCTCGAAGATTTCTCCCCGTTCGCTGATCGGTTTCGTTGGCGGCTCGCAAGGTCCATCATCCTCTCCGTGCGGCGGTTCGCCAACGGTGAGCAATGCCTTGATTTCTGCATCATCCCACCCCAGCCCATCGATCGCCACACCATCATTTTGCAAGTCTGCCATGATGGCGGGCAGCCAGTCCTCGTCCCACGTCGCCAGTTCACCGAGCTTGTTATCTGCGATCGCCATCGCGTGGGCTTCGGCATCAGGCAGGTTCATCCATCGCACCGGCACGCGCTCCAGGCGCAACGAGATGGCAGCCTTGAGTCGAGTGTGCCCGGCGATGACTTCGCGATTGCGACGGTTCGCTACGATTGGCGAGCCGAAACCGAAGCGCTCGATGGCTGCGGCAACTCGCGGCACCGCATCGTCGTTGTGGCGCGGGTTGTCGGACCATAAGGTGAGATCGCCTGGAGCGATCCACTCGAGGTCTGGCGATTCGGCCTTGCGCACCATGTTCCCAATCCCTATTCGGACCATCGAAGCTCCGCATGGAGGGGAGAGCGAGACCGGACAACTCACGACAAGGAGAGCGAGCCGCCGACATCGCCCTCTCCCTCCAGCGAAGGGAGAGCTTCCGAGCTACGCGATCGCAGCCACCTTGCCGTTGCCGCTCGGTGCGATGGTCAGCCCGGGGAGCGTCATCTGCGTCGTGGCGGTCGACACGGCAGTGAAGTCCGAGTCGACCAGGGACGCGAGAAGCCCGACCTTCTCGGCCGGGATGAGCGTCTCGACGGTGAAGCGCAACGAGGCGATGCCTTCGACGAACCAGACGCCGACGAGGTTCTTGATCTCCGCGACGAAGCTGGTCTTGTCCTTGCCCTTCAAGCGGACGGTGAAAGACATCGCGTCCCACTTGCGCTTGAAGCTGGCCTTGGTCGTGTTCGGATCGCCTTCCTCGATGCCCTTCGAGTCGCCCAGCAGCTTCTTGATCGACCCAGCGAAAGGTAGGGAGTCCAGGTCCTTCGCGGTCAGCTTCGGGACTTCGATCGAGAGGTGGCACTTGCAGAGCGGATCCTTGCCCTGGGCGACCCCGCGGGCCTCGACGGAGTGGATGACTGCGACTTGTTCGGTGAGAGGGATGATCATGGTTTCGGTCTCCAGCGAGCGATGAGTCCGGTCGCTCCTTCCGGTTTCCCGTAGCGGGAAAGGTGAACGTGCAAAGCGAGTAGTAGCGCGTCGGCGGCGTGGCTGTCAACGGTCACGCCGAGGTACTCGACGACGGCCAGACGAACCTCCTCCTTCGACTGCTGCCAGAATCCGAGGGACGATTTCCACGTCGACGGGTGGACTTGCGGAAGCACCGTCACCCCCAGCAGATCGGCGACGGCCTCCCAGTAGTGCGCCACCTTGAGCAGCGAGACGAGCGCCGGGATCCGGTTCGGGTTGCTGTCCCCGAGGAATGGCTTCTCTGCGACGAACACCGACCCTGGTGGCGGCGTCTCCTCGCCAGCCAGAGAGCAGACTTGGCGGAACGATCGAGCGACGCGAGTCGCTGTCGGGCGCTGCATGTCGAGCGTGAGCGTCGCCAGCACCACAGACCCCTGCCACGCCGCGACACCCGCCCTCGCGCCGCCGTCGAGACCGATCGTCCACGGCAAGGTCATCGGGAGAACAAGCTCCCCTGCCCATCGCCGACCTTGCCCGCGTGGTCGTCGCAGACCGGATACCAGCCGCCAGGACCGCAGCGGGTACGGGTCGCCAACCGCTCGCAGAGCACCCCGGTCGCGCCTCGATGCCCGCACGACGGTCCACCCGGCCGACCCAGCAGCGGCCACCGTCGACACCCTGGCGGGGTGGAGTACTGCCCGCCCGCTGGTTCCAGGCACTCCGGGAACCCTGGCCAGCCCCGGAGAGAACACCCATCGCAAGGATCAGCCCCAGGCTCGCCTAGGTTTGCGTCTACGGCGATCGGCTCTGGCGGCCCATGAACCGGGAAGGCTTGCCCCCCGATCGCCCCCCGGAGAAGGCTGGGAGGTCCTGGGAGGTCCTGGTGGCCCGACGTTCCGAACGACGGGCATTCCCCCTCCGGCACGCGAAAGTTCCTGAACAGAGCGTAGATCGTCTTACCTACGCCATCCGGGCCATATATCAGCCGGACGTCGTGTCCTTGCTGGCGGAGGTCCGAGATCCTCCTCGTCAGCGACGCCGCCCGCGTCATCTCGGCCAGTTCGATGCGGGTCGCCTCGCCTCGCTCCAGTCGCTCCAGGATGAGCCGGGCCTGTTCACTGCGCTTGCTCACCGCAGCCTCCCGTTGCAGCGGGCGGCGTGGGTCCGCAGGAACTCGCCGATCATCTCCAGGCACTCATTGAGCATCGCCAGCTTCTCCTCGTCCGTGCGTCCCCACAGCCCAGCATGGAACCCGTCGTGGCACCGCCGGCAGAGAGGGACAACACGAAAGTCATCGACCTTCTGCGCCTTCCCATGATCGCTCCCGAAGTGATGCGGATCGGACGGCGGGCAAGCGCTACAGCGGGAGCAAGGGAACTCGTGCACCATCCGCAGGAACGCCGTTGACCTCCACTTCGGGACCTTGAACGCCGACCCGTGGAGTCTGTTCGACAGCAATTCCCCGGTCACGATGCGGCCTCGACTGACTGAAGATACCGGCGTCCGATCTCGGCGTCGATCGTCCACTGCCGCCCCCTTATCGACATTGGCACGAGTACCTTGCGGAGACCCGGCTCGATCTCGGCACGCAACCGCTGGTAGATATCGGGTGCCAGTTGTCCAGCGACCTCGTTGTAGGCGATCGGCTTCGCGTTCAACCAAGTCGCGCCTTCGGTCGGCTCCACCGGCGGGCGCGGCGCGAGCCGCATAAAGAAGTCAACCTTCTCCGGCGACCGCGCGATCAGCTCGAGGTCGAGGTGGCCGCCGTTAGTATGGAACTTCGACCGGAAACACCCGTCGACCGCTCTCTCTAGCTCCTCGACGGTGTACCCGTCGCGCAGACGAGCGATGACCGATGACCTGCGCTTGCCGCCGAACTTCATCCTCGACCGACCGATGGTTTCTGGTATCCGCTCCCGCCAGTAGTCGAACACCCGCGACGCTCTATCGCTCTCGTCCGTCGTCGCCCCAGTCCGCGTCAGCCGCACCTTGGTTCGGAGGACGATCATCTCTACGTCCGTCGGCAGCAGCGCCGCCACCTTCGCCGCCTCGGTATGGACGTCCCACGGTTGGACGTCCCATAGCTTCGCGAGCGACTCGTTCCCGATCTCGGTCGACGATTTCTGCGTCGAGCGGAAGTAGTAGTACAGGACTCGCCCACGCAGGCGAGTCACGTTCGATGTCGGTGTCATGGTTCGGTCTCCTTGTTCATGGTGGCAGCAACGTGTGGTGTCGACTCGATCTCGTCCCCCCAGGCATCCCAGCCGCGGACGCGGCGACGCGCGAACAGTTCTACGCGAGGACCGTGTGAGACGACCTCGGCCATGCTGCGCAGTTCCTCGGGCTTCTCGGAGTGCCTGCGCTTCGGGGCCAGGATCAGTGTCTTCCCCTGGCCACGCTTGCCATCCTCGCGGTAGGGGAGACGACCGCGGACACCGAACAGGCAGTGCTCGGTCTTGCCGCGGAAGTACTGCCCGAGCCCGATGTTGCCCTGCTTCGCCCAAGTGATCGTCGTCCGGTACTCGAACCCCCACCACGCGAGGATGAGCAACGCATCGCCGAAGAAGCGGTTCGTCGTCCACAGGTAGAGATGGCAGCCTTCTGGATGGACGAGTCTTCCAACCGGAAGCGCGAGTATCTCTGCGAGCGAGAGCAACGGGTAGTGGCGGTCGGCTCCGCGCTTGACCTTTCCGCCCCCTCGCTCCGGCCAAGGCGGATCGACGAGGATGGTCTTGTACCTCATGGTCACTTCGTCGCCCCCCACATCAGCGGACACCATACCGGATCACGACAGACGGCTGCGGTCTCTGTCCGCCAGCGGTGAAACTCATCCAGCGTCGGCCGATTCCGGCACCCGTCGCATCCCACACGGCCGCAGAACGCCGACGTGCAGCACGCTGGATAGACGCGGACTGCGGAACCTTCGTTTCTGGTCATCATTTCAGCGGCCCATCTTTCAGGCGGTCCAGCGCCGCCGCGAGATCCAGCAGGCAGTCGGCCGAGAACACCGCACCGGGCTCTACCTCCTGCACTACCCACCGGCTCCAGCGCGGATACACTCGATGCAGCACATGTCGGCTCCGTGTTGATCGCGGACCAGGTAGCAATCGCGTGGCAGCGCCGTCATGTACGCGCCCAACTTGATCGTGTCGTCGCTCATGTCGTTGTCCTCTCGTCGTTCTCCAGGGGCGTGAAATTATCCGCTAGCCTCCAGGACCACGTTAGTTTGCACTGTTTACAGGTGACCGCGCGATGGTCTCGGGTACAGTCGCTCGACCTGCGACTCAGCCCGCACGCCGAAGCCGCGGTGCCGTTGGCGGGGCGATTGAGTAGGTGTACCACTCTCACGGCCTGTCCTCTCGTCCATCGAACGCCGCATCGAACGCTCCCTGCGCCAGGCACCACCAGGCGCCCTGCCACCGCGCGAGCCGCACGGCCTGCAACCGGAGCCAATGTAGTGCGAGTGCCAGCCGGCCGACGTGGCGCGTTGGGATCTCGATCTCGAAGGCGGTGCCGTCGTGGACTACCAACAGACGGCGCGGGGCATAACGGATGACGTTGCAGCTGCGGGACTGGCGGTAGGAGTGGATCATGTGTCCTCGTGCGGATCATGGACCTCGTACCAACGGTTCCCGGTCTGCACGAATACGCGCCCGCATCCACGGCAGAGCACGTCGTTGATTCGGCAGGTGCAGCGCATGATGATCGTGTGGCAGTTGCATGGCAGAATCGAGTATCCGCCGAACTTGTAGTTAGGTTCGGCTTTGCACCTCGGGCACGGGCATCGGCGCAAGGCGCGCCCAGAACCACGCAGTCCGCCGCGCACCGGGATAATCGTCTTCCCGCCCTTCGAGAATCGTTCACTCACCGAACACCTCCTGGGGCCGGTCG
>Ga0209342_10005578_pt1 | contig 12860 bp, 16 predicted proteins | sample RifCSP16_2_FD_184023 | JGI IMG/M metagenome (GOLD analysis project Ga0209342, IMG submission 184023) | Soil microbial communities from Rifle, Colorado - Rifle CSP2_sed 16_2 (SPAdes) (version 2) | ecosystem: Environmental > Terrestrial > Deep subsurface > Rock core/Sediment | place: Rifle... | reverse complement strand
CATCGATGCTTCGGGCATGTTGCCCGACGTAGCCCCCGATGGAGCGGAGAAATGGCAAACGGCAGGTACGTAAAGAAGCGCCCGACGAAGCCGGTCGACGTGGTCAAGAACGTCGTCTCAGACATCGCCCATGGATTGGGCGAGCTGAAGCGTCAGTCCGGCACCGCTGTTGCCCGCATCAAGGAGGGCGTGCGCCGCGTGAAGAAGTTCATGCGGTGAGCGAGCAACAGAAGCAGCGCGAGATGACGATGGACGAGGTCCGCTCGGCCCTCGAGAACATCGCGCGCGACCCCGAGCACCGCGACCACTTCAAGGCCCTGAAGATGCTCAGGTCCGAAGAAGCGAGTTCTGCCGTACTCCCCGAGCCCCTCACAGACGAAGAAGTAGTGCTGAGGCTGGCCCGCATCATGAGGCCTGCCGGGCCAGAGAACTGCCAGATTGCCTTCCACCGGGCCTTCCCGCGCTCCAAGAAAACCGTTACCAGCGCTCCCAGGATCGAAGCCGAGGACTTGACCGAGGAAGACCGCGACATCGTCAATCGCGTCACGAGCCTTCCGATGCTCTATCGTCTCTTCCCAGAGATCAAACGCAACGGAGTTCCCAAGGGCTACCCGACCACCAAGGGCCTGGCGGCCCAGCTCAGGTTTGTGCGCGAGCAGGCGACTAGGATGCTGCTCGAAAGAGAACGGGAGAGAATGAAGGCCCTTGAGGCGGAGAACAGGGATGACGACCCTAATCCAGGCACCGACGCGGCGTAGGATAGGCTTCCGCGGCGATCCCGACATTCCCTGGGACTCGCAGGCAGAACTCGACCTCCTGAGGGACCTCTGCCGCAAGGACTTCTGGACCTTCTTCCTCTACGCCTTCGGCGCCTGGACGAATCCTCGAGGAAAACGCTGGATCGAGCCCGAGGTCCATCGTCCACTGGCCGAATGGTTCCAGGCTCACGTGGACGAGTGGATGGCTGATCGCGAGTCGGGTCGGGGCCACCAGAAGCACCTGGCCATCCTAATGCACCGCGAGGTCGGCAAGACCACCATGATCACGCGGGCGGGCCAGCTCTGGCTCCATCTCAGGGACCCGGAGTTCTCGAGCTACACCGGCTCCGAGAAGAGCGAACTCAGCATCAAGATGCTGCGCGCGATGAAGGCCGTGATGGATGGCACTGATCAGGACTCCCTATGGGCCAAGCTATACGGCAACTGGGCCACGTCGGCGACAACCTGGACCGGCAAGGAGATCGTTCACGCCGGCCGACGCAACACGTCGCGCCAGGATCCCAGTTTTGGCGTCTTCGCCGTCGAGACCTCGATCACCGGCGCACACCCTGACGCGATCTTCTACGACGACCCGATCAGCTACGAGCGGCTCATCACGGACACGAACTGGATGAAGACCGTGAACGAGCAGGTGTCGTCCCTGTTCCCCACCTACCAGAGCGATGCAATCATTGTCTGGGTAGGGACGCGCTACGGGGACGATGACCACTTCGGGCTTGCCTTCGACGCCGAGCGGGGAGACGGGATCGCGAGCTTGAGCGGGATGGAAACAGACTCCATGAAGATCGACCCCAACGGCCTATGGCACGTCTACTTCATGGCCGGCAGGGACAAGACGGGCAAGCCCACCACCCCCAAGGTCTGGAACGACGCCCGACTTTCGCGCTATCAAAGGCGGGACCCCACGAAGTATGCTGCCCAAATCATGAACGACCCATCCATCTCCGAGCACAACCCGATCACCCGCGAGCAGATCGAACAGTGCGCCATAGAGCCGAAGGATGTGCCGTGGCCGGCACTCAGGTATGCGCTCATGACGGACCTGGCGCTCTGGGATGGGAAGTCTCGCGTGGCCAAGGATGAGACCGTCTACATCGTTCACGGCTACGCTCGTGACGGCTCCGGGGACGTCTACATCATCGAGGGGGACGGATCTCCCATGTGGCGCGGCGAGGACTTCAAGAACCGTCTCGTTGCGCTCTGCCAGCGATACCGCAGGATGGGTAGGAAGATCTTCCGGGTCACCGGAGACTTGAGCATGGCCGGCCTCAAGGGCGTCTGGGCGAACGACCTAGCGAACGCCTTCAACGACGCAAATGAGCCGTTTCCCGGCGGCAAGCTGCTGGAGTTCAGCCGAGGCGGTCAGAAGAAGATTCAGAGGATTGTGGCGGCCGCCCACTTCTGGGTCGACGGGCACGTGAAGTGGGTCCGAGGAGCAAAGGGCGTCGACCGGCTGACGGAGCAAATGGCCAAGATTGGCCAGATGATGGTCAATCCCAAGCTCAAGGACGACTGGGCCGACGCCCACTCGGACGCCTTCCAGCCGGAACTCTACTCCCCCATGCGTCGAAACGAGCCGCGGCGCTCCGGCTACGACAGGGGTGCTACGGCCATCAGGACCGATGGACTAGACCCCTACGACTACGGCTACGACGAGAGGCGACAGTGGTACGACGAATGCCCGAGGCCACCGCTGCGGCAGGGGGAGTGATGCCGAGCCCGATCTACACGGAGCGAACCACCTGCCGTTCATGCCAATCGAAAACCCTGGTTCACGTTCTATCGCTCGGCGACCAGTATCTATGCGCCTTTCCCCAGCACGTGGATCCTGGCCTGCCCAAGGCCCCCCTGACCCTGGTGCGCTGCGGAGTCTGCGGCCTGCTCCAGTTGCTTCACTCGGTTGAGCGAGATCTGCTCTACGGCGAGTACTGGTATCGCTCGAGCGTGAACCAGACTATGCGGGAAGCCCTGAAGGATCTGGTCAATGACGCGCTGAAGTTTGTGGATACAGGTGCGTGGCTCGACATCGGCGCCAACGACGGATGCCTCCTGTCACACGTTCCCGACAAGTTCCACAAGACCGCCTGTGAGCCATCGAGAACCTTCCACTCACAGCTGGAGGAGTTTGCCGACGAGGTCATCCCGACCTACTTCTCGCGCTCGGAAACCGAGAAGTCTTACGACGTCATCACGTCTGCCGCGATGTTCTACGACCTCGACGACCCGCTCTCCTTCTCCAAGGACATCGCCGCATCTCTGGCCCCGAACGGCATCTGGATCAACCAACTGAACGACGCGCCGACGATGCTCGACCGCAACGCGTTTGACGGCATCTGCCATGAGCACCTGTGCTACTACACGGCGCACGACCTCGAGGCTCTCTACCGAAGAGCGGGACTGAAGATCATCGCCCTCAGATTCAACGAGATCAATGGCGGCAGTATGCGCGTGTTCGCCATGAGATCGGACTCCGGAATAGGGGAGAAGAACCTGGCTGGATATCCCAAGGTCTCTCCGGTTGACGCGGAGGAGTTTTCGGACAGGGTGCTGAGATGGCGGGAGATCATGCATTCGGTCTTGGACGGCGGCAGCCTCAAGTACGCGCCGATCTGGTGCTACGGGGCGAGCACCAAAGGCTCGACGCTGCTTCAGTTCCTCGGCATGAACGAGAGATTCTATGCGGTGGCGGACCGCAACCCGGCCAAGCACGGTCGCTTCATGGTCGGCAGTTGGCTACCGATCACTGACGAAGTGACGATGAGGAAGGCGAAACCCCGCTGTATGGTAGTTTTGCCATGGGCGTTCCGAGCGGAGTTCGTTGCTCGAGAAGCGGCGACCAGGAAGGACGGGACCATCCAGATGTTCCCGCTGCCTAATCCAGAGTTCGTTCTCTAGTGGAAGACGGACGGATAGCCATCCTCTGCCCCACACGGGACAGGCCAAAACAACTCGCTAGCCTGGTCGAGTCGGTCATGAAGACCTCAACGAACGCCAGAGTCTATGCGTACATAGACGAAGACCAGAGGGATTTGTACGCGCCCATGCTGAAAGAGATGGACCCAGCGAACAGGATAACTGTATTCCACGGCAACCGGGTGGGGCCGGCCGCTAGCGCTAACGGCCTCCTAAGATACATCGAGGCGGATTGCTACGGCTTGATTACCGACGACTCCAGGATTCTAACTCCGGGGTGGGATGCTTGGGTGGAAGCAACCATCGACTCGTTTCCCGGCAGAATAGGCCTTGTCTCTCCGGCCCATAACCACGGACCCCACGTGGATATGCCGTTTGTTTCTCATCAATGGATTAGTCGCCTAGGTTGGTTTGCACAACCGGGAGTGCGACAATATTGCTGGCCCACGCTGCTTTACATACTGGCCCTAGAGATTGGTCCTGACCGCGTGCGCCGCGCATCCACCGGCGAGTTCTTCATACAACATGATGAGTTGTCGGCCAAGCCCGAGAGCTTCAAGGACGACTCTGCCGAGTTTTACGCGTTTTTGATTGCCCGGCTTCATCGGTGCGTGGACTTGCTGACTGACCGCGCGGCCGGTACTTGTCCACACGGGTTCCACAAATCGTTTCCGCCCAACGGAGATCTTGGTGAATGGATTGCTGGCCATTTCGACCCAGGATACTCCGGCTACGCCATAGACGTTGGTGCATCGGACGGAGTGTCCGTGAACACGACATACTCACTAGAGAAGTACAGGGGGTGGAATGTCCTGTGCGTGGAGCCCAACCCGCAATTCAGGGCCAGCCTGTCTTCTAACAGGAAGCTCGTCGTAGAGTGCGCCTGCGACGCAGAATCCCTCCCAGTCGCCCAGTTTCATGTGCACATGGATTGTGCGGAGGCATATTCATCCTTGCGCCCCACTAAGCACCATCCCCGATGGAAACCAGAACCGGACGCGAGGTGGGAGGTGACGGATATTGAGGTTAGAACATTGGAGAGCCTCTTGGACGAGTATAAGTTCCCTCGCCTTGATGCCCTGTGCGTAGACACGGAGGGCACGGAACTAGATGTCTTGCGCGGCATTGATCTGCACAAGTGGAAGCCAAAGGTCGTTGTGGTCGAATCGTGGGACGAGGGTGGAGTACTAGAGCCGTATCTAGCCGATTGTGGCTACCGCAGGGTATGGCGACAGATCGTCAATGACTGCTACGTGAGGGACGAATGAGCGACGTGGTCTTCAGCTTCCCAGGCAAGATTGGCGATGCCATCCTTCAGTTCCCAGTTGCCTACCAGTGGCACAAGCAGACTGGAAAGACGTTCTCTTGCTGGCTAGACGAAACGAGTCTCAAGCCCCTTGAAAGACTGTTCTCTATCCAGCCATGCGTGGGCGGGGTTGAGTTCAAGGCCGGGATTGAGCACTACATGTGCGGCGGTCAGCCGTGGCACTTCAACCTCCAGACCGCCGATTACGCCGGGAAGACCGTCTATCACCTGGGGTTCAGGGGATTCCCGCAGAGACAGATCACGCTCGAGACCGCCGAGAACGCGAAGCTGCCGGTGAAGATCGACATGAAGGCGCTTGCCACGGAGCCTTGCTTTGTTCTGCCTGCCGAGTCGCCGCCGCCGCTGCGCTTAGTACTTCACGGCCAGCCGATCTGCCCACACACGAGGTGCACGCCCGGTTTCTGGAAGTTCCTCTCTTCGATTGCCCCGGAGGTCGAGCACCTGTTTGATGAGGTCCTATTCGTGGGCAAAGAGCGGGATTGCGAGGTTGGGGTACGCACGTACCCAGAATGGGGTCGGTTTGACGACGGTGGAGACTTGGCGAATGTAGCGCAGTTGATTGCTAACTCCACGTGCGTAATAGGGTGCGGATCCAGCATGGCGGCGCTTGCCAGCGTTCTGAAGGTGCCGACGATCAGGGTTCATGACCCGATTGGCAACGCGTCGAAGACTGTCTGGAGTGGCCTCGGAGACAACCAACTGAACGACACGGAGGTAGAACTGCGGCGCTCCTGGCCTGAGTTCAGAGAGCGGTGGCTTAAGCCCGTTGTCGCCCCGGCAGAGGAGAGTCTGGCATGAGCGACTCCATCGGCTCTCTTATCGACAAGTTGATCACGAACAATACAAAATTGTGGTTCGTCCAGGGTAAGGTTCACCAGGCCGCTCAGTCCGGACAGGGCCTGGACGCGGACACGGTAGCGAAGCTCCACGCGCTAAACCTGCAGCGGAACGCCTTGATTGCCGAGATTGACGAAGCCATAGCCAAGGCCTTATCGTCTGGCGAGGTTGTTGCAGAGCCCAGGATCAAGTTAACGGACTAGGAGAGGAGGTCAGGGATGGCCCGACAGAGCCCAAGCCTCCACAGGGGCGGCTAGGTGGCAAGCCCCTATCCCGCCATGCCCGGCGCTCGTCCGGCGAACCCCACTCGCGAGCGCATCTCCGAGGAGCGGGTCATAGAGCTGGTCGACTCGCGCCGCAAGGATTCCCTCGACTACAACCGCAGCGTCTTCGGCCGGCTACAAGGCTACTACGACGCCTACCGCGGCCACTGGCTTGGGAAGACCGCCCAGTTCCGCAACAACATTACCATGCCTTTCATCTTCGCGATGATCCAGTCGGATGTCGCGCGCAAGGTGCAGACGTCCTTCGGCACCTGGCCGATTGTTCAGTTCGAGGGCTACGCGCCCGAGGATTCGGCCCGCGCCAAGCGGAACGAGGTCTTGATCTCGGCGCAGATGAAGGACGCCGACTCCGTCATGAAGGCGGTGGACTTCTGCCTTCAGGCCGACATCTGCGGTACTGGAGTGGCGCGCTGGGGTTGGAAGAACATCACGCGGCGCAACCGCTACCGCAAGCTCGAACAGGTCGGCCCTGGGCTTAGGGTACCCGTGATGTACGAGGACAACGCCGAGATCTTCAACGGCCCCGACTGGGACGTTGTCGATCGGTTGGACTTCTGGCAGCAGCCTGGGCGCAAGCGCATTCCCGATATGGACTGGGTCATCCATCGCTACTGGCTCGACTGGGACAACATGATGGATGACGCCAACAGCGAGTATCCGTATTTCGACAAGTCGGCAGTCGTTCGTCTCCAGAACTTCCCCCTCGGCTCCTCGGCGCACGACGAGTGGACCCAGCGCCGGGTCTCCTTCCGCAACGAGTACGACTACGCCGCACGGATCAAGGAGCGCTTCGCCAAGCCGGTCGAGATCTGGGAGATGCACGGACTAGTGCCCTCTGAGTTCGCGATTGGCGGGATGCGCCACTTGTGCGTGGCGATCGGCAACGAGCGCGTAGTGCTCAAGTACCGCGAGGGGCCGATGCCGAACCAGACCAAGCCGTTCGGCGCCTACTCGCCGATGTCCGACCCCTACAGCTTCGATGGACCAGGCAAGGCCGAGATCGCCTTCGGCCCGCAGCGCACGGCCGACCGGCTAAACAACCAGCGGCTGGACGCTATTGACCACATCATTGACCCGCAGTACGTGGTCGCCAACAGCGCCAACCTCAACACGCAGAACCTCTTCTCGCGAGCCGGCAGGATCATCCTGGTTGATGGAGACGCGAGCGAGAACACGTTCCGAGCGATCTCCCCGGACATGCGCGGGCTCCAGATCGGCTCCGACGAGATCGGCCGCCTCTTCCAGATGATGCAGCTGGGCACGGGCGAGACCGAGGCGATTCTTGGGCTTGCCGGGCAAAGCAGAGAGACGGCGAGGGGCTTCCTAGGAAGGCAAGAGAACGCGTTGACACGGCTCTCCCTGGAGTCTCGGCTCCTAGAAGAGGGTTTCGTGGAGCCCCTCGCCAACGCATTCCGGCTGATGGACAAGCTCCTTCTGCCGCTTCCGCACGAACTCAAGATCCTAGGGAGCCTCGCGACAACGAATCCGGTGACTGGCCTGCCCTATCTGCCCGAGAACATTCAGGTTGACTATGACGACCTGGCGGCAGATTATAGGGCGAGAGCGGTCGGAGCCTCCCAGATGATGGGGCGCGGTGTCAGGCAGCAGAATCTTCTTGGTCTGCTCCAGATGATGTCGACCAACCCGACGCTCATGCAAATCGTCAACTGGGCGAACTTCGCCCGACAGGCCTTTGAACTCTTCGACTTCAAGAACGTGAACGAACTACTTGTGCAGCAAGTACCCGCGGTGAATCAACTGGCAGCGGAGGCCGGAACAAGCCCAGAGCAGGTTGCCAATACCGTGAGCCAGCCGCTCGACCGGTTGTCGCCGCAGGTGCTCTCACAGCTGTTCAACGCTCAGGCGGCCTAGTGGCGCTGAACGACGAACAGGTACAGAAGATCAGGCTGCTGCTCTCGAGCAGCGGCTGGAACGACGTCATGCGCCCAGTGATCGCAAGGCGCGCACAGGACGCAGTCAAGGCCCTGGTTCTTACCCCGGCCGAACGCACGGGGGAATATCAGAGCCAAGAGGACGCCGAGATCCGCGCCGGCATCCGGGCATACGAATGGATGCTCTCGTGCTGGCCAAACGAGGTCGCGGTGTTCGATTTGAACCGGCGCCAGGAAGAACTCCAGCGCCAGGACAACGGGGCGAACCCCCAGTAGGCAGCGAACCTGCCAAGGAAGGACAGGATGGACGAGCAAGGAAAGGCTCAGGCAGAGCAGCCGGAACTCAACGCCGATCTCGCGGGCTACCCCGATACTGCCTCCCTCGTGAAGGGCTACAGGGAGTCGGGCAGCGAAGCAAAGAAGCAGCGCGAGCGAGCGGAACAGGCGGAGGCGCTGGTCCAGCAACTGCTGACCGCGCAAGAGGCGAACCCTCGTCCCTCCGTCAAGCAGAGAGGCCGTCCTCAGGACAGGCTCTCGGAGTTCGGCATCCCGGTCGACGCGCTGGGTGAGTTCTTGGACGAGCGGCTTCAGGAGGCCTTCGAGCCCATCGCCAAGGGGATCACCGCAAGGACTACGCTTCAGGCCGAGTATCCAGACTACGCCAAGTTCGAGGCGGACGTCGCTCAGTTCGTTCAGTCCGACAAGGCCCTCAACGAAACCTACAACCGTCTCTTCAAGGCGGATCCGGTCGGTGCTTTCGAGTACGCTTTCCTCAAGTTTGGGGAATCGCGTAGGCGCGGCTCCAGATCGGGGATGCCGCAAGAGGAAGCCGCACACGCGGCGATCCCCTCCGGAAGAAATGGTGAAGCGAGGCGCGTCGACTTTGGGGCTGGCGCCGACACCCAGAAAGCATGGGAGCGCTACCAGAGGACGGGCAACAAGCAAGACATGAACGCCTACGTCAAGGCGCGTCTCCGGACCGTAGTTACGGACGACTTCCTGAACCAGTAAGGAAGCGTGCAGGAGGCATAAGGACATGCCAGGTGCAGAAGCTCAACCTACCGGCCTACTGTCAACTTTCGACGTAGGCTTTTGGCCGAGCGCAACGGCGCCGACCCACGAGGACCTGGTCGACATTGTGACCATCCTCGACAGCTACCAGACGCCGCTGTTCAGTTCGTCCCCCAAGGTCCGCGCGACCGACGTGGTCCATTCGTGGACAGTCGACACGCTGACTGCGACCTCAACGGCGGGCACCGAGACGGGCATCGACTTCTCGGGCGACACGCTGACCACCCCGACCAGGCTCGTCAACGGAACCCAGATCTTCCAGCGCCACGTGGTTGTGTCCGACCGCGAGCGCGCCTCGAGGGTCGCCGGGATCCGCGACATGTACGAGCACCAGGTCATGAAGGAGTTCAAGGTCCTCGCGCGCAACTGCGAGGCTCGGCTCTTCACGACTGGGTCGACCGCGTCGGCGACGGGTGCGGAGGCGACCGCTCCGGTGATGGCTGGCCTCAGAGGCTTCGGGCTCTCTAGCTCGGGATCCTCGTCGGGCAGCGTCACCACGGCGGACATCGTCACCCTCTCGGAGACGCTGTTCAACAACGGCGCCGAGCCGGACTCGCTCTGGTTCGCGCCGGCCTCGAAGCGGCAGTTCGTGAACGCCACCGTGTCTTCGGGTTCGGGCAACGTGCGGAACATCGCGGCGACCGACCAGAAACTGGTGGCGAACGTGGACGTCTTCGAGACGCCCTTCAACCAGCTCTACGCGGTCATCGTGGATCGTTTCATCCCGATGAGCACCACGTCAGGGCTGAACGGCTGGCTCGTGGGAGACCGGTCGATGGCGAAGGTAGCCTTCTTCCGTCCCCCGCAGCACAAGGCGATGGGCAAGAACGGAGACCACACGAGGGGCATCGTGCTCATGGAGTTGACTCTTCAGCTGGACCACCCGTCCAGTTGGGGTGTCTTCACCGGGATCACCGGCTAACGGCCCGACAGGGACGTCGGCCTGGGCGGCAACCCCGCGGGGCTTGCGAGCCTCGCGGGACCCGTCCCAGAAACGGAGGAACGAGATGGCGCTCGGCGATCAGTCCAAGGCGCTGAGGATCGTGAGCATCAACAAGGGCTGGGACCCGAACGTGATTCCTGCCCGCAAAGATCCTAACGGGCACGAGTGGCCCGAGGAGAACATCGGGGCGTTCAACAAGGCTCCGGATCCTTGGAAGTTGGGTGCCCAGACGGTTGGTCAGTTGCCTGAGGGGATTCGGGATTCGTACCAGACCGAGGCTCCGGATGTCTCCGACTCGGCGGGCTTCAACCACCCGGACGCGAACCGTGAGACGAAGGACCGCTCAACCAGCGGTGCGGATCCGTTCGCTGGCATGGGGAGCATGTGAACTTCCTGAGCGGTAGACGTCTGGCTGACGCGCTGTTCGATCCCAAACTCCTGATGGCCGTTGCTCCGGAGTACTACGGACCCAGATTCCAGGCCATCAAGGAACTGAGGGGCCAGGACGACGGGACGTTGCATCAGGGCCAGGGTTTTCGTCGGGTGGCGAGCTTGGTGAACGTGCCGCTCACGAACGCGTACTCGACGGTTCTGGATCCTGAGTGGATGAAGGACAAGAGCAAGTTCTACGCGTGGCTCGACAGAAACCCGGAGTACTGCACCTACGACCGCCGCAGGAACGCGCGCCCCCTGCCCAACCAGGTGACGTTCTTCGACGGCAAGGAGATCTGATGAACGTCTTCAAGGACTCGACTCGCCCGCCGAGCCAGGGGCCTGGGGTGGTCTACAAGTGCCCCGAGCCTCCGCTTCCTCACAACCCCATCGAGGACAACCACGTGGTTGACCCCGCGGCCAAGGTCTCCTTCGGCCCTGAGCATCGGCCCAAGAACATCTGGCGCGGCACGGAGGACTAGTGGCCCACCAGGAGGGGTACGCCAAGCGCACAGTGAGACGCAGGGCCATTGGCGGCGTCATGCGCGAGGCCAACATCGACACGACGGGCATGGACCCGGAGATGATCGCGACCCTGGCTCCCGAGGCGGCGCGCCGCGTGGGCGCCGCTGGTATCCAGCTTCAGACCAAGAACCCCTTCTCCGCGATCCTGAGCCTCTTCAAGCGCAAGAAGAAGACGCCCTGATGCAGGTCTACGGTGAGCCCGACGACAAGCCCATTGTCGTCTACACAATCGTGCCGCAGATCCACTCGGCGTCGTTCTACTACCGCTTGCAGGTGCCGATCCTAACGGCGGTGGACCTCGGCCTGCCGATACGGGCGTGTATTGACACGATGGACGCGGCGACCAAGCAGGAAGACCGGGTGCGCGCCTTCTGCGAATCGGATGTCACGATCCTCTATCAGCCGATCAGCGACGAGGCAGTAGCGAACGTCAGGGCGATGCAGTCGTTCATCCCGTCCAAGCGCGACGAGGTCTGGAAGTGGCCGCCGAGCATCGTCATTGAGACCGACGACAATCTCTTCAACGTCTCGCCCCTGAACCAGGCCTACAGGGGACTAGGCACGCGCGACCTCGAGGGCAACGAAGTACCTATCGGGCACGAGATTGGGATCGTCTCCAACGGCGATAAGAAGATCCTGTGGCGGGATGGCCACAAGGGATTCAACATCGGCAAGAACCGCCACACGCTCAGCACCTACCGCAACCTGCTGAGCATGGCTGATGCGGTGTGCTGCTCGACCCAGCCGGTCGCTGATGCCGTGCTCAAGGAGACGACGCCGCGCAGGATCCAGGTCTTCCCGAACATGGTGCGGCTCGACCACTATGAACAGGTCGATCTGGCGGACGACCCCTACACTATCAAGATCCTCTGGCAGGGCGGTATCGCCCACTACGAGGACTGGTTCCCGCTCAGGCAGGCCTTGGGGAACATCACGAAGCAGTACCCTGAGGTTCACTGGATCATCTGGGGCGCCCAGTTCCCATGGGTACAGGAGACCATCCCGCCGCACCGCTTCACATTCAAGTCCTGGTGCGACTACCGGGAGTACAAGCTGCGGCTGGCCATGATTGGCCACGACATCAGCCTGGCGCCGCTTTCGAGCCACGTCTTCAACGATTGCAGGAGTGCCATCAAGTTCTACGAAGCGTCGGTCCTGAAGAAGCCGGCGGCAACCCTGGCGCAGAACACGGCAGCCTACAAGCGAGAGATCATCGACGGGGAAACAGCACTCCTGTTCAACGACCCCAAGGACTTCGAGGAGAAGCTGTCGCTGCTGATCGAGGACACGAAGGAGCGCAAGCGCTTGGCCGCGAACGCCAAGGATTGGGTCTCAGAGAACCGGGACGCGCGCAAGATGGTTCCCGAGATCGTTGCCTTCTGGCAGTCGCTGAGAGAAGATAGGAAGCGTGAGCAGCCGCACGTCTCGGATGAGCACTGGAAAGAGATAGAGGAACAGGCGGCTAGGGAGGCCGCGGAGCAGGAGGGCACGGATGCCACTCTTCAACCCGTCGACGCTTCCGTGGGTTAGCGCGGTCCAGCAGATCGCCGATTCGGCCGGTGCTTCGGCCGACTCGGAGATGACGACTCGAGCGCACAACTCCCTCCGCGCAGCGTTCCAGTGGTTTCAAGGAAAGGCCGGAGGCCAGGGCTGGAACTTCCTCCGCGCTGAGTCGACCCCCCTCGCAGTCGTAGCGCCGTTCGGCGTCACGGGCGTCAGCGCATCGGCGGGGCAGACGTCTGCGGCGGCTCCGGCCGGGCACGGTTTCGTAGTCGACGATCTGCTATCGGGCGATGGTTTCGTGCGCGGCACGCGCGTCACGGCCACAGCCGCGGGCGGGTTAGGATTCACCGCTGC
>Ga0209342_10005577_pt1 | contig 12862 bp, 12 predicted proteins | sample RifCSP16_2_FD_184023 | JGI IMG/M metagenome (GOLD analysis project Ga0209342, IMG submission 184023) | Soil microbial communities from Rifle, Colorado - Rifle CSP2_sed 16_2 (SPAdes) (version 2) | ecosystem: Environmental > Terrestrial > Deep subsurface > Rock core/Sediment | place: Rifle... | reverse complement strand
CTTGCGCCGCCTCCGCCTGTAGCCCCATGCGGCCCCACACCTCGCGGACAGCCTCCCAGACGCTTCGCAGGCCCACGTAGGCGAAGCCGGCCTGGAAGAGGCAGAGGAACGGCAGGGAGTAGTAGACGCCGCGGTCGATCACGAACAGGACCGCGTAGGTCATGTAGGCCGCGAGCGCCAGCTCGACGAGCGGTTGCAGCGTGACCGCGGCGCGGTAGCGCTTGCGCGAAACCGACGCCCCCGAACCGCGGACGCCGTGCTTCGGGGTCCGCGTGAACCCCGACTGCTGCCCGAGGAGCGCCTCGACCACGGCGCGGGAGTTGTTGACTGAAAGTCCAATGCCGAGCGCCATGAGGAAGGGCATGTACTTCAGGCGCTGCCACCGCCCCACGCCCACCTCGCGCTGGGTCCAGTAGTAGAAGGTGCAGACCGAGGCGGTCGCCGCGGCGAAGAAGGGCAGGTCGAGGAGCATGACCTCGTACCAGCCGTGCCCCACGCGCACCATGACGGTGACGGGCATGAGCAGCGCGAGCGGGATCATCAGGAGGTACGCGAAGTTGGCGGTGAGGTGGAAGAACGCCTCCCGCTTCACGTGGAACGGCAGCGGCGCGCGGAAGATGCGCGGCAAGAGCTTCAGGGCGGTCTGGATGGACCCCTTCGCCCAGCGGTGCTGCTGGCTCTTGAAGGCGTTCATGTCCACCGGGATCTCGGCCGGCGCCGTCACCTGCGGCAAGAAGACGAACCTCCAGCCGGCGAGCTGCGCCCGGTACGAGAGGTCGAGGTCCTCGGTGAGCGTGTCGTGCTGCCACCCGCCCGCGCTGCAGATGGTCTCGCGCCGCCAGATCCCGGCGGTGCCGTTGAAGTTGAAGAAGGCTCCCGACCGGTTGCGCGCCGTGTGCTCGATGACGAAGTGCCCGTCGAGGAGGATGCTCTGGCACTGGGTGAGCGTGCTGTACTGACGGTTGAGGTGCTCCCAGCGCACCTGGACCATCCCGACGCCCAGGTCGCTGAAGAAGTGGACCGTCCGGCGCAGGAAGTCGGGCTCCGGGACGAAGTCGGCGTCGAAGACGGCGACGAACTCCCCCTTCGCCAGCTTGAGCCCGTTCTCGAGCGCCCCCGCCTTGAAGCCCTGGCGGTTCGTCCGGTGGACGTAGGTGATGTCCACACCTCGCGCGCGCCACTCGTCGACGCACTCGCGCGCGATCTTGGTCGTCTCGTCGGTCGAGTCGTCGAGCACCTGGATCTCGAGCGCGTCGAGGGGGTACTCGAGCCGGCACACCGCCTCGATGAGCCGATTCACGACGTACAGCTCGTTGAAGATGGGGAGCTGCACCGTGACCCGCGGCAGCGCGTCGAAGCGACAGCGCGGCGTGGGCAGCCGGAACTTGTGCCGGTAGTAGAGCCACGCCATGTAGTAGCGGTGCGACCCGTACACCGAAAGCACGAGCAGCACCGCGACGTAGGCGACGATGACGGTGATCTCGATCGGACTCATCGTCTAAGCTGTCCACCCGCGGCGATGGCGCACTCGCCGGCGCTCACCCCGATTACCGGAGAAGTCGGCCCCCCAGGAAGCGGCGCGGACTATAGCGAGTGGGTCGGGGATGTCAAATACAAAACCGCGCCCCGCCAGAGGATTCTGGAACGGTGCGGGCGTACGGCGCGCTCTACCTTCGGTCAACCAGCCGGTCGGGACGGCCGGAGCCGGGGGGGCCCCCGGAATGCAGTAGGCGTACCGCCTCGGGGGCGCTACCGCTTCGGCCCGGGCGGCGCCGCGCCCCTCCCGAAGATCCCGGCGACGCGCAGAGTGTCGAGGGCGGCCCTGAGCTGCCGGTCGTCCTTTGCCACTCCAGCAGCGCCCCCCGCGGCTACGGCCGGTGCGGCCCCCGCCTCCTCGTTGCGGATGTGGCGCGCGAGATCCTTCTCGCCCGGACCTTCCTCGGCGCGAGCGGGCTCCGGGGCCTCGGGGACCACCAGGTCGGGGGCGATGCCCGCCTCCTGGATCGAGCGATGGTCGGGCGTGTAGTAGCGCGCGACGGTGAGCTTCAGCCCGGAGCCGTCCTCGAGGTCGATCACCGTCTGGACCGAGCCCTTGCCGAAGGTCCGCGTGCCCAGGATGACCGCGCGGCCGTGGTCCTGGAGCGCCCCCGCCACGATCTCGCTCGCGCTCGCCGTCCCCCGGTTGACGAGGACGACCATCGGATACCCGGGCTCGGTGTCCTTCTCGTGGGCCCGCTCCACTTCACGGCGGCTCCCCCGGCGACCCTCGGTCGAGACGATGACCCCCTCCCGCAGGAACCTGTCGGCGACGCGCACCGCCTGCTCGAGGAGCCCCCCCGGATCGTTGCGCAGGTCGAGCACCAGCCCGCGGATCTCGCCCCCGAGCTTCCCGCGCGCGCCGTCGAGGGCCTTCCTCAACGCCTGGTCCGTCCGCTCCTGGAAGGCCTTGATCCGCACGTAGACGTGGCCGCGCGACCCGTCGAGCAGCCGCCACTCCACGCTCTGGGCGCGCACCCGCTGGCGGACCACGACCAGGGTCTGCGGCGCGGCCATCCCCTCCCGCGCGACCTCGAGCGTCACCTTGCTGCCCGCCGCGCCCTTGAGCCGGCCGACCGCGGCGGCGAGGGGCACGTCGTGCATCGCCACGCCGTCGATGCGCAGGATGCGATCGCCGGCCCGGACGCCCGCCCGCTCCGCGGGGGCGTCGGCGATGGGCGCGACCACCACCAGCTGTTCGTCCTTCACCGCCAGCTCGAGCCCGACCCCGACGAACTCGCCGGTGGTCTCCTCCTTCAAGGCCTTGAAGACGTCCGGCCTCATGAACTGCGAGTGCGGATCCAGCTCCCCCACCATCCCCTCGATGGCGCCGTAGACCAGCTCCTTCTCCTTCACCTCCTCGACGTAGGCGTTCTCGATGTGCGCCAGCACGTCGGCGAAGATGTCGAGCGGGCGGTACGGCTGGCCGGCGTCGCGCCGGGCCGCGCGCGCGACGTGGTCGAGCGACAGGCCGGCGAAGAAGGCGGCGGCGACGAGCGCGGCCACCGCGGCGCGGCGGAGCTTCTTTACCCTCGGGCCCACGTGCGACCTCCCGTCCTCGTCACGGCCTCAGCCACGCCCGCGGATCCACCGGGCGGCCCTTCTCGCGGAGCTCGAAGTACAGGTAGGGTCCCTTGAGCGACCCGGTGTCCCCGACCGTGCCGAGGAGCGAGCCCCCCGGGACCTCCTCCCCGATGGCCGTGCTCATGGAGGCGAGGTGGGCCACGAGCGTGTGGTAGCCGTCGCCGTGGTCGACGATGACCAGGTTCCCGTAGCCCCGGAACCAGCCCGCGTGGACCACCCTCCCCGGCGCCACCGCGCGCACCTCCGCGCCCGGGGGAGCGCGGATGTCCAGCCCCTTCTGCACCGTGACGGTGTTGAACCGCGGGTCGACGACGCGCCCGAACCCCACCTCGATCGGCCCCGCGGCCGGGTACGGCAGCAAGCCGTGAAGGAGTGCGAACCCGCTGTGGCGGAACCCGCGCGCCGACGGCGGCGGCAGCGCCGCCAGGAACTCCGCCAGCTTCGCGCTCTGGCCAGCCGCCTCGACCGCGGCCCGCTCGTGCAGCTCGCGGGCGTTGCGGACGGCGGCGAGCATGTTCCGGCGCGACTCGCGGCTGGCGGCGGCCGCGTCCCGGCGAGCCGACGCTTCCCTGGCCAGGGCGCCGATCCGCTCGGCCTCCCCTGCCCGCGCGACGCGCGCGTGCTCGCGGGCGCCGCGCGCCTCGCTGGCCTCCCGCAGGAGCGCGAGGTCGTGGGCGGCGATGCGTCCCCACAGGTGGCGATTCTTCGTCATCTCGCCGAGAGAGGCCGAGGACGCGAGCAGCCACAGCTCGCTCAGCGCCCCGGCCCTGGCTCGCGCCCGGAGCCGTGGCGAGAGCTCGGCCTCGAGCGCCGTGAGCCGCGACTGCGCCGCGGCCTCCTCGGCCCGGGCGCTAACCAGCAGCCGTTCGGCGGCCGTGCGCGTCTCCTCTGCCTCCCTACCAACCGCCTCCGCGTCGCGGAGGGCCTTCTCCGCCCCCTCCAGCGTGCCGAGCAGCGATCCCTCACGCTCGCGGAGCGTCCGCGCCGCGGCCTCCTCGGCTGCGCTGCGCGCCCTGAGGGCCTCGAGCCGCGCGCGCGGGTCGGCCCCGAGCACGGCCGCAAGTATGGCGGCGAGCGCGGCCGCGGTGGCGAAGGAGCCCATCGCGATCACCGCCTCCGCAGCTCGCGTCGCACCGCGACCGCGCTGGCGACGATCCCCAGCGCGGCGCCACCCGCGACGAGGGCGGCGAGGAACGAAGCAGGCAGGATCTCGGCTCGGAGGATCGGCGTGCCGAGGCCGAGGGCCCCGGAGAGCCTGGGCAGGATCGCGCCCGCCCCGGCGACGAGGGCGCCCGCCGCCAGCGCGCCGCCGGCGATCCCCTCGACCACGCCCTCGATGAGGAAGGGGGCCCCGACGAACGCGTCGGTCGCGCCCACGAGCTTCATGATCTCGATCTCGTCGCGCCGGGCGAACACGCCGAGCTGGAGCGTGTTCGCGACCAGCACGGACGTCCCCAGCGCGACGGTCGCGAGGAGGGCGACCCCGGCCGTGCGTAGCCGGCGGAGGAGGCGCTCCAGGCGCTCCAGCAAGTCGTTCCCGAAGTCGACCTCGCGCGCTCCCGGCACGGACTCCATCTTCGCGGCCAGGGCGCGCGTCTCGGCGAGCCCGATGCCCGAGGCGCGCACCTCGATCGACGGCGGCAGGACGCTGGCGCCGAGCCCGTCGACGAGCCCTCCCTGGGGCCCGAGCGCGCGGCGGAAGCGGCGCAGGGCCTCCTCCGCGGTGACCGCCTCGACCGTCCGACCCGGGGCGGCGCTGGCGGCCGCGGCGCGCGCGAGCTCGAGGTCGGCCGCCGGATCGAGGTAGACGGAGATCTGGATCTCGCCCGCCCACGCCTCGAGCAGGCGATGGCCGCCGCGCAGCGCGGTCGCGAACAGCCCGGTCACGAAGACTGCCACCGCGATGGTGAGGGTCGCGACCAGCGCCACGCGCGGCCCGCGGACCATGGCTTCGAGCGCGCGGCGCAAGAACTGGAGCGGCCAGGCCAGCATCACGCCGCTCCCGGGCTGGGGATCGCGTTCCCGTCCGACACGACGCGTCCTCGCTCCAGGGCCACGACCCGCTTCCGATACCGCTCGAGCAGGCCGCGATCATGGGTCGCGACGAGCACCGCCGTCCCGCGCGCGTTCGCCGCGTGGAGCAGCTCCATCACCTCCACCGTCCGGTCGGGATCGAGGTTGCCGGTGGGCTCGTCCGCGAGGAGGAGCGCCGGGTCGCCGGCCAGCGCGCGCGCCACCGCCACGCGCTGCTGCTCGCCGCCGGAGAGCGAGAGCGGGAACCGGTCGGCCTTGAGCTCCAGGCCGAGCGTGCGGAGCACGGCGGAGACGCGCCGTCGCACCTCGCGCTGGGAGAGCCCGCGGACCTCCAGCGGGAAGGCCACGTTCTCCGCCACCGTCCGGCCGGGCAGGAGCTTGAAGTCCTGGAAGACGACGCCGATCGAGCGGCGCAGGGCGGCGATCTGCGGCGGCTTCAGCTTGGCCACGTTGCGCCCCAGGACGATGAGCTGGCCGCTCGTGGCGGCCTCGGCGCAGAACACGAGGCGCAGGAGCGTCGACTTGCCGGCGCCGGACGGCCCGGTGAGGAAGACGAACTCCCCCTTCTTCACCGACAGGGAAATATCGGCGAGGGCCGGCGCCTCGCCGCGGTACTGCTTCTGGACATGGAACAGCTGGAGCATCCGACTCGCCTCTCGCCGTCTCTCACATTTGCGGACGCTGTTCCAGGCGAGTCAGAGGGGATTTCCGGTCTCGCAGCGCTTCGCGCCGCGAGACCCACCCATGATGGCGAAGCCGGCGGCCCGCTCGCGCCAGCGAGCGTATGCGCCGAAGGCGCAGCCGCCGGAGCGAGCACCGCTCCCCCCAGACCCCCCACTGGAACCACCGAAACACGAGTCTTACGCCCGGGGGCTTCACTTCTTCGCGTCCCGGTCCCCCGCGAGGTAGGAGAGGATTACCTCGTCGAGGCTCTTCTCGTTGACGAGATCCTCTCCGAAGAGGGGCTCGGAGACCTCACCCCGCTGCGCGGCCGGCACTGCCGCGGCGACGGGCGGAGAGGCGGATGGAGACGCAGCGAACGGGGGCGCGGGGGACTGGGGCGAGACGGGCTGAGGGAGCGGCGGAAGGGCGGCCGGCGGAGGGGCGGCCGGCGGGCGGGTGGCGGCGGTGCGGGCGCGCGGCAGAGGGGGGGGGAGCTGAGCGGGCCGCGGCGGGGCCGGAGCAGTGGCGAGAGGAGAGGCCGGAGCGGCGGCGGGAGGAGCCGGGGCCGCAGCGGGCTGCGCGGGACCGGGTGCCGCCAGCTCGCCCGGCTGGTAGACCTTCCCCTCCGGCGCGAGCGCCTGGGCCTCGTCGTCATAGACTCCGTGGACCAGGCTGCGGAGCACGTCCTTGTGCTGCTCCTCCATGAGATCGCGCACGATCGCGATGAGGTTCTCCGCCTCGGCGATGTCCCCGTAGAAGATCTTCTTGCTGGCGAGGATGTTCCCGCCGGCGAAGAGGTGCGTCACGATCTGCGGGTTCGCGAGCCCCGAGTCCTCCGTCTGGACGTGGAAGGTCTTCCCGCGGTGCTTCACGTTGTGATTGAAGCCAGGGACCATCCCTTGCTTGGCAGCACCAGCCATGCTCAGACGGTACCGGATCCCGTGGGGGGCAGCAAGCACAGGGCCGCGGAATGGCAGCGGAATATCAGATGTCGACCTGCTCGGCCGCCTCTACCGGGCGCCCCAGGAACCGCTGCGCAACCGGCAGGAAACGCTCGGGTGAATCGGTGACGAAGAAGCGGTGCCGGGCCAGGCGCTCCGGCCCTGGGGCCACCCGCAGGGCCACCTCGGCCGCGATCGCCTCGGCGCTGTCGACGAGCGTGACCCCCGGCAGCTCGCCGGCGATGGCTCCCTTCAGCAGCGGGTAGTGGGTGCACCCCAGGACGAGCGTGTCGACGCCGGCGTCGGCGAACGGCGCCAGGTACCGGCGCGCCACCGCACGCACCACCTCGTCGTCCGGGTCGGTCCAGCCCTCCTCCGCCAGGGAGACGAAGAGCGGGCACGCACGCGCGACCACCTCGGCGCCGGGCAGGGCGTCGCGGATCGCGCGCTGGTAGGCACTCGAGGCGACCGTGCTCGCCGTGCCGATGACGCCGATACGGCCCGAGCGCGTGGCGCGGGCGGCGGCGCGCGCGCCCGGCTCGACGACGCCGAGGATCGGGATCGAGAGCGCCTCGCGCAGCGCCGGCAGCGCCACCGAGGAGGCGGTGTTGCACGCGACCACGAGGAGGTCTATCTCGCGCGCGGCCAGGAAGCGGGCGTTGCGCAGCGAGTACTGGGTCACGACCTCCGGCGACTTCGTGCCGTAGGGCACGCGCGCGGTGTCGCCCAGGTAGACGGTGTCGAGCGCGGGGAGCCGCTCGATGATCGCCTTCTGGACGGTGAGACCACCCACGCCCGAGTCGAAGATGCCGATGGCCACGGCGCGCATCCTAGCCGGCTGCCGGGTGCTCCACGTTCTCCCAGCCCTCTGCCTCCCAGGACAGCGCGTCGTCTTCGCTGGAGAACTCGTCGGCGGTAGGCGGCGCCGCTCGGTAGGCCTCACGATCACCATCGGGCCCAGTCACTGCGGCCGTCAACGCCAGCTTGGCCAGGCGCACCTGTTCCTCGTGCGACAGCTTCCGCACCAGAGGCCAGAGGTCGTCGGCTGTCAGCGTGGTGGTCACCGGCACGAAGACAGCGTATGCGCCTGGCTGTCACCGCGCAACCGTCAGCGCCGTGCTGAAGCCGTCGTCGAGGCACGAGCACGAATGGTCAGGCCGCGCGCTCCCCATCCTGCACCTCGCTCCCGGCGCCGGGCTCGACGAAGTCGTCTGCGTGCGCGTCCTCCGTCGCCAGATCCTGAAGGTCGGCGATCGCGGCCCGCACGCGCTCGGGTACGCGCGCGAAGAACTCCGCCGCGCGCTCACCCTCCGCACGCTCGGCGAGCCAGAGCGCTATGAGCCGGGTGACGGCCTCCGGCGCCCGCCGCGCGGGGACCTTGCCGGCGAGAGTCGCGAAGCGCGCCCCGCCCTCGTCCACGGCGCCGCCGGCGAGGACGAAGTACTGCGGCACCGCGCGCCCCCCGAGCTTCCTCACACTGCCCTGGAGCCCGATCGCCGCGACGTGGTGCTGGCTGCAGCCGTGCGGGCACCCAGACACATGCACCGCCAGCGGCTCCATGAGAGCCAGGTCACCGAACGTGTTGCGCACCCGGTCCTCGATCAACCGGGCGACGCCGCCTGTCCTGGTGACCGCGAGCTCGCACACGTCGCTGCCCGGGCAGGCGACGACATCGGCGGCGCTGCCGGCGCCGGCTCGCCCCAGGCCCGCGGCGGCGAGGCGGGCGAAGAGGGCGGGGAGCTCCTCCTCACGCACCCAGCGGAGATGGACGTGTCCGTCGTTTCCCAGCCTCACGGTCCCGTCGCCGTACGCCAGCGCCAGCTCGGCGAGGACCTCGAGCTGCGCGGCCGTGACGTCTCCCAGCAGCGGCGCGACGGTGACCACGGCGAAGCCGACCTGCCGCTGCGGCCGGACGTTGGTCGCCTGGAAGGACGCGAGCGCACACGGGGGTGGCGTGAGGTCCGGCGCGACCGTCGGGCTACCCGGGCCTGGTGGCCCGACGGCGACCCGTCCGGCGACGGCGGCGATCCCCGCCGGCCCCCGGAGAGCGCCAGTGGGTTCCGCTTCCTGCGGCAGGAGATCGGGATGGAATGGGAGCGCGGGGACGCCCTCGCGTCGAACGCGCGCCAGCTCCGCCATGATCAGGGTCCGGAACGCCTCCAGGCCGAGCTCCCGGACCAGGAACTTGAGGCGGTTCCGCCGCCGGTTCTTCCGGTCGCCGCGGGCGTGAAACACGCGGACGACGGCCTCCGCCAGGGCGAGGACGTCGGAGGCGGGAAGGAACTCGAAGAGCAGCGCCCCGGAGGTGCACAGGGTGGACGTCCCGCCGGCCACCATCACGGCGAAGCCCTTCGCCGCGGCGGCTCCCTCGGGGCGCACCCTGGCCCGGAACCCCAGATCCTGGATGGCGGTCGCGGCGTGGTCCTCTCCGCACCCCTCGAAGGCGACCTTGAACTTGCGCGGCAGCGAGGACGCGAGGGGATGGCGCAGGAGGTGGCGGGACACCGCCTCAGCATAGGGCGTCACGTCGAAGGCTTCGCCCGCGGAGACCCCGGCGAACGGGCAGGCGACGACGTTACGGACGGTGTCACCGCAGGCGCCAGCCGACGTGATCCCGGCCGCCGCGAGGTGCCGCAGCGCGGCCTCGAGGTCGAGCGGGCGCACGAAGTGGTACTGGACGTCCTGCCGCGTCGTGAGGTGGACGAGGCCGCGCGACCACGCGCCCGCGACATGGGCGAGGGCGCGGAGCTGCACCGCGCTCGCGATCCCCTGCGGGAGCTTCACGCGCAGCATGTGAAGCCCCTCCTGGCGCTGGGTGTACACGCCTCGCGGCGCGCGGCAGGCCCGCCACTGCTCGGCGTCGATCTCGCCGCGCTCGAAGCGGCGCAGCCCGGCCACGAGGAGGTCGATGTCGGCCTCGTCCGCGAACGAGGGGCGATCGCGGCGGTTCGTGGGCGTTTGCTGTTCACTCATGGTCGTTTTCCAGGGTCGGGGGTGGCGCGCGCACGACCAGACGGCCCGGGTCGGGCCGGCGCGGTGCAGGGAACGAAGAGGTGGAGGGAGGAGCTAGGAAAGCCGGCCGCGTCAGCCGCGCATTCGCGCGATGGGCGCCGGCCCTCTACAGATGCACTTCGCGAGGCGCGCGAGCGCGCTGTCCCCGACGCGGCGTCGTCGATCGGTCGATAGCCTGGACATCCAGTGCATCCTAGATGACAGACGGACGTCCTGTCAAGCGGACGGCCTTCCGCCTCGCGCGCCAAACGGTGAAGCGGGCAGAGGGGGAGGCGCGCTCCACGATCTCGCACTCGGACCCCGATGAGGGGCGGCCCCATGACTGCTGAACGCACAGCTCGCCAGAGCGCAGCGAAGTATATACATTAGTATCGACATCGGAGGCGCCCATGCAGGAAACTCACACCGCGAAGCTGTTCCAGAACGGCGGCAGCCAGGCCGTGCGCCTCCCGGCGGATTTCCGTTTCGAAGGGACCGAGATCTACGCCACTCGCGACGATCAAACGGGCGATGTCGTACTCTCCACGCGACCTGGTGGTCGCGCCTGGGCCGAGTTCTTTGCGCTGATGCGCACGATCGACGTGCCGCCTGACTTCATGGCCGAGCGTCCGATGAATGTCCCGCCGCTCGCGCGGGATCTGTTCGAAGACGGGGACGGCGAATGACGGCGCTGCATCTGCTGGACACCGACACCGCGAGCTACGTCATCAAAGGTCGCTCTCCGGGGATCGAGACCAAGCTGGCGTCGATTCCGCCGGATCGCGTCTGCGTGTCAGCGGTCACACGGGCGGAGCTGATGTACGGCCTCAAGCGCCTGCCGGCCTCGCACCGGCTGCACCTGGGCGTGCGCCAGTTCCTCAAGATCGTTCGGGTGCTCGCGTGGGATGGCGACGCTGCCGACTACTACGCCGACATCCGGCACCGCCTGACCAGCAGCGGTCAGCCGCTCGGCGAGATGGACATGATGATAGCGGCACACGCGCTGGCGATCGGCGCCGTGCTGGTGACCAACAACACCCGGCACTTCGAGCGCGTCGCGCCCCCGCTGGTGCTCGTCAACTGGCTCGAGCCCCCTCCGAGTACCTGACGCGCGGACTCCGGTCGAGGCGCCTCCGCTCGCTCCGAGAGCGTCCTCGCGGTCTCGAGGAGCTTCGATCGACGCAAGCACAGGCGTTGACGGAGGGTCGACGGATGGCGTGCTCCCGACCCCGGGTCCCGCTCCGCCCTCGACGGCCTTCGCGTCGGCCAGGCTCTCGAGGCACCCCCAACGCGAGGCGGCCTATCCCGCGGCGCGCGGTGACCTCGAATCGACGTTGCACTCATCCGACCCTGCCCAGCAGGCCAGGAGGGGACGCGACGAAAGTCCCAGACCGCCTTTCTCCACGCGCTCTTGCGCAGGGGCGCGGTCAGAGGCACGCGCGAAGACCGGCGCGCTCGAAACGCGCGGGAGCTCGAGCTCCGCCAGGTCAAGTACGCGTTCACGGACTACCACGCGGAGCTCCAGGGCACGGGGCCCAAGGCCACGCTCAGCCAGATCAACGGTGAGATCACCGCCACCACAACGTCGACCACCACCACCTATTTCGCCGATGCCCTGGACGTCTCCGGGAGCCTGGAGCGCGACGGGTACAATCCCGTCCCGCTCGAGGGCCCGCTGAACCTCGATTGCACGTACAGCAGCACGGCCTCCTCCGGTTCGGTGAACGCCCGGCCGAGCGTCTCGTGGACCAGCGGCGGGAGCACGGGGGGAGACACCGGAGCCAACTGCGATCCTTCGTACTTCTCGCAGTGTCACCAGACGGTGAACGGCGTCTCGTGGGAGGGCGCGCCCTGGCCCAAGAGGTGCGGCAGGTGCCCCGACGGCACCGACCCGGCCGGCGAGGACACCGTCACGACCCCAGGTGAACCTTACTGGCTATGCGTGTGCAACTGACTGCCGGAAGCGGACGGAAGCGGGTAGCGGGTGCGGGTAGGTCGGATAACCGACCCTTCGTCAACCATGTGGCCTTTCAGCCCCCACGCCGCACGGCAGCCTGCCAGAGGCAGCAGCGCCCCGCAAGGGGGTCGCGCGGCGGGCCTCGGGCGCCAGGCGGGAGCCGGAGACGGAGCAGTCCCCGGCGGCGAGGCGTCGCTCAGCTCTCGTAGCCCGTGTCGGGCGCACCGTAGTCCGCATCGAACATGTAGACCAGAGAGCGGGGGCCTGCGTCCACGCGCCGGTCCCCAAGCGCTTTCATGGCGTTCTCACGCAAGTTCCTGGGGCACGGCGTCGGGCTCCGGACGAAGCACTTCGCGAGCTACCTCGCCGCGCCGCCTGAACCGCGCTCAGCCGCGCTCTACGGCAGCACCGTCTCCCCGTTCATGAGGTAGCGGTCGACCCCCTTCGCCGCCCGCCGACCCTCGTGGATGGCCCACACCACGAGCGACTGGCCGCGGACGCAGTCGCCGGCCGCGAAGACGCCCGGCACGCTCGTCATCTTCTCGTCGTCGGTCCAGACGTTGCCCCGCTCGTCGAGCTTCAGGCCGAGCTCGTTCGGGAGGCTCCGCTCCGGGCCGACGAAGCCTAGCGCGAGCAGCACGAGGTCGGCCTTGATGGCGCGGTGCGTGCCCTCGATCTCGCGCGGGCCGAGCGGGGTCCCGCCCTCCCCTCGCAGCCAGTCGATGCCGCAGAGCTCCAGCTCCCGCACGTGCCCGCGCTCGTCGCCGAGGAAGCGCTTGGTCTGGACGGCGTACTGGCGAGGCTCGGCGCCCCAGAGCGCCTTCGCCTCCGCCTGGCCGTAGTCGAGCCGGTAGACCTTGGGCCACTGCGGCCAGGGGTTGTCCGGGGCGCGCTCGTCCGGGGGCCGCGGCATGATCTCGAGCTGCACCAGGCTCTTCGCCCGCTGGCGGATCGCCGTGGCGACACAGTCGGTGCCGGTGTCGCCGCCTCCGATCACCACCACGTGCCTGCCGGCGGCGGAGACGTAGCGCCCGTCCTTCAGCTCCGAGTCGAGGAGCGACCTCGTGCTCTGGGTGAGGAACTCCATCGCCGGGTGGATCCCCGCGAGCTCGCGCCCTTCGACCTTCAGCTCTCGCGCCTGCGTGGCCCCGGCGCA
>Ga0209342_10005576_pt1 | contig 12862 bp, 10 predicted proteins | sample RifCSP16_2_FD_184023 | JGI IMG/M metagenome (GOLD analysis project Ga0209342, IMG submission 184023) | Soil microbial communities from Rifle, Colorado - Rifle CSP2_sed 16_2 (SPAdes) (version 2) | ecosystem: Environmental > Terrestrial > Deep subsurface > Rock core/Sediment | place: Rifle... | reverse complement strand
CAGGTGGTTCAGCGCGTCAAAGGGGCTCAGGTGCGAACCGTGGGCCGCCGCGGCGCAGATGAAGCCGGTCAGGAGCACGCCGGCGGGAATTTGCCAGGCGGCCGCGCGCCGGGCGCAGAGATAGCATCCGCCGATCAACAGGGCCAAGGCGCTCGTTTCGCCCAACGACCCGTTCTTTTGCCCGATGAACAAGGGCCAGAATTCTTGGGCCTTGATCAACTCGGGCGGGGCCTCGCCCACGCGGCCGGCGGCCCAATCGGCGGCGAACTGCTTGGCGATGGTCAGCGGCGTGGCCTCGCTCAACACGGTGAGCGAGTCGGTCACGACGTAGGCCGACGCGCCCAGGTGGCTGGCGAAGCTGAGCATGACGAACGCGCGGCCGACCATGGCCGGGTTGAACAGGTTGTGGCCCAACCCGCCGAAGACGATCTTGCCGATCCCGATCGCCACGACCGACGCGAGCACGCCGACGTACCACGGGGCGGCGGCGGGCAACGACATGCCGAGGATCATGCCGGTCACGGCGGCCGAGTAGTCGCCCACCGTCGAGCGCCGGCCCATGACGACGCAAAGGATCGCCTCCGTGATCACGCAGGCGAGCGTGCAGAGGCCGATCTGGACCACCGCGAACCACTGGAAGACGAAGATCGCCATGAGCATGACCGGCGCCAGACCGACGAGCACGTCGATCATCATGCCGCGCGTGGTCAGCGACGACTGCGCCAGGTGGGGCGAAGGGGCTACGTGCAACGCGGGCTCCGCGGCCAGGTCTTCGGCGGGTACGGGGGATTCGGCCATTTGGCTAGGTCATCCTTTTGCACGATTCCGCGGGAAACCACGAAAGACACGAAAGAAAAGGAAAAGGAGTCATTTCGTGTCTTTCGTGGTTCTCGACTCTTCGTGGTTCAACTCTTCCGGGCAGCGTGTTTGATTTTTCCGATGCGGATCAATTGGACCAGCGGGATGCCGGCCGGGCACGCATAGGCGCAACACCCGCACTCGATGCAGGCCGTGACGTGGTACGTCTCGAACCACTCGGGGTAGTCGACCCGCACGGCCTGGGCCAGCTTGGTCGGCACGATCCGCACGGGACACACTTCGACGCAACGGCCGCAGCGGATGCAAGGCGTTTCGGCCGCGCGCTGGATTTCAGCCCCGGCCAGGACGGTCACGCCGCTGGCGCCCTTGGTCACCGGCGCGCGGAGGTCGGTCAGACTGAAGCCCATCATGGGCCCGCCCGAGACGACCCTCGCGGCGTGGTCCGAGAGTCCGCCGCAATGCTCCAACAGCGCGGCGTAGCTGGTCCCCACCGGCACGAGCAGGTTTTTCGGCTCGCGGATGCCCGCGCCGGAGACGGTCACGATGCGATGGGTCAAGGGCTTGCCGCGCAGCACGGCGCGGGCCAGGGCGGCGGCCGTGCCGACGTTCATCACCACGACGCCGATGTCCAGCGGCAGCCCGCCGGCGGGCACTTCGGCGCCCAGCGCGGCGAGAATCAACTGTTTCTCGCCGCCTTGGGGATACTTGGTCTTCAGCACGCGGACGCCCAGGTCGGTTCCACGGACCGCCTCGCGCAGGCGATCCACGGCGGCCGGCTTGTTGTCCTCGACGCAGATTTCGACGCGGCGCGCGCCGGTCGCTCGCCGGGCCAAGAGCGCGCCGGCGACGATTGGCTCGGGCGCTTCGACCATGAGCCGATCGTCGGCCGCCAGGTAGGGCTCGCACTCACAGCCGTTGATCAACAGCGCGTGGATCGGTTTGGCGTCGTTTCGGGCCAACTTGACGTGCGTGGGAAACGCGGCGCCGCCCAGACCGACCAGGCCGGCATTGCGAGCGGCATCGACGATCTCGCTCGGTTCGTGACGATCGAGCCCGTCGGTGGGCCACGGGCCGCCGTAGACGTCGTCCCACAGGGCGCGGCCGGCTAGCGGCTGGGCGTCGGCCGCCTTGATCCGCAAGGCCGCCACGTGGCGGCCGTTGGGCAGCGTGGTCATCGCCGCGCGGGCCACGGTGCCCGAGATCGAGGCATGGACCGGCGCGGAGACGAACTTGTCGCTTTGGCCGATCACGTCGCCCAGCGCCACTTCGTCGCGGGGTTTGCAGGTCGGCTCGCACGGCGCGCCGAGATGTTGCAACAAGGGGATGAGCACTTCGCCGGGCGTGGGCAGCACTTCGACCGGCCGCTCGGCGGCGAGCGATTTGCGCCCGGCCGGATGCACCCCGCCGCGGAAGCCGAGTCGTGCGATTCGTGTGCCCAAGATGGCCGGCGTCATGCGTGGTTCCCTCTCGCTCGGCCGATCCATCGGGTGAAGAGAACCGATCCGGCCATGCCGGTTCCCAAGCCCACGAGTGCGCCAAACAACTGCGCCTCGGCGCCGCGGCCCGCCACGAAGGCGCCCGTCACGGCCAACGCCAACGGCGGCACGAAAGTGGCCACCGACGACCACGCGAACGCCCGCCCATCGACGGGCGGCTCGCCCGGATCGCGGTCCGCGCAGGGATCCACGCCACAACGCGAACAGCCACCGTGGTTGTGCGAACAGGGGTGCGAATCCATCACTGTGCGTTCCGCTGTTGCGTCGCGACGTTGGATACGCCGGATCGACGCGCAATAGGCAAGACCAAAAGGCAAGAAATGATGACCTTTTGTAGCGACCTAAACGCGAGGCGTCAAGGCAAACCGGCCGCGCACGAGGCGGCGGCGCGGTCGAGAAGTAAAAGAACCCGGATTTTCAGGCCTTTTTCGTGATTCTCGACATCCCGAGATCTTAAGCGGCACAGGAGAAAACAGAAGCCGCACAATCGCTCTTTCTAGAACGATATAATTGGAGCGATATGGCTCGACCAAATGAACCGGATTTCCAGAACGGCCCGCTGACAAACCGCGTGGGGAAGCGGTCTTCTATCGATCGAGACCGATTCGGGAGAAGAATTCCGGGACGCCGCGGATGCCGAGGTTCAGGTGAAACAGAGCGCCGGCCAGCGGGCCTTCGTGATCCCGGTCATTGCCGCCGGCCGTGGTGACGAACAGATCCGTGTAATCCTCGCCGCCGAACGTGACGCTGGAGACCTTAGCCACGGGAAACGTAATCCGGCGGTCCTCGGTTCCATCGGGCGCGTAGCGGATCAACAGGCCGCCGTTCCACCGCGCGCTCCAGATGAAACCCTCGGCGTCGACGGTCAGACCGTCGGGCTTGCCGTCGCCCGGCGCGGCGGCGAGGAACAACCGTGGATTGGCAAGCGAACCGTTCGCCTCGTCGTAGTCGAACAGGCGGATCCGCCGGAACCGGTCGTTCGAGTCGCTGTGGTAGAGCTGCCGCCGGTCGGGCGTGAAACCCATCCCGTTCGACGTGCCGAGGCCTTCTTCGACCAATGTGAGCTTACCGTCGGTGTCGAGCCGATAGAGCCGCCCGGTCCGCTCAGGCGTGGAAAGCACGCCGCAGAAGACCCTGCCGCGCGGATCGGCGATGCCGTCGTTGTAGCGGTTGCCGACGATCTCGTGTACGCGATCAATGAGCGTTTCGAGCCGCCCGTCGCGCCAGGCGCGCACCGCGCCGTCGGCCATCAACAGGAGCAGGGCCCCGTCGGCCTGGACGCACAGGGCGCCAATCGGCTCGGTTTCGAGGCACATCTCGTGCCGGCCGGCGGCCGGGTCGTAGCAAAACAACCGTCCCCGCGGAATGTCGCACCAGTAGAGGCGTTTTTCGAGGGGGTGCCACGTCGGGCTCTCGCCCGTCTGGCAGGCGTAATCGGCAACCGGCTCGGGCTGCATGGAACGTCCTCCTCGGACACCTTGAACGACAATAATCGCGCGCCATACTAACCCGAAGCGCCAGCGAGGGCAAGGCGTTGAAAGTCGCCGGTCGTATTTAGATTGTCGCCTTTCGCGGAAAAAGGTAGAGTGGGCATCGCCCACCACAAGACGCTGTTTTGGTGGGCGATGCCCACCCTACAAATAATCATCACGCTACTTTCGCGGAGCGAAAGGCGACGGAAAGGCAACGATACCGGCCAGTAAACAGTGACGTCGCCCTCGCTTGCGCTTCGGGTTGGTGTGGACTATCGAGCCGTTGGAGTTAGAATAAGAGGGCCTTTGTTTCCAGTCACCCTGAAGCGATAGTTTTCATGTCGAACTTTCCCGCCCCGTCCCCCTTCGCGGCGGCCTGGCCGCTGGATCCTGCCGTGGTCATGCTCAACCACGGCTCGTTCGGCGCGTGTCCTCGCGTGGTCTTGGATCGCCAGCAAGCCCTGCGCGAGCGGATTGAATCCGAGCCGGTCCGCTTCTTCATGCGCGAAATCGAATCCTTGTTGGACGCCTCGCGCGAGACGCTCGCCGGGCTCTTGGTCGCCTCGACGGACGACCTGGTCTTCGTGCGCAACGCCACCTCGGGCGTGAACGGCGTGCTGCGCTCGCTGCGATTCGAGGCGGGCGACGAAATCCTCATGACCGACCACGAGTACAACGCCTGTGCGAACACGGTCCGCTGGGTGGCCGAGCGGACGGGGGCCCGGGCGGTCCTGGCCCAAGTGCCCGTGCCGGTCGTCTCGAGCGACGAAATCGTCGAGCGGATCATGGAGCGTGTCACCGATCGGACACGGCTGGCGCTGTTGGATCACATCACGAGCCCGACGGCCGTCGTCATGCCGATCGAGCGGCTCATCGCCCGACTCGCCGAGCGGGGAATCGACACGCTGGTGGACGGCGCGCACGGGCCGGGCATGCTGCGGTTGGAATTGGAGCGGCTTGGCGCGGCCTATTACACGGGCAACTGCCACAAGTGGCTCTGCGCGCCCAAGGGCGCCGCGTTCCTCCACGTGCGACGCGACCGGCAGCGCGAGCTGCACCCCACGGTGATCAGCCACGGGCTGAACTCGCGCCGGCCGGGCCACTCGCGTTTTCAAGACGAGTTCGACTGGACGGGCACCGACGACCCGACGCCCTGGCTGTGCGTGGGCGATTCGATTCGATTTTTGGAATCGTTCGAGGGCGGGCTCGCGGGCGTGATGCGGCGCAACGCGGCCTTGGCTCGCGAGGCGCGGGAGTTGCTCTGCTCGCGGTGGGGCGCGGCGCCGATTTGCCCGGTCGAAATGCTTGGTTCGATGGCCGCGATGGCGTTGCCGCCGTCGCCGGGAAAATCCGAGCCGCAAACCGCGAACGAAACCGGTTCGGCCTTCGCGATTCACCCCCTGCAAACGGCCCTGTTCGAGCGATTCGGCGTCGAGGTGCCCGTCTTTTTTTGGGGAAATCCCCCCCAATTGATCCTTCGCGTGTCGGCCCAACTTTACAACAGCCGAGCCCAATACGAGTATCTGGCCGAGGCGCTGGGCATTCTGCTGCGTGAGAAACACGAGAAAACCCCGTAGCATTCGCCGTCGAAATAGGGTAAACTTAGAAGTCTGCGCGGTAGCCGGCGAGGGCCAGCCGTCTGGTTCGGTCCTCATTGATCGGCAACAGACGTACCCTCACAGAGCGCGGATCGGCATCGGGCGCACTGGTTTCTCACGGGCGCGCTCCACCACATTTTCACACGATCGGACTACAACACCAGACGCATCATGGATCTCGTAAACGTTCGGAACATCGGCATTTCGGCCCACATCGACTCGGGCAAGACCACGCTCAGCGAGCGCGTGCTCTTTTACACGGGCCGCATTCATCGCGTGGGCGAGGTGCGCGGCGGCGGCGCGACCATGGACCACATGGAACTCGAAAAAGAGCGCGGCATCACCATCACCAGCGCCGCCACCACGGTCCAATGGCACGGAACGCAAATCAACCTGATCGACACGCCGGGCCACGTCGATTTCACGGTCGAAGTGGAGCGGAGCCTCCGCGTGTTGGACGGGGCCGTGCTCGTGCTGTGCGCGGTCGGCGGGGTCCAAGCCCAGTCGATCACGATCGACCGGCAGATGCGGCGCTACGGCGTGCCGCGGATCGCGTTCGTCAACAAGATGGACCGCACCGGCGCCGACCCGCACAAGGTGGCCAAGCAATTGCGCGAGAAGTTGGACTGCGACGCCCTGTTGATGCAATGGCCCATCGGGGCGGGCGCCGATTTCGAGGGCCTCGTCGATCTGGTCGAGCGGAAGGCCCTTTATTTCGACGGCGACAACGGCGAGACGATCCGCGAGGAGCCGGTGCCGGCCCATCTGGTCGACGAGGTCGAGGCGGCCCGGGCGCATCTGCTCGAAGGGCTGGCGATGTACAGCGACCCGTTGATGGAGATGCTCCTTTCGGACGAAGAGCCGCCGACCGAGTTGATCCACGAGGTGACGAAGGCGGCCGTTCTTCGGCGGCTGCTGACGCCCGTGTTCCTCGGCACGGCCTATCGCAACAAGGGCGTGCAGCCGTTGTTGGACGCGGTGGCGCGGTACTTGCCTTCGCCGTTGGAGGCGGAGATCTCGGCCCTGAAGCACGACGACCCGCAGGAAAAAATCCCCCTGCGGCCCGAGCCGAATCTGCCGACCGTGGCGATGGCGTTCAAGATCGCCGAGGATCCCTACGGCGCGCTGACGTTCATGCGGATTTATCAAGGGCGGCTCGCCAAGGGCGGGACGTACTACAACCAGCGCGACGGCCGGCGCGAGCGGTTCAGCCGGATCGTGCGGATGCACGCCGACCAGCGCGAGGACGTCGACGAGGCCACGGCCGGCGACATCGTGGCCGTGCTCGGGGCCGACTGCGCCAGCGGCGACACCTATGCTTCGGAATATCCGTATTGCACATTGCAGCAGATGCACGTGCCCGAGCCGGTCATCAAGGTGGCCATTCGCCCGCGAACCCGGGACGGCGCCGACCGGCTGAGCAAGGCGCTGCACCGGTTCCGGCGCGAGGATCCGACGCTGTTGATCAGCGGCGACGCCGGGACGGGTGAGACGATCATGGCGGGCATGGGCGAGCTGCACCTCGAGGTCTACGTCGAGCGGATCCGCCGCGAGTATCAGATCGAGGTCGACGTCGATCGGCCGAAGGTCCACTACCGCGAGGCCCCCACCCAACCGGCCGCGTACAACATCCGGCACAAGAAACAGACGGGCGGATCGGGCCAGTTCGCCCACATCGTCGGTAAGATGCGTCCCTTGACCGACGAGGACGAGGATCCGTCGTTTGTGTTCGAGGACCACGTCGTCGGGGGCCGCGTGCCGAAGCAGTACATCCCGTCGGTCGAAAAAGGTTTCCGCAAAATGCTCAACGAGGGTACGGTGGCCGGCTATCCGGTCGTCGGGCTGCACGTGACGCTCGAAGACGGCTCGTACCACGACGTGGACAGCTCGGACCTCGCGTTTCAAAAGGCGGCCCAACGGGCCATGCGCGAAGTGTTTCCCCAGACCCGGCCCGTGCTGCTCGAACCGCTGATGAGCATCGAGATCGAATGCCCGCGGGAGTTCCACGGCACGGTGGTGGGTGATCTCACGTCGCGTCGCGGCATCTTGACGGCGACGAACATCGACGGGGCGACGGCCCATCTGGTCGGCGAAGTCCCGCTGGCCGAAACGTTCGGCTACGCGACCGACCTGCGGAGCATGACGCAGGGCCAAGGCACGTTCACGATGGAATTCAACCGCTACAAGCCGGTTCCGGCGGCGCTGGCCCGCGAGGTGATCGCGGAACGGGCGAAGACGCGGCGGGTGACGGTGGAGTGAGGGGGGGACGAAATTGTAGAGTGGGGGCAAGGATCGGCCCGGGAAATCGCGATGATCTTGCGTTAACCATTGTTCGGGCCGGTCATTGCCCCACCAGACGCCACGCATACCGGCGGCGCATGGTGGGGCGACGATCGGCTGAAAGCGTCTGATGAAGGATCCGGGGCTTTTTAAGGGCCGATCGTCGCCCCACCCTACATTCCGTCGCCCCTACGTTTTTTCTCTGATGACGTGCATTCCGCACGCCTCGCAGTCGAAACGCAGCCGTAGGCGCTCCTTGCCGTCCTCGGCGGCCAGATAGAGGTCCGTCGGCAGGTTCTTGGCCGACGGCCACAGAAGACATGCGCCGAGTTCTCGGCGAAGGCAGTATTTGGAGATCATCACCCGGCCCGCGGCAATGGGGCCGCCCGCCTCGGGGCCTGGGGTGATTTGCTTGGCGCCGAAACGGCGGTGAAGCCGCTGGGCCTTGGAGTTGGTGACGTTGTAGGTCGAATCCAACACCTCGGGCAAACAGGCGACGGGACGCATTTCCCCTTTTGTGAGAGCGGGGATGGATCGTCGTCTCGCCGCCCGAAGGGCGTCCAGTCCGCGACGGCGGAGGTCGTTCATGGCGGCCACCGGCACGAAGGGCGCCGCGGCGTCCGGCAGTTCAACTCCCTCGCAGACGAACTCGGTCGTCCCGGTCTTTTCGAGCTGCTCTTTCCATTTGGTCCGGGCCAGAAGCGGATTGCGGGGCGAGTCGAACGGGCCGGACAACGTCGCGGTCCCCTGGTTTCCCACGGCGTCTTCCACCGTGAGCCGAAGGCCCGCCGCGACCGGCTCCAGACGCATGCGGATGGGAACCTTTCGCTGGACGCCCTTTTTCACCGCCTGATGAAACTGGCGCGAGTGATTCCGGTGCAGCACGGCGCCAGGCACAATGCCCGCGGCGTCGTTCACGACGATGGTGTTGTTCTGGACGGATTGCACGCACGTGCCGGCAAGCGTCCCGTCGGGCGAAAAGAAGCAAAGCCCATCGCCGGGCGACAAGGGTTCGGCGGGGTGGATCTCGACCGTGTTTTCTTTTCTTCCCAGCACGGTGGCCACCGGCGTGCCGATGGCCTTGGGCGCGTCGAGACAGGCCATCGCCGCGTCGCCTTCGGCAAAACCCTCGACGTAGCCGCGGTGGAAGGTGACGTCGAGGTTCGGGGTGAAGGCGTAGCTGATCCTGTCGGTGCAACCGGGCACGCGGCGGGCCGCCAGGCAATCGTCCAGGGCCCGTCGATAGGCGGCCACCGTGTTGGCCACGTAGGCCGCGTCCTTCAGGCGGCCTTCGATCTTGAAGCTCGTGACGCCCGCGTCGAGCAGGTCGCCGAGCCGGCGGATCCGGTTGAGATCCTTCGGGGACAACAGGTGGCCGTTTGCGTGGGTCTTGCCGTGGGCGTCCACCAGGCGGTAGCGTTTCCGGCAGGGCTGGGCGCACTCGCCCCGATTGGCGCTGCGCCCGCCGACGGCGTGGCTCAGATAGCACTGCCCGCTATAGCAGACGCACAGGGCACCGTGGACAAACGCCTCCAGTTCAATCGTGGTGCGTGCCCGGATTTCGGCGATTTCTGGAATCGAGAGTTCTCGGGCCAGAATCACCCGCGAGAATCCGGCCGCCTCGAGAAACTGGACCTTTTCCAGGCCGTGGGCGTGGGTCTGGGTGCTGGCGATCAGTGGGAGGGGAGGCAGGTCCGCTTCCAGCAGACCCAGGTCCTGGATAATCGCGGCGTCCACTCCCACTTCGTAAAGCTGGCGCAACAGCGCGACCGCCTCGTCCAGTTCCCGTTCCAAGAGCACGGTGTTGACCGTGACGTAGACCCTCGCCTGGTAGCGGTGCGCATGGTTGACCAGCAGCCCGACGTCCGCGACGCTGTTGGCCGCGTTCCGCCGGGCGCCGAACCGAGGCGCGCCGATATACACAGCGTCCGCGCCGGCGTTGACGGCGATTTCGCCACAGGTCCGGTCACGGGCGGGGGCCAGCAATTCAACGGGCATGGTTCACCAGTAACCGTTCTCGCGCGGCCAAAGGGGACAGGCACATTTTTCGGCCGTTGGGCGTGTCCAAAACACAACGCAAACCGGGCCGAAAAATGAGCCAGTCCCCGGGACGCGAATAGGCATGGTTCACCATGAGAGGATTCCCCGACGTTGAAGATCCGGGAGGATGTGGTCCTTGAAAATCGGCGTGAGCAGTCCGGGATCGTCGTCTTGGCCGAACCAGAAAAGTTCCACGATCTCGCCGGACGACACGGGCGTTCCTTCCAGCTCGCCGCTGTAGAGTCTGACTTCGAGCGTTTTGTGGATGCTCGGGTCGTCGTGATGGGCCATGCCCGTGTAGACTCCCACCCAGCGGACGTTCCGGGGCGTCACCTGACCCAGCTCCTCCGTCAGTTCACGGTCGAGGCATTCCCTATCGGTTTCGCCGTCCTCGATGCGTCCGCCGGGCAGGATGAGCAAAGACGTGGAGTGGTCCTTCTTGCACATGAGAAACCGTCCGGATGCGTCCCGGACCAGCAGCCCGACCTTGTTGAAATCCGCCATGGGGTTCTTCCTGAAAAGAAAAAGGGGATGAGTCCAATTATTCGCGGTTCCTTGGTGCTGTGCGAGCCCGGATTATCAATAATTGGACTTATCCCCTTTTTCCACCAAAAACAACGGCCCCCGGAACCGTTTGATCCCGGGGGCCTTGGTCGCTTGCGGCCGCTGTCGAAAGTTGACGCCGGCTACCGCTTGGAAAGAGAAATAACAAAACCTTTCCGGCGGACGGACCTAGACGGGCTTGACGTTTTCGGCCCGTGGTCCCTTGGGACTGCGGCCTTCCTCGAACTCGACGGCCTGGCCCTCGCGGAGTTCCTCGAACGTGGCGTCTTCCACACTCGAGTGATGAAAGAACAAATCGCCCTTCTCACCCTGGATGAAGCCGAAGCCTTTGTCCATGATGAGCTTCCTGATGGTACCTTGCTGCGGCATGTCTGCCACTCCTCACAACTGAACGAAACGTGATGACTGAGGTCCGACCCGTCTCTCCTAAGGCCCCTCCCCGGGTAGAAAGACGGCGACCCAACGACAACAGGGGAACAACGTAAACCGCATTCGGGAGCCAGACGCCCTTGAGAAAAGCCTTCCGCTACACGAACCGCATTACGCGCGGCGCAAGTACTCTGAGTTCCGAAATGGGGCTTGCGCCGCTTGTCTTTCCGACACCCCTATATCGGGGCCATTATACCAACAAGACGGGCCATGAGAAGACTTAATCCCGCCCAGGAGGCCCTTTTCCCCCATTTCGTGTCTACGATGCTCCGTTTCAGGCCGTGCGGCTGGTGATCTCCAGCAGGTGGTAGCCGAACTGGGTTTTGACCGGGCCGTGGACCTTGCCGATCTCGCCGTTGAAGACGACCTTGTCGAACTCGGGCACCATCTGGCCTGGGCCGAACTCGCCCAGATCGCCTCCCTGTTTTCCGGAAGGACACCGCGAGTGTTTTCGGGCCATTTCCCCAAAGTCGGCCCCCGCCTCGATTTCCTGCTTCAACTTCTGACAGGCGGCTTCGGTTTCGACCAGAATATGACGGGCACGGGCACGAGCCATGAGGATTCTCCTTCGTGATGAAAAACGGGTAAACGCGCGTGGTACGCAGGGTGGGCGTCGCCACCAAAAGAAAAAGACGAAAGAATAAAAAGGGGTCGGGAGCCTTCATTCCGAGCGGCTACCAATCGAGTTCCACGCCGAGGCTCAGCGACTGCATGAATTGCAGACCGTTGCGGTTGATGCGGCCCGGTGCGCCGATTTGGCCGTCGACCTGCTCGGGCGCGAGCGCCACGCCGTTGAGCCACATCATGTCGAAGGCCGCGCGGACGACCATGTTCGACCGGACCTGATAGCCGGCCGTAAATCCGACTTCGACGAGCCCGGCCGCGTCGCGCGATCGGGCGATGCGTTCTTCGTAGTATTGGTCGTTGACGTCGGTGTAGGGTCCGTTGGCGTCGTAAAGTTCGACGTCGCCCATCGGATCGCCCAGCCCGCCGGTGCTCAGGACGGTCGAGAGCTGATCGGCGAAATTGATGAACACGCCGGCCTTGCCGCGAACGCCCAGTTCGAGAAAGTCCTTGCGATAGACGCCGTCACAGCCGATTTGCAGGCCGACCATGTCGTTGTGCGTGCGGACGTCATACCGGCCCGTCGTGGTCGCGGTGGTCGTCGTCGGGTTGTCCGGATCGGTGAAATCCTCGACCGAGATCTGGCCGGAGCCGGTCAGCAAGTAGCTTTCGTCGAGCGACAGGCCTCGCAGGCCGCCGAGGAAAGAAAAGACCATTCCGTCCTGGGCCTCGCGCTGCCAACGGCCGCTTTGGTAGAGTACCATGCGGTCGTGGCGCATCCGGGGCCGAATACGCATGTTCAATTCGAAGTTGTCGAACCGCGAGGCGTATCGCTCCGCCATGTCGTCCACCCGATTGAACCCGGCCAGACGGCTGTCGAACACGCCGAAGAGGTTGCCAAACGTTTCCCTCTGAACGTCGCTAAGGTTGTCGGCGTTGGGAAAAAGATTTCCCTCGCCATTTCTCGTGGCCCTCGGCCGGTCGGTCTGGTGAATCGCGTAGTCCTGGTCCCAATGGTTCATGCCGTAGTAGGTGAATTCGACGAACTGATCGCGGTTGTCGGAATCGCGTCCCAGGTAACGCCCGAGCGTGAATTCGTAGCCGGCCGCCGGTTCGAAGGGCACGGTTCGGGTCGATATGCCCGGGCGAAACGTGAAGACGTCCACGAATTGGAGTCCGTTGAAGGCCTGGCCGATGCCGCCGTACCCGCCGACGATGGTGCCGCGCGGCTTGGGATGGTGCATGACACGAACGCGCTGGTCCAGATACCAATTCGGCGGGCAGCAATAGCCCTTCGCTGTTTTCTCGCAGCACGGACCGTGGGGGGCCGCCTGCATCATGGGGCCGGGCACCAGCATCTGGCCGGGGGGGATCGGCTCGCCGGAGGCGGTCACGTCGGGAATCGGCGTGATGGTTTCCATCGGCTGCCAATTTTGTGGCGGTTGCGATGGAGACGGCACGGCAGCGGCCGGCTGCAGGCCGGGCACTTGTTGCATGCCGCCCGGCTGGCCGGGGGCGCCGACGTCAGGCACGGCCACCGGGGCGACCGGCTCCGCCGGAAAGCCCGGTTGCTCGGGCATGAAATCCTGGGCCCATGCCG